>OJIV01000653.1_pt1 | contig 13850 bp, 16 predicted proteins | sample 1595861 | NCBI WGS metagenome assembly OJIV01 (sample SAMN05416883, study PRJEB24817) | seawater metagenome | isolation source: Sea water | place: Canada:Atlantic | collected 2013-11
GTTCCGGTGAGCACCTCACCTGCGAGTTTTATTTCTCGATTAATATCGAAGAACTCGTACTGCACCTGAATTAACTCGCTCCCCGGTGCGCGCTGCACTTTACCGACAAGCAGATAGTCCTGTGCCAGAACGCTCCAATCACGGTAATAAACCTCGCGCTCCTCGCGCGGCAAAGCGAGCATATTCGAAGGAGAGAGGGCGCGAAATTCGCCTACCTGCTGAAGGTCCGCCGTCACAATCTCCCCAATATCTTCGTCGAGGACACCGCTTCCCTCCCAAGAGAAAGGCACAACCGCGATGGGAATCGGATTGTCGATACCTTGAGTAATTTGAATACTAAGCTCAGCCCTGACTGAAAAACTCATTAAGACACTGATAACAAAGAGAAGCGGGAAAGTGCGATTAAGATTCATTAGTTAAGCAAGTCCTCTGGCTGGAAGATGAGTGACAGCGTGCGGAAATTTTGGTTAAAAACGCGAATTGGTAGCGCGGTTAATTCGGCAAAAGGCGCAGCGCGATAGACCGCATTTTCTGCAGATCTATCGAATGCGGGATCGCCACTCGACTGAGTAATTATGACATCAACTAGTTCACCCGTTGGCAGCATTTTGATCTGAATAATTGCTCGCATCCCGTTACGCGCGCTAGGTGGTCGAGACCAATTTTCTGTCACGAGCTGCTGAATTAGGCCCGTCGCACTTTGGATTAAGTCGAACTCACTGCTTGCTGCCTCGGTAGCAGCCGCGTCTTGCGCGTCCTCGCGCTCTCTTTGTTGCCGAGATTCACGCTCGCGCTGAGCCTGCTCTTCGCGCCTTTTCTCGGCCTCTCGCTGACTTTCGGCTTCTCGCTTCTTACGCTCTTCTTCTGCCAGCGTTTTTTCGCGTTCTGCTTTAGCTTTGGCGTCGGCGCGCTGTTTTGCGACTTGCTGCTGCTCGCGCTTCTGCGCTGCCTCCTCTTGCCGCTTTCTCTCGGCAGCCTGTTCTTCGCGCTTCTTCTGCGCCGCAGCATTGGCGCGTTCGGTTTCTTTGCGCTTAGCCTCCAATCGCCGATTATCTTGGTTGCGCTGATTGGTGATTTGAGGATTTTCTTCTATCAATAGCGCCTTAATCACAGTCGGCTGTATCAGTTCGAGTGCTTGTGATTGACTGCTACTTTGCAAGTAAACCAGCCCACCCAGAAGGAGAATATGCAGAGAAATAGCCACGACGACAGCGAGTGGGTAGCCATTGAGAATCACCAGATTATTGGCCCCCTCTGATTTACCGAAGCCGAGTAATTCGCGCAGTGAAGGCATTCCTCTCCCCTCTCCTTTACTCTATTGCGAATCGAGTGGCTGAGTGATGAAATTAGGGTTAGCAACACCTACCGCTTGCAGTGTAGTGAGTAGCTGAATCATTGCGCCCCAGTCGGCTGTCGTATCCCCTTCGACTAGCACTTGTATTTCAGGGTTCGCAGCCACAATTTTTCCTACTTGCTCACCGACTCCCTCCAAGCTCGTCGCCTGGCGATCTTCACCGGTAGCGCCTATGCTTAAATAATATTCACCCGCTGAGGTAATAGAGACGACAAGGGTTGCTTGATTCTCATCTATGCTCAGCGGCTCATTATTCGCTTGAGGCAACTCTACATCAATGCCCTGGTTAAGCAGAGGTGCAGTGACCATAAAGACGATGAGAAGAACGAGCATCACATCGATATAGGGAACGACGTTTATGTCTCCCATTGGCTTGCGTTTTTTGCGGGCAATTATATCCATAATTTAGTCTCAGCAGCCGTTGCTATTCGCTGTGAACCTGACGATGGAGAATGCTTGAAAACTCGTCGGTAAACGTGACATAGCTGCCAGTGATGGTATCAACCGACGAGGAATATCGGTTATAGGCGACCACCGCAGGAATTGCGGCAAACAACCCCATTGCCGTTGCGATTAGCGCCTCTGCGATACCTGGCGCAACGACTTGAAGCGTCGCCTGCGTTTGACTCGCCAAGCCAATAAACGAATTCATAATACCGATCACAGTGCCAAATAACCCAACATAAGGTGAGACCGAGCCTACCGAGGCCAGAAACGCCAAATGACGTTCGAGCTTTTCCTCTTCGCGCGAAAAGGCCACGCGCATCGCACGCTGCGCACCTTCCATAATCGCCTCTTTGTCGACCGAAGCCTGCTGCCTCAAGCGCATAAACTCTTTGAAGCCTGCGCGAAAAATGTTTTCGATGCCTACAATAGGCACGTCGTCGCGCTGCATCTGAGTGCCTTCTTTATAGAGCTGACTGAGATCCATGCCACTCCAAAAACGCTCCTCAAAACTCTGAACACCGCGAGACGCTGCGTTTAGCACCATCGCTCGCTGTACTATCATTACCCATGACAAAATCGAGAGCACTAATAAAGAGAGCATTACCAGTTGCACCGGCAACGTTGCCTCGAGTATGAGCTGAATTGGACTGATCGCTTCGTTCACTTCTTATTTCTCCAGAGTCTGATGAGCAGGCGTAACCACGTAACTTTTAGACAGTCGTCGGCCGCAGCCTATCCGCCGCTTCACCTAGTATTCTCGGCAGAAGAGGGAAATAGTTTTGCTCTTTCGGAAGGTCCCACGCACGAAGTGTACGCTCGGAAGATGGCACTGCGCCGAGAGAGTCTAGCAATGCCATGCAACACTCGGGCTAGATGATGGCAGGCTAAGGCTCGGACTCGGAGGAACCAGCCGTCTCGAGGCTGTCGAACAACTCCGCACTGCTCTGATTCGGCTTTAAGCCGAAGTGGCGATAGCCATGTTGAGTCACAACGCGCCCGCGCGGAGTCCGCATGATAAACCCTTGTTGGATAAGATAGGGTTCGAGAACATCTTCGATGGTGTCCCGCTCCTCGCTGATCGCTGCTGCCAAACTGTCGATACCGACTGGCCCACCGTCGAATTTCTCGATCATAGTCATGAGCAGCCTGCGGTCCATGTGGTCGAAGCCATTGCTGTCGATGCTTAGCATATCGAGCGCAGCAGCAGCCTCAGCGGCGCCGATCGCCCCGTCTGACTTGACCTCGGAATAGTCTCTCACGCGTCGCAGCAGACGATTTGCAATGCGTGGCGTGCCGCGCGAGCGACGTGCGATCTCTGTCGCGCCGAATTGATCGATCTGGGTACCCAGTATTCGAGAAGAGCGCGTCACAATTGTGGTGAGCTCTTCGAGCGAATAAAACTCCAAGCGCTGAATAATGCCGAAGCGATCACGCAGTGGTGAGGTCAGCAGCCCTGCCCGCGTGGTCGCTCCCACAAGGGTAAAAGGCGGCAGCTCAAGCTTAATCGAGCGCGCAGCAGGGCCTTCGCCTATCATTATGTCGAGTTGATAGTCTTCCATCGCAGGATAGAGAATTTCCTCGATTGCCGGGCTCATGCGATGAATTTCGTCGATGAACAGCACGTCCCCGGCTTCGAGATTCGTCAGCATCGCAGCTAAGTCGCCGGCCTTCTCGAGCACAGGACCCGAAGTTGCCTTGATATTGGCGTTAAGCTCATTGGCGATGATATTCGCCAGCGTCGTCTTGCCGAGGCCGGGTGGGCCAAACACGAGCGTGTGATCCAGAGGCTCTCCGCGGCCGCGTGCAGCATGAATAAAAATTTCCATCTGCTGCTTGACCTCAGTTTGGCCAATATAGTCTTGCAGCGAAAGCGGGCGAATCGCGCGGTCATGCGACTCTTCGGTGCGCGAGCTGTCGGCAGAAATTAATCGGTCTTCTATCATTGCAACGCAGTTCCTAAAAATCGCCTAGTTAAGCCATGCTCTTTAATGCGAAACGAATAAGCTCTTCGCTACTTACAATTTCTGGCCTGTCTTTCTGTACTGCAGCAATCGCTCGCGCAGCCTGTGGAAGCTTGTAACCAAGGCTAACAAGCGCTGTTTCGGCCTCACGCGCTGCCGACGCTGCATTGGGCGAAGCGGCCTTTGCTCCTGTCACCGCTGCAGAGCCACCCGCCGTCTCCCAGTCTTTAATTTTATCGCGAAGCTCAATTACCAGTCGTTCGGCAGTCTTTTTGCCGATTCCTGGCATCGCAACAAGCGCGGCAATATCGTTACTCAGCACCAAGCCGACGAGCGCGTCAGAATCCACACTTGAGAGAATGCCAAGTGCCATTTTCGGTCCAACACCGTTGACTTTGATCAACGTCCTAAACAAGGTCTTGTCCTTCAACTCAATGAAGCCGAACAGCTGCTGCGCATCTTCACGCACGACAAAGTGCGTGTGTAACGTCACCGCATCGCCAACCTCGGGCAGCTTAAACAGCGTGCTCATGGGCACCTGCACCTCATAGGCGATACCAGCGACTTCTACCTGAATATCGGTCGGCTGTTTCTCTATAAGAATCCCGCGAATCCGTCCTATCACTTGAAGCGTTTCCTGCTGAAGCGGTTAGCGCCCGCCATTTTTATTAAACTGGCGTGCGTATTTGCGTGGCAAATGGCAATAGCAAGGCCATCGCTTGCGTCTTCGGCGAGTGTATCATCGATACCGAGTATCGCCTTAACCATGTGTTGAACCTGTGCTTTTGTTGCCGAGCCCGAGCCGACTACAGCAAGCTTTACCATCCTCGCCGAATATTCACCCACCTCGAGGTTATGATGAAGGCATCCCACCATGGCGCTTCCGCGCGCCTGCCCTAGCTTGAGCGCAGACGCGGCGTTTTTGCCCATAAAGACTTCTTCGACCGCCGCATACTGAGGAGAAAATTCCTCGATAACACTGCATATTCCGTCGAAAATAGTTTTGAGCCGCTCAGGTTGCGACTCAGAGGAGGTTTTTATACGACCGCAGCCGACGAATTCGAGACGGTTGCCAACCGCATTAACGAGGCCATAGCCGGTGACCCTCGAGCCGGGGTCGATACCCAGAAAAATCGCCATCGTCTCGTTACCGTGATTACCTGTTGGGGCTAATAGAAACGGTGCAGCTCTGGAGCTGCAGCTTAAAGCTGTGCGGCGATTTCGTCCGAGATATTGCCGTTATGGTAGACATTCTGAACATCGTCAAGGTCTTCCATATGGTCGATCATCTTGAGCAGCGATTCGGCGCCGGAGAGATCGAGCTCAGCGTGCGTCGATGCCAGCATCGTCATTTCGGCATTGACCCATTCTAGCCCAGCCTTCTTGAGTGCATCCTGCACCGCGCCAAAGGTCTCGAGCGTGGTTAACACATCGACACTCGTATCTTCGTTAGTCGTAATATCGTGTGCGCCAGCCTCGAGCGCAATCTCCATTATCTGCTCTTCGTCTGCGCCTTCGGGAAAACTAATAATACCGGTACGCTCGAACAAATACGCAACCGACCCGTTAGTGCCGAGGCTACCACCGTATTTGCTGAAGCAATGCCTTACCTCCGCCACGGTGCGATTTTTATTGTCGGTCAGAGTTTCGACAAGAATCGCCACGCCGCCGGGGCCATAGCCTTCGTAGTCTAGCTCTTCGAGGTTTTCGTTTTCGGCAGTGCCAGCGCCACGCGCGACTGCGCGATCGATAGTATCGCGGGTCATATTAGCGGCAAGCGCCTTATCCATGATCGCGCGCAGACGAGGATTATCGGCCACATTGCCGCCACCAGACTTTGCCGCAACTGTGAGCTCACGGATTATTTTGGTAAAAACCTTACCTCGCTTGGCGTCTTGTCCTGCCTTGCGATGCTTGATATTCGCCCATTTACTATGACCCGCCATGCTTCACTCCCGTGTGTTCGTATCCTCAGGGTGCGACTTAGGCGCCCCTCTATTATCCACGCGTTGGGTTTTCACTCGTTTGGGTATCGACCTACTTTAGTAAGCCAAGCCCTACTCTAGAACCCCCTGTGTTAAGTCTCTGCTTCGGGCTTGGGCTGTTCGCGCAGCCGAATATTTAGCTCACGCAGCTGCTTTGTAGACACCTCGCCCGGTGCCTCGGTGAGCGGACACGCCGCAGACTGAGTCTTAGGGAAGGCGATAACATCGCGTATCGAGGTAGCGCCAGTCATCAGCATGATCAGACGATCAAGACCGAAGGCGATGCCGCCGTGGGGCGGGCATCCGAAACTTAGCGCATCGAGCAAGAAACCAAACTTTTCTTGTGCTTCCTCTTCGCCAATACCCAAGACTTCGAAGACAGACTGCTGCATGTCGGGCTTATTGATACGAATAGAGCCACCGCCCAATTCAGTGCCATTGAGCACCATGTCATAGGCACGAGAAAGAGCCGTTGCAGGGGCGCTTTTCAGCTCATCGACTGAACAGGCCGGCGCTGTAAACGGGTGATGGAGTGACGTGAGGTTGCCTTCGCTGTTCGTTTCGAACATGGGGAAATCGACAACCCAAAGAGGCGCCCAACAGTCTTTGACCTGCCCTAGGTCTTCGGCGACTTTGATTCGCAGCGCACCTATCGCTTCGTTAACGACCTTGGCCTTATCCGCTCCAAAGAAGATAATGTCGCCGGTCTCGGCACCGAGCTTCTCTAGAAGCGCCTCGACAACGGCATCTGGCATAAACTTAAGGATCGGGGACTGCAGGCCTTCTAATCCAGCGGCGCGGTCATTGACCTTAACCCAAGCCAACCCTTTGGCTCCGTATATAGAGACATATTTGGTGTATTCATCGATCGATTTGCGACTGATCTCGACGCCACCCGGCACGCGCAAAGCAACGACGCGACTCTCGGCATCGTTCGCAGGGCCGCTAAAGACTTTGAAGTCGACGTCTTTCATCAAATCAGCGATGTCGACAAGTTCGAGATCGATACGCAGATCTGGCTTATCTGAGCCGTAGCGGTTCATTGCTTCCGAGAACGGCATGCGAGGGAATTCGCCAAGATCGACGCCTAAGTGCTTTTTGAAGACACCGCTAATCATGCCTTCCATCGTCGTCATAATCTGCTCTTCGTCCATGAACGATGTTTCAACATCGATCTGGGTGAACTCGGGCTGACGATCGGCGCGCAGGTCTTCATCGCGGAAACACTTGGCGATCTGATAGTAACGATCCATGCCTGCCGCCATAAGAATCTGCTTGAAAAGCTGGGGCGACTGCGGCAGTGCAAAGAAACGGTTAGGGTGAGTTCTGCTAGGGACAAGATAGTCGCGCGCACCTTCGGGCGTTGCCTTTGTCAGAAGCGGAGTTTCAACATCAATAAAGCCGTTTTCATCGAAGAAATTACGCACGGTGTTCGTCACCTTAGAGCGGAAACGCAGGCGCTCTGTCATCTCAGGGCGGCGCAGGTCGACATAGCGATAGCGCAGGCGAATGTCTTCACCCACAGAGGCGTGCTCGTCGAGCTGGAACGGAGGGGTAGCCGCTGCGTTGAGTATTTCAAGCTGTTTGCCCAACACCTCTATCGCGCCTGTTCCTAACCCGCTGTTCGATGTGCCTTCTGGGCGCGGACGGACTAGGCCTGTTACTTTAACAACGAATTCGTTACGCACAGTTTCAGCGAGCTCGAAAGCCTCTACCGTATCGGGGTCGAAAACGACCTGCGCTAACCCTTCGCGGTCGCGGATATCCAAAAAGATGACACCCCCGTGATCCCGACGGCGGTGAACCCATCCACAGAGTTCCACTTGTTGACCTACGAATGTTTCGTTTAGCTCACCGCAATAGTTGCTGCGCATAACTTTTCCCTAATTAGTCGTATTGTCGCGCCAGTGGAGTTGAATTAGCCCCATGGCGTGCTGCTCGATTTAATGTCTTGGCACTTAACTTACGTGCACAACTGCTGAATTCTTAGCTGGCGGCCTTTGGTGTTGGTGTCTTCGACCCCGAGTCTGAACCTCCGCCAGCGCCCGAGCCAGAATCCACTAACTGCTTCTTCTTGCCTGTCTTAAAGTCGGTTTCGTACCACCCTCCACCCTTAAGCCTGAAACTCGCAGCAGAAACCATTTTGCTCAGAGTCTCTTTGCCACATGATAGGCAAACCTTAAGAGGGTCATCGCTCATTCGCTGAAGCGCTTCCAGTGTGTGATCGCAGCTTGCGCAGCGATATTCATAAATAGGCAATTTTTAGTTCCTGCTTACTCTAATAATCAAACTGGCTGTTGTAGCCACGCTCGTAACACGACTCTTGTTAGTTAACAGAGAATTATAACCTAGTTCGGAAATCAGCATCACCCTCGATTCGCCTCGTTCAACAATCCTTTTGCGCTCATTTCAATCGCCACCAGAGAGCAACACGAAGCGCTTAGCTGACCGAGGCAAGAAGGTTACCAATTTACTCCTTTCGCTCACAATAAATTGCGCGTGCATCTAAAGAGGCTGATTTGTTCAACTTATACCGAAAAATAAGGGGTTTAACGCTTGCGGGCATAGGGTGAATGTTTTATAAAGTACGCGTTGAGGGGTGTTACTGCAGCATTTTGGTAATTTCCTCATTATAAAATAACCCCTATTAACTGACTTTACAGAAGAGAGTGGGCATGGCTGTTAAAAAATCTCCTAAAAAAGCTGCTGCGAAAGCGAAAGCTGCACCCGTTGCACGCAAGGCTCCAGCAATCCAAAAGAAGTATACGAAAACTGAAATACTCAACGAAATTGCAAGCAACACCGACATAAGCAAGAAAGACGTTGCGGCTGTTATTGAAGAGTTAACTGTGTTGATCGAACGTCATGTTAAAAAGCGCGCCGTCGGTGAGTTCACTCTCCCAGGCCTATTAAAGATCAAATCAGTGGTTCGCCCTGCTCGCCCGGCGCGCAAGAACGTACCCAACCCTTTCAAGCCAGGTGAACTTATGGATATTCCTAAGAAGCCTGCGACGACTCGCGTCAAAGTGCTTCCTCTTAAGAAGCTCAAAGACTTCGCAGTCTAGTGATTTGCTCTAAGCCGCCGCTTGTGTAACCACACGAGCGCAGAGGCGGCGAGACAATCGCTACGAAGGCAGCCCGAGGGCTGCCTTTTTGTTTTAAGACTCTACCCTAGCAACACCCCATCATTAACAAGGAATACCCCGCGATGCGCGCCAGTCAATACCTTCTTGCGACCGTGAAAGAAACCCCCTCGGACGCAGAAACTGCCAGCCACCAACTCATGATCCGAGCGGGCCTTATCCGCAAACTGGCAACAGGACTCTATACATGGCTGCCACTAGGCCTCAGAGTGCTGCGCAAGGTCACCGAAGTAGTGCGCGAGGAGATGGACAAGGCGGGTGCGATGGAAGTGTCGATGCCTGTTGTACAACCCGCCGAGCTTTGGCTTGAAACCGGCCGCTGGCAGACAATGGGCCCCGAACTGCTGCGTTTCAAAGACAGGCATGAACGCGATTTTTGCCTAGGCCCAACCCATGAAGAGGTTATTACTGACCTCGTCCGCAATGAAATCAATAGCTACCGCCAACTCCCTGCAAATTTGTACCAAATGCAGACCAAATTCCGCGACGAACGTCGCCCACGGTTTGGCGTTATGCGTGCGCGCGAATTCACGATGAAAGACGCCTACTCTTTTCACATGAATCAAGAGTCTCTCGATCAGACATACCAACTAATGCATGCAACTTACAGCGCCATTTTCTCCCGTCTCGGACTCGATTTTAGGCCCGTTGCGGCTGACTCAGGTAATATCGGCGGCAACACCTCGCATGAGTTTCACGTGCTAGCCGATTCGGGCGAAGACGAAATAGTGTTCAGTAGCGACGGAAGCTATGCCGCGAATATGGAGATGGCAACCGGCACTCTTCCCCCCTTGCCACAAGAGACCTCCCGCAAAGCAAAGCATGAATTTGCTACCGGAGACGCACATTCGATTGAGGACCTCTGCACCCATCTCTCTATCAACGCTACAGCCTGCGTTAAAACCCTTGTCGTACAGGGTTGCGATGCCGAGGGAGAAAAGAGCGGAGAGTTAATCGCGCTTTATTTGAGGGGCGATCAAACGTTGAACGAAACCAAAACGGCTAAACTTGCCCGCGTATTTAGTCCTCTCGAGTTTGCGGATGATGAAGTCATCGAAGGAACGCTTGGATGCAAGCTGGGCGCGATAGGCCCCAACAGTAAATGCGCATTCAGTTATGCAGACCCTAGCGTGCTAGGACTCGTAAACTTCGTTTGTGGGGCTAATAAAGAGGACACACATTTCATCGATGCAAACTGGGATGACGAGACCCGCTATGACGAGGTCGCCGATACCCGCTGCGTCCAAGAAGGCGACATTAGCCCCGACGGCAAGGGAACCCTGGCCGTAAAGCGCGGCATCGAAGTGGGTCACATATTCCAACTTGGTGACAAATACAGCGCGGCACTTAAAGCAACGGCGCTAGATGAGAATGGTAAAAGTGTCGTGATGTCGATGGGTTGTTATGGCATCGGCGTTACCCGCGTCGTCGCCGCCTGCATCGAACAGAATCATGACGAGCACGGCATAATTTGGCCCGAAAACATTGCCCCCTACAGACTCGTTATTGTTCAGGTAGACGCGCATAAATCCGAGTTGGTCCGCATGGTCTCAGAGGAGATTTATCAACTCGCCCAGGGACTCGGCATCGAAGTCCTACTCGATGACAGAGACAAAAAGACGAGCCCCGGCGTTAAGTTTGCTGACTCAGAGCTAATCGGTATTCCTCATAGGCTCGTTATATCACCCCGTTCACTCGCCGATGGCGTCGTGGAATACAAACGGCGCGGTGAGGCCGACAAGCAACTATTGGCGTCGGAGACGGTAGCGGGCTTTGTATCGAGTTTGGCTGCAGGAGAAAACTCTTGAATACACCCTACATCCTCGTTCTCTTTTACAGTCGCTATGGCGCAACAGAGAAGATGGCGCAGACGCTAGCTCGAGGAGTCGAGCAACTCGAGCTTAATGGACGGCGCATAGAGGCGCGTCTTCGAACCGTTCCGTCGGTTTCTGCCGCTACCGAGGCGAGTGAGCCACAAGTCCCGGCGAGCGGCGCAACCTATTGCAGCGAAGACGACTTGCGTCATTGCTCAGGACTAATTTTAGGTAGCCCAACGCGTTTTGGAAATATGGCCGCCGCACTGAAATATTTCATCGACAGCACCGGCGCGCTGTGGAGTTCGGGCGCGCTCATAGACAAACCCTTTGCGACTTTTACCTCAACCTCTTCGCTGCATGGTGGGCAAGAAAGCACACAGCTAAGCATGGCGTTACCGCTACTTCATCATGGCATGATCTATTGCGGTATTCCCTACTCCGAAGCAGCGCTCAGCACGACAACCACAGGCGGCACGCCCTATGGCGCGAGCCATGTCACCGGCGCAGAGGGAAAGGCGCCATTAAGCGAAGACGAAGCTGCCTTATGCATCGCGCTAGGCAAGCGAGTTGCGCGCCTGGCACTCCAACTCGATTCCGGGAATTAACATGAACGATACAGTAATACTGCCGCGTAACGTCGCACTTAGCCGTCTCGGCGTGCTCTCGTTCTACTACAGTCTCATTGGTTTTTTTGTCATTAGCACGCCACTCATGCTTGGCGGACTAAGCCTCGGGAATACAGCGATCAGTTTTATCCAAGTGTTTCCGCTACTTCTGTTCGCACGCGGGCTACAGACTACGCGCGCACGCACTTACGGCTGGATGAGTTTCGTCGTTCTCCTCTATTTTATACACGGCGTGCTCGTCGCTTTCCGCGCAGAGCAGCTTATTCAAGGGTTGATCGAGGTGGTACTGTGTACCGGACTATTCGTCGCATTAGTGCTGTTTATTCGCAGTTACCGAGAGCACTTCAAAACGCCACTTTAGTCGCTAGAGCTGCGATTAATCCGGTTTTTTATCGATTAGTCGGCTGCGGAAGCGAGCAATTAGCGCCAACTACCAGCCAAGAGTCGACTTGACCAAAGGAATGGTCAGCAATCGTTGCTGTTTAATAGTGCTAGCATCAAGACGATCGAGCAACTTGAGAAGTGCGGGAAGTCCGCGCTCGGCTCGCGCGAGAATGTACTCCCCTACCGCCGGGCTCATTTCCATCCCGCGCATGCGCGCCCGCATAATTAGCGCGTCGCGTTTTTGCTCATCAGTTAATTCATGAACCTGAAGGGTGAGACCCGACTGCAACCGCGATTTAAGATCTGGCAGAATGACAGGCAGATTCGTCGGCGTGAGCCGCGAGGCGATGACCAGTGTATTTCCTGCCTCTTTAATTTTATTAAAGAGCGTAAACAATGCCGCTTCCCACTCGGCAAGCCCCGCGACAGCATCGAGATCATCAAGGCAAATTACCTCTAGGCTCTCAAGCCCTTCGATGACATCAGGCGTCAATTGATCAACCTCTTGTAAAGATAAATAGAACGAGGCCAAGCCCAGTGCTGCGGATTGATGACACGTTGCTTGAAGCAAGTGAGTGAGCCCTGGCGACCCCTCTCCCCAAAGGAAAATAAAATCAGCGCCTTTGCCATCAAGCCCAATGCTCGTCAGTTTAGCGAGCGCTAGCGCGTTACCATCGCAAGGAAAATAATTAGCAAACACTGCCGAGTCGTCCAACGCCAATCCGAGTGTCAACTGATCAGTTGGCTCGCCAGCCTGGTGCGGCATATCTTGACCGTTAGTCATACCTAACGTGTCCATCTGTAGTGAAGCAGCTCACGCTCACTGCGTGTTGAGTCTATTGGCAGCAGGTCGCGATCGAGTGCGATCAGTTCGCGAAGGCGAACCGCATCGCCTAACACTGCGAGATTCAACTCTAACCGCTCGGCATCGAGCGATGCGAGCGACGACTCTGACACAATGCCTAGCTGCCCAACATACGCGAATAGAGCCACATAGTCGGCGAGCGATCGAATTCCATCGACGCGCAGTGTAAGTTTTTGCTCAAAGCCCATGTCCGATGGCAGCGCAAAATAGTCGGCTAATTGCTCTGTCACCCTGACCAGAGGGGCTTCGAGATAAGTCTGCAAATTTGAATCCAACCCATCAAACACCTGTGCCTCACCCTGAAACTGAAACTGCCACAGACCGACAAGTTCGCCTGTTGGGGTGAAGTGGATACGGCCAGCCAAAATGCTGTCGGCTCCATAGCGAGCGCTTGCAAGGTTAATAGCATCAGTCCGAAGGTCCCAAAGATTATCGACCGAGAGACTTCTCCGATCCTCGAAATCGAGCACAGGGAATATTAGTGGGAGCCCGCGCGAATCGGCGAAATCGATTAGCGCAGTGATCATCGACTCATCCGTTTCGGGATTCATCAATCGGCGTTCGCCTTCGGATGATTGGACGGCAACCCAAACCAAAATGCTTGGCCGGTTTATATTCCAGATTGGAACACCAAGGTCGCCCAATAACGAATCAACCAAAGCCTGCGAAAGATCTACGGTTATTGTGCGCTGCGACTGGCCAGACCCCGCCTCGCCGATGTTCGAATAACTGACGCCTTCGACAAAGTCACGCGCCCGAGCCAGCGCGCGGTCAACTCCGGGCACTGATAACGCCTCTTCGCCCCCCGTAAGCTTCACAATAACCGCCGCAAGCGCAGCGGCAAACGCCTGCTCGCGCTCTGACTCATCATCGCCAATCAATGCCGATTGATGGCTATACAAGCCTTCAATCTGAACCGCTTGCACGGGTGCGCAAAACGAAAAAGCGACGACGAAAATGGCTAATAGGCTGCGCGCTAACAGCATTCTTACAGGCGCCCTAAAAAGGTGGATATTCATGCGTGAGGATCATACTGCAATCCTAAGCCCGAACCTAGTTTTGGACGCCTCGTCTATCCCCTGATACGCGCAGATGAAGCATATTTAAGACTGACTGTGTCGCCACTTCTTGCTAAAATTCGGCTCTTGCGAACAACAGCGCCCAGCAAATCCAACAATGTCTAACATCTAACCACGTTTAAAAAGTTTAAATAGTTTAAATAGACCCCAGAGCCTGTCTCTTATACACATCTCCGAGCCCACGAGACA
>OJIV01000658.1_pt1 | contig 13777 bp, 9 predicted proteins | sample 1595861 | NCBI WGS metagenome assembly OJIV01 (sample SAMN05416883, study PRJEB24817) | seawater metagenome | isolation source: Sea water | place: Canada:Atlantic | collected 2013-11
CGGGTTCAGGGGCGAGTGCGAGTAGGCTCAACAGGAGTGATCACGTCAGTAAGGTCGGCATGGACGTAGGGTGGAGCGAGACGACGACTCGAGAAAAGCACTCCGTCTATGCCCCTGAAGAACCCCAGGGGGGTGTTGTCCTTCGGAAACCCCCTGGGTGTGAGCAAAGCGAACAAGGGGGCGCCGGGCCCCCCCTCCAAAAACGAAAGCCGCCCGACCCAGGCTAATTCCTGAATCGGGCGGCACGACGTCACACAGTTTTGGAGATCCCGCGCTGGTACTTGGAGGTGGTAGCGCGGGGTCGCATCTGGCTCAGAAGAACCAGAAGAGGTTGAAGGGTTGAAAGGGGAAGGGTCGCCCTGGGGGAGAAGTCCAGGGCAACCCTGGAATACTCAGTTCTTTCGGCGGCGCAGTGCCAGCAGTCCGAACATTCCGAGGAGACCGGCGAGCGCTCCGCCTCGGCCCGGTGCGGTGCTACAGCCGCCCATGTTGGCCTCGTCCAGGCCAGGACCGGCATCTGGGATGAGTGGGAACTCGGTCCGGTACGCGTGTCCTTGCTCCGGGTCGGCCTCCGCCAAAGCCCCGTTCGCTTCCTCGGCATCCGCGCCGTCACAGTCCTGGTCGATGCCGTCGTCGTAGATTTCAGGGGTGGAGGGGTTGATGTGCGGGTTCTGATCGTCGCAGTCTTCCCGCAGCGTCCAGCCGTCGCCATCGGCGTCGTAGTCGTTGTTGCCCAAGCAGTCGGAGTCCACGCCATCGTAGGGCGCATCATCGGCCCAAGGGTGGCTCTCGGGGTCACCGTCATCGCAGTCCACACCCTCGGCCCATCCGTCGCCGTCGGCGTCGATGTCGAAGAGCCCATCGCAGTTGCTGTCCCACTGGTCGCCGCTGCTCTCAGCCATCGAAGGGTTGCGCTCGGGGTCGCGGTCATCACAGTCCAGCCCACCAAAGGCGGTCGCGCCGTAGCCATCCCCGTCCGCGTCGTAGTCGTCGTTGCCCATGCAGTCGGCGTCTACGCCGTCGTAGTAGTCGTCCAGAGCGTACTCGTGGGTCTGGTCATCGGTGTCGTCACAGTCGCGTCCAGCGGTGAAGCCGTCCCCGTCTGCGTCCGCCAAGGTCCAGGCATCCGGACCACCGTAGGCGCCCATGTCCGCAGGGGTGTTGTCCCTGTCGAAGGTACCGTTGTAGACGTCCAGGGCCGCACTGTAGGGTCCAGGAACCCAGCTACCGGCAACAAAGTTGGGGTCCGTGTCGATGCGCGCTGCCACCAGGTTCACGTTGCCGTAGCTCTCGGCCTGGGTCTCATGGAACATCGAGTTGGAGACGTTGGTGCCGTTGGTGCTCGCGCTGACCACGCTGTCACCGCCACGCTGGTCGACGAAGATCATGCCTTCGAGGTTGGCGCTGCCCTCTGCGATGGCCACAGCGGAGCCCATCTCGGAGCTGTTCTGCGCCAGGACGCCGAAGCGCAGGTCCAGGACACCGTCCTCTTGGAAGTAGGCTCCGCCGACTTCGGTGCCCTCGTTGCCGGTCCAGATGGCGTTGTAGGCCGTAAAGGAGCCGGAGTTCAGGTAGACACCGCCACCGCGGGTGGCCAAGCCTCCGGTCAGCTCGCTCCGAGTCACGGTCATCAGGGCACCACTGGCCACCCAGATGTGACCGCCCTCTTGGCGCGCCTCATTGCCGTTGGCCTTCAGGTCCGCGACGTTCATGGAGCCACGGTTCAGGGCGATTCCACCGCCCTGGCCGGCTTGGTTGTTGTTCAGGGACAGCTCGGAGGCGATGACGCTCGACCCCTCCAGGTGCATCGCGCCGCCGGTCGTGCGGGCCCTGCTGTCAGAGATCCGGACCGCGCCAAGCTCGAGCACGCTGTTGTTGACGGCAAAGATGCTGCCACCAGCGTCGGCGAGTCCCCGGCGAAGGACCACGTCTTCACAGTAGATTCCGGCGCCGTCCAAATACAGGGCGCCGCCGCCCTCTTCAGCCTTGGTGTCGGCGATGCTGACGCTGTAGAGCGCCAAGGTGCCGCCCTGAGCGGAGATCGCGCCGCCGCGTCGGCCAGAGGTGTCGGCAAAGACGGTGTCCCTGAGCTCGACAGCGCTCTCGGTGAGCTGGAAGGGTGAGCCGGCAGGAGCAGACCAGTCTTTTACACTCATGCGAGTTGCGGTCACAGTGCTGTTGTCAGCACGCAGCGCCGGGCCACTGGCCTCTGCGCCTTCAAAGCTCACGCCCTCAAGGGTCAGGGTGCTGTTTGAAACGCTGATGCCTGCGCCTTCGCCTCGGAGCGTACCGCCGGTCACGCTGACCGTTGCATCGTCGATGAAGACGCGGCCCAAGGTGGATTCACGGGCGCCGAACTCGATGCTCAGGTCCTTTCCACCCACCGATACGCTGCCCCATTCTCCACCGTCCACAGCGATATGGTCACCGTCCTCCGCCGCGTCGACAGCCTCTTGGAGCAGCGAATAGTCGGCTCCGCCATCGGGATTTACGGTGAGGGTCGCGGCCAGAACGGGGCTCGCTCCGAGTAGTGTCAAAAGGGTCATGGGGGCACCTCCAAGTGGTTTCAACCCAGTGATCGGCGACTTGGGACTGGGGGATGACCCCCCACGGGTTAAAAGGGGGGCACGCACTGCAAGGAGCTCGTTCTCATGCGCATGATCTTCATTGGCCCCCCCGGCGCGGGCAAGGGCACACAAGCCGCTCGCCTCGTCCAGCGCTACGGAATTCCCCACATCTCCACCGGGGACATGTTCCGCGCAGCCATCAAGGGTGGCACTCCGATGGGCTTGGCCGCCAAGACCGTGATGGACGGCGGCGGCCTGGTCGGCGACGACATCGTCATCGGCATGGTCAAGGAGCGCCTGGAACAGGACGACGCCAAGGGCGGCTTCCTCCTGGACGGCTTCCCCCGCACTGTGGTGCAGGCCCAGGCCCTGCAAGAGCTCTTGGCTGACAAGGGCCAAGCCCTCGACGCCGTGGCCCTGCTGGAAGTGCCCGAAGAGCTCATCGTCGAGCGCATCATCCACCGCCGCAGCGACCCCAGCACCGGCGCGATCTACCACCTCAAGTTCAACCCGCCGCCCGGGGAGATCGTGGAGCGTTTGGTACACCGCAAGGACGACACCGAGGAGGCCTGCCGCACCCGGCTGGGCGCCTACCGCGAGCAGACCGCGCCCCTGGTTCCCTTCTACGAGAACTTGGGCCTGCTCAAGCCTGTAGACGGCGTGGGCACGCCCGACCAGATCACCGAGCGCCTGACTTCGGCACTGGGCTAGTCCGTGCAGCCGCTGCCGAGCCCACTGTCCTCGTTGGCGGTGGCCGTGCAGCTTGGTGGGGTCCACGCTGGGCCCGAGCAGACGCTCACCCATGTCGCGGGCTTGGATCACGACCACCCCGGCCGCCTGGTGTTCTCCACCAAGTCCCAGGGTGGCCAGGGCTGTGTGCTGGTCTCCCAGACGGTACCGGGAACCCACATTGTGGTGCCTGACCCAAAGGGTGCCTTCATCCAACTCTTGGAGCAGGTCTTTGGGGATGGAAGGCCGCCTGCTGGCCGACACCCCTCGTCCGTGGCTCCAGACGGAGTTCCCGCCTCCGTTCACCTAGGCCCCCATGCCGTCGTCGAGGCCAGTGCGGTCCTGCACGAAGGGGTGGTCATCGGCGCTGGAGCGGTCATTGGCGCAGGCTGCGTCATTGGAGCGGGCACCTGGATCCACCCCAAGGTGGTGCTCTACCCGGGCGTGGTGGTGGGCGCGGACTGCCAGATCCACGCTGGCAGCGTTCTGGGTGGCCCTGGCTTTGGACTACACCCTGGTCCCAAGGGGCTCTCGCCCATTCCCCATATTGGCCGACTGGTTTTGGGGAATGGCGTACACGTCGGCGCCAACTGTACTGTAGACCGCGCATTCATCAGCGAGACCACCCTGGGCGACGGCGTGATGCTCGACAACCAAGTGCACGTCGGCCACAACTGCCGCATCGGCGACGGCTCCATCATTGCCGCACAGACCGGCCTCTCGGGCTCCGTGACCCTGGACAAGGGCGTGATTCTGGCTGGCCAAGTCGGGGTTGTAGACCACGTACACATCGGCGCACAGGCGCAGGTTGGCGCGGGCTCCGGCGTGATGCGCGATGTGCCTGCAGGACGGGCGGTGTTGGGCAGTCCGGCGGATCTGCGCGTGCGAACCCTGCGGCGTTGGGCGGGGTGGCTCAAGGGCTGAGTCCCTTCGCTCCAAAGCAAGGATTGCCCCAAAAGCTTGCACCGGGTGCCTCACCGTGCTCCTAGAAGAGCATGCTCACCCTGCTCGCCTTGCTCGCCACCCCCATCACCTCCGCCCAGGCGCTGCCCACGCAGCCCGAGAGCCAGCAGACACCCCAGGACTGGAAGACCACTCTGGAAGGCGCCGTGCCCGCGGTGGTCAGCATCAAGGTGGTCGGCACCCGCTCCTTCGACACCGAATCGGCCGGCAGCAGCGTCGGGACCGGGTTTGTCGTCGACGCCGAGCGGGGCATTCTGCTGACGAACCGGCACATGGTGCACGCCGGTCCTGTCGTGGCCGAGGCGGTCTTCCTGAACAACGAGGAGGTGGCCCTGCAGGCTCTGTACCGCGACCCGGTGCATGACTTTGGCTTCTACAAGTTCGACCCCGAAGATCTGAAGTTCATGGACCTGGTGGAGCTCCCTCTGCACCCAGAGGGCGCCGCAGTGGGCACGGACATCCGCGTGGTGGGCAACGATGCGGGCGAGAAGATCGTGATCCTGGACGGCACCCTGGCCCGTCTGGACAGAGGAGCTCCCCGCTACGGCGGCAACACCTACAACGACTTCAACACCTTCTACCTGCAGGCCGGCTCCTCGACATCGGGCGGCAGCTCCGGCTCTCCTGTGCTCAACAGCGAGGGCCAAGTCATCGGCCTAAACGCTGGGGGAAGCCGACGGGCGGCCAGCAGCTACTACCTGCCCTTGGACCGGGTCGTGCGCGCTCTGGAGCTGCTCCAGAATGAGGAGCCCGTCGCCCGGGGCACCTTGCAGGCCGTCTTCACCTACACCCCCTACGACGAGCTGCGTCGCCTGGGCTTGGCTGAAGAGGACGAGGCCAGCCTACGGGAGACCTTCCCAAAGGGAGAGGGCGCTCTGGTCGTCAAAGAGACCGTGCCCGATGGTCCGGCTTGGGACAAGCTGCAACCCGGCGACATCCTGCTCGCAATCGAGGGCAAAGCGCTCAATGCCTTCGTGCCCTTGGAGTCTGCTTTGGATGACTGGGTGGGTGGCAAGATCCACCTGACCATCAGCCGCGATGGCGTGGTGCAGCAGGTTCTCATCACCGTTCAGGACCTACACAGCATCACCCCCAACGCCTACCTCAGCTTCGGCGGCGGCATCCTCCATCCCCTGAGCTACCAGCAGGCTAGAAACCACGCCCTGCCCGTCGAGGGACTGTACGTGGCCAGCCCCGGCTACTCCCTGGGAATGGCCGGCGTGCCCGACAGCTCCGTGATCGTCGCCATCGGCGGCGTCCCGGTCCCCACCTTGCAAGCCGCTCAGACACAGCTGGCCCGCTACGCAGACGGAGAGCGCGTCCCCGTGCGCTTCTTCTCCATCGGTGACCCCCGCGCCACCCAGACTGCCGTCATGCGGGTGGACCGCACCTGGAGCACGATGCAGGTCTGCGTGCGCGACGACACCACGGGACTGTGGCCCTGTACTCCAGGACCGGCAGCACCAGAGCCCACACCCCAAGCTCCTCAGAGCGTGGATTTAGCCGTGACAGGTCCCAAGCCCCTGCGCAAGCTGGCGCCCTCTCTGGTCAAGGTCAACGCGGACCTGCCGCTCCGCGTCGAAGGCGCCGGAGGCTCCAGCTTCTACGGCGCCGGCCTGGTGGTAGATGCCGAGCGCGGCTGGGTGCTCTGCGACCGAGACACCGTGCCAGTGCTGCTGGGAGACGTGAGCATCACATTCGCCAGCACCTTGCGCGTTCCCGCCAAGGTGGTCTTCGTACACCCCGTACAAAACATCGCAATCATCCAGTACGACCCTTCACTTTTGGGCGATACACCCGTCGAGTCCGCCGTACTACGCCCCACAGAGCTCCAGACCGGCGACGAGGTCTGGCAGGTGGGCGTGACGGCCGCTGGCAAGATCGTCGGCCTGCCCACCACAGTCGGCCGAGTGGATGCCCTGCGACCTGAGAGCGCCGGGGTTCCCCAGTTCCGGGCCTCCAACGTCGAGACCGTAGACGTCACAGACGCCATCTCTACTGTGGGCGGCGTTCTGTGTGACAAGAAGGGCCGGGTACTGACCACCTGGAGCAGCTTCACCTCGGCCAGCAGCGGCGATGTGGGCAGCTACCTCTCTGGCATCCCCGTCTCCGAGGTCCAGCGCACTCTGGATGCCCTGCGCTCCGGCCAGGCTCCTCGGGCCTTGGGCGCACAACTCACCACCATCTCCGTCTCCGACGCCACCGAGCGGGGACTGCCCGCCGGAATGGCCACCGACCTGGCCGCCTTGGACCCTGAGCGCCGCCAGGTGCTCTACGTCGCGCGCGTCGTCGCCGGCACCCCAGCGGCCAGAGTCTTGGAGTCCGGAGACCTGCTCGTGGCGGTAGACGGAGAGCTGGTGACCCGTTTTGGCCAAGTCGAGGAGGCCGTACAGCGCGCTCAGGTGGACATCACCGTCGTGCGCGATGGACAGGTCAAGGATGTGGCCGTGCCCACCGTGGACCTGGGCAACTACTCGGTCGACGACGTCTTGGTGTGGAACGGTCTGGTGCTTCACGCCCCCCACTGGGAGCTGATGGCACAGCGCGGACTGGAGCAAGAAGGGGTCTACGTCGGTCTGTACTACTACGGCTCTCCTGCGCAGCGCTACAGCATCCGAGCCACCAACCGCATCGTGGCCGTCAACGGCCAGCCCACCCCAGACCTGGACGCCTTCTTGGCTGTGGTCGACGGTCTGGAGCATGGCGAGAGTATCAAGATCACCATGAAGGACCTGGAGGACCAGATCGTGGTGCGCACCATGAAGGTCGACAAGGTGTACTGGGGCTCGGCCCGCTTTCAGTTCGAGGATGGAGACTGGATTCGGGGTTGAGCGCGAGCAGTTCGGTCTTGATCAGTCCTAGATCAGGACTGGATTCGACCCTATTCGGGCTCCTGAGATCCGTCCCCGCACTCAACGCTGTGTCGAATCTCTCCGGTCACTCCGCTGACCAGATCTTCCCAGCTCATAGCGAAGAAGTTGCCAAGCTCGTCTAGCTCATAGGTGGACCTGTAGGCCTGCTCTTCGTCTGATAGGGATCCAGCTTCGGTCAGGAAGCCCCCAGGCAGGTCGCTGTACTCAAGCGCTAGCTCGTAGGCGACTCCCTCGGGGGTGTCGTAGCCCATTTTTTCGATGCGGCCGGAGTCGTGGTAGCCCAACAGCCAGTCGCTGAGTTCCCCTTCGCCCGTAGCGCCGACCAAGACACCATCCTGAACTTGGAAGCTGCGCGTGTCGCCCAGAGCAGAGGTGTAGGTGGCGGGGTCATCGCCATCCCACGTCCAGGAACGGGTAATCGTGTCTTCTTCTATTGAGAGGAGGTGGCCCTGACTGTCATAGGTACTGCGCTCCCACAGGGTATCCGGTGGATCATTGCCGCAGGTCACCCCGGCGTACGCAGTCTTCGTGTTCAAGGTGTCGTCGTATCCGGTGACCCACTCCGCGCAGTCAAATTCGCTGCCCTCTCGGCGCAGCAGAATCTCACGATCGCGCTCATCGTAGAACCACTCAGAATCTTGGGTTCGCTGGGAGATGGTGTCGGCGTAGGAGTGCGTGCTGACTTGACCGTGGTCGTGGTAGGTCCAGCTCTGCTCGTAGTCGAGCACCGTCTCGCCATCGACTGTGCGGGTCCCGACGTCCCAGACCTTGAGATCCCCTTCATAGGCCGCGCTCTGCAAGCTCACAGTCTCCTGTCCGTCGCTTTCGATGTGGGTGAACTCTACCGAGATGGCACGTCCCTCACCGTCAAACTCCACCCAGGAGCTCCAGGTCTCCCCTTCGCTTGTCTCAGCCTCGTAGCTCCGACCGAACATCCCCATGGGAATCCTTAGACTACGGCTGATTCCCTGCTCGATGTTGGGCACACCAGCCTCGTCGAAGACCAGCTCGGTATCGTAGCCGAAGAGACCCTCGTCGATCTGGCCATCGCGGTCATCGTCCAGACCGTCGCAGATCTGTTCGGAGTCCAGGGGTTCGACGCGGTTGCACGCAAAGAGGATGGAGAACAATACGATCATTGGGCTGCTCCTTCGCAGTCAAAATTCCAGGTGTAGTCCACTTCACCGATCAGGCCGTCCGAGTACTGCGCCGAGGTCAGGTTCCCCGACATGTCCACTTCCATCTCTGTGGTCCACCACAGATCCACATCGCCTTCCATCCAGTCCGAGTCCCGGAGGAGCACCTGGAAGCTCTCGATGACATCGCTGCCCTCTCGCTCCCGAAGCGCCATGTCCAGGCGCACAAGCTCCTCTCCATAGGCCAGGTCGACCTGCTCAACGACTCCGGCGGAGTTGTACGCGATGGTCCACTCCTGATCCGATGCCTCATCCACGGCCGATACGACCCGTCCATCGACCATGTCGAAGCGCCGCTCTGCCACGCTGCTACCGTTGTCCGTTTCACGGCTCAGCAGCGTGTCGTCTTCCCACCACCACTTCTGGCTCGTCACGATGTTGGAGGTGTAGTCCACCAACGATACCAGCCGCCTCTGGCTGTCCCAGGTGTAGCTCAGAGCCCCCCGGGCAGCGCCCTCCTCCGGACTAAAGCCACACAGCTTGTTCCCCGCGCGGCGCTCCGACCATTCGTCAGGGTAGGTGCGATACTCCGCCACACAGTCATCGTCGCTCTGCACCTCTGTGGCGACTAGACGATCTTGCGCGTCGTAGTAGAGCTCCGTCAGGGTCTGTTTGCTGGGATCCATGCGATCGGTGGCCACCTGCTCCACGATGAATCCGTGGGACCCCAAGCTGGCGATGGTCTCCGTCCCCTCCACCAGCACCCCGGCTTGGGTAAACTCCTCCAGGGCGTAGACCACCTGACCCTGCTCATACTCGAACTCATAGAGCGCCGTGGTGGCGGGACCGTCGATCGGAAAGTCCTCCGCAAACTCGTAGAGCAGGCGTCCGTTTGTGCCGAAGCGCCGCGCCTTGGTTCCATAGGATCCGTCAGGCTGTGTATAGGTCTGCTCGACCAAGGTCACGCCTGGGAGCGGGTCCAATGGGAAGCGAAAGTAGCGGCTCAGCTCCGGCGCGCCGCCCAAGTCCAAGGGCATCTGGAAGCGATAGGCCAGGACCTCTTCGTCCACGACCCCGTCCTGGTCATCGTCCAGACCGTCGCAGCGCAGCTCGCTGCTCGCGGGCTCAACACGGTTGCACGCCAAGCCCACCAATATCCAGAGCATCTCCCCTCCCTTCCTGCCCGCACTCTACTCCTTCTTCCGGCGCTTGTCCCGCTTCTCCAAGCGCTCCTGCTTGCGGTCCTGGCGCTCATCTCGGCGCTCCTGGCGCTCATCCCCCCACATCTCCATGCGGTCCATCAGGTTGGGGTCAGCCAGCTCGGCCTCCACCAGCGCGGTGGGGTCGACGATCTCCTCGCCCTCTTCGACAAGCGCCTCGCCCTCGTCCACCAGGTGGAAGTCCAAGCGCACAGGCTCGCCGCGACGCTCAACTTGAACCCACAGCACCTTGCGGTTGCGCAGGCCCATAAAGGCCGTGACGGCCTCGCTGTAGGACTGGATCTCGCGGCCGTTGACGGCCTCGATGATGTCGCCGCTCTTGAATCCGACCTGGTCCAGGATGGATCCACACTTGATGCGACCCAACTTAAAGCCGCGGCGCTCGCCCTCATCGTCCTTGGCCCACCAGGTGGCGGCCAGCTTCTCCGCCTCTTTTGGGTGCTCGGCGTAGTAGGCGATGGCCTGGTCTTCAATCCGGTAGGCGGTCTCGCTCACCATGAAGATGTCGGCGCGCTCCGGCTCACACTCACGAGAAGTGGTCTTGGGCGCCTTGCGTGGGGCCCGGGTTCGCCGAACGTGCTCGGTGTTGTCGCCGCTGCCATCGGCGCTGCCAACGCGGCTGCCGGGGACCAAGCTTCCTGGCCCGCGCACCATGCCCGGGAAGGGCACAGAGTCGACGCCGAGCGCAGGGTTCAAGGAATCGCCAGCGTCTGCCAGCGCGTCCTGGGGATCGGAGTCAACGGGCAGCTCCGGCTCGGCCGGGGGCTCGGGAGCCTCAGCGATCTCGGGAACCTCAGGCTCCGGCTCGGGAGGGGCCGCTTCAATGGCCTCGTCCATGGGGGCCAGCTCCAGAGGCTCCGCCTGCTGGGGCAGCATCACGGTCACGATGCGCTCGGGCGCCGTGCTCACGCTGACCTGGGGCAGGTCCACCTCTGGGGTCAGCATGCCCAGCTGCCAAGGCGCCACAAAGCCCACGGCGACGACGCCAAGGCTGAACAGTGCTTGCAGGGGACGCTTTAAGGACATGAGGGGGTTGACTCTCGGGGCAGTGGGTCGCTGGTTTCGACGCCACACCCACTTCCATTATTCGCCATCGGGACCCAGGGGTAAGAGAGAAGTTGGTCAACTCCCCTGAAAAGGATGCTCTTCATTGGCAGCCCAAAGGGCTTTTGGGGCCGTCCTAAGCTGGTCGAGGTGCAGGGCTTCCGCAAATGGAGTGATGTCCAAGACCCTGCACGTCCTCCTCGATGACCAGCACCAGAGCGGCAAACGCGGCTCAATTCACGCGCGGGACCTGCAGAAACTGCAAGGTGACGGTGGTGCCTGAGCCGACAACGCTCTGGATCTGGATCTGACCGTCCAGCTCCTCGACGATCTCGCGCACCATCGCCAAGCCCAGACCGGAGCCCCGCCCTTCATCCTTGGTTGTGAAGAAGGGCTCAAAGACACGCTCAAGCACATGAGGTGGGATCCCAGGTCCGTTGTCGGAGACCTGCACCTCTACCGATGCCTGCTGCTTCAGGGTGCCGAGCCGAGTCTCCACGCGGATCTCGCCCTGGCCTTCCAAGGCATCGTGGGCGTTGATGACCAGATTCAAGAGCATCTGCTGAACCTGTTCGGCCGTACAAAAAGCTGGCACATGGGCCGCAAGAATCGTGCGCAGACGTACGCCGGAACCCAGCACTCCCTTGAGCAACCGAACGCTCTTGAGTACGACACGGTCGATGTCTACGGGCCCAGCCAGGGTGGGTCGGCCTCTGCCGACGGAGAGCAGTCGACGGGTGAGTTCCCCGCCCTTCTTACCGGCCTGAATGATGGCCTCCAGCTCCGGAGAGGGGTTCTCTTCGTTGAGCAGGACCGCGTTGGCCACGATGACGGTCAGCAGGTTGTTGAAATCATGAGAGATCCCAGCGGAGAGCCGCCCCAGAATCTCCAGCTTCTGAGCGGCGCGCAGCTTCTCCTCCAACATCGCTCGCTCGCTGACGTCTGCGATGACCCCAGCCACGTAGCGGGTGCCGCCGGCCAGCTCGTGAAGAGAGGAGAGGAGCACGACATGGATCTCTCTGCTGCCAATCTGGAGGCGCACCCTGCTACGAAGGGTCTCCTCTAGGTCCGACTGGCCGCCTGCCAACAGCGACGTGAGGCTGCGGTTATCGGGATGGACCAGCGCCTCGAACTCCCCCACTGGAATCGGCTGCTCACGAGACAAACCCAGGAAACGGTAGAGCTCCGAGGAGCCATGGAGCAGGCCCGAGTCGAGCCAGAGCTCGAAGGCATAGGCGGTGCCGGCTGTCTGGATCTCTGAGAGCAGAACGCGGTTCCGTTCCGCGACTTGGTCCCGCTGCACCGCCTCGGTGCGATCGATGATGGTGCCGACCCGAAAGCGCAGGGTCCCATCGCCATCGTAGACGGAGTTGCCATGGGCGCTAACGTAACGAACGCCGCCATCGGCCTTGAGCAGCCGGTACTCGATGGGCGGCGTGGTTTGTTCACGCCTGCCCTGGGCCATCACCTCCATGACGCGATCCCGGTCATCGGGGTGCACACGCTCGAAGAGGTACGCCAAGTCGGGCGCTACAACACCCGGAATGAGGCCATGAAGCCTACAGGCATTGTCAGAGAAGAAGACCTCATCTGTGCTGGCCTCCCACGACCACCACCCCATGTTCGCTACCTGCTCTGCCTCAGCGAAGAGAGCGACCTTCTGCTCCAGAAGCTCCCGTGACAAGGGCATGTTTCGCTCCTATTCGGAGGGCGCGCCCGGAGTGGACACCCCAGGGGCTGCCCGATCCTGAGCGATCTCAAGAGCCTGGGGCAAAGCTGGTTCTAGTAGTACCAGATAGATGAGCAGTTCCCGCCGCAAATCTGCGAACCAAGGCCTGCCCGGCTCGCGATCCTCGGCCTCGACCCAGAGACCTGCCAAGTCCCATTGGTCCTGCTCCACATCGAAGCTCCCTCGGGTGAGGGTGGCGTAGTCGCCGGGCGTGAACAGGGTGCCCACCAGGGCGTTGAAGTCCCCCGGGTTGGCGTAGGGGTCCAGGCGGTGCCGCAGGAAGATCAGGGCATCGGAGAGGTGCGCTTCCTGCTCGACGGTCAAGCTGCGCAGCAGGGGTTGCTCGGCCGCGATGACCTCTTGAACAGCCTGCAGCCGCAAGGCCAGCAGCTCGCGCTCCAGCTCCTTGTGCTGACGCTGCCCCACCAAGGCATCGCCCGCTTCCAGCATCGCCGGGTCGTTCAGGTCGGTTCCTGCACGCAGTTGGGCCTCGATCGCGGCATAGGCCGCTGTAATCTCCGGCTCCCGTAGGGCCACAGCAGCGGCCATCTCCTGATCCACGCGCAGACGCTGCGCTTCGGCCTGAGCCCGCGCCTCGTCCATCATCGTCAGCTGCGTGGCGTCGAAGGCCATCCAGTCCAACCAGATGGCGATGCGCACGGCCTGCTGTGCCTGCTGTTGGGCAGGCAAGAAGCTGTAGTCGTAGAGCAGCTGCACCATGGGCGGATGCACCGCCTGCTCCAGCTCCGCGTTGGCCTGGGCGACCGCAACCTGGGTGGGCAGCGCTTGGGGTTCGGTGGCACACGCCAGGGTCAGCCAAAGCAGCATGCGCACATGCTACCGCAGGGCTGAAACCAAGCAGCGCGAGCCGCGGGGTAGACTTGCGACCACATGTCACAACTCGGCCCATTTATGCTGCAAGAGCGGCTCGCCGACGGCGGGATGTCCCAGCTCTGGCGGGGCACCGCCACGCAGAGCGGCACAGCGGTGGCGATCAAGGTGCTCTCGGCCAGCACCACAAAGCGAGAGCGCACCGCCTTGGCCCGTGAGGTGCGGGCGGTTGCAGGCCTGGACCACCCCAACATCGTCACCGTCCTAGACACCGGACGCGTGCCCGCTGGGCATCCACTCTTGCCCAGCGGGGCCACCTACCTGGCCATGGAGCTGGCCAAAGGCGGCAGCCTGGCGCAGCGGGTTGGGCAGATTCCTTGGCCGCGCATGCAGGGCATGTTGGCCGACATCTTGAGCGCCCTGGCCCACGCCCACGCCCGTGGGGTGGTGCACCTGGACATCAAGCCAGGCAACGTGCTGCTCAGCGAGACCGCCGAGGCCATCCTGGCGGACTTTGGCCTGGCACACGCCCTCGGCAGCGCAGAGGGTCGCCACGCCATCGAGGGGACGCCCGCCTACATGGCCCCCGAGCAGCTGATGGGGAACTGGCGCGCTTACGGCCCATGGACCGACCTGTACCTGTCTCTTATACACATCTCCGAGCCCACGAGACAGGCAGAAATCT
>OJIV01000659.1_pt1:2500-13775 | contig 13775 bp, 7 predicted proteins | sample 1595861 | NCBI WGS metagenome assembly OJIV01 (sample SAMN05416883, study PRJEB24817) | seawater metagenome | isolation source: Sea water | place: Canada:Atlantic | collected 2013-11
CGATGCAGTTGCTGCAGGTACCCCCCTCGATCGCAGGCTGGAAGTTTGCATCCTGCCCAATGCCGAAGCCACCACTGACGTATGCGATGACCAAATCACCGCCTGTGTTGTAGGGGTGGTCAGGTGCACTCAACCGGTACTCGGTGACACGACTTGCCGAGACCACGAAGAAGCCATTGGCCTCTTCAATAGAGCGATAGTTGCAGGAACCTGCGGTACATGCCGCCACGAGCGCGTTCCGCAGCGACGGGAACTGATTCGCAATGTCAACTGGGAAGGAGACCTTCGACATGCCCGTCTCTGGGTCAACGTCGAACGCGTCAGGCAGCGTGATCGTCGCCTGAATCGGAAAGGACTCGGTGCCGAACCAGCCAGCAAACCATGTGCTCACCGTGACCCGAATGTGGGACTCAGCAGCTACAACCTTGGGATGCTCAGTGTATTCAACCGACGAAGGCATCCACTCGAGGACAAAGACTGCACCTTCTTCGCCCGTCGCGCATGAAGACAGCCCTGGGCCAGCGAGAGAGCCATCGCCGGTGTAGGTGTACTGAAGTGGCTCAGGGAAACGAAGCAAGAGGTCTTCGTCGGCGAAGCCCGTTGCGGCGGCATCAAGACCGATCTCAGGATGACACTTGGGATCCTCGCCATCTGCGAAGCCATCTCCATCGTCGTCGATGCCGTTCGTGCAGCTGACCCTACGTTGGTAGGGGTCTTCGGTGTCTTCCTCTCCGAGTCCGGCAAAGAAGGGTGTTGTCACCGGCCAATCGATTCCGTACTGGCTCGTGCGCTCCTCGAAGGCTTGAATCTCACAGAACTCCAGCCGCTGATGGTCGAACACCCGGTTGTCAGAGTTGTTGCAGTCGGCACCTTCAAGGTAGCCCTCCGGATCGATCGAAACGCACGTCACGCCGCTATTGTTGGCGTTGGTCAACGCAAAATCGTTCGGAAGAGGCTTACGCAACCCATCCACAGCTTGAACGAAGGGTCGGTAGGATGGAATCTGAACTGACCATTCCTCCGGAGACCAATCCGTCCCACCTCCGAATCCATAGGAGCCGGAGTGGGCCCGAGGGAAGGCAAAGTCGTACCACTCCAACTCTGCGTCTAGTCCCGCCTCACCGAAGTACGGCGGGATGTTCCGGAACTCTGGGTCGTCAGAGGCTCGCCAAAAGTCGTTGATGACGATGTATCCGGCCTCGTTGTCGGTGACCGACGGGACTTGGTACTCATAGGCATCCAGAAGCTCAGCCTGGCCCTCCGCTGTGGCGATGCGGATGTCTACGAGTCCGCCCGTAATTGGTCCCTTGGGGCTAACGACAGTGATGGTGTCATCGCTGACCGAGAGTACTTCGGCGTTCAACGACGCGAACTGAACGGTCACTCCATCAATGCTGTCTCCGAATCCGCCTCCGGAGACGGTGACCGGGTAGCCGCCAATGTTGCCAGGCTCGAAGGACTCTCCCTCAAAGCCGGAGATGCTGACGCTGTCAATGTCTGCGTAGTACGAGACTCGCTCCCCCTGCTGACAGGCAGTGAGCGAGAGGACCAACAATGCGATCGACTTCTTCATGTCAGTTTCCTGCCGGCTTGAGGTCGCTGGGGTCTTCCACCCAGAAGCGTCCGATGGTCACGGAGTTGGCGCGCACCTTCACTGGGCTTACGTCCCGGCGCATGCCTGCTTGGTCGCGAACCCCTGGGACAACGGCGTCCGTTGAAGTACCGCGAGAGAAGTAGAAAACAGCCCCACCGCCGTTCTTGGCCTGAGCGTAGGTCAAGGCAGACTGGAGATGGTCCATGGTTAGGGTGAAGTCCCCGTCGTCGACGAGGGAGCAGCTCACCTCAACCAGCTTCTCCGACGGAGCGCCCTGCAAAGTAGCGGGCAGCTCGCCGTCAGCATCCAAAATGGACTCATTGAATCGATACTCCAGCCCATCGGACTTCCCATCACAGGTGAGGGGGTCCCGAACCGAGCCGTCTTGGTTGACGACAACGGGCTCCAAGAAGCTCTCGTCACTCCGGTCAACGGGTCCAAGAAAGCGCACATTCAATGTGACACGCTCTCCTTCAACGGAGTCATCACTGTCCCAGTTGAAGGTCACGCCGCCATCCGATGCGTCCCAAGGCCCAGTGTAAATCTGGCCAATGATCTGCGGCTGTTCGAACTGGCTGGGCTTCACCGGAGGACTCAGCTGGGTGCAGTCCGTGGTGAAGTTGTCGGGATCCGTAGGAATGCCAATGTACTGAACACAGGTTTTCCAGGCTCCTTCGCCGAGTGCCTCTCCAGTGTAGGAGTAAGCTTTTCCGTCCCATTCCAGCGAGAGGTTGTTGGGGTCCTGCGGTAGGACGAAGCGGTGCGAACCGACGTAGTCTGAGGGGACAGGAATCGACGATACAGGAGCTTCCAAGGGTGGAAGCCCGCCTCCGAAGGTCATCTCGACCTCTGTCCCTGGCGCCCAGTTGGCCGGCATCAAGATCTCTTGGGCCCAAGTCCCATCCGCCTGCGGCGCCCAGTGCTCTACTGGGTTGGGTCGGTATGACTGAACCTCGGAGTAGTAGACAAAGACGTCTTGGGGGTTTGGAGGGTAGATCTCAGGGAAGCGTCCGACTGAGAAGTCGACCTCTCCGGACTCGTCCGCAAAATGCAGCTCGGAGCCGAGCTCCACCGTCGAGGCCATCAGGAAGGAAAAGGGCTCAAAGTTGGTCCAGCAAGCGTCCTGTCCATCGAGCTCTGGCCCAATGCCAATGGAACCGTGATGGACGTCAGGCGCTGGCACCTGCTCATCGAAGATGAAGCTGAGACCGTAGACCAAGCTGTATGGAGGCTCGAACTCAGCGAAGAGGTCAGGGCCAACTTCAGCGTAGGACTGAAATCCCACGGTTCCGAGAGACAGGCCGCCACCACCGAAAGTGATGAGGTCCAACTCAACCAAGCCACCGTAGTACTCAGGAAGTGGGCCAATCTCGTCAGGGTTCAGGCCGACACCGGCGAACTTGACGTCCGACTCGGTGATGTTTCGACCACAGCCAACGAGGGCAAGCATAGAAAGTAGGGTGATGCTCATGATGGTCTCCTACCAGCCCGTACCGATACCGATGTAGACACGAACTCCAGGGAGCTCGCTCTCAGCACTGAGCGCATCGCCCAGGCCGTTGTCCGCGGTCGTGATGACGTCGTCGCCGTTGACATCGCCGACACCGCGAATCTCATTGAAGCCGTAGGCCACTCGAACAAAGCTGTTCCAGGGCGCGCGGTTGAACATGATTGAGGAAATCCGGACCTCTGCACCTGCGTCGTACAAGAAGTAGTTCTCCTTGAACTGGCCGGTGCCAGTGACGGGTGAGTTCTTGTAGGCGTAGTCACGGAAGGGTCGCTCTCGGTACAGGTCGGCCTCGTCGTAAGCTACCCGAGTGCCGAAGCGGTCGGTGTAGTACTTGGAGGCATCGTCCGGTGCCCGGTAGGACCAGAGGTTGCCCGCCGTACCCATGACCTGTGCGTCAATCCGGTAGACGTAGAGCGGTCCAATCTTCTTGTTGATGTTGTCCTTGACCTTGAAGCGATAGGCCGCGTTCAAGATCGCCATGGTCTCGCCCGAGAGGGAGAAGCCAGGGTAGCCAGCGAAGAAGGTGTTGGGCTGTACTGCGCCGCTGCCGAACCAGTAGGGATGACGGCCGCCTGCGCGGAACTCATCATTGAACTGCACGTTGCGGTCGATGTAGCCACCTTGCAGGTCTACAGAGAAGGTGTGCTGCTGCTTGCGCGCCAAGCCCAAGAGGCCCAGTGGGTCCCAGCCCGCAATGGGCTTGACCGGCATGTACTTGGTGATTCGACCCTGGTACGAATTGTAGTGGTACGCGTCCAGGCGCTGTCCATCGTCGGTGTCGACACCGTAGTAGGGCGCATACACAATGTCGGTGTAGCCATGGGCATAGTTCAGATCGATCATCGTGCCGCTGCGCGGCAGCGGGTTGCGCTGGCTGATGTTGCTGTAGGTCGCGTTCACGAAGCCCGTGGCTCGCCACGAGAAGGGCTCAAAGGCCGTGTCCGAGATGGTCTGGAAGCCAAAGGACAAAGCAGAGGCGCCAGCGCTGATGTCGATGTTCCCGTTGAAGGGATAGCTCATGCCACCAAAGACCATGTTCTGGACTTGAGCCTGCTCGCCTTCAAAGTAGGTCTGGTCGGCGGTGGTAGAGAAGTTTCCGTCTGCATCAAAGGCACGGGCAAAGTCCGACTTGGACTGGACCCGGTACACGGTGAGGAAGAAGCTGGGGTACCAGACCTGGTTGATGTACTGAGCCATCAAGGTGGTGTCTTCGCCCAGAATGGCCATGATGACGCCACCGTGATCCTCGACAAAGTCCTGCATGAAGAGCTGGAATCCGGCGGTAATGCCCCAGTTGGTCATGCTGTCGTTGCCGTAGCGAATCAATGGGGTCGCCGTAGGCGGCATCATCGCGCGGGTGAACTTGTACTTCTTGGTGGCGGACTCCAGGAAGGAGAGGTCCTCGCTGTAGTCCAAGCCTGCCTGAACTTCGCCACGGTCCGGGGCGATGTTGAAGCGGTGGGTGGCGTCTCGGAGCATGAACTCGTCGCCCGCCAAGCCCCAAATCTTGAAACCGAAGGCGGTGTACATCGTGTACACGAGGTTGCCGTCTGGGGTCAGGGTCGGGCTGCTTGCGCCACCCAACACATTGGTCACCTGCTCCACTTCACGCGTAGCGGGGTCCATGCGGTAGATGTTGTAGATACCGTCGGGGTCCGAGGTGAAGTAGATCAAGCCGTCGTGACCCCAATGGGGGTCGTAGGACTCGTGCTTGTCCCAGGTCAACGCCTCGATTTCCTTGGACGCCACGTCGATCATGTAGAGGTCGTTCTGGTAGTTCCGGAACATCGAGAAGACGACCTTGGTCCCGTCGGGCGACCAGTCCGGACGCTGGAACATGGTTCCGTCGTGGAACTCCGTCAGGTAGGTCTTCTCAGTGCCGTCCAGGTTGATGACAACCAGGTTGGTGCCGCCATCGAAGTACTCGATGTAGACCACCTGCTCCCCATTGGGGGACACGTTTGGGTCTGTGCCACGCATGGTGTTGGGGATGGCGGTGTATCGGTCCATGATCTTGTCTTGACCCAGGATGCTTCCCGGGTCCGTCGTCTCGATCATCTCACCCTTGACCTTGCGGGTCACGGTGCTGAGTTCGCCGATGTAGAGCTGCTTCCAGTCGTAGCCGTCCTCTTCCAGCTTGAGCTTGCTCCAGTACTGGAATGGAGTGCTCAGGGCGTCCTCGCTCATGGTGAGCACGACGGCATCCCGGCCAGGAATGAAGTCCCACTGGTGCGAGAAGGTCGCGCCCGTTCCCAACCTCCAGCTCAAACGGGAAGCTTCATCGCTTACGTCTGCGTCCGAGGTCGATGCGCCAGCAAAGGCCGAGAAGCTGCCCTCGGGGGTCGGGGTCACAAAGATGCGCCCGCCGTTGTAGCCAAAGTACTTGCCGTCATCGGAGAACTTGGGCTCAAGCTCCCAAGTACCGGTGGAGTGGCGCTCGTTCTCCCGCTCGTTTCGGTCGCTCTTCTCATACTCATCGCGGTCGGAAGGCTTCTTGAACTCCCAAGCGCCAGGGCTGCCCTTGAGCTCCAAGCCCTCGACCTGGCCATCGGCCTGGATCTCGCGCTCGACCGCCTCGTACTTCTCGGTCACGTAGGCGACCCAGTCGTTGTAGAGGGTGCGGCCGTCAATGCCGATGACATCCTCGATGACGCTGTCCCAGTTGGGACGCCAGCCCTTGGAGTACTCGATGGCAAACCGAGCCATGGTCTCGTCGCCAAAGCGCTCACGGATGTACAGGGCCATGTTGTAGCCCTGCTGGTAGCCGCGCTCGCCGTCACCCCAGTCCGAGGCGTCGACACGGCTCTCCCACTCACCGTAGTCCAGGAGCCGGTCCTGCAGCACGGTCATGCGGATGTTCTGGTCGCGCGCGGAGGTCCACCAGTAGTAGCCGGTGTTGTTGGACCAGAACTCAGCGCCGCCCTCGGTCCACCACCAAGCGTCGTTGCTGGAGATGTAGAACTGAACGCCGGTGTCCATGTCGCGGATACCGTCGGAGTAGAGGCCGCCGACCAAGATGCCGCCGGTGCCCTCTGCAATCGAGGTGCTCGCCTTGAGCGAGACCACGTGAGCGAACTCATGAATGAGCACGTCGGAGAACCACTCTCCCCGACCACGCATCCGGTAGAAGTAGCCACCAGGGTTCGCGCTGATCTCAATCCAGTCCCAAGAGGGAATGGTGAATCCCTCCAGGTAGTCGGACTGATCCAAGATCACGACGTGGATCTTCTCTTTGAGGAAGTAGTTGAGCTCGCCACACATCAGCGGCCACATGCGCTCGGATTCCACGGCGGAACGACGGGCGCTGTACTCCGCGTTGATGTAGTGCGGGTTCCCCTCCTCGGCGGTCTTCTTCGAGACGGGGTAGTGCACCGCAAAGTGCTCCGTATCGATGGTGTACCAGTCCAAGTCCGGGTGGTTGTAAGGCGAGACGAACTTGGCCTCGGCTTGGGGAGCGAGCGCCATGCTGCCCAGACCCAAGGTCAGTGCGGCGACAGCGATGCGTGAGATGCGGCTCATTGCGACTCCCATCAGAAACGGAACTCAAGGCGACCAGTGAAGGTGGTGCCTCGGGTGGGGTGCAGGTCTTCGATGGGGAAGAACATCAAGTCTTCGCCGCGAACCGGGATGTAGGCGCCCGCGACCACGTCGATGCCGCGCGTCACATGGCCAATGGCGTTGATGTCAGCTCCCCAACCCCAACCCTCAGAGCCAACGATGGGCTCCAGGTTGCCGTTGGGCAGGAGTCCACCAGAAGTGGTTCCAGCCTCGACCGTGCCCCAACGCTTGAGCCACAGCCCGCCCTGCAGAGCCACCGGGCCCAGCTGAACCATGCCTGCGGCGTCCAACTGAATCTGGTTGCCGGGCTTGAGGCGCCCGTTCAGCTGGTTGTTGGTGGTCTCGAGCAGGTATTGAGCGAGGCCAGAGAAGCGGTACATGTACCCAACACCGGCTTCGACCGCGAAGATGCCAATCTGGCGCTTTCCGCGGGCCGACAGTGTCAGGTCGGGTGTACCACTGGTTGTGATGAAGCGCTGGAAAGTGCTTGGACCGGCGATGTACGAGCCTGGCGACTCATTCCCCATCGGCACCTTCATCTCCGCCTTGGTCACGATCGACGTCAGCGGGACGTCGGTACGCAGGGGCTCGAAGGTGAAGGAGAAGCGGGGATCTCCCCAGTACATGCCCTTGGTGTCGGTGCCCAGGTTCTCATTCTGCAGACGCAGGTAGTGAACGGGCAGCTCCCAAGTGAGGTCACCACGGCGAAGGATGCCGTAGCGAACCCGAAGGGTCTCCTTGGTGTACAGCCACTCGGCGTAGTCCCATTCCAGCTTCTCGCCCTCTGGGCCCCAGTACTGGTTGGTGGACTTGACCTGGGCTTCGAGGCTGAGCTCAAGCCAGCCCTTTCCAAGGATCAGAGGACGCTCTACTTCTCGTGCGGAGAGGGGAGCGCGCATGGTCTTGGCTTCCCACGCAGTCGCCTGTGCTTCTGCTGGCATCAGAGCCGTACAGGACAGGGTGAGCGCAAGCGCCGGCCACAGCTTCTTCATTTTTGCGGACCTCGAACGGGGTGCCTTCAAGGAGGCTTGAAGGGCCCGGGCTGTTAACGCAGCGACGCGGAGGTCGCGACTCTGCCCCCGGGCAGGAGCGCGCCGACTTTACACCAGCGGCCCACCGCATACTCTTCCGCCCCGCCCTGGTCCCAAGCTCAGCGTCGCGTCCCGATTCCCCGGAAGGACTCGGAGTTGCGCACGCGCCGGGTCACCTTGATATCCAAGAAGCCTTGGTCCACGAACCAGGTCTCAAGATCCTCACCTGGAATGGTGTGCAGGACGGGGATGCGCAAGCGGTCGTAGATGTCGGCTACGACCACCTCAAAGGGCCACTTGTGATGGTCGTGCGCCGGAAGGTGCGAGACCAGGGAGCGCCCACCTGGGATGTGACGCATGAAGCGGTAGGGGGTGTGGGAGAACAGCCGCAAGGTGCTCGCCAAACCTGAAGAGAGGCGGTGGAGGTTGTCGTCGTCCATGTTCGCCGCAGCGCCTCGCAGAGCTCCGGAGACCACAGCGGCGCTGCCCGCACGCGGCCCATAGGCCCAGACCTGAAGCTGCCCCCCTGGACGGACCAGGGTGCTCAGGCTCTTGAAGGCGGCCCTGGGGTCTGGCAAGTGGTGCAAGACACCGAAGGAGTACACCAGGTCCAAGGCAGCGCGGCGAAGGGGCGGGCGGTGCACGTCCCCTTGAATCACATGCACCCGCTGAAGATGCTGTGTGTTCTCCCGCGCAGAGGCCACCGCATCGGCGGCCACATCCATCGCAATGACCTCGGCTCCGTAGCGGGCTGCAAAGAATGCGTGGCGCCCAAATCCACAGCCGGCGTCCAGAACCAATCTGCCGAGGTAGCTCTCTGGCTCCAAGGGATGGCTCATGTCCTTGAAGTTGTCCTCGTATTCGGGGATGGTCCCATCAAATCGGGTCCACCTATGGCCCGAGGCCGGCGCCGGGTCCGTCCCGTCCAAGACCATCCTAGGAATCCCACCCTGGATGGGGTAGACGCGGGCGCACTCTGAGCAATGCAGGGCGCCCTCCAAGATCTCGGTTCGCTCGGTCCCATCCTCAGAGATCCCAGGGAGGTCGTGCTCCCCTTCTTCCCAAGAGCTCGGGAAGCTTTGCTCCGTCGCGGTCTTGGTGGTCTCCAAGACCAGATCATCGTTTTCGCATGCTGGGCATGCGAGCCACTGTAGGAGTCGGTGCTGCATGGATGGATCGTAGTCACATCCACGGGGATGCGCAGGGCTTGACCGGGCTAAGAGGCGCCCATGACTCCTTCCGCACTGACCGAGCTGAGCCGCGCGCAAGCCAGAGGCCTTCGTGGCGTCTTCTGCGACATCGACGACACATTGACCTGGGAGGGGCGCATCGTGCCCCAAGCCTTCGCAGCGCTCGAGCGTCTGCAACAGGCTGGCCTGAGGGTGATCCCCATCACTGGACGCCCAGGGGGTTGGGTGGATCACATTGCTCGAATGTGGCCGGTAGAGGGCGTCGTGGGCGAGAACGGCGGCCTGTGGTTCTTCATGGCCGAGGGCAAACTTCAGCGGCGTTTTCTTCAAGACGCCCAGACGCGCGCCCACAACAAGACGCGCATGCAGACTTTGGGAGAGCAGATCCTTCAGGCCGTGCCCGGGACCGCCTTGGCCAGTGACCAGCCCTACCGAGAGCTGGATCTGGCCATCGACTTCTGCGAGGACGTGCCCGCTCTGGGCAGATCGGAGATCGATCGCATCGTGGCGTGTTTTGAGCAGGCCGGGGCCACTTGCAAGGTCAGCTCCATCCACGTCAACGGCTGGTACGGCGACTTTGACAAGCTCTCGGGATGCCGCGCTCTGCTCAAGGAGTGCTTCGAGGAGGAGCTGGAGCAGGTCATCGGCGACTACGCATTCTTTGGGGACTCCGCCAATGACAGCCCGATGTTCGGGGCCTTTCCGGTGAGCATCGGTGTGGCCAACGTCGCGGACTTCCTGGACCGCATGCCCCACGCACCCCGCTTCATCACCCAGGGCAACGGCGGGCACGGCTTTGCCGAGGGTGTGGACCACATCCTGGGGCTGCGCGCATGAAGCCGCTCATCGCAAAGGGCATCGAGAAAGCCTTCGGAGACCGCTTCATCCTGCGCGGCGCCAGCATCAACATCGCACCCGGAGACCGGGTGGGACTGGTGGGCGTGAACGGCAGCGGCAAGACGACGCTCCTGTCCATCCTCGCTGGAGATCAAGACGCAGATCATGGTGAGGTTCTCCGAGACGGCCGGCACGCGTACTTGCCTCAGGCCCCCACCCTGCCGGGACGTACCGTAGGCGAGGCCATCGATGAGGCCCTGGAGTGGCACACCGAGCTGCTGAACACCTACTACGCGCTCTTGGAAGAAGGACGCGTCGATGAGGCGGCCCCCTACCAAGACCGCCTGGATCAGGCCGGATGGGATCTGAGCCACCGCGCAGACTCGGTGCTCACCCAGGTCCAAGGCCCGCCACGGGAGGCTCTGACCGCCGACCTGAGCGGTGGAGAGACACGCCGGGTTGCCCTGGCCCGCTGCCTGCTGGGCCAGCCGGACCTCTTGCTGCTCGACGAGCCCACCAACCACCTGGACGCCGACACGGTGGAGTGGCTGCAGGGCTACCTGCAGGGCTTCCGGGGCGCCATCCTGCTGGTGACCCATGACCGCTACCTGCTGGAGGCCGTCGCAAACCGAATCGTCGAAGTAGAGGACGGCAAATGCGTGAGCTACCAAGGCAGCTATGCAGACTACTTGGTCGCCAGCGTTGAGCGTCGTGGCTCCCAAGAGAAGGCCGAGGACCGACGCCTGGCCCTGATCGAGAGAGAAGCCGCCTGGGCCTCCCGCTCGCCGGCGGCACGCAGCACCAAGCAGAAGGGGCGCCTAAAGCGCCTGGACGAGCTCAAGCAGCAGCGCGCGCTATCGAAGAAAGAAACCTTCGAGCTGGATTTTTCGACCGGCGCCCGTTTGCCCGGCACACTCCTTGAGCTGCGCGATGTCTCCCATGGCTACACCGAGACGGACCTGATCAGCGGCTTTGACCTGGTGGTGCACCCGGGAGACCGCATCGGGATTCTGGGGCCCAATGGCGCCGGCAAGTCCACCTTGCTCAAGATCCTGGCCGGCTCCTTGAGTCCACGCCAAGGCGAGATGATGCGCAGCGGTCGCGTCAAGGTGGCGGTGCTGGACCAACACCGCACAGGACTCCCATTGGATGGAACCGTCTTCGAGGCCGCGGGGGGTGGCAACGACTGGGTCAAGGTCGGCGACCAAGATCTGCACGTGGCCAGCTTCCTGAACCGCTTCCTCTTTGGACGCGAGTACTTGGACCAGCGTGTCGCAGCGCTCTCCGGCGGCGAGCGGGCCCGCTTGCTTCTGGCCAAGCTGCTGCTCGCAGGGGCCAACCTGTTGATGCTCGATGAGCCCACCAACGACTTGGACCTTCAGACCCTGCGGGTGCTGGAAGAGGCCCTCTTGGGCATGGACGGTGCCTGCATCGTGGTCACCCATGACCGTGCCCTGCTTGACCGGGTCTGCTCCTCTGTCCTCGCTTTTGAGGGCGACGGACACATTCAGACCTACGCCAGCCGGCTTCAGCACGTGGCTGCACTCGCCAGGCG
>OJIV01000660.1_pt1 | contig 13775 bp, 8 predicted proteins | sample 1595861 | NCBI WGS metagenome assembly OJIV01 (sample SAMN05416883, study PRJEB24817) | seawater metagenome | isolation source: Sea water | place: Canada:Atlantic | collected 2013-11
GCCGAATACATAGGCGGCACCTGCTCGATCTCGCCTTCGAAGCCTCGAAGGGCTGCTTTCACTGCGGCCTCATCGAGGGTAAAACCCTCGACCTTAGCGATCACCTCGCCCTCGCTGTCGGCGGTGTCAGTCCGCTCACCCAGCTTTATCCGCGCGCGATACGCCTTATCCGAATCGAGTAAGAACTGCGACACCTTAGTCGCTTCGCCCAAACACAGTGGCAATACACCGGTGGCAAGTGGATCTAAACTACCTGTATGGCCCGCCTTGTTTGCATCAAACAAGCGCTTTACGACCTGCAGCGCCCGATTCGAGCTGCCACCAAGTGGTTTATCCAACACGACAATGCCGTGTATGTGTCGCCCTTTTTGCTTTCTGCGCGCCACGCTTAGCTATTGTCGTCGGTAGGCAGATCGTCGCCATGCTGGGCGATATCGGCCTTAAGCGCGCTGTCGATTAGGCTCGACAACTGCGCGCCGTTCTCGATGCTCGAGTCGTAGCGAAACTGAAGCTTAGGCACAGAACGCAGCGCGAGGCGCTTTGCTAAAAGCGTTCGAAGATAGCCCGCGGCTTGGTTAAGCGCTTTGAGGTTCTCTTCGACCTCGAGCTTATCCAGATCGCCGGGACTGCTCAGCGCATCGTTCGCCTCGTCGCTCGCGCTCGGTGTGTTGAGCACCGTAACGAATACCCTCGCATGCGCCAGATCGCGGCTTACATCGACGCCTGTTACCGACACCATGCCCACGCGTGGATCGCTCACTTCGAGCTGGATCAACGTCGCCAATTCGCGCTGGATCTGATCCGCCACGCGTTGGCCTCTTGGAGTCATGTTTGCCATCTAGTTCCTTGCTGCTTTTCGCAGTACTGCGACGCGTTAAAGCGTACGAGCGATCTCAGTTGTTTTGTACACTTCGATTTTGTCGCCGACGCGCACGTCGGTATAGTTTTTCACACCGATACCACATTCGACGCCGTTCTTAACCTCATTCGCGTCGTCTTTAAAGCGGCGCAATGACTCAAGCTCACCTTCATAAATCACCACGTCATCACGTAGCACGCGAATGGGTTTGTTGCGGTGAATCGTGCCTTCGATAACCATCGAGCCGGCGATCTGGCCAAACTTAGGTGAAGTAAACACGTCGCGCACTTCGGCAACACCGAGAATTTCTTCGCGGATTTCGGGAGACAACATACCGCCCATAATCGCTTTCACATCGTCGAGCACGTTGTAGATGACGTTGTAATAGCGAAGCTGAAGGCCTTCGTTGTCGATGATTTCTTTTGAGGTTTTGTCGGCGCGCACATTAAATCCAACGATCATCGCTTTCGATGTTGCCGCAAGGTGAACGTCGTTTTCGGAAATGCCACCGACACCTGAGGACACGATCTTTACCTGCACCTCGTCCGTGTTCATTGCAACGAGCGAAGCGGTTAATGCCTCGAGCGTGCCGCGCACATCGGTTTTGAGAATAATATTGAAAATGCTGAGGTTCGGCTTGCCGATGCCTGCGAACATATTATCGATAAGCGCAGCTTGCTGCATCGCTTGCACTGAATCTTTAAGGCGTGTGCGGCGGAACTCGGCCACCTCTTTCGCTTTCTTCTCATCGGCGAGCACAACAAACTCATCGCCTGCGTCGGGCACACCAGTAAGGCCAAGAATTTCGACTGGAATAGAAGGGCCCGCCGACTTAATGTTCACACCGTTCTCGTCTACTAAAGCGCGGACGCGTCCGTATTCTTTACCGACCAGTACGATATCGCCTGTACGAAGTGTGCCGTTCTGCACAAGTACCGACGCAACTGCGCCGCGGCCTTTATCGAGACGCGATTCAACCACAACGCCCTGCCCAGGCACGTCGGTATAGGCAGTAAGCTCCATCAATTCGGCCTGCAGCAAAATAGCTTCGAGCAGCCTATCGACACCGTCACCGGTATGAGCAGACACAGGGATAAACTGTGTGTCACCGCCCCAATCGTCAGGAATTACTTCCATCGCCGCAAGCTCGTTCTTCACGCGGTCGGGGTCTGCGCCCTCTTTGTCCATCTTATTAATCGCTACAACTAAAGGCACGCCAGCGGCTTTCGCATGCTGCACGGCCTCGGCGGTTTGCGGCTTCACGCCGTCGTCGCCGGCTACGACCAACACGATGACATCGGTTGCTTTCGCACCACGTGAACGCATCGCGCTAAACGCCGCGTGTCCAGGGGTGTCGAGGAAGCTGACCATGCCGTGGTCTGTGTCTACATGGTAGGCACCTATATGCTGCGTAATGCCGCCCGCTTCGTGCGACGCGACTGTCGACTTGCGAATATAGTCGAGCAGTGAGGTTTTACCGTGGTCAACATGGCCCATCACTGTGACCACTGGCGCCCGCGTAATTTTGTCTTCGCCAATTTCGGCGGCCAATGATTCGGCGAGCTGCTCTTCGAGTGCATCTTCGGAAACGAAGTTCGGACGATGGCCCATTTCTTCGACCAGCAGCGTGGCTGTGTCGGCGTCGACAACGTGATTAATATTGGCCATCACGCCCATCTTGAATAGTGCTTTAACAACCGCTGCCGCTTTAACAGTCATCTGCTGAGCAAGGTCGGTTACCTTATTGGCTTCGCCAATTTTGATATCGCGAACGACCGCCTCAGTTGGCATCTCGAATGCCTGAGTAGAACCCGACAAACGGTTGCGACCACGACGCCCACCGCGGCGTCGACCTTCGCTGTCTCCGCCTTCGAGTACAAACGCATCATTTACATGCAGTGTGCGGTTCTGACGCTTCGCCGGCTTACCCTTGGTCGTGCGGGCCTGCGTACGCTTCTTCTCGGCTTCGTCGTCGATCTCTTTCTTGGTAGCAGGCTTGCGCTTGGCGCCAGGCTTATCGGCACGGGCAGAGGCTGCTTCTTCGGAAGGGACGTCGGGGACTACTGGTGTTGCGGATGCTGCTCGCGCTGCCGAGGTTGACGGTGCAGCAGGTGCAGATTCGTCGGCAGGCGCTTTCGCTGCCTCTGCAGCTGCGGCAACAACGGGATCTGGCGTAATAATCGCGGGCTCAGCTGCAACCGGCTCTTCGGGGACGACCTCTTCTTCGACTTCGGTGCGCTTAACGTACGTACGCTTTTTACGCACCTCTACGTTAACGGTCTTACCACGACCCGAACTCGACGCGCTCTTCAGCGTGCCTAGCGTTTTGCGCTTTAGCGTAATCTTGCTTGGAGCAGCTGCGCCCTCACCTTCACCATGACTTCCACGCAACGACTGCAACAGCGTGTTCTTATCGTCATTAGAAATAATCTCGTCGGCCTTCTTGTGCGGTAAGCCTGCGTCCTTTACTTGCGACAGCAGCTTATCGACATCGACTCCGACGACTTTGGCGAGTTCGCTTATGGTTACATCTGCCATTCAATCTACTCCAGTTTTCTTGCGCGCTTTGCGCGCTCTGTGCCGGTTTCTCTTAACTTCACCGGCCGGCTGCCTCGCAGCCCTCACTAAATGTCTAATTCATCGGTTCGGCCTCGAACCACAGAGCCGCGCGACTTGCGTCCGCAGCCCAGCTACCAACTATTCGAACCATGGCGCACGTGCGGTCATAATCAATTGCCCCGCTCTTTCCTCTGTCATGCCTTCGATTTCCATCAGCTCATCGGTAGCCTGCTCCGCGAGGTCTTCCATGCACAGAATGCTGCGCTTCGCGAGTTCTAGCGCGAGCTCTTTATCCATGCCTTCCATATTTATTAGATCGTCTGCCACATTCATCGACGACAGATCTTCCTCGGATGCAATCGCCTGAGTTAACAACGCGTCTTTCGCGCGGTTGCGTAGCTCTTCGGCAATCTCCTCGTCGAAACCGTCGATAGACAGAATTTCTTCCATCGGTACATACGCGATCTCTTCGAGAGAGGTAAAGCCTTCGCTAACGAGCACCTCGGCAGTCTCGTCATCGACATCGAGCTTGGCCATAAACATTTCGATGAGGCCGACCGATTCTTTTTCTTGTTTCTCGGCGGCTTCTTCCTCGCTCATGACGTTAATAGTCCAGCCGGTTAATTCGGCCGACAAACGCACGTTCTGACCATTGCGCCCAATCGCCTGCGCGAGATTATCTTCTTCAACCGCAACGTCCATTGTGTTGCTGTCTTCATCCATTATGATGGAGGCGACTTCGGCAGGTGACATCGCGTTAATCACGAGCTGCGCCGGATTGTCGTCCCACAAAATGATGTCGATACGCTCGTTCGACAGCTCGCCAGAAACAACCTGCACGCGCGAACCGCGCATACCCACACAGGCGCCCACGGGGTCGATACGGCCGTCGTTAGTCGACACAACGATTTTCGCGCGTGAGCCGGGATCGCGCGCCGCGGCGCGGATTGAAATAATTTGCTCGCTGATCTCTGGCACTTCTATTTTGAAGAGCTCAATCAGCATCTGCGGCGAGGTGCGGCTCAAAAACAGCTGAGGTCCGCGCTGCTCGGGGCGCACGTCGATGAGCAATGCGCGGATGCGATCGCTCATACGGAAATTTTCGCGCGGGATCATCTGATCGCGCATGAGAATGGCCTCGGCGTTGCCGCCTAGGTCTACAATAATGCTCTCGCGAGTTACTTTCTTTACTGTACCGGTAACCAGCTCGCCGATTTTGTCTTTGTATTCGTTCAGAACGATTTCGCGTTCGGCGTCTCGTACTTTTTGAACAATCACTTGCTTCGCAGTCTGCGCAGCGATGCGGCCGAAAGGCACATTGTCGATCTTCTCTTCGATCTTGCTGCCTACCTCAAGCGCCGCGTCTCGCTCCTGTACCTGCTCGAGCATGTACTGAGTAAATTCGTTGACGTATTCGTCGTCGGCGACCACCGTCCAGATGCGGAAGGTCTCGTATTCGCCCGTTTTGCGGTCTACCGCAACTCGGCAATCGATTTCTTCTTCTTCGTTGAGCTTTCTAGTTGCCATTGCGAGAGCTGATTCGATTGCCTCGAAAATCACCTCGCGCGAGACGCCCTTCTCGTTAGAGACCGCGTCAACAACCATCAATATTTCTTTACTCATCATAACAGTGTCACCTTACTCGAAACTTGCGCCGGCCAGACCGGGGCACAGAGTAACCATAGCTAAAAGTCGATATTGGCCTTGTCGATATCTGCGAGCGTAATCTCGATCAGCTCGCCGTCGTCGGCATCGATGGCATCGATCGCCAGACCAATCCTGTCGTCTACTACCTTTTTAATCACGCCCTTAAACCGGCGGCGTCCCTGCAGCGCGCTGCGCAGGCGTACGTTAACCTTCTCGCCTACATACAACGCAAATTGCTCCGCGGTAAACAGCGGTCTATCCATCCCTGGCGACGACACCTCGAGGGTATATTCGCCGGTGATCGGGTCTTCGACATCTAGCACCGCGCTAACCTGGCGGCTCACTCGCTCGCAGTCTTCGACCCCTATGCCTTCTTCGTGCTCGATATATATGCGCAGCAGTGAATATTTGCCCTGCTGCTGCAGCTCGATTCCCCACAGAATAAGCCCCAACGCCTCTACTGTCGGCGCTATCAATTCGGCTATCTGTACGGCTGCGTTCTTCACTCGTTATTCCCTAAAATCTCTGTTCTTCTCGTCACAAAACATTCTCGCCAACAAGATAACTCGCTAACAAGACAAAGAGTCGCGAGCACAAACAACACATACAAAAAATGGGCTCAAGGCCCACTTCAAATACCTTGACGCCGACCCATGCGAGGCGACGCAAAGTGAATGTAGATGACGCCTCGAAGCGCCTCAATCGCACGAAAACAACTTCTCTAACGCGACCGTCTTACCCAGCCAAATTTGGCAGGGTGCGCATTATAACCGGAATTGGCTGAAAACCGCAATGCTGCTGGGGTGTTTCCAATCTGACATCCAGTCGATTCCCTTAGCCGACTAGATGCCAGATTAGCGCTTAATGCATCCTAAACTACCGGTAGATCGCCGCGCGCGCAGCCGCGTGGGTTTGCAGCGAGTAGAGGATGTCATCGTTCTGAATCATGCCGATGAAGACAAGATTCTCAACCGGATCAATCCAGAACCAAGAGCCGGCAATGCCCCACCACCAGTGCGTGCCCTGCGAAGCGCCTTGATAAGCCTCAGAATTTTCGACAATCGCAAAATCCAGACCAAAGACGTTACCCGGATAGAGGCCGCCGATATTTTCCACAGCTGCCGGCAGCTGGTTGGTGCGCATCAGCTCGATCGCCTCGGACGACAGCAGCTGTTGGCCGTTGTGCATGCCTCGATTTAAGTGCATTTGAACGAACTGTAAATAGTCGGCTGCTGTAGAGGTTAAGCCACCGCCGCCAGATTCGAACACCGGCGCGCTCTTAAAGTCGTAACCCCCAGCAATACCGCCGCGGTTGTCGGTGCGGCGCAGCGTGCCGTCGCTGTTAGGTGCGTATTGGCGCGAGAGGCGATGCGCATTTTCGGGCTTCACAAAAAAGCCTGTATCCACCATGCCGAGCGGATCGAACAGGCGCTGCTGCAGAAACTCGCCGAAGCTCATTCCCGACAGGCGTTCGACCATATAGCCCTGAACGTCGACAGAAATACTGTAAACCCACTGCGTGCCGGGCTGATAGCCAAGGGGAATGTCTTTTAGTGCAGGCATCGAATCAGCAAGCGACGTACCGGTCAGGTCCATAACCCCGGCCTTGGCATAGGCTTCGGCAACCGGCCCCTGCGAAAGCGGCGGCGTATACAGCAGCCCGCCGGTATGGCTCATTAACTCTCGTACTGTCATCGCATGCTCTGCGGGCTCGGTTTCCCAGCTGCCATCGTCGTTCTGCGATGCGAACACCTGCATACCAGCAAGCTCGGGCAGATGCATTTCAACGGGATCGTCGAGCTGAAACTTGCCCTCGTCCCAGAGCATCATCAGCGCCGTGCCAGTCACCGGCTTGGTCATCGAGAATATGCGGAAGATCGTGTCTGTCTGCATAGGCACCTGATCTTCGACGTTCTGGAAGCCCATGGCCTCGGTCATAAGAACTTCGCCATTCTGCGCGACCGTTACGACGGCGCCGGAGAGCTTGCCCGCCTCGATGCGAGATTTTAGGTCTGCGGTGACGGCCTCTAATTGCTCCGGGCCAACGTCGGCGTTGGCGGCACTGCCGAAAAGTGCCAAGCAGGTGAGAATTGTCGTTGCGGCTGCGTTGGGCAGGTTGCGCAGAAAGTGTCCTTTCATGTATTCCTCCAAGAATCTATTTTTGGGCGTCGCACTGGTCAGCGAGGGTTCGGTCATTAGAGCATCTAAATTGCGCTGAAAAAAGTCTGATAGAGCCTGTCAACGCCTCAATAAGGAACAGTTACCTCACGCCGCTACGGGGTCTTTACACGATCAGAACTTTTTCGAGCGCCTCGACGTAGAAATAGGTGTGGCAAATAGCTTAGTCTTAGATAACTTGCAGCCAAGTCAAAGCGGCGCGTGCCCTCTGAGCAACCAAAACTAAATACGTTGGATTATTGTTCAAAAATTAACGGAGTCTTCATGAAAATCGGTGCACCTAAAGAAACAATGAACTCAGAAGCGCGCGTTGCGCTAACCCCCGAAAGTGCGCAAAGGCTCCAAAAACTCGGCTACGAATGCGTTGTCGAAGCCGGCGCAGGCTTGGCTGCCTCACTCCCCGACGCAGCTTACGAGGCGGCTGGGGTGACGGTAGTCGGCTCTGCGGCGGAGCTATGGAGCCAGGCCGACATTATCGTCAAAGTACGAGAACCCTCAGCCGACGAGCTAGACGCCTTTCCTTCGAACAAAATACTGGTGAGCTTCATTAATCCTGCCTCCAATGAGCCCCTGCTTGAGCAAATGAGGGCCAAGAACACGAGCGTTCTGGCCATGGATATGGTGCCCAGAATTAGCCGTGCGCAAAAGATGGATGCGCTATCGTCGATGGCCAACATCGCAGGCTACAGGGCTGTTATCGAAGCCAGCAATAACTTTGGCCGATTCTTTACAGGACAGATGACCGCTGCCGGCAAAGTACCGCCGGCGAGAGTATTAGTGCTGGGTGCCGGCGTAGCCGGACTCGCGGCTATTGGAACTTCGGTGTCACTCGGTGCTATTACGCTGGCGTTCGATGTGCGCCCCGAAGTCTCGGAACAGATCGAATCGATGGGAGCAGAATTTGTTTTCTTGGAATTCGATGAAGAGCAACTCGACGGCGCGGCGACCAACGGCTACGCGCCGCCCTCCAGCCAAGCCTTCATTGACAAGCAGCGCGAGAAATTTCGTGAACTGGCGCATTCTGTAGATATTGTTATCACCTCGGCGCTCATCCCTAATCGCCCGGCGCCGGAGCTATGGACTGCAGACATGGTTGCGAGCATGAAGCAGGGCTCTGTCATCGTTGACCTCGCTGCCGAGCGTGGCGGCAACTGCGCGCTGACAAAACCTGGCGAGAAATTTGTAACCGACAATGGCGTTACCATTGTTGGATACACCGACTTCCCAAGTCGCATGGCCGCGCAGTCCTCGACTCTTTACGCCAACAACATTCGCCACATGATCGACGATCTTACGCCTAACAAAGACGGCGTCGCAGTAATAGACATGGAGGACGATGTTATTCGCGGCGCCTTGGTTACGCATCAAGGCGAGATCACTTGGCCACCACCGCCGCCAAAAATTCAGGCGATTGCAGCGTCGGCGCCCAAGGCTAAGGAAGTCGTAGAAACCGGCGCCGAGAAAGCTGACCGCGAGCGCCGAGGACTGCAGCGATCGCTTAACAGCACAGCGCTAATGCTTGGAGTGGGCGGGTTCTTATGCCTTGCGTTAGGCTATGTCGCGCCGCCCAGTTTTATGCAGCATTTTATTGTTTTCGTGCTTTCCATTTTTATTGGTTTTCACGTTATCTGGGGCGTCTCTCATTCTCTCCATACGCCGTTAATGGCGATCACTAATGCTATTTCTTCGATCATCATCGTTGGCGCTTTGCTGCAGGTTGTCTCTGGCAGCTGGCTCGTGATGACTCTCGCCTCGATCGCTATTTTGATCGCTTCGGTCAACATCTTCGGCGGATTTTTGGTGACCCGCCGAATGCTTGCCATGTTCCAACGGAGTTAGGTTATGCACAGTTACGAAGGTCTTATTTCAGCTGCCTATGTTGTAGCGGCTATTCTCTTTATTCTTGCGCTAGGTGGATTATCTGGCCAAGAAAAAGCTAAGCGCGCCATTTGGTATGGCATTATCGGGATGGTTTTGGCCGTCGTAGCCACCGTAGGAGCAGCTGGAGGGCAGTGGGTGCTGATGGGCATTATGATCGCCCTAGGCGGCGTTGGTGGCTGGAGTATTGCCAACCGCGTGCAGATGACGCAGATGCCGGAGTTAATGGCCGGGTTTCACAGCTTAGTGGGTCTTGCCGCTGTTTTTATCGGCATCAACGCTCACCTTGAATTAACTGTCGCCAGAGCGGCGATCGATTCGGCGACAGTCAGTGAGTTGGCCGGGTTTGCCGCGACGATTGCAGCTAAGTCATCTGTCGAAATAAGCATCCTCAAAGTAGAAATGGTGTTGAGTCTTTTTATTGGCGCAATCACCTTCACAGGCTCGCTTATCGCCTACGGCAAACTCGCAGAGCGGCTCAGTTCGGCTCCCCTCACCTTGCCTGGTCGGCATATCTTAAATCTCGCGGCTATTCTGCTGTGCGTATGGCTGGGGTATTTATACCTTGTAGGTGGCGGACTGTGGACGCTAATCCTGATCACGCTAATCGCCGGCGCGTTAGGCTGCCACCTCATCCTCGGAATCGGTGGCGCAGACATGCCTGTCGTTGTCTCGATGTTAAATTCTTATTCGGGCTGGGCCGCCGCCGCAATCGGCTTCACACTCAGCAATGACCTTCTTATCGTGACTGGTGCCTTGGTTGGCTCCTCCGGCGCCATTCTTTCGTACATTATGTGCAAAGGAATGAACCGCTCTTTCGTCTCGGTTATTTTGGGCGGATGGGGCGGTGAATCAGAATCGTCTGCCAGCATCTCGGGCGAAATGCGCGAAGCCGACGTCGATAGCGTGGCACAGGAATTGGACGACGCAGACAGCGTTGTCATCGTGCCTGGCTATGGCATGGCCGTGGCGAAGGCGCAGGGTGCTGTTTCAGAGCTAAGCAAGAGACTGCGCGCGAAAGGCAAAACCGTCCGTTTTGCTATTCATCCGGTTGCGGGCAGACTCCCGGGGCATATGAATGTTCTTTTGGCAGAAGCCAAAGTGCCCTACGATTTTGTCTTGGAGATGGAAGAAATCAATCATGATTTCCCTCAAACCGATGTCGTCATCGTGATCGGCGCGAATGACATTGTTAACCCCTCGGCGCAGGATGATCCGGGCAGCCCAATCGCCGGCATGCCGGTGCTAGAGGTATGGAAAGCCCGAACCGTGTTTGTGTGTAAGCGCGGCAGGGGCACCGGTTACTCCGGAATAGAAAACCCCTTGTTCTTTAAAGAGAATACGCAAATGTTCTACGGCGATGCCAAAGCGTCAATCGACAGTCTTTTGCAGAAAATTAGTTAATGGCTTTCAGCACTTCTCTCGTTAAATCCCAGCGACCGAAGCCCTGTCTGCCATAGTCTAGCCCCCTTCTTACGATAACGAGATCATGGCTTGGCACCACGATGGTGAATTGCCCACGATTGCCTGAGGTGGAATACGAGTCATTGGGCACGTCATCTCGACCATCTGGCACAAGCCACCACTGGCCGCCATAAATGCTGTCGATCTCTGCTGTCGACGGAGCGGGGGTTCGGACAAAATCGATCCATTCTTTTGACAATAAGCGCTCACCTTTCCATACGCCCTCGTTGAGATAGAGCAAGCCGAAGCGAGCCAAGTCTCGCGCGTTCGTGTAAACCTGACTGCTGAGAATGAAATCGCCGAACCTGTCGGTGCCCACCAGCGTGTTGCGCATACCGATACGATCGAGCAACGCCTTGCGCGGGAATTCGGCATAGTCTTTCTCGCCGCCCAACGCGCGTTTCATTGCATAAACCGCGAGCAGCGTATCGTAATTTTCGTAATCGAACCGCGCGCCGGGCTCGCGTATCAGCGCCCTACTGCGTGCACCCGTAACAGAGCTCGCGCCCGCCCAATAGGAGAGGCCAGAGCCCGTTGCGTACTCGAGGCGGTTATTGTCGATACTCTCGAGACCGCTAGACATATTTAACACATGCCGTAGGGTGATCTCGTTTCTCGGATCAGCTTCTGGCGAGGCAGCCGCGGGGAACCAGTCGAAGCCAAGCGGCGCATCGAGCGTCATCCTGCCTTCGTCGACGAGCATTCCGATAAGCGTTGCGCCAATACTCTTTGCCGTCGACCATGTTCGCGTGCGCGTCGTCATGTCGAAGCCCGGCGCGTAGCGCTCATGAACTATCTCGCCTTTGTGCACGATTAATAGACTGATCGTTTTTTGCTCGGGTGTCTCTCGGTCGAACGCCCAGTCGGATGCGGCAAGCAGCGCCGCCTGATCGATAGTCGCAGGGAGCGGTTTCTCTTCAACGAGATCGCCGTCCGGCCAAGGGATTCGCGCAGGATTGCCAGGCGGGTAAGGCAAGATTAGTTCCGGCAGTTTGTCGATATCTGCAAGGGTTTGGTCTGGCGGCAAAATGATGCAGCCATTGCCTTCGCGAAACACCGCACGCATTGTTGGCGCGGCGCCCGGCGCACCAATTTCGACAGCCTTTAAGTCCCAGTCGACGCTATAGTCCCCGCCCTCTGCAGTGCCAATAGGATTCGGCAGAAACGCCAACTCATCGGCAAACACCTGCTCAAGCGTGCGCTCGGACGTGAACAGCCCATTGCACATAAAGACAGCCTGCTGACCGCGGCTAATCATCTCGCGCTGAGGCTGCCAGTAGTCGTAGGTGTCTTGCTGCTGCGCGTGCGCGGATGTGGCTAGCGCTACGAGCAGTCCTAAGGCGGCACTAAACCGTTGTGCAATTAACTTGGGCATAATTTGCTCCTGCAAGGGACGACCTTGAGTATCGCTGGTAAATTACTGTTCGTAAATCCTGGACTTTTCGCTTAGCTACGACGGGTGAGTTCACCTCTAAACAACCTATAAAGAGTCCACCCCAACAACGGCAATCAGATAGGATCCCCCGGCGGCATTACTAGCGCCGCAGCTGGCGTATTGCCTTCTGGGTAGTCCTGCCATCGACGAATATCCGCCGCGGCGGCCGCTTGATGTGCATTGGGGTTGCGTATGTCCTCAAGGCTGGCAGCGAGCCGCGCCAGACGATGACTAAGCACCGCCCTCACCTCACCTGAATTCGCGCTGCTCGCGGCCTGCGTCATCATTGCATCGAGTGTCACACGCTGCGCTACATGCAGCACCTGCGAGAGATAGTCACTTTGTTGCGTCTGCGCGCCCCAGATCACGTCGAGCAGACGATCGACTACCTCTTCAAGGTTCGGGTAATCACCGAGGCTGCCATAGGCGACGAGTCGCGCCATGCGAGCGGGATGCAGCAGAATCTCGAGCGTGAGGCTCGCCGATGCCTCCGCTGCACCGAGCGGATCGAAAAGCAGTTGAGTGCGGCCGGGAAAAGCCTCACCGGTAGCGTAGCGATGGGCAGAAGGCGGCAGCATCTTAAGAATTTCGGGATCGATTGCGAGGAACTCAGGCGTGAGCGTAGACAGGACCGTCTCGAGCGCGTCACGCTGCTCGTCAGCCTCCACAATAGTAAGCGGTAACTGACCGTCGCCGCGAACGGCGTAGCGATAGTCCGCTCCGCCGACGCTCTGTGCAGCAGAGTTCAACTGAAAGCGATGATGCATGTATAGCGGCAATAGCGCCCACTCGAGTTCCGAAATCGGTGTGCCGCGATCAATAACGTTCTGACTGAAATTCTCCAAACCAATACGGCGAACTTCGATCTCGTGCTTGAGATGCTCTACAAGGTTGTCGCCGTTGTCCCAGACTCCTGCGAATTGATGCCCGGCACCGCGGAAATTATTGTTATTGTGGTCCATGAAGATCAGGCCGGTATTGAGGCTTTCTTGCACGATTGCTGCGAGCTCCTCGGCTGCATCGGCATCAGGGGCGAACTGCGAGTAGGCATAGCGCACGGCGAGCTTGTCGTATTCGCCGATACGCTGCACATAGGCATTCGACAGGTCGATGCGGCCATCGTCTGTGATCTCGATTAACGGTGCAGGATAGTCCATCACGCTCTCGCGGCCATAGGCGCTGGCAATATAGTTGTGTGGAAATCCCAGCGTGTGCCCAACCTCATGCGCCGACAGCTGCCGCACACGGTCCAGCGCCATATTCACCGAAGCCGAGGTATCCGCGACCACTTCTGCCATGTAATCGAAAGCGGGCACCAGCGCCTGACCCATCAAATAGTCTTGGCGCAGACGCAGGCTGCCGAGGTTAACATTACCCTTGATGATCTCGCCCGTACGCGGATCCTGTACCGAGCCACCGTAGGAATAGCCGCGCGTGCGGCGATGCGTCCAGTGAATCATGTTGTAGCGTACATCTTGAGCATCCGCTCCTGCGGGCAGTTCGCGCACCTGAAACGCATCGATGAATCCGGCCGCGTCAAAGGCCTGATTCCACCACGAGGCGCCTTCGATCAGCGCCGTTTTTATCGGCTCCGGTGTGCCTGAATCAACGTAATAAACGATGGGCTCAACCGCTCTCGAGCGCGCCGCAGTGGGATCGGCTTTTTCTAGACGATGGCGAGCAACGAGACGGACATTCTTGTCGGTATCGATATCTGTGCCGTAGTCTTGGATAGTGGGACCGAACGTGCCGATG
>OJIV01000669.1_pt1 | contig 13665 bp, 12 predicted proteins | sample 1595861 | NCBI WGS metagenome assembly OJIV01 (sample SAMN05416883, study PRJEB24817) | seawater metagenome | isolation source: Sea water | place: Canada:Atlantic | collected 2013-11
TCGGCAGCGTCAGATGTGTATAAGAGACAGATGATATGTACACGGGTGCAAGGGAACCTTTTTGTGCAAGTGGGGGTACCCCCGGGGGTGGGGTGCTGACTGGGTGGTGACTAGGAAATAGGGTGGGGTAGTTTGGCTTTTGTATAGAGTGAAGAGGTGAGTTACGCTGTTATTTCGCCGTTTCGAATTGGGTGCCAAGTTGGGTACTGTGGGAAGTAAGAAGAAAAGAATGGTTATAAACCGTTGTATTATATAGCTATATTGATGTAGTTCGACGCATGCCTCTTCCGCCACATCTGCTTTGGAAGCTAATCTCCCCAAAGCTCTTCTAGCCTGCTGTCACGCCCACAGTTCCAACGATAAACCCTATAGCGAATTGGGCTCTTCTTATAATAATCTTGATGATAACTTTCACTTCCTTTAATGGGGTAGAAAGTTGATTCGTTTAAAATTGGTGTAATAATTTTATTGCTGGGGAATTTTTTTTGAACTTTCTCTCTAGTCAGTTCAGCAATTTCCCTTTCTTCTTGGTTTGCCGTGAAGATTGCACTTAAATAGCTTGGACCTTTATCGCAAAATTGGCCTCTTGCATCAAAGGGGTCAATGTTAATCCAGAAATGATTTAACAACTCTTCGTAGCTCACTTTATTCGGATCATAGGTTATTTCAACGGCTTCATAATGGCCTGCATGATTGCCATTGTACGTTGGGTTTCTCGAGGTTCCGCCAGTGAATCCTGAGATCACATCGGCAACCCCCTCAAGCTTTTCAAAATCTGATTCCATACACCAGAAACACCCTCCAGCCAAAATAGTTTTATCGGCAACGGCATCAGAAGAATAGGACAACAAACTTGCTGCTAATAGTGTAAATGCTAGAGCGGGTTTCATAAAATTTCCTGATTTTCTTAGATTATCATTTAAGGAGACAGTAACACGGGCAGATTTATTCTGCGCTCAATCTCTTCTACAAAGAGGGGAGGAGCTAACAGGCCGATTACTACTATCTATATTTAAACTTTAAGATAAGGAATATTGGGATTTACCCATTATTAGGTAATGAGGCAACAATAGCCTCGGCGTCGCGACCGTCTACTTCAACGAAGTCTAGCCGTTGATAAATGTAGGCGCGGAACCTATCGGAATAGCCGATTTGGCCAGCTTTCCACCACGTTCTCATGCCAGAATATTTAAACCAGAAATCCGCCCCTCTACCCACGTTTTAGTGGTTACAACATCTACTTCATTGGCCCAAATTTTTCTAAATCCCAGCTCAATTGTCACCACGGTGGTAGTGAGATAAAGACTATACTGAGCCCACTGGTGAGCGGGAACTCGGGCTCCCGCCAAACAGCGGCAAACAATGGATGCCAATTCGGGGTTGTCCGATACGTGATACATTATTTCGGTTCGCCGTTAGCAAAGCCATAGAGTCCCGCTGAGATTGTTTGGTGCTTCTGCGTACCTCAGATGCGAGATAGACTAATGAGAAGATAACGCCTAGGCCACCGATTAACTCTGCTATAAATGCTGCATGTTAGCGCTAAGGTTTAATTTGGGGAGTGCCAGTGCAATAACCATTAGTAGAAGGCCATTCATCGCTCCCCCCGAATGAGCTCTTACCCAGCCTTCAGTCGTTCCATAGGTGGGTATCGAGAGGATGTTGCCGGGCCAAATTTCTAGCCCCCCCCCCCCAGCAGGCCGAGCATCAGCTTGAAGCCGGCGAGCATGGAAGCGAGAACCACCAACAGTCCATTGCCTATCATTATTCGTTGTAAACGTTCCATGCATCACTTCCTGTGTAGGTTATGAGTTGATTGAAAGAGAGTTGGCAATGAGCAGATGAATCGACATTTCATACTGCCCTCTATACTGGCGCCTACTGTATGAATGGAACAGGCATTTCAGGATCGCTGGTGTCAACAAGTGGTAGGCGATCATCTGCCGAAAGCTTGGCGTGTCCAGCCACCCACTGCCTCATCCATTCTGGATCTGCTTCACCTCTAGGGTTATGCCAGGGCAGTAGGGCGCGAAGCAGAAACGGTGCAACATTCCACAACAAAGAGAAGAAATGCCGAATGATTTTTGTCAGGCATTGTAACTCGCCGAGAGTGCCATCTTTTTTTAGTGCGGTGAACATGCCTATGATGCCGTAATGCAGCACGTGAAATGACCCGTGAAAGACGCCGATTGCCCGCGGCCAATACTGGCCTGAATAGGCCATATAGACATCGAACGCCACTGTTTTGTGCTCGGTCTCTTCGATCATATGCATCAACCAGAAGGATGCAATATGTGGGCTCGCCCCGGCAAATAATTGCTGTCGTTTATTAATTAGCCAGGTGGTAAATCCGTTGGTCATACATTCGAAGCCTGCGCTATAAGCCAGCTTAGTTCGCAGGCTTCGCGTAGACAGTTTTTTGTAGGCGGTATCTAGCCGTGCTTCGACCGCTTCAAACTCTGGGTAGCCATTTGTTTTTAGTAAGGTGTTTAACCGCCGGTGGCACTTGTAATGGCTTGCCTCCTGGCCATTAAAAGCACGGATGTCTTCAAGCAGCTCTGGCTGGCTAAGGTGTCCGGCCGCCTCACGCATTGTTTTTACTAGGAAGGGTTCCAAATAGGGCATTGTCAACGAGACCCCATTAAAAAAGTGGGAGCGCACGATATTACTAGGCACCCACTTCGGGTCTAAATCATCCGGAAAATCAAATGAAAATGGGCGAATAGTGATCGCCTGGACCTGCTTGGCCTGATACTGATAATCGCGATTTAATTGATCTCTCCAACCTGCAGCAACAATTCTTGTCGTCTTCGCTATAGCACTTTATGGCTATGTCGCTAATCTATTCATCAGCTGCGACAGTGCCATTGGTTCCAAGCTCCGTACCGTCGCCATTCATGCCCATAGACTCGTAGCGCCGCCATCCGGCTAATATACCAACCAGACCATGGTTGCCCTCGTGGCAGGCGTATTCATAGACCGGATCTGCTGAGGAGTGCAGCGGAAACTTGGCCGACCAAGGCTGATCCCATGACTGTGGGTCTTCAACGGTGAAATCATAGTCCAGCGTATTCTCATCGATGCGGGTGATGTGCTCGACGACAACAGCTTGATCGGAGATGCCTTCTTCGTTGTAGTCGTGATAGAAATCCTTGGTCTGAATAACTAGGGTATCTCCTTCCCAATGGGCGACGGAATTACCTTCCCATAACAACTGTTTGGTTTTACGCGTATCGGTGATCGGAATTATGCGAGCCGAATGCACCATTTCGTTCAGGATCATCACTTGATCTTTTGTCTGGACGATTTGCATATTGTTGTTGTAGCCACCGGGAACTATCGGCGGTCCAGCGACGAAACCAGTTAGGCACCTATCGACAGTGGTTCGGCCTTCAGGCCCAGCGCTTTCGAATAGCATTTGGTTTCGAGCTTCGCGGCGCAGAAGTCCAGCCTCATTTAAAGGTGGGCGACGGCCATTGGGTGGATCATAGATAAGCGATGTTCGATAGTCGCCTAGGGCATTGGTTCCTCGTTCGTACCAGAAGTTATTGTAGGAGATCACCCCCGGCGGATAGCCTGCGCCCCCGACCGAATCGATAATCAGGTCGCGGTTCTGGCGCCGTAATTCAAATTGTTCCCATTCGGCCACCTCAGTAGCAGTGAGAGTCGCTTTATCAGCGAGCTCCGGTGGGCGATTTAATGGTGTCAGTGTTCTGAAGGTGTAGGTTCCCTGAATATCGGGTTGGCCATATTCTGTGCGTGGGTTGGCGCTGTCTTGTGCCAGTAGAGCAGGGGCAAGCAGGAACATGCCTAGGCCAAGGCAGGGTGCCCTAAGAATTCGCTTAATCATCGTGTGCTCCAAGTCACCGTCGGAATAACGGTGGGATATTGATACAAAAAATTTAAACTAACCCTAGAGGCTCGAAATTTCAAGAAAATTTGGTGATACACCCCCAGGAGAGTCATGAATGCTCGCGCCTGTTTGGATTGATCCGAGGCTAAGGCTGTGAATTCCTCCCAAATGGAACAAACTTGCCTCATTGTACCGAGGGAGGCCTTCTATACTACGCAGCTGGCAGTGTTTAAATTGGGTGCAAATGGCTACGCCGTCTTTTGTTGGCTCGGATTCCTTGGTATTGTTGCGGCTTCGATTTTTCCTGTAGAGAAGGGTTTTGGTTTCATGATAAATATACAATTCATCGAGCATGACGGTAGCGAACACTCTGTAGAGGTAGCTACAGGGGGGTCAGTAATGCAGGCAGCTGTAACGAATGGCGTGCCGGGCATCGATGCAGACTGCGGAGGTTCCTGTTCCTGTGCTACTTGTCATGTCTATGTTAATGAGCAGTGGCTGGGGAAGGTGGGCGAGCTTAGTCCTACTGAGGAAGCTATGCTCAGTCTGAGCACTGACCGCAAAGATAACTCTCGGCTTTCTTGTCAGATTCAGGTGACTGAGGAATTAGATGGTTTGGTTGTTACCACGCCTGAGTTTCAATTCTAGGTTTTTGAGCCTACCGGTAAAAGCTGAATCAGTAAAAAACTAAGATCCTGTGGGGGGATGGCAGTATGAGAGATATAGCGAGTGGCACAGAGTCCAAAAGCAAGTGGAGCATGGTAGGAAAGGATCCCTATGCCATGCCAATCGAGAAGATCGATCTATCCCATCCTGGCATTTGGCGAGCGAATGAGTTTCTGCCTTTCATGGAACGTCTTCGCAGTGAAGAGCCAGTTCATTACTGTCCAGAATCTGCCGTTGGTCCTTACTGGTCGGTTATGAAGTACAAGGATATTATGGAGGTGGATACATCGCCGCATATTTATTCTTCCGAACCAACTATCGGTATCGTCGATAGCTTCGAAGAGTTTACGCTTCCCGCTTTTATATCTATGGACCCACCCAAACACGATGAGCAGCGCCGGGTAGTTCAGGATGTTGTAGCGCCAGCGAATCTTAAAAACTTGGAAGGCTTGATCCGGCAGAGAGTCTGCACAATTCTCGATGGCTTGCTGATCGATGAAGAATTTGATTGGGTCGAACATGTATCGATCGAACTCACTACACAGATGCTTGCCACCCTATTCGATTTTCCCTTCGAGGACCGAAGTAAACTGACGTTCTGGTCGGACGCGGCAACGGCAATTCCAGGCGGAGGGGTTGTTAGCAATCAGACGGAACGCTGGGAAGCCCTGCAGGAATGCTTCGCCTATTTTATCCGTCTCTGGAACGAGCGTGTTAACGAAAAGTCGGGCAATGATTTAATCTCCATGCTTGCGCACGGCAAAGCTACTCGTGATATGCCCCAGGAAGAATATCTGGGGAATATAATTCTATTGATCGTGGGTGGTAACGACACCACTCGAAACTCTATCTCTGGTGGCGTGCTCGCTCTGAACGAAAACCCAGCCGAGTATGACAAGTTGTGCGCGGATCCTAGTCTGATTCGCAACATGGTGTCTGAGATAATTCGGTGGCAGACACCGCTAGCTCATATGCGCCGCACAGCGCTTGTCGATACCGAGCTTGGCGGCAAACAAATTAAGGCAGGCGAGAAAGTTGTCATGTGGTATGCATCTGGCAATCGCGATGAAGAATCTATTGAGCGAGCGAATGAATTTCTAATCGACAGGGCGAATGCTCGGCAGCACCTTTCCTTCGGGTTCGGTCTACATCGCTGCATGGGAAATCGCTTAGCAGAGATGCAACTCACTATCGTATGGGAAGAGATTATGAAGCGTTTTCACAAGGTGGAAGTGGTTGGTGAGCCAGAGCGTGTTTACTCCAGTTTCGTAAAGGGCTATATGAGTCTGCCAGTTAAGTTGCAGCCGTTGGACTAATCATGTTCAACGTCAAAGCTCGCCTAGAAAATCTCTAGACCCACTTCTAAGCCTGCTCTCACTTCCCGAATATATTTTCCTTGTTGGTGCGAACGAAACGGCTATTGCCGTCTCTGCGTGTAAAGCCAACGCTGTCAAAATATTCGAGGATTTCGATGCAGAGGTTCCGGCCTATCTTGGAGGCGTCGCGAAACTGTATAACGGAGAATCCAGCCTCGTCACTCTCAGCTTCTATTAGCTGCTCTATAAAGCCGGCCAGAATCATGATGGTCTCCGGTAGGTAATAGCGATTTTCCGCAACCTTGATCAGCGTGCCTGCCTTCGCTGACTCGCGTAGGATTCGCTCTAGGGACATCAGAGGGATATTCGTCATCTCCACAAGTTCGCGCGTGCGCGGCGGTACGTAGCCTGCCTTTAGTAATAGGGGCCGCACCTGTTCGAGGAAGGCTTCTTCTTCGGCGCTCAACGAGGTCTTGTGGCTTGGCAGGTGTAAGAGCGTGCCGGTGCGTTTGATTGCGTTCGAATCTAACAGGCTCTGCAGTATGCCGTGGAAAAGCAGGTGTGAACTTGCGAAGTCGACACCATGACTGAGAGCGGGCTCACTGATACCTTGTTGATTAGCTTGTTTTTGATGAAAATCTTTGAGGTAGCTCAGGATATTGTTGCGGTACTCGCTATGATAATCCTCGTGCAGCAATACCGGGAGCGAAGACTTCTCCAAGTTGAGAGAATGAAAGCCTACGTCCTCTTGCTTCAGCGTCTCGAGTAATTTTTCTATCGCCGAGTTGCTAATATTTCTGCAGATAGAAAATTCTTGTAGCTTGATGCCGTCGATTTGCATCTTGAGAAGCTGCTTGAGGGCATCGATGCTGTCATGTTGCATCGCATTCAATTGCGCGAGCCGTGACTCACTGCTGCGTTTACGCTTAGGTATAAAAATATCGACAACGCGGCCGCCGCCCAATGTATGTTGTGATGCAGGGTCGCGGACGATGAATCGGTCGCCGTGATGCCCGATCATCGATTCAAGGCATTTTATCTGATAAAGACTCTCTCCCAGATGCCGGATATTGACCACATGATGGGATGCACCGATGTGCACATGGTATTGCGCACTGCTGTTCAGTTTAAAATCCGCATCTATAAAGTCTACGGTTGCATCTAGGCGATTGATCGGATGAAAGAGCTTCTCATCGATTAGCCAGTCGCCTCTAGCTACGAGTTTGTGATCCAGGCTTACATTCATTGCGGCGCGCTGGCCATTATAGACTTCGTTAAGTTCAGTCTTGTCGAGCCTGGCGCTTCGAAGTTTCGTGGCCTCGCCCGATGCTGTGTGCTTGAGACTACTTCCAGTCTTGATGGAGCCAGCTCGGACGCTACCGGTCAATACAGTGCCAATTCCCTTCGCGACGAAACTCCTGTCGATCAGATAACGGAAATACCGATCGTCGTCGCCGCTTTCCTTTAAGGCGCTATTATCATCGAAGTGGCTCTGTAGGTAATCGCTGAGTTCATCTATGCCGTCGCCACTCTCATTCGACAGAGCAAAGATCGGCGCGCCCTTTAGGCTAGTAGTGGCTTGTAGTTGTTTAATTTCTTCAATGACGGTCTGTACACGATCAGGTTCGCAGCGATCAATCTTGGTCAGCGCTATAGCGCCACGCGAGACGGCTAACAGATCGAGTATGGCGAGATGTTCGCGTGTCTGCGGCATGATGCCATCGTCGGCGGCGATGACTAGCAGCGCACCGTCCACTGCCCCCACGCCGGCCAGCATATTGTTGATGAAATCGATATGACCCGGTACATCGACGAAGCCGAGTGTGTTGTTGCATTCCTGTCCATCGATGACGCTGGAGAAGTGGTGATAGGCGTAGCCCGGAACGATGGTTAGGCCACGGCTCTTTTCTTCTGCGAGGGTGTCGGTATTGGTGCCAGTGATATTGGCCACTAATGAAGTCTTGCCGTGATCGACATGACCGGCAGTGGCAAATATGAGAGAGCGGGAATTATTCTGTGAGGCTTCAGGCATGACTTAGGGGCACAACGAATACCGCGTGATGGATATTCGGCTAATGATCGAAGCGGTCAGTATAGGCTAGTCGTGGCTAGTGATCTATGGTCAGGTCGCGTCGCTTCGATTGAACTTGATGATGAAGAAGATCATCGTTGCGAAAATCAGCGAGGCGAGTATGAAGCCTGCGTTTAGAATGCCGGTGGCCATGTTTACGATTCCATAACCAATAGCGCCAGTCAGCAACGCGTAGTAGAAGAATGGCAGTAGGGTCTTTCGTATTACCGCACCTTCTTTGCCAACCAGACCTACAACAGCGGAGGCTGCAACCACGTTGTGTACACAGATGATGTTGCCAGAGGCTCCACCTACTGCCTGCAAGGCCACGATCCACGTTGGGTCGGCCATGATGCGTTCGCCCACACCAAACTGGAATAGCGAGAACATCATATTGCTCACGGTGTTGCTACCTGCGACGAAGGCGCCGAGTCCACCGATAAAGGTAGAGAAGAAAGGCCATGCCGATCCAGTAAGATTGGCAACTCCCTCGGCGAGCACCAGTGGCATCTGTTCGTAACCGGCGGCACCGCCGCTGGAATTGATGAAAACCTGAACCATAGGAACGGTGAACACTAATGCCATGGAGGCAGGGACGAGTGTTTTCAGAGACTTGCCGAACGCGATCTTATATTCCGCTGGCTTTAAGCTATGCAAGAGCATGGTGATTAGCGAGACGATTATGAATATTGTGCCAGGAGACCACAGCGGCTGGAAAGACGCGGTAATGTCGCTGCCGAAAATCTGACTCCATGACCAGGTTGTTAGGATGCTCGGCCCACGTAATACTGGCTCTAAATCGAAATAGGGTAGGCGAGTAATTATCAATAGGCCGGCTACGAATAAGTAAGGCGACCAGGCTCTGACAATACCCATAATTGGAACGCTCTCATCTTCGACTTCCAGCTGCATGCTGCCAGTCCACTCTTCGTCCCAGTTCTCTTTATCATCGAAGTCCCATATCTCATCTTCCTTTGGTAACAGAAAGCCAGCCTTTGCTGCGCTGACTACTACACTCAAACCTACGAGACCGCCAATAAGTGATGGAAACTCTGGTCCGAAATAGGTTGCTACTAAGAGATAGGGAATGGTCATAGCGAAAGCGGCAAATAAGGCAAACTTCCAGACCTTAAAGCCTTCTGCGAAAGATCTATTTTTGCCGAAGAAGCGGGTCATGACACCCACGACTAGAAGTGGAATAAAAGTGCCGGCGATAGCGTGGAGCAAGGCGATCTTCGTGGCGATAAATGCGAGGAATTGATCCCACTCAGCGAACCCCAATTGGGCGGCATAGGCTGCCATCTCTGGGTCGGCTGAGAGTCCGGTGTTTACGCCGACCATAATGGGGGTGCCCATCGCGCCGAATGATACTGGTGTGCTCTGAATTATCATGCCGGCGACAACCGCTGCCATCGCAGGAAAACCGAGTCCTACCATTAGCGGCACAGCCACTGCCGCGGGTGTTCCAAAGCCTGCTGATCCTTCGATAAAGGAGCCGAATAGCCAGGCGATGATAATGACCTGGATGCGGCGGTCGGGCGTGATATCTGAGAAGCCCTGGCGGATGGCGCGAATGGCACCGCTTTGCTGCAGTGTATTAAGCAGCAAGATGGCACCAAAGATAATATAGATCAGCGTACCTGCTGTCCAAAGGCCGTTTGCACTGGCAGCTAGAACCTTATTTACAGGCACCTGCCAGACGAAAAAAGCGAGTGCGGCCGCGACCACATAGGCGATAGGCATAGCGCGGCTTGCAGGCCAACGTAGCAACACCAGGAAAAAGGCAACGGAGATGATAGGTAAAAGCGATAGTAGGGCTAGGATTCCAGTGCTCATAATTTTTTTCTTCTTAGTAGCGAGCGATCTTTAGCAGCTTAGCAGATAATTCAGAATCTGAGAAACCCATTTGCTCTTAGGCATATCCTACGGGGACAAGAGCGCCGATAAGTGGAATAATAGGGTAAGCAGCCCATTTAATCGGGCGCAAAATTCATCCTTAGAAGGAGCCAGATTATGGAGATTTCAACGATAGTGGCATTGGTAATTGTTGCTGCCCTGTTCTTCTACATTGTTGGTATTTATAACCAGTTGGTCAGCCTCAAGAATCGCTACCAAAATGCGTTCGCGCAGATCGAAGTACAGTTAAAGCGTCGCTATGACCTGATACCTAATTTAGTGGAAACGGCGAAAGCTTACATGGAGCACGAGAGCGGAACGCTCGAGGCGGTTATTGCTGCGCGTAATTCGGCGGCCAATGGTCTAGCTGCTGCTGCAGCCGACCCAGGAAACGCTGCTGCTATGCAAGAGCTCATGGGTCAAGAGGGGGCGCTCGCCGGCGCGATGACTAAGTTCAATGTGGTTATGGAAGCCTATCCAGACCTGAAAGCAAATCAGAACATGATGCAGCTGAGTGAAGAACTCACCACTACCGAGAATAAAGTAGCATTTTCTAGGCAGGCTTTTAACGATCAAGTCATGGCCTTCAATACCTATCGTCAGTCTTTCCCCCCTGTAGCTGTGGCTGGATTCTTTGGACATGGTTCTGACGCGAGCCTACTCGAATTCGCAGATAGCGAAGCCATACAAGAAGCGCCAAAAGTCTCTTTTTAGTACAACAAACGGGATCCCTTTGTTGTTATGCAGCAAGATGATTTTTGACTTATAGGTTAGCGACGCTCACCATGAACTTTTTCGAATCGCAGGATACCGCTAAGCGCAATACAGGAAAATTAATTTTCCTCTTCGCTCTGGCCGTGTTGTCACTTATCGTTATTACAAATCTTCTGGTCATGGCGGCCTTCTCTTTTGGCGGCGCCGGCATGACGAGCATGGCCGCCACAACCGGCTTTCATTTCGACCTTATGATGTTTCTAATTATTGGAGCCATTGTAAGTTCGATTGTGCTTTTCGGTAGCCTCTATAAGATTAGCTCGCTTTCAGGTGGCGGTGCCCGTATCGCCGAGATGATGAATGGGCGTCTGTTAGTGTCTGGATCTGCTGATCCTGCGGAGAGGCGCGTCCTCAATATAGTTGAAGAAATGGCAATTGCCTCGGGAACACCAGTTCCGCCTGTCTACCTGATGGAAGAGAGCGGTATCAATGCTTTCGCGGCGGGATACTCTCCCAGCGACGCTATCGTTGCCGTTACCCGAGGAACTATCGATACGCTAAGTCGCGATCAGTTGCAGGGTGTTATTGCTCATGAGTTCAGCCATATTTTGCATGGCGACATGCGTATTAATATTCGCCTCATCGGCGTGCTGCACGGCATCATGGTGCTAGGAATTATTGGCTATCACCTGCTTAGAGGCGGTGCCTATAGTCGCCGCTCTAAGGATTCGGGTGGAATCGTATTTGTGGGTCTAGCATTGGTTGTAGTGGGCTTTGTCGGTACATTTTTCGGCAACCTGATTAAAGCTGCTGTAAGTCGCCAACGCGAATACTTGGCCGATGCCTCGGCGGTGCAGTTTACTCGCAACCCAGATGGCATAGGGCAGGCGCTGATGCAGATTGCGCGTAACCAAGACCGTTCCTATATTAAAAACCCCAAGAGTGCAGAAATAAGCCATGCCCTGTTTGAAGAGGGGCAGGTTTCCGCGCTAAGTCGTCTCTACGCGACTCATCCACCCCTCAACGATCGCATACTTGCCATCCTGCCTCGCTGGAAGGGTGACTATGAAGAAAGTGAATGGGATCGATCAGCGCTGGCAGCAACCGAAGCTGAAGAGCAAAAGGAGAAGCCTTCTGAGCAGAGTCGGCGGGAGAAGGCGACGGCGATACTAACCGGTGCCACCGGTGTCTTACTGGCAGATGCAGTTATCAACCAGGTGGGAAATCCTGACGGCAAACATTTAGATTACGCGGACGCCTTAGTGAAGAAAATTCCGCAGTTGTTTCTGGAGGCGGCGCGCGAGCCTTCAGGCGCGCGTGCGATTGTATATTTTCTGGTGCTCAGTAAAGATGAATCGGTTCGGGGAAAGCAGTTAGAAGTGTTGCAAAAAAGTGCAGACGTTGGTGTCTTCGATGAATTGCAAAAGCTGTATCAGTCCGCATCGGAAATTGCAGCACAGCAGCGTCTACCGCTGGTTACTATAGCGCTGTCTAGCATGCGTCAGCTGTCAAAGAATCAGTATCAATTGTTTCGATGTAATTTCAAAACACTTGTCGAGATAGATAAGAAAATGAGTTTGCTGGAATGGTCGCTGCAAAAAATAGTCATGCATAGCCTAGAGGCTGTGTTCGGCAAAGATGAGGCGCCGTACTTTGGGAGGAAAAACCTGAAGAGTTGTAAAAATTCTGTATCAGTATTGCTTTCTATTCTTACGCATTCCACTGTTCAAGAGGGACTATCAAGCGAGGAGACTTTCGCCGCAGGCGCTGATGCGCTGAAAATGTCGCTGCAACTCATCGCTGTCAGCAAGATCGACTTTACTACTCTGAACAATGCCTTGGATGATTTGGCCGATCTAAAACCCCTGCAGAAGCCGGCGCTACTCAAGGCCTGTGTCCGCTGTATAACTGCCGATGGTAAAATTCAGGCGATAGAGACTGAGCTGCTTAGAGCTATCGCCGCGACCATCGACTGCCCTGTGCCTCCTTTGTTGGCAGACTAGCTCGCCAGTCCTGCTTGTCTCTCTTCGATAACGTTTTCTATGCTCGGCCGTTTCCAGTTTGATCCCTCGTCTTCTCGCCGCTAGCACACAGGGGCAAATTTGATTAGTTCTGCCTCTACTCACAGAGCTAATCCAGCCGTGAATGCAATGAGCATCTCGTTAGAAACCAGAGCAGATAATACGACAAGTTTGATGTAAATCTGGTGCGCTAAATCATGCCCAGAAGGAGTTAGAGCAGGCAGTCCACCCCATCGAGTAGAATATGCAAGCAAAGGCCTATACCCAATGCTCGGGTTTTAGGGTGCAGTAACAGTAGTGTATACAGCAAGATGGGGACGGGAGTATGCAGGGGATGAAAGCCAATGCTGCAACGTTCGGCATCATAGATTGGGCTCGCCAGCAGATGATCTATGTCGATCAGCAGCCCGGCGAGCATCAAGGCGTAGTTCTTCAGCCAGGCTTTCTTGTAGAGTCCGGCTGCAAATGGCAGCGGCATTAGAAAATGAAGAATGATGTGTAAAATTTTCGCTGACTCTATGTTGCCGTTTTCCTAGATTACCAATTAGAACGTGCCGCGAACTTTGAAGGCGACGCTTATACCGGTAGTGTAGCAGTTCTGTTCGATCTCGCTAACGTCGTTGTCTATAACGTAACCATTGTAACGGTAACGAATTCCACAGGCGTGAAAATTGTCGATGTTGTTGGCTTCTAGTCGATAGGTAAAGCCGCCATAGCCAACCTTTTCGACGAAGGTAGTAAGAAGGTCAGGTCGCACAAAGTCAAATTCGTTATCATTATCAAATCCACGTCGACCGCCCTTTATTTTATATTCCCAGTTGAAGCCATAACTCAGATTCAGTGAAGTGACATCGTGTCGAAATCTGAGCCCCAAGCCGCCCCGATCGAAGGGACGAAAACCATGTTCGCGGGGTGTGAAAGGGTCCTCATCGAACTCTGATTCCTGCAGCGTCAATACGGCAGACAACAAAGCGGATGGCAGCTTTAAAAAGCCCAGTCGAATGCTGGAATTGAGAATGAGACCGTAGGCCTGTCCTGGGCCAACATTGCCATTGGTCGACTGTAAATTGTCAATGCTTTGCGAGATGTCGATCCTGCCAATCTTGTTATCGAAGTCATAGTAAAAGT
>OJIV01000670.1_pt1 | contig 13662 bp, 12 predicted proteins | sample 1595861 | NCBI WGS metagenome assembly OJIV01 (sample SAMN05416883, study PRJEB24817) | seawater metagenome | isolation source: Sea water | place: Canada:Atlantic | collected 2013-11
TCTACACACTGCATATCGTCGGCAGCGTCAGATGTGTATAAGAGACAGGCTTAGTGAGGTGATATGCGGCACCAATGCCTGAAAGGCCAGCACCTACAATGACAACATCCGTATGCTCTATTTGCATTTTTATAGTTATCTCTTATTGGTTAGCGTTAATAGTTTAAAGGCTTTTTATTTCTCATCAGTGTTAGAGGTATCTGAAACAGCGGAAATACTCTGTCATAGTGCATGGGGAATAATCTCTGTGATAGATCCATAAGCTTGGCATCTGCGCCAACAAAAATACGCATACGATTTTTAAGTACGCCCTTTAAGATGATATTGGATGCTCGACTTGGATGCATGCCGTTATTGCGGAAGAAATCTGCCATTTCCTCCTGGGTGCTACCTATGCCGATGAGCTTGCCCATCATCTGTTGCATGGGACTGATGGCGTCTTCACGCTTATTCATACGAGCATTGGTGACAATGTTAGTACCAATGTGGCCGGGGTGTACGCAGTGTATTTGCACGTTACTGTCTTTGAGCTCCTTGGCTAGGCACTCTGTAAAGCCGCGCACAGCAAATTTTGCGGTGTGATAAACCGACTGATTGGGTACGGTAATCATGCCAAAAATTGAGGACGTATTAATTAGGGCAGCTTCAGGCCGTTGTTGCAGGTGCGGCAAGAAAGCACGAGTAGAATTAATAACACCCTGCAAGTTGATGTTCATTACCCAATCCCAATCTGTCTCAGACATGTCTTCAAATGTAGAGTCGACGGTGACTCCCGCATTGTTAAAGACCAAGTCCACTTGTCCGTGTTGCTCTATTACTTGGGCGGGCAGGGCCTCAATGGCCGCTTTATCTGCAACATCCAGGACATGGACGGAAACATTAACGCCATAGCCTGCCATCATGGTGTGAGTTTCGGCTAGTGTCGTTTCGTTAATCTCACAGATAGCGACATTAGCGCCAGCTTTTGCCATCAATATGGCTAGGTAACGCCCCATGCCTGATCCGGCGCCGGTGATCACTGCAACCTTATTTGAAAAACTTTTCATTAAATAACTACCCTCATTTTTTATTGTTTGATGCGCTCAGTCTCATGTCAAGACTAGGACTATTACAAAATAGCCCCTTTAGGATCAAAGGCTTGCATCATTATGGCGTTAGCTATGCCGCTTTGTAAACGGTCTATTAAAACCTGCTTTGCCAGTCTATTTAACACAGTAACCGCTTTCACTTAAGCTTACCTGAAATTTCGTGAACGTATGGTCGTTTTATAGAGTAGCTCGCTGCAGTCGGTGAGTTCTTGGGCGATGATATGCACCACTTCACCGTCGGTTTCGATTACACCTTTGACCATTAGCAGTTGCGCTTTGAGCAATGCTTGGCGGCAGCGCTGTTGCACGCTTTTCCAGATAACGATGTTGCTGTTGCCTGTTTCGTCCTCTAAGGTTAAAAAAATTACTCCGGATGCTGTCCCAGGGCGCTGTTTTCCGGTGACTATGCCTGCCATGCGAACAAATCGTTGATGGCCCAATTCAGCCAAATCACTGTGGCGTTTGCACTGCCGAAAAATGGGAAATTGGTCGCGTAAGATACTCATCGGGTGCCGGCCTAAGGTCAAACCGGTAGTGTTGTAGTCCGCATATAGGTTATCCGTTTCGCTAGGCTCCTTTAGGTTTATATTGGGTTCGATGCTAGCATTTTGTAGCAGTTGCCCGTGGTTGTTTATGGCTAGAGCTTGCCAGTGAGCTTGTCGGCGATTTTCTGTTAATGATTGTAAGGCTCCTGCGCTACTAAGGAGGCTCAGGTCTACCTGTGATAAGCGGGCTTTGAGGGCTAGATCCTCAAGATTCGCGAAGGGCCTGGGGGCGGTAAAGATGCGTTTTGCCGATTTGTATGGCAATCCTTTTATTATTCTAAATCCCAATCTTATCAGAGGTTTATCTTTCTTATCTAATGTTATATCCCGGTATAGTGTGTGATCCCATTCGCTATAGTTAACGTCAATAGGCGAAACGTGAATATTATGACGCTGTGCGTCTTGAATGAGCTGTGATGAGGAGTAAAAACCCATCGGTTGACTATTCATAATGGCGCAACAATAAGCCGCTGGATAGTGGCATTTTAACCAGGCCGAAACATAAGCAAGCAGAGCAAAACTAGCGGAGTGTGACTCGGGGAAACCATAGACGCCAAAGCCTTGGATCTGCTTGAATAATCTCTGCGCAAAATCCAAACTATAGCCTTGGGATAGCATGCCTTTAGTGAGCTTTTGTTCAAACTGTGTAAGTTGGTTATTATTGCCGCCTTTACTGCTCCAGCTGGCCATTGCACGACGTAATTGATCAGCCTCGCCACCTGAAAACCCCGCGGCAACCATTGCCAAGCGGATTACCTGCTCTTGGAACACCGGAATGCCTAAGGTTCGCTCCAATACCGCTTTGATCTCTGGACTAGGGTACCTGACGGCTTCTAGGCCTTGGCGTCGCTTTAAATAGGGATGCACCATGCCGCCCTGAATAGGGCCGGGGCGCACAATCGCTATTTCTATGACTAAATCATAAAAGCAGCGTGGCCTTAAGCGTGGCAACATGGCCATCTGTGCACGAGATTCAATCTGAAAAACACCCACACTATCCGCTTTGCAGAGCATGTCAAAGGTAGGGGTATCATCCTTGGGAATGCTTTGCATATTCAGACTTATGCCTTGATGTTGCTGAATAAGGTCAAGGCAGCGATGAATGGCGGTAAGCATACCAAGAGCAAGGATATCTATTTTTAGTAGCCCTAGCGCTTCGATATCTGTTTTGTCCCATTGAATGACTGTACGGTCTGGCATGCTGGCATTTTCAAGAGGAACCAGAGTGCTAATAGGGCTGCGAGTGATGATAAAGCCGCCCACGTGCTGTGATAAATGCCGAGGAAATCCAAGAATGTCTTGCAGCAGCTGATAAAACTGGTCGATCATTCGAGTATTACCGTCTGCCCCTTTAGTCTGAATCTCTTGGCCGTTGAACTGTTTCTCCAGATCGGCACGACGATCCCACCAAGATAGTGACTGACTGAGTTGCTCTATAAATAAAGGGTCTAGGCCTAGGGCTTTACCGACATCACGCACTGCGCTGCGCGGCCTATAGGTAATGACTGTAGCGGCAATTGCGGCATGTTCTCGGCCATAGCGCTTGTAGATATACTGTATTACTTCTTCTCGTCGCTCGTGCTCAAAATCAACGTCAATATCAGGTGGTTCGCTTCGCTCTTTGGATATAAAACGCTCAAACAGCAGTGAAATTTGATCGGGAGATATCTCCGTTATAAATAGACAGTAGCAGACGACTGAATTAGCAGCGGAGCCACGTCCCTGACAGAAAATGTTACGACTACGGGCAAAGGCGACTAGATCATGTACGGTAAGAAAGTAGCTTTCATAGTTGAGTTCAGATATCACAGTTAACTCATGTTTTATTTGTTGGCTAATCGCTTCTGAGGGCCCATTAGGCCAGCGTTTCTTAACGCCTTCCTCGACCAAGTAACATAATTGTTCAGTCGCTGTTAAATGCTCAGGAACCACTTTAGATGGGTACTCATAGCGAAGCTCAGCAAGTGAAAAATGGCAACGTTTAGCGATGGCAAGAGTTTCTGCTAATAGGGCCGGAGGGTAGATTTTCTGGAGGTGAGGCAGGCTGCGCAACCGTCGCTCGGCATTGGCAAAACGACGTTTTCCTAGCTGCATAACAGAGCAATTGAAGCGTATAGCGGTAAGCGTATCCTGTAATAATTGGCGTTGCTTGCAGTGCATATGTACATCACCGCAGGCAACCATAGGAACCTGCCAAAGTGCAGCGAGATTGCGATAATAGTAATACTGCTCAGTTTCGTTGCCATTAAGAAGGTGCTCTACGCCAATCCAAAGCCGGCCAGCAAACCAATGACTGAGTTTTTCACCTATTTGATGATCTGCGTCAAGCTCACCTGAAGGCAGCCAGATCAGCAGGGTGTGACTTAGGTTATGACTTAGATCGGACCACTCCAGAGAATAACTGCCTTTTTTACTACGTCTGCGAGCCAGTGTTATCAATGCTGAAAGCTCAGAGTAGGAGCGATGGTTGGTGACCAGAAGTACCAATTTATGCCCATCAAGCTGAAATTCACTGCCAATAATGAGCGTCAAACTGCACTCTTGTGCTGCGACATGTGCTTTTACGACTCCTGCCAAAGAGCATTCGTCAGTGATAGCTATAGCCTTGTACCCTAGGTTTGACGCTGTGTTGACTAACTCTCGAGGATGAGATGCGCCACGCAAAAAGGTAAAGTTACTAATGCAATGGAGTTCGGCGTAAGACATAAGGCTAGCTATCAATATACTGTATATCCATACAGTATCAGAGAAGCGATGCTTTGGGTGAATTAAATCAGAATGACCGTAATTCGCACTTGGGCTTATAGCTTACCAATCAAAAAATTCAGGTGCTCAGGTGCTTTTATATTGGGCAAATATCCTTATCTAATTTAGCAGCTGCATGTAATTGCGCGCCTAATCAAAGTGTGGAACAATCCGCGACTATTTTTTCATCTCCTTCAAGGCAAAAACCTTCTATGACAACGACTGCGGCAACGACGCCCGTTAAGCCACCATTGCCACTACTGGAATTTATTGCGTTAATGGCGCTTTTGACCTCGCTAGTCGCGTTAAGTATCGATGCGATGCTGCCGGCATTAAATCAAATTGGCTCTGACTTAAATAGTCAGAGCTCCCAGCAGACCTACCTTGTGATTTCATTGTTTTTTGGTGGAATGGCGCTAGGCCAAATATTCTTCGGCCCATTCTCTGATGCGCGAGGCCGCCGACTGACCATCTTGATTGGTTTGATTATATTTATCATGGGCACCTTTGTTTGCTATTTTGCTCAATCCATCGAGATTTTATTGCTAGGGCGTGTAATACAAGCCTTTGGCGTTTCAGGCCCTAGAGTAGCCTCCATGGCCGTTATACGCGACCAGTATGAAGGCAGCGCTATGGCAAGGGTTATGTCGTTTATCGGGGTTATATTTATACTGGTACCCATGCTTGCTCCGTTGGTTGGGCAAGCTGTGATGCAGTACTTTCATTGGCGCGAAATATTTACTGTATTTTGGGTTGTTGCCGTTATTGCAGGCGCTTGGTTTTTCTTGCGGCAACCTGAAACCCTGGTCAGAGCTAATCGTAAAAAATTCGCATGGCACCATTTCTCTGATTCTTGCTTGTGGTTGTTAAAGCAGCGACAAGTAATGGGTTATTCAATAGCAATGGGCTTTATTTTTGGTGCTTTTCTGGCTTATTTAAGTGGCTCACAAACGATTTTTCAAGTCATTTACGATACGGGTGATTGGTTCCCATTGGTATTTGCTACCTTAGCTTTTTCTATCGGGCTTGCTTCTTTTTTCAATGGCATGATGGTTATGAAATGGGGTATGCAAGCCATTTGTGATCGTGCGTTGCTTTTTTCTATGGCATTCGGCATTACGCTGACGACTATCACGCTCTACTTTGATGGTGTGCCACCACTATGGTTATTTGTCAGCACTATGTTTGTTGGTTTCTTTTTTATGGGTATGTTGTTTGGCAACCTAAACGCAATGGCAATGCTACCAGTGGGCCATATTGCCGGTTTAGGTGCTGCATTTATAGGGTCTTTCACTAGTTTACTTGCCGTCACTATTGCCATTATTATCAATACTTTCCTAACAACGGATCTCACTCCTATTGCCTTGGGTTTTCTATTGTTTGCAGTGTTATCTTTTTGTGCCGTGCAATATGCGAAGGAGATAGAGGCTTAAAAGCTGCAGACCTTTTTACCGCTTGCAGTCATGCGATGTGATAGGGTCAAAAAAAACGGTCTACACAATTCGGTATTAAGCTGATTTAAAAATGATTTTTCATGGGACTTTTGGACTGTCAAATAATCGGCGAGTATTGCATAATCCAAACCTTATTAAATGAGCACAAAATATGAAGCGTTTAGCAGTTATTTTAGTTTTATGTCTGTCCCAGACGGGTTGTCTTGCGGTGATGGCTGTCGAGGCAGTCACCGATGTGACTATAGCGGTTGTAACCGCGCCAATTAAAGTCGTTGGCGGTATTGTAGATGCAGTAACAGGTGACGATGAAGACAGCGAGCAAGAGGATTAAGCAATTTCGGCTGAAACGTTGCGTGAAGGTCTAAAAGTACAATGAAAACTAGCGGGTAAGCTTATGCCGTGGAGCGAAGTCACCAGGGCAAATAAAAAAATAATCAAAGAGAGGTTTTATGTCAAATCCACAAATAGCAGATATTGGTTTGGGCCATACCATTTTACGTCGAGCGTCACTTACGCCTAATGCAAAAGCACTTACTTTTGAAGGTGAGACTTGGACCTGCGCTGAACTAGGAGATAGGGTTCGCCGTTTAGCAACTATATTACGAGATGGCGGAGTCTCTCGTGGCGATCGGGTGGGTTATATAGGCCTTAATCACCCATCATTTTTAGAAATACTCTACGCTTGCGGGTGTCTTGGGGCTGTTTTTGTGCCACTTAATTTTCGCTTAACAGGGCCGGAAATTATATTTATTGCCAATGATGCGGATATCACAGTGATGTTTGCTGACAATATGTTGCAGCCACTGATCGAAGAAGAGAAAGCCAATTTAAATTGTGCGCGTTATCTCACCATAGAGAATGATGCTGACGGGTGGGAGGCACTTGAGCCGCTTATGGTAGGTGCTGAACCGATTGTTGCCAGCGAGCATGTTGGTGCAGATGAGATCGCCTTTATCATGTACACCTCTGGCACCACTGGGCTGCCTAAGGGCGCGATGTTGACCCACGGCAATGTGTTTTGGAATAGTATTAATGTGTGTTTTGGTGAAGATACCATGACCACGACCACCTTAACCTGCGCACCTTTATTCCACATTGGCGGCCTCAACGTAACGACACTGCTATCTCTGGCTAAGGGTATTGAGGTGGTCTTGCTACGCAGTTTTGATGCGGGAACGGTTCTTGCTCTCATCGAGAAGCACAAGGTAGGTAGTATGTTTGGCGCGCCAACTATGTTCTTAATGATGGCCCAGCATGAGAGTTTTGCCTCCACAGATCTATCAAGCATTAGCACATTAACCTGCGGTGGCGCGCCGGTACCCGTGCCGCTGATCAAAACCTATGGTGATCGTAATGTCAGTTTCTGTCAGGGCTATGGTCTTACCGAAACCGCGCCTTTTGCCAGCCTATTAAGCAGTGATTTGGCGATGGTTAAAGTAGGCTCAGCGGGTAAGGCGCCAATGTTTACTGAAGTTCGTATTGTCGATGAGCAAAACAATCCGGTGGCGGCAGGTGTTCACGGCGAAGTCTGTATCAAAGGGCCTAATGTTATGAAGGGTTATTGGAATCGTCCTGAAGCGACTGCCGAAGCCATTGATACCCAGGGCTGGTTTCACAGTGGCGATATTGGTTACCTTGATGATGAAGATTTTCTGTTTCTATGTGATCGGGTCAAGGATATGGTTATTACGGGAGGGGAGAACGTCTATCCGGCAGAGATCGAAAGCATCCTCTACGGACATCCTTCTATTCTGGAAGTGGCTGTCATAGGGTTGCCAGATGATAAATGGGGCGAAGCCGTCACTGCCATTGCTGTTCTTGAAAAGGGAACTAGTCTCGATCTTGAAGAGCTGCGTGCCTTTGCAGGTGATTCTCTGGCCCGTTATAAATTACCTACTGAACTGCGTTTTGTTGATATATTACCGCGGAACCCTGCAGGTAAGGTTCAGAAATTCAAACTCAAAGAACAATTTGTGGCGTAGACGATCAAGAAATACCAGGCTGCGAATATTTATGAGATTCGCGGCTTGTCGGATTGACTATGCCTCTGCCTCTTCGTGGTCTCGAAAAGAGTAATGGTTAGTTGTTTTAGCTAAGTGGTCCGGAGTTCTTTAGGTTGTCCCTAGTTTTTTCAGGACTTTCAGCTACTGTGAGTTCTAATTCCTCTAATTCTTTTGGGACGTACCAATGCATTTTATCAGAATGATAGGAATCCCAAACAGCCTTAGCAATTTCACTTGATGGAGTCAGTCTCCACATACCATCCTTAGGCAGTTTTTTCTTTATATCATCACTTATCATGGGGGTGTCGATAACTCCGGGCAAAATATCAGATACCCTTGTATCAAACCTTAAAAATTCGCTCGATAAAGATTCTGTTAAACCTTTAACCGCATGTTTAGATGCGGAATAAACTGCAGCCATTCCTAACCCTATAATTCCTGTGCTTGATGAGGTCGATATGCACAACGAATTTGGGGTGTTTTTAAGTAAATCGATAGCACAATAAATACCATTTATTACGCCAATGATATTAATGTTGATTAATTTCATATGATTTTCATAAGGGATATCTTCAAAAAACCCCCCTTCGGTCATACCTGCATTATTAAACAATATATCTAACTTATTATTGGTTCTTTTAGATAGAGAGTTAATGCATTCTTCATATTGATTTTTGTCGGTAACGTCTAAGTGCCTGTAGATAATATTATCATTACCGAGAAGATTTTCTAGGTCTATGAGTTTTTCTTTATCGATATCAGAGCAGAAAATAAACCAATCTTTTGCTTTAAAAAACTCAGCAGTTGCCTTCCCCATACCGCTAGCTGCACCTGTTATAAATATACTTTTACGTCCAGTCATTTTTAATCCCATAATTCTTTATAATTGGATGAACTATAACTGTAGAGTGTTCCAAACTGCGAATATTTATGATATTCGCAGTTTGGAATGTTGATTATGCCTCTTCGTCGTCTCGAAAAGAGTAACCTGCAAATCGGCCGGGTGGCTGGCATACGGCTACGGCGTCAAATTTCGCTTGAATATCTCCTCCAGTCTCAGCCCAAGCAGCATTTCCTTCATTGGCTTGTAGGGTATTTCGATGAATATTTTTCCAAATATAGTCGAAAGTAGCATCCGCATTAGCGGGTACTTCAATGCTGAAGTTGTAAGATGCCGCTGGATGTTTTTTGTCGTAAGCGTCAAGCCAAGGAGAAAACTCAGCAGCCACTACATCTTTGAGTTGATCAAAACCTTGCCCATCATTGAAGTTACAGAACTGGATGTCCACGTTATAAGGGGTTTGATCTGGGCCAATTTCAGAAATCCAAGGATTGGACATCTCGCGAGGTCGGAAAGCATAAAAACCAAACACATTTTCATAGTTTTCACCGCCTAAGTTTATAGTGGCGGAATGCGTCGACGTGAGTTTTTCGGTCGATTCGTTTGCCATCCAATTTTTCCATGCCTCATCGCGAAGAGCCTTACTCTTCCAGGCTACAGCCCAAACGCCATCAAAGTCTTCATTAGGTGTGACAGGTACATATCCAAAGCTATTGTACGGAACATTTGTCGCATCAGCTTCAGTAAGCCAGTCAGCCAAATAAGCGGCAAACGCATCCTCAGAAAATGATTCGCCGTTTTTTGCCCACAAATAGTCGATATATCCCCAATAGGTGGGGTTAGCCTCAGCTATCTCGGTCATGCTAGGTGCTTGAACCGCCGCCGGTGATTGAACAGTCGCTTCTTTCTGCGCGCAGCCTACGGTAGCCAATAAGACTGAGCAGATAACGATTAACTTTCTCATAAAAATTACTCCGATCATGAATTTATGCATAAATGGGTTATTAGTATTGCATACGATATATTAAATAACCACAGGCAAGCAGATTAGCTTTTCCGTTATGTTAGGGGCTTAGGCGTTGGATATGTCGTTAAGTGACTATAATAGTCACTATGTTGAAGCGTATCGGTCAACTAATGAATTAAGAAAATAATCCATGGACAAACCACTGTTTGTTCATGGATTCTCTAAATAACCAGTAGCGTGCGCCTTTACTGTCACACGCTAGATAGTAATCGCGTTGCTGTTCGGTCTGCCATGAATTACCACAGAGACGTTCTGGGCCGCTAATAATAGTTAATGTTTGCCTCCAATACAGCTGATGATTGCGCAGCTGTATACGAACTGGATTGGTTAGCAGCCACAGTGGTTGAGGTGCCTTTGATGTCGGGTAGTTAATGTTTGTCACTCTATTGGGAGGGCTCATGCCACCGGCCTTTTCTGGCAGATGTTCTTCGCTCATGGATGGCTGCGATAGTGCTTCAATACCTAATCGTGCATATAAATTATCCATTAAAGTAGATGCTTGGTTGTTGAGTGCCACCTGATCGCCAAATAGATCAAAACTAGGTTCTGGCATATCGGTGAACTGATCACTGAAAAGTGATATTTTCTCAATGCTTTGAGGCAAATCTAGACGCTCTAGCTGCAGGCGACTCAACGTGAGTAGACTTGACCAATTGTTATTACTGATCGATAGGATAATAGACATAGACTGGCGCTCCCCAAATAGAGGTTCAAAGTGCCAGACAAATTTACGGCAATGGCGTTGCCTAGCCATGAGATAAACACAAAAACGTTGTAGCAATGTTTTCATATAAAATAACAGGCTATCTTTGTTGTACAGCCCATGAGGAATTTGTATTTCATCACTAAACTCGATTGGAGGCGTGAAGCGCTTCAATGTGCAGGGTTTTTCACCATTCAATAGACTCAAGGTTTCAAGTAACTCGGCACTAAAGCGTTGACTCAAGGCTGATCGAGGTAGAGCCAGTAAATCACCAATGTTTTCTAGGCCCAGTTGCTTGAAATTATTTTTCTGCTTCTGGCTGCCAGGTAATTTAAAGAGTTTGGTAGTCATAAGATTACGGTACATTTCGTCCTCATTAGGCAAGTAGTATTGAAACTGTTGACCGCAGAGTAATTGTGCCGCCAGAGCACTCATAGCAATACCTGTGGTGGCTGTAACCGATAGGAATAGTATTTGCCGATGCAGTCTTTGTAGTAACTTGCTATAACCTTGAAAAAGCTGATCACAGCCAGACAATTCAAGCCAGATGCCGCTATTGTTGATAATAACGGCTGGGCTAAATTGGTAAGCGATCAAGGCTAGTCTGTGTAACAGGAGATTTTCTTGACCAGGACTCCTTGACAGTACAAGCAGGTCAGGACAGATGGCCAGAGCGGTGGAGAGTGACAGATCAGGATCGACCCCCCATTTCTGAGCATAACTATTACAGCAGACTATGCGCTGAACGTTCTTTTGAACGCTAGCCACCGCTATGGCTGATTCTGCTTTAATGTTCTCTATATCCGCTAGTGCGGCGTCAAGAGCCAGTAGTGGAAAATCGATATAGAGCCAAATTTCTTTTTTTTGCTCTATATTTTTTATTGTGTGCTTTTTCACAGCTTACGTATTTAGCAGCTGTACTTTGTGTTTAAGCGGGAATGGATAATCTGATTCCTCTCCTAGTGGGTAATTAATATTAACCGGCAGTTTGTCGAGAAATATGCGCTCTGTGATTACATCGCCAAGAGAAATTTGTATTTTGGCACCAGGCACTTTCCCTCTCAGTTTATGCATAGTAACGGTCAAAATATTAGGCTTCAGGCTTTCAAGTTCTATGCGTAATAGCGCAGGAGAGTGAGCCTTAAGTGCTGCGAGTGGAGTAAACAAAAAAACAGGAGATAAATTTTCCGTAGCGGCTAATTGTAATTTTCGAAGTGCAGAATAGCGCGGCTGTGCTCGATTAGTCCAGGCGAAGAGTAGTGCATTGCCTCGGATAGATTGTTCCGCTGCCCACAACCATTCTCTGCTGTCTTTACTGCGTACAACTAACAGCTTATCTAGAGGGACTTCGGCATTTACTAAGGCCGGTGCGTAGGGTTGATAGGGCGGGTCTAGCCACACACATAATTTACCTTCACCGGCATAGTGTTTGAGTGTTGGCAGCAATATACTTAATTCACCTATCCCATCTTGCTGAGAGACCAGCTCAGTGAGGGCGGACACCGGCCAGCCACCAAGTAACAGTCTATCTAAACTATTATTACCTGTTGTTATGATGTTTTTACGCAGGGATCGATTGCGTCCTCGCCAAGTATCTTGCCGTGAAAGTAGATTTTTTAATGACGATTTATTAGGCATCTTGTTGGCGTTCTATCAATTTATTTCATAGATCAAAGTTAATTAAAAGTACTGTTAATATATACAGTATATTGTCTTATGTCACGCTCTTAATGGAGGTGGTGCTCTCATTTTTTAGTGTCATTTTTCTGAGTCATACTCAGAGGTCATTGATATGTTGTTGGGTGAACATTATGGTTAAACCTAATTGACGAAAAGTAGAAATTATTAAAATACATCCGTTGTATGGGTTTTCACCACAGTGTTAGACTAGTCGTACTTTTATAACACGAAAAACTCGCCACTAAACACTAATGAATGACTTTATCGGGCAATCTGTTGATCCCTCATGGACCGTGTATGCGGCGCCTCTGAATGCCATTTTACAAGTAGCAGAGCAGTTAGGGTTGAGTAAGCAGTTGCTAATGAAAGAGGCGGGTATTGATGGGAGCGAGTTAAATATCCCTGATCGTCGTTTTCCTGTGAATGCCTACTTCAGGCTGTATCAAGCGACTGCTTCTGCGGCTGATGATCCTGATCTCGGTTTAACAGTCGGTAGAGTTACCTTCCTCAAGGGGCTTAATTTACAGCTTTATCTGGCCACGGTGTGTAAGTCATTTAGAGACTACCTCAATTTAATGCCTAGTAATGTGAAACTCCGTGGAGACATAGGCTGTGTCACGATTCATCGAGAGGGTGACCTAGTGGAGCTTCGTTGGGAGCCACTGATGCCGGAAACAGGCCGGAAACGATTTGTCAGTGATGAGATGTTGGCCGCCTCTGCAGGTATTTTTAATTCTCTTTGTGTGAAGCCCGTGCGAGTCATGAAAGCAAACTTTTCTTATGCGAAGCCTCAGAATATTTCCAAATTGGAGGATACTTTTGGTCGAAACCTTAGTTTTGATAAACCTTTCAGTAGCTTGTTTTTCCAGCGTGAGGCGCTGAAATATCCTATGTTGCAGCAGGATTATCACGAGGGACCTGACCACAGCCACCCCTTTCGAGATTTTTTTGAAGAGGAGGATCCTTCTGATCAATTACTTTTTACTCTAAAGCAGTCAATTGTCCGGTATTTGCCGGAAGGCGAGGTAACCATAGCTAAACTTGCCGCCAGCATGCATATATCTCGTCGAACATTGCAGCGACGACTCTCAGAGAGAGGGACTAACTTTTTAAATGTATTACAGGAAGTTCGCTCTCGAGTGGCTCTGCGTTATCTGGCTGATGACCGTCTAGGAATTACCGAGATCGCTTTTCTACTTGGCTATGCCGATCAGGGCTCTTTTTCGAGTGCATTTAAGAGTTGGCATGGGGTTTCACCGCGGGATTACCGGCAAAAATAGTCGATGCTATTGGCGTTTATTCCCAACAAAATGGCACTGATGCCCTTGCTGAGGAGCTCTTGCCTGTCTAATATTATTTATTCAAAATTATCTATTTGTCACCGAATCGGAAAATATTATGTCCTTAGATTTTGATAGCGCACGGTTACCGAATATACATTTAAAGGCAGAGCACCATGAATGGAGGGCACAACTGCGCCGTTTCTTTGAGCGAGAGGTGATTCCCTTTGCTGCGCAATGGGATGAAGCTGTCTCTTATACACATCTGACGCTGCCGACGATATGCAGTGTGTAGA
>OJIV01000671.1_pt1 | contig 13659 bp, 11 predicted proteins | sample 1595861 | NCBI WGS metagenome assembly OJIV01 (sample SAMN05416883, study PRJEB24817) | seawater metagenome | isolation source: Sea water | place: Canada:Atlantic | collected 2013-11
CTACACACTGCATATCGTCGGCAGCGTCAGATGTGTATAAGAGACAGCCTCCAAGGACATGGAGAGCGCCCCGTGGAGATGGGCCTGGAGCTCGGCCAGGGTCTGATCGTGCAAGGGATGTTCGGCGATGACTTTGCCGAAAGCCTCTCGACGCTGCGCGTAGTCGTGCGCCATCCACACCGCCTTGGCCATGTTGGAGGCGCTGGAGACGGCGTTGTAGTAGCGGGTGACGTTGAGCATCGTGGCGATGGTAGCCACACCTCGGCCGGGGTCCCCGATCTGCGTGGCGGGGGCGCCGTCCAGAGTGAGCTCAGCGGTGGGCAGAGCCCGGGTCCCCAGCTTGTCCTTGAGGCGGTTGACCTGGATGCCCTCGAGCTGACCCGTGTCATCCCGGCGCACGTCCACGCAGAACAAGGTCAGGCCTCGGGAGCCGTTGACCGTGGGGTTCACGCCGTCGTCGATGCGGGCCAAGGTCAGAGCCATCTCCGAGGTGGTCGCCGAGGTGAACCACTTGACCCCATGCAGGGTGAAGCCGCCAGGCTGCCCCGGTACCGGCCGGGCCAGAGTCTCCGTGCGCCCCACGTCGCTGCCGCCAGGACGCTCGGTCATCCACTGGCCCGAGGTGATGAAGCACTCTGGGTCTGCGCTGAGCAAGCGGGGCAGAAGACGCTCTCTGAGCTCAGCCTGCTCCGAATCCAGCAGCACCCGCGCCGCGGCGTCGGTCATGGCCAAGGGGCAGGAGTAGATCGCAGAGCTGGCAGAGAACAAGTAGAGCTTGGCCGCCTGGGCCACCCGCCTGTGCGCCCCCAGATCGGCGTCGTAGGCGCAGGCGACCAGACGCTTTTCGGCGGCGTAGGCCTTGAGCTGCTTCCAGGCTGCGCTGGTCTGAATCTCGTCCACCCTTCGGCCCCAGGCGTCGTAGGGCACGTGTACGGGTGGGCTGGCCTCGGCTGCGGAAGAGAGCTCGAGCAGGGTGCCTGCGGTGTCTTGCCCCAGAGCGCGAAGCTCGGGTTCAAGGGCCGAGATCAGCGCCACAGGCAATCGACGCTTCAGCTCGGCGTGCAGGGGCTGGTCGACCTGGTAGAGGTCGGGGACTTGAGGGGCAGACTGGATGAACATGGGCGCGATTCTAACGTGACGGGGCCTTGACCCTGGATTTGGCGGCCCGGTGTAGCATTCCCCATGGACTTGAAAGAGAAGCTGCTTCAACAGCAGATGCAGACCAAGAAGAAGGTCGGATACGTGCTCATGGCCACGGCCGGTGTGATGTTCCTGGGGGGCATCGCCGGACTCTTTGGCTACGAGCTGAGCTTCCTGAGCTGGAAGGCTTTGATGGGCGCGGGGGTGCTCGGACTGGCCAAAGGTGCCTACGATTTACGTGTGGCTCAGAAGACTCTGGACCAACTGTCCTGAGTTCGGGCACAAGAGACCGCTATACGCGTTCATGCGCACGCTGTAGAATGGCCAACCGATCATCTCTTTAGGAGCGTCAATGATTCCCACGCGGACCGTTATGGAGGTCTTTGAAAAGACCGCCGCCGCCAACTCTTCCAGCGCAGCCCTCAAGGTTAAGCGTGCAGGAAGCTGGAAGACCTGGAGCTGGTCTGAGTACAGAGACCAAGTTCGAACGGCCGCACGGGCCTTCATGCAGCTGGGCGTAGAGAAGGACCGCGGGGTCTCGATTCTCGGCTACAACTCCCCCGAGTGGGCCATCGCCGACATCGGCGCCATTTACGCGGGCGGCTTCCCAGCAGGGATCTACACGACCAACAGCCCCGAGCAGTGCAGGTACGTCGCCGAACACAGCGACTCGCGCGTGGCCGTCGTCGAGAACCAGATGCAGCTCGACAAGTTCCTGGCCATCCGGGACCAACTCCCTGAGCTTCGCAAGATCGTGCTCATCGAAGGCGAGTCCGCCGACGAGGGCGTGCTGAGCTGGGCCGAGTTCATGGCCTTGGGTGAGCAGACCACGCCGGAGGAGCTGGAGGCGCGCATCGCCAGCCAGACCCCCGACGACATCTGCACCCTGATCTACACCTCGGGCACCACCGGTGACCCCAAGGCGGTGATGATCAGCCACGACAACATGACCTTCACCGCGCAAGCGGCGATGGACACCTTCGACTCCTACGCTGGAAAAATGCGGCACCGCTTCCTGAGCTACCTGCCCTTCTCCCACATCGCTGAGCAGATCGTGTCCCTGCACTGCCCGGTGATCAACGGTGGTGAGACCTGGTTTGCCGAGAGCATCGAGAAGCTGGGCGACAACCTGCGAGAGGTTCACCCCACCATCTTCCTGGCCGTGCCCCGCGTCTGGGAGAAGATCCAAGCCAAGATCGTGGCTGCCGGTTCCAAGAACACTGGAATCAAGAAGAAGATCAGTGCCTGGGCCCGCGCCAAGGGAATGGAAGGTGGCTACGCCGCTCAAAACGGCAAGTCCATGCCCATGTTCTGGGGACTGGCCGACAAGCTGGTCTTCTCCAAGGTCAAGGCCCAGCTGGGCTTGGACCAGTGCGTGGTTCAGATCACCTCGGCTGCGCCGATCTCCAAGGACACCCTGGAGTTCTTCCTGAGCTTGGGCCTCCCCATCATGGAGGTCTACGGCATGTCCGAGTGCACCGGGCCCGCCACCCTGTCCTTGCCCAACCGCTACCGCACCGGCTCGGTCGGCTTCGTGCTGCCCGGCGGCGAGGTCAAGATCGACACGGACGGCGAGATCTGCATGCGCGGCCGCCACGTCTTCAAGGGCTACTTGAAGAACCCCGAGGCGACCACCGACACCATGGACGACGACGGCTGGTTGCACTCCGGAGACCTGGGCGACCTGGACGGCGAGGGCTTCCTGCGCATCACCGGTCGCAAGAAGGACCTGATCATCACCGCAGGTGGTGAGAACATCGCGCCCAACTACATCGAAGGCAAGATGAAGGCGATCCCGGCTGTCAGTCAGTTCGTCGTGGTCGGTGACCGTCGCAAGCACCTGGCCGCCCTGGTGACCTTGGATGAGACCAAGCTCAAGGAAGTGGTCGCAGCCAGTGGCTCCTCGGCCAGCACCATGGAAGAGGCTGCAGCCGACTCCAAGCTTCACAGCTGGTTGATGGAGCAAGTCAACGAGGTCAACGGTGGCCTGGCCCGCGTGCAGACCGTGAAGAAGATCTTCATCCTGCCCCAGGACCTGACCGTCGAAGGTGGCGAGCTGACCCCGACCATGAAGGTCAAGCGCCGCATCGTGAACAGCAAGTACGCTGAGCACATCGAGAGCTTCTACAGCTGAAAGGCTGGGTTGCTTTGATAGACTGAGGGCGGGCCGGGAAACTGGCCCGCCCTTTTGTATTGGGGGGGAAGGACGATGCCGCTTCTTTGGGCTGGGTGGGCACAGGCCGCAACGTTGACGGTGGCTGTGGCAGGTGGAGCCGACTTCACGTCCATCAGCGAGGCCATCACGGCGTCCTCGGACGGGGATCTGATCGAGGTGGCGGATGGCGTCTACGCCGAGGCTCTGGTCTTCCCCAGTCATGATGTGCGCGTGGTGGCCAGCGGCTCGGCCACCTTGGACAGCACCGGGGTCCAGGCGCCTACGGTGACCGTCATCGGGAACAGCGCGGCCACTGAGCTGAGCGGCTTCGAGCTCATTCCCGAGCCTGGCCAGTCTGCTCTGTACTTGGACCATGCCTCCCCCCTTCTGAGTGGGCTGCTGGTCCAGAACTACGCCACAGAGGCTGGCGATTCACTGATTGTCTCCCAAGGCGGCGCCCCCACTCTGGAGCAGAGCCGCTTTGCCGACATCGACCTGCAGCGCCACATTGTTGAGGGCAAAGAGAGCGCGTGGACCATCCGAGAGTGCAGCTTCAACAACCTCTACTCGGACAACGCTGAGCTCCTCTACATCGCCGGCTCCCTGGTCTTGGAGGACTCAGAGTTCATCGCCCTCGACAGCTGGTATCCAAGCGGCGAGTTTGCAGGGCACGTGAACCAGCTCTGTGGCTGGGAGGGAGAGTGCTCGGCCCAACTCTCCAACAACCTCTGGCAAAGCACCGACGCCTTGATGCTGAAGCTGGATGCCGACAACGTCGTGGTCGTCGGCGACCGCTTTGAGGGGGCCACGCGCAGCGCCGTCATCCTCAAGGCCAGCGAGTCGGTGACCTTGAACAAGCTGAGCTTTATGGAGACCGATCTGTTCGCCTACGCAGACCAGATTGACGCGTCCGATCTGATGGCTCAAGACCTAAAGACAGTGCGACTAGAGGCGGAGAAACACCTGGCGCTCGCTGGCCTGCAGCTGAGCGGCAGCGTCTATTACCCGTCCAGGGTACCCCTCTACCTGTCGGGGGCCGAGATCCTGTTCAGCGAGAGCACCATCTCCGACAACGCGGCCGCCGGTGACCTGATCCAGCTGTGGGGAGACTCTCTGCTCCTGGAAGACCTGAGCATCTCGAACAACCGCGCCGACGAGAGCATCATTCAGGTCTCAACAAGCCCGGAGTTCCAAGCCGAGCGGCTCCTGCTCAGCGAGAACACCAGCGGTCACACAGCCATTCAGTCCTTCGCGCTCGAGGTCGGAGTCAGAGACTCCACCTTTCTCAACAACGGCCCGAGCGGAGCCTTGTACCTCTCCGCCCAGACTCTGGTGCTCATCGGGAACACCTTTTGCGGGAACACAGCCGAGATTGGAGGAGGCGCCGCCTTCAGCAGCGAGTACTCCAGCTGGGTCCTGAACAACAGCTTCTCCGACAACAGGGCATCGTCCGCTGGCGGCGGCATCCTGGTGAACAACCCCCACTCCTCGGACCGCTTCCAGAACAACACCTTCGTCGCCAACGCCTCGCCCCTCGGCGCGGGCATGTACATCAACCACAGCGAGTACACCCCGAGCATCGTCAACAACGTCTTTGCCCACCACATCGGCCCGGCCTTCTATGGCGACAGCGTGGCCTACACCGGCTGGTGGGAGAACGAATCGGACGGAGACCCCGATCTGGTCTCCACAAACGAGCAGCAAGCCGACCCGCTTCTCAGCGAGTACTCGGCAGACGGAAAATGTAATGACAAGCTTTGGATTCGGCCGAACAGTCCCTACAGGGACGCTGGAGATCCAAACATCAGAGACCTAGACGGAAGCACCTCCGATCTCGGCATCAGCGGTGGCCTGGATGCAGACCCCGAGAGCTTCGACGGCGATGGTGACGGCGTGCCCTTCTCCCAAGACTGTGACGACACAGACCCAGCGGTCAGCAACCAAGAGGAGATTCCCTACGATGGCCTGGACAACGACTGTGACGAGGGCACGCCTGACGACGACCTAGACGGCGACAGTTTTGGCATCGAGCAGGACTGCGATGACACAGACCCAAGCGTCTATCCAGGCACTGAAGACTGCCCAGATGACACAGGAGATACCAGCGATACCGCCGTCGAGAGCGACCCAAATCCGGACGAGAACGGCTGTAGCTGCACCCAACACCCCACCGCGCCCATGTTCTGGCCCGCCCTCGTCCTGACCCTGGCCGTCATCCTCCGTCGACGCCGAGCCTGAGCCAAACTGACAAGCCAGTGACTCAGTGCGCTGGCGCCGTAAGCAGAAGGCGGGCTGAAGCATTATTTGAACAGCACGGGCCACCATTGGCCAAGGAGACTGCATGCTTCCCCTCTTCCTTCTCGCTTGTGCCGGTCGCGCAGACAACCCCGTCATGGTGGGCGTTGATCCAGCCGTGACCCCTGCCCCCATGCCCCAGGTTCAGCCGGAGATTCCCGTGAGCAACGATTCCAAGGGCGACTCTGACCTGGGCGCGGCCAGCAACGCCTTCGCCGCCGATCTCTACGCTCAGCTTCCTGATCACGGAAACCTGATCTTCTCCCCGGCCAGCATCCAGACTGCCATGGCCATGACCATGAGCGGCGCCTCTGGTGAGACACGCACCGCTCTGGAGAAGAGCTTGCACCTGAACTTTGAGGGCTCCGACCAAGCCATGGGCGCTTGGCTCACGGCCCTCAACGCGCCCGCCGAGACCCACACTCTGCAGGTGAGCAACCGCATCTGGCCCGCCGAGGACCTGGGCCTCAAGTCCGAGTACCTGGCCTTGAGCGCCGAGCTCTACGGCGTTCAGCCTGAGCAGCTCAACTACAAGGAGCCCGAGGCCGCACGCTCCACCATCAACGGCTGGGTCTCCGAGCAGACCCAAGAGCGCATCCCCGAGCTCATCCCCAGCGGCGCCATCACGCCGGAGACCCGCTTGGTGCTGACCAACGCGGTGTACTTCTTGGCGGACTGGGAGCGCAAGTTCGACGCCAACGACACCGCCAAGCGCATCTTCAACACCGACCCCAACGAGGGCGTGATGGTGCCCTTCATGAACGCCACTGGCCTGCAGCACGTCGGCACGATCGACGGCGCCCAGACCCTGGTCATGGCCTACGCCGGCGGCAAGCAGGAGATGGTGCTGTTGCTGCCCAACCCCGACAAGTCCCTCGCCGACTTTGGCCCGGCGTCCCTGGTAGAGGCCGCCGATTCGGTCAAGCCGCAGATGACGCAGCTCTCCTTGCCCAAGCTCGAGATGAACTGGAACCAGTCCCTGGCCCGTCCCTTGGTCGCTCTGGGCATGGGCCCCGCCTTCTCTGACGGCGCTGACTTCTCCAAGATCAGCGATGAGCAGCTGCTGATCTCCGAGGTCATTCACCAGGCCTTCCTGAAGATGGACGAGGAAGGGACCGAGGCCGCCGCCGCCACCGCGGTGATGATGCGGGCCACCTCCATGCCCCCTCCCCCACAGGTCACCATGATTGTGGACCGGCCCTACCTCTTCGCCATTCGCGACATTGAGAGCGGTGCGCTGCTCTTCGTGGGTCGGGTGCAGAGCCCCCGCTAGTCCAGGGAGAAGCCGAGGGGAAGCGGGGTCTCCGTGGCAGGGAAAAAGCCAACGATCCCGCACGCCCGCGTGTCCAGCTCGCCATCTTTGACCACGTTGGGCGTGCTGACCACCACCCGGTGGCCGTCCCTCGAGGTGTAGCGGCGGCTCCAGGACAGGCCCATCTCGATGGTGTCACAGCCGCTCTTCTTCTTGGCCTTGGCGCTCTCGCAGCCAGCGCTCCAGACCGCCCGCGCAGCCCGGCAGCTCTCTGGGTCCCCTTCCAGGACGAAGCTGAGCTCCTGCGCGCCGGCCCAAGGACTCGCGTGGGCGGAGCGAATGGACAGACCCGAGAGGGGCAGGCCCATGAGCTGCTGAGCATCTTGAGAGAGGAGCAAGGTCTCATCGCGCACTGCGTAGCCCAAGCGCGCTTTCTCCATAGGGAAGGCACCGCTCAGATCCAGCGCCACGTCGACCTCCACAGAGACACTCGGAGCCGCACCAACAACCCCACCGATGAAGGCTTCCCCGTCTCCGGCCCCTTCTGGCGCGACACTGAGACTCAGCCGTCCATTGTTGAGGGTGCTGCGCCCCTCTGAAGCGGGCCAGGCTTGGGTCGACGCCATCACTTCCCCGTACCTGCCCGGACCGCTGAGCGTCTTCTGGAGGGTGAGATCAGCACCGTTGGCCTGAGCGCTGCTCCACCGCGCAGACAGGTCCGGCAAGCTCGCCTCGCTCCAGATCACGGCCTCTGCCCCGCGTGGCACATCCCGCAGCGAGAGGGTCCACCCCTGTCCGACTGGCGTCTCAAGGCGCAGTCGCAGCGCCGATGGCGCGTAGGCGCCGCTGGCAAGCTCACCAGAGCTCCACGACATGGGCTCCGGTGTTTGGGCTCGGTCCAGTGCGGTCAGCGCGAAGAGAAACAAGAGCATGCATCTTCCTAACCGGAGCGATTAAGACCGGTCCACCGGAGGCCCCATGTCTGAGTTCAGCTACGAGAAGCCCTTCCCCCTCTCCAAGGACGACACCCAGTACCGCTTCCTGGGGTCCGAAGGCATTCGCGCCGAAAGCCAGTTCGGCCGTGATTTTCTCATCGTCGAACCCCGAGCGCTGAGCCACCTGGCACAGACCGCCATGCACGACGTGGCCTTCTACTTGCGCACCGCCCATCAGGAGAGCGTCGCACGCATCCTCAAGGACCCCGAGGCGACCGAGAACGACCGCTTTGTGGCCCGGACCCTTCTGCGGAACAGCGTGATTGCCGCTGCTGGGACCTTGCCCATCTGCCAGGACACCGGAACAGCCATTGTGGTCGCCAAGCGAGGCCAGAATGTGCTCACAGAAGGCAACGATGAGGAGGCCCTCTCCCGCGGGATCTGGCAGAGCTACCAGAACAACAACCTGCGCTACTCCCAGGTTGTCCCCCTCACCATGTTCGATGAGAAGAACAGCGGAAACAACCTGCCGGCTCAGATCGACATCTACGCCAAGAACGGCGAGAGCTACGAGTTCCTCTTTCTGGCCAAGGGCGGCGGCTCAGCCAACAAGACCTACCTCTTCCAGAAGACCAAGGCTCTGCTGAACCCCGAGAGCCTCAAGGCCTTCTTGGTGGAGAAGATGAAGACCCTGGGCACCGCAGCCTGCCCGCCCTACCACGTGGCCTTTGTCATCGGCGGAACCAGCGCCGAGAGCAACCTGAAGACCGTCAAGTTGGCCAGCGCCAAGTACCTGGACACCTTGCCCACCTCCGGCTCCATGGGCGGCCGCGCCTTCCGAGACGTAGAGCTGGAGCAGGAGCTCTTGGAGGCCGCCTGGAAGACCGGCATCGGCGCCCAGTTCGGCGGCAAGTACTTCGCACACGACGTGCGCGTGATTCGCCTTCCCCGTCACGGTGCGAGCTGCCCGGTCGGCATGGGCGTGAGCTGCTCGGCAGACCGCAACATCAAGGGCCGCATCGACGCCAAGGGCATCTGGATCGAGGAGCTGGAGCGCAACCCCGAGCGCTTCTTGCTCGAGGCCGACACCTCCAATGAGACCGTCGTCGCCATCAACCTGGACCAGCCCATGGATGACATCCGGGCCGAGCTGTCCAAGCACCCGGTCAAGACCCGTGTAGCTCTGAGCGGCACCATCATCGTGGGCCGCGACATCGCCCACGCAAAGCTCAAGGAGCTGCTCGACGCCGGCAAGCCCCTCCCCGACTACATCAAGAAGCACCCCGTCTACTACGCTGGCCCCGCCAAGAAGCCCGAGGGCATGCCCAGCGGAAGCTTTGGACCCACCACCGCCCAGCGCATGGACCCCTACGTGGCCCCCTTCCAGGCCGCAGGCGGCTCCCTGGTCATGCTGGCCAAGGGCAACCGCAGCCAGCAGGTCACCGACGCCTGCCAGAAGTACGGCGGCTTTTACCTGGGCAGCATCGGCGGCCCCGCCGCAGCCTTGGCCAAGGAGAGCATCACCAGCGTGGAAGTGCTCGACTACCCAGAGCTGGGTATGGAGGCGGTGTGGAAGATCACCGTGAAGGACTTCCCGGCGTTCATCCTGGTAGATGACAAGGGCAATGACTTCTTCAAGGGACTGCTGTAGGTGCCGTGGCCGAAATCACTCGCGCCCAAGAAGAGCGGCTTTAAGCTGCGTTTGGGGGCGCCCTTTTCTTGGACCGCCAGCTTGAAGCGCGGCGGTGTTCACGGCATCTCCGTCAGCTCAAGCGGTCTGGCTGTCGCCTGCTACGACGGAAACGTACGGCTCTTTGACGCACAAGGTCAGCCCCTCTACAAGCTGCTCTTGGTCAAGGGTCGATCCGGCCTGCCCTACTACTTGGCCCACTCTCCGGACGGCGCTCTTCTGGCGGTCACCTGCTCACAGACCCTCTTCGTCGTCGAGGTCAGTACAGGCGCGGTGCTCGCACACCACGGCATCGTGACCGGAGACGTCTCCTCCAGTTTCTGCTGGTCTCCCGATGGTCAGAGCTTGCTCTGGCTGACGGACTCCGCCCTGCACAGATGGACTTGGTCCCCCTCCCCCGAGATCTCCTCGACTGCGGAGCGCACGGAACTGACAGACCGACGCTGGTACGCCCCCAGACGCTGGCCACGCATCGTGGGCGACAAGGTCTTCTTCGGCGCAGCCAACACCCACGGTGAGAACGGGGTGATCTGCTTTGACTGGCAGAGCGGCGTACACCTGAACACACTGCGCCTACAAGACGGCGGGCAAGCCATGGTTCCGCGGCTCCAAGAGCACCCCAAGGGCATCGTGGCCTGGCAGCCGGGCTCAGCCCCTCTGTTCTGGTCAGGAGGCGGAGAGGCGCCACAGCGGGCCTTGGAGCAGGTCCGTGGCCTGGGCCAGTGCTTTCCCGAGGGACTGCTGAGCCGAGAGCAGATCGACCGCGGCTGGCAATACGCTTTCGTGCTCAACCGCATGAACGGGGAGAGGGTTGAGCTCTTTCGAGCCGAGTACACCAGCCTGCCCTGGCAGCAGGGGCCGGAGGCTTGGGTTGCGCGTTCGGCACCGGTGGAGGAGAAGCCGCATGGGCATGTGTTGGAGCGGATTACGCTGAGTTAAGCTCGGTTCCTACGATCTGTTGTACTCTCGAGACAGCACGGAGGGGGAATGTGGATTCTGTGGTTGGCTTGTTCATCCAGCCCAATGGAGCCCTGTACAACAACAGGAGTCTGGGATCTCTCCACCGACGAGGCCAATCCATCCATCGAGTGGGCCCTGAGCCACGGCGCCGAGGACATCTGCCTGGGTCCAGGTGCCTACGCCCTCCCCTGCGGAGACTTTGACCAGCAGCCCCTGCGCATCACCGGCGCAGGCGCCGAGCAGACCGAGCTGCGTGGTGCCTCCTGCAACCAGCGCTACTTCAACGGCGCCGGCGACTACCTGCTGCAAGACCTGTCCATCACCACGGACACACTCTTCATCCAGCCCAGCAGCGGTCGCGTAGAGATCCGAGACGTGGTGATTCGAGATCTGGGCGAACCACAGACCAGCACCGCCGGAGTGATCCTCTGGGGCTTGGTCGACATTGACGGACTGGAGATCCGAGACGCCGTCCTGCCCAACGGCTACCTGACCATCGTCGGCCAAGGCTCCACAGTTCGGGACCTGTGGGTGCACGACAACACCCAGTATGAGCACCACGCAATGGAGTTTACCGGCGTGGCCTTCGACGATCTACGCGTCGAAGACAACATCCAGGGGGAGCTGGCCTCTGGCAACACCTTCATGCGGCTTTCAGACGCCCAAGTGGACGGCTTGCACTTCGCGAACAACGGCACCGGCGAGCTGCTCGTGGACGGACAAGTCTCCCTCTCAGAGACGCTGTTCCAGGACAGCGCCGGAGAGGACGGACAAGTCATCCAAACTCTGTCCGATACCACCCTGCGCGTAGATGCCGCCGACTTCTCGCGCTCCGGCGGCATCTCAATGGCCCGGGACTCCACCCTCTTGCTCAGCGACACCGACTTCCAAGGCCTGGACTGCCCTGTCCTGTGCAGCGAAGCCTGCCTGGAGCCCGCAGCAGAGGTCAACTGCCTCTGAGACGCCTTGGCTCCCTCCAAGACCTACGGTAGGCTGAGCCCACAAGGGAGGGGGAATGTGGATTTTTCTACTCGGATGCACCTCGCTGGGGCCCATAGAACTGTGCACAAGCACAGGGATTTGGGATCTCTCCACCAGCGAGGTCTACACGAGCATTCAAGACGCCATGGAGTCCAGGGTAGAAGACATCTGCCTGGGCCCTGGAACCTATGCAATGCCCTGCGGGCAGTTCGAGGACACACCCATTCGCATCTCCGGGGCCGGGAACGAGCTCACGGAGCTGCGGAGCAGCGACTGCCCACAGGCCCACTTCAACGCGGAGGGGGACTATCTGCTGGAAGACGTGGCCATCACGGGCGCGGGCTTCTTCATCGACATGTCGCCTTGGGGACACGCCCAGCTCAACGATGTGCTCGTCCGAGACCTCAACCTGGACGCTAGACCGCCGGAGTCAGGCTGGGACGACGTCATCATACTGGCGGGCGACGTGGACATCGACGGCCTGGAGGTCCGAGACTCGGTCCTGCCCTCGGGCTTCTTCTCCATGGGCTACAGTGGCGGCACGGTGCAGGACCTGTGGGTCCATGACAACCTCGACCGCTCCTCCAGCAGCTTCGAATTCGACGGCATCGACCTGGACGGGGTTCGAATCGAAGGCAACCCTCGTAGCGACCCAACACAGAACACATACATGCTCTACTTGGACAACTCGACGCTTCGAGATCTGAGCTTTGGTGACAACGCGGACGCGCACGTCTGGGTCAACAACCACACCACCATCTCCGAAGCGCACTTCTTCGACTCCCCCGGAGAGTCAGGCCGCCTCTTCCACGTGGAGTCGGGCAGCAGCCTCACCCTGAACGCCACCGAGGTCATCCAGTCCGGTGGTGTGAATCTAAGCCGGGACGCCACTCTCTTCCTCCAGAACACGGAGCTCCCCGACCTGGAGTGCCCCATCTTGTGCAGCGAGACCTGCCTGGCCCCCGCCGCAGAGGTCATCTGTCCCGGCCCATTCTGATCTCAGCCCCCCATCACCTGCGCCTTGGTCTTCTTGGTGCTCCCCTCACCCAGAAAGCCGTACCAATCTGGCTTTTGATCCACAAAGATCTCCCGGCCCAGCTCCAGCTCGGCGCCGCTGAACAGCCCCGCCGCCAGCATGTAGTCCCCGCCCTTCAGGTGATAGAACAGGTGGGTCCCGCACTCCTTGCAGAACCCGCGCTCCGCCCAAGGCGAGGACACAAAGCGCTGGATGAACTCGGCCCCCTGCACCTGAAGCTCAGGCCCAGTGTGGATGGCCATGTAGGGGCCGCCCCCAGACCACTTTCTACACATGGTGCAGTGACAGGCGCCGACGCGGGTCTTGTCGGCTGGAAGGGTGATCTGGACCTTGCCGCAGAGGCAAGAACCGGTGGGATCAGACATGGGACTCCTCAAGCTTTACTGGGGGACCTAAGCATCGTCGATGCGGCATTCAACCCGCGCACGACTCCTGGGAAGAGTTGGCGTTCTCGAAGCGCCCCAAGGGGCGCCTGGTCTCAACCACGAAGCGGTCCCCGAAAGAGAGACCGTTTGATGAACCATCGGCTCCGACCGTCTTCTCGAGCAGAGTCTCGTCCACAGAACAGTCACTTCCGACCTTCCATTGAACGGCGCCCTTTTCGGTCCAGCCCCAAGCCGTGACGCCGTCTCCATCTGACGTGAGCGCCTGCAGACCGGTGGGCACATCCAACTCACAGCCATCCTGGCGGCTGAGAAGCCCCACGTAGTCATCGCCATCCTGCGCGTACCCTTCACCCAGGCGCCACAAGGCTCCGTCCCCGCCGGCCTGAAAGTCGCTGATGCTCATCCTCCGGTCGTAAGACATGCCTGTACTGCTGAAGGAGCAGTCGGCGCCGTCACAGCTAAGGATCTGCTCCTCGGAGCTGAAGTCCCCATCGTAGTAGGTCTCAACCAGCAAACGTGCCTGCCCATCCAAGACGGTGAGGTTGCTGATCGCCACCGAGTCGCCGTCATGGTCCCACTCAAAGGTCGCCCAGTCTTGACCATCAAAGTAGCCAATCTCCAAACGCTCCTCGTCGCCCAGACCGGCCACCCAGACCTGCTCTGAGTCTCCCGCAATCTCCGTAGCCGAGTACCAGATGTCATCTGGAATGACCCACTCTCCATCGGACTCGAGCTCCCGAAGCTTGCCGTTGACATCCATCGTCCAGAGAGCGGAGGCGCTGGAATGCGCGTTGTACAGCACCGGCGCAAACTCCAAACGGCCCCCCTC
>OJIV01000675.1_pt1 | contig 13638 bp, 10 predicted proteins | sample 1595861 | NCBI WGS metagenome assembly OJIV01 (sample SAMN05416883, study PRJEB24817) | seawater metagenome | isolation source: Sea water | place: Canada:Atlantic | collected 2013-11
ACGAGATTTCTGCCTGTCTCGTGGGCTCGGAGATGTGTATAAGAGACAGGTCATGCACACTCCAGGACACACTACGGCTTGTATGTCGTATTTGATCGGCGATGCGTTGTTTGTTGGCGACACGATTTTTATGCCAGATGCAGGTACAGCGCGAGTCGATTTTCCTGGCGGCGATGCAGTAACACTTTACCGCTCGATTCACAAATTGCTCGAGCTTCCCGGCAAAACCCGCGTGTTTATGTGCCACGACTACGGACCAAACGATCGCGAACTCGAGTATGAGACCACGATAGCCGAAGAGCGCGCACGCAATATCCATGTAAACGATTCAGTAAGCGAGGATGAATTCGTGAGAATGCGCACCGCGCGCGATAAGACACTCGGCATGCCGCACCTAATACTGCCGTCGCTGCAGGTAAACGTGCGCGCTGGCGAATTTCCCAAGGCCGAAGATAACGGTCTCGTGTATCTCAAAATTCCGATCAATGCATTTAAATAGATAGATTAAAGCGACTATAAAAAAATTATGGCCAACTATAAGTCAACTATGAGCCAACAATTCTAGGAGAATAAAATGCGCATCATGACGCTAAACACTACACTCACCGTTTCAGCCCAAGTTGAGATTGAAGAACTGGCAGAGCTCAAAGCCAATGGTGTGACCTCACTGGTTTGTAATCGCCCCGATGGCGAATCACAAGACCAAGTGGCTTTCGAGACACTTTCTGCTGCAGCCGAAGCGCTTGGTATCACGGTCGTTAATCTTCCGTTCAAATCAGGCGAACAGACAGACGCGCAGGTTCAAAAATTTGCCGACCTTCTCGAAGAGGCGCAGGCGAAAAGCGAGAAAGTGCACGCCTACTGCCGTACTGGTAATCGGTCTACTTGCCTTTGGTCAGCAGCAGCGGTAAGCCGCGGCGCTAGTGCTCAAGAGGTCTTGGCAACGGCTAAGGAAGTTGGATTCGATGTAAGTGACGCAGTTAAACCTTATGTTAAGGATAACGAGTTAACTGCCTCCTCTGCGCCAAATGAAGGTGCTGCAAAGCCCTCTTTCGACGTGGTCATTGTTGGCGCTGGATCGGGCGGAATCGCGGCGGCGGCAAGTTTGCTCAAACGCAAAGGCGATTTGCGTATTGCCTTAATAGACCCTGCCGAATCGCATTACTATCAACCCGGATGGACGATGGTGGGCGGGGGCGTATTCAATAACACGCAAACTAAACGCAATATGCGTGACCTTATTCCTCATAATGTTTCGTGGATTAAACAATCTGTTGTCGGCTTTACGCCTACCGAGAATACTGTGCTGTTAGACAACGAACAGTCTCTGCACTACCAACAGCTTATCGTTGCGCCGGGCCTTGTGCTCAACTGGGATGGCATCAAAGGCCTAAAAGAAAGCCTAGGCAAGAACGGCGTTACCTCCAATTATTCATACGAACACTCGGCTTACACTTGGGAGCTGGTTAAAGGATTAAAGAAAGGGCGCGCTATTTTTACCCAGCCGCCTATGCCAATTAAATGTGCTGGCGCGCCTCAGAAGGCGCTCTACCTCTCCGGCGACCATTGGTATCGTACCGGCGCGCTTAAAGATATTAGTATCGATTTCTTCAATGCGGGAGGCGTTCTTTTTGGCGTCGCGGCCTATGTTCCTGCACTGCAAAGCTACATCGACAAGTACAAGGCAAAGACTCATTTCAATCACACGCTCGTCGAAGTAGACGGCGCGAACAAGCGCGCCTACTTTAAGTCATCCGAGGCTGGCAAAGAGAACGAGGTGATCTGCGAAGAGTTCGATATGATTCACGTGTGCCCGCCACAGAAGTCGCCTGAATTTGTTGCCAAAAGCGCGCTCGCCGATGCCGGTGGTTGGCTCGATGTTGATCAGTTTAGCCTCCAGCACAAGAAGTTTGCGAACGTGTGGGGACTGGGAGACGTCATGAACACACCTAACGCCAAGACCATGGCGGCGGTGCGCAAGCAAGTACCTGTGGTCGCTGCGAATATCATCAACACCCTAAAGGGTAAGGAGCTGCAGGCCGGTTATGATGGCTACGGCTCATGCCCACTCACAGTCGAGCGTGGTAAAATCGTACTCGCTGAATTTGGCTACGGTGGCAAGCTTCTTCCGTCGTTCCCCTCGTTTTTACTTAATGGCACACGCCCTACGTGGGCAGCGTGGATACTAAAGAAGGACATGCTTCCGGCGATCTATTGGCATGCTATGTTAAAGGGCCGTGAATGGCTTGCTGCTCCAAAGAAACTAAAGTCTCTCAAAGGCTAGTTTTCTTGCGATGTGGAATCACCCTGCACTGCCGAGTGACGGAATACTGTAAGCTAAGGATAGAGTCGAATGCGAAGGAGCGAAAAACTACTGCCGGCGCTGCGCTGGATGCGCGGTTACGATGGAGAGACTTTTAGCAGCGATCTGATCGCCGCGATTATCGTCACGATCATGTTGATTCCGCAGTCCCTTGCTTACGCGCTGCTCGCAGGGCTGCCTGCGGAAGTCGGCCTCTACGCCAGCATTCTTCCGCTCGCGGTTTACGCGCTTTTTGGCAGCAGCAGCACGCTGTCGGTCGGGCCGGTAGCCATTGCATCACTTATGACAGCAGCTGCCGTCGGCGAAGTCTCTGCCGGTGGCAACGTAAGCGTCACTGCGGCCGCAATCACGCTTGCTGCGCTGTCGGGTGGCATGCTCGCCGCGTTCGGCTTTTTAAGACTCGGCTTTCTTGCTAATTTTCTTTCGCACACTGTAGTGTCGGCGTTTATCACAGCGTCGGCCATCATCATCGCCTTTAGTCAGCTACGCCATATTTTTGGCATTCAAGCAGGCGGAGACACGCTGGGCGAATTACTCCATTCGCTCTGGGCGCATTTGCCTCAGTTGAATTTTTCAACGCTTTGGATCGGTGCCGGCGTAATTCTTTTCCTGCTGTTGGTAAAGGCACGCGGCGTCGCACTTTTTATGACGCTAGGGTTGAGCCGCTTCCACGCACAGCTACTCAGCAGAGTCGCGCCTGTATTTGCGGTAATCGCTACTATCGTAGCAGTCGCATCGTTAGGACTAGAAAGCAATGGCGTTGCAGTAGTCGGTTCAATTCCTACCGGCCTACCTAGGCTCGCTATGCCGGACTTCTCAATCGAACTTGTCGAGGCGCTCTGGCTGCCGGCGCTTCTAATCTCTATTATTGGCTATGTTGAATCGGTCTCGGTTGGTCGTACACTTGGCGGCAAACGCCAAGAACGTATCGACGCAGACCAAGAGCTCATCGGCCTTGGTACCGCAAACCTCGCCTCCGCTTTCTCAGGCGGGCTGCCAGTAACAGGCGGCTTCTCGCGCTCGGTTGTCAATTTCGACGCCGGCGCGGTTACTCAGGCGGCGAGCCTGATGACTGCCGCATTTATCGGCATAGTCTCACTGTTTCTCACACCATTACTTTACAGCCTACCTAAAGCGACTCTTGCCGCCACCATTATTGTTGCGGTGATCGCTCTCGTTGATTTCTCGGTTATCAAAAAAACCTGGCGAGTTTCGAAGGGAGATACAGCAGCAGTGATTGTCACTATGCTTATCACCTTAGGGTTTGGCGTCGAGGCTGGGGTGTCCTGCGGCATTTTAGTATCGATTGGTTTGCACCTTTACCGTACTTCCAAGCCTCATATTGCTGAAGTGGGCCTTATCGAGGGCACCGAACATTTCCGCAATGTGCGCCGTTATCAGGTTGAGTGTTACCCGCAGATTCTTACGCTTCGTGTCGATGAAAGTTTATTCTTCGCCAATGCATCCTATCTCGAAGAACGCATCTATTCCGCAGCCTTCGACAACGGCGACATTGCGCACGTGATCCTCATGTGCACCGCGATTAACGAGATCGACTACACCGCGCTCGAAACTCTAGAGGCGGTTAATCTTCGCTTGAAACAGCAGGGCATTACGCTCAACCTGTCGGAGGTGAAAGGACCGGTGATGGATATGCTCAATCGTACTGACTTCTTCGACCACCTCAGCGGCGAGGTTTATCTCAGTCAGTTTGAGGCGTTTAGCGCGGTACGGGGGAAGCTGGGGCTTGGTGGCGCGTAGAATAATTTACCCTCGTATAGACAACCCGGCGGCTAGATTACTCTAAGTAACCACTTTGGCAGACCGGCGACATCGTTCCGAGCAATATTTAACCTCGTCCCAGTTCCTCTCCCATTTTTTTCGCCACGCAAAAGGCAGCTTGCAAACGGGACAGGTTTTCTGAGGAAGATCCTGTTTCTTTATGCCGCGCACGACCCTTCCTTCGCCCGCTAGATAACCCCCTGCTCGATAAGATCGGCCGCATAGTGCGCTGCGCGTGCGCTAAACGCCATATAGGTTAGCGATGGGTTCTGACACGCTGCAGAGGTCATGAACGAGCCGTCTGTGATAAACAGGTTGGGTACATCGTGTGCCTGACACCAGCCGTTAAGCACAGAGGTATCGCGGTCGCGACCCATGCGGGCGCTGCCCATTTCGTGAATACGGTTGCCGGGCTTGGTAAGATTAACCGGTGTCGCGGTGATGTTTGTACAGCCAGCCGCCTCGAGGATCGCGACAGCGTCTTTGCTCGCCTCCTCCAACATCTTGTATTCGTTGTCGCCGTATTTCACATTAAATAGCGCGATGGGGTTGCCCCATTTGTCGCGCTTGCTCGCATGCAACGTCACGCGGTTTTCTGGATTAGAAAGCTGCTCGCCAAAGGCGCCGATTCCAATTCGCCAAGCGCTTGGTAATTTATGCGCCTCTTTGAACGCACGGCCGATGCCTGGAAGTTGTCCGCCTGCGTTGCCAACCGAGGTCGCGCCGCCCTGAAAACCAAAACCGCGGCGATAGGGTTTGTCTTGGCCGTCGAGGTTAGCGTAACGCGGTATATAGATGCCGCCGCTCGGACGCCTGCCAAAAGTTGTTTTGTTATCGAATCCGCTTAGATAACCCGTAGCATTCGCGCCACTCACGTGGTCCATCAAATTGCGACCGACCTGATCGGAGTGATTCGCGAGACCATTGGGGAATGTTTCGGACTTTGACTGCAGCAGAATCATCGCCGACGCTATGGTGGACGCGTTCAGAAAAATGACTTTCGCGGTGTAAGTACGCTTCTCGTTTGTTTCAGCGTCGATAACCCGCACGCCAGAGATGCGGTTGCCGGCTGCATCGTATTCGATTGATTCGACTATGGCGTTATGAACCATGGTCAGGTTGCCGGTGCGCTCGGCCGCGGGGAGCGTGGCATTGAGTGACGAAAAGTAGGCCTTAAAGCTACAGCCTTGGTGGCAGTGATTGCGTACTTGGCAATTACTGCGCCCAAGCGATTTTTGCTCTTCGGTAGCGTCGGTAAGGTGGGCGATACGCGCGGGGATTACGTTACGCTCGGGGAATGAGCTTTCGACGCTCGCCTTAAGCGATTTCTCCGCATCGGTTAGTTCAAACGCAGGCTGGAAGACGCTATCAGGCAGATGTGGTAGCCCTTCGGCGCTCCCGGAAATGCCGACAAAGGTCTCGACCTTGTTATACCAAGGCTCGATGTCGGCGTAACGAATTGGCCAGTCGATAGCGTGTCCTTCGCGCTCGTTCGCGCCGAAGTCTAGATCGCTTAAGCGATAAGTCTGGCGCGACCACATAATCGAGCGTCCCGCGGTATGATAACCGCGCAGCCAGTCGTAAGTAGTGCCCTCGGCCTCTTCGTAGGGGTGTTCGGAGTCTTTTACCCAAAAGTGTTTTGTCGATTCTTTAATCGCATAGGCAACGCCACCGTACTGGCGCGGGTAGTGCTCGGCTATCTCGTCCTGCGGAACGCTATCGAGGTTTGGCTTCTCCCACGGGTTTAGGTTGTCGGTGTAATCGCGCTCGGGGATAATTTCTGGTCCGCGCTCCAATACCAACACTTTGAGTCCACGCTCGGTTAACTCTTTAGCCGACATACCGCCGCTCATTCCCGAACCTACTACTATCGCATCGAAATCTGCCACTGTGGTTATCCTCTCTTCAATTCTTTTAGAGCCGCCGCTGGGGGCTCTCTGATAATTTTTAACGCAAAGCGTTAACTGCGCTTTTAAGCAGGCGTAATGTCCACGCTCGGATCCCATCGCCCAGGCAAGGCAACCCACTTGAGCTCCTGAACAGCGCCGTCTTCGGTCGCGAAATAGGCCTGCGTGATAAAGCCCTTGAGACGGCGATAGCCTTCCATGCTGTGATCGATTTCGAATGCCCGTGCGTCGAGGTCTGTTAGCGCTTCTTCGGCCGCCGCTTGTGTTGCACGCTCGAAGGGAACACCAACTGCAGCATCAAGGTCAGCGCGCAGGCGCGCGAGCGCAGCGCGATGTGCGTTCTGCGTGTCTGCGTTCGCCCAGTCACTCATTAGGCCGTCTAAGTAGCCAGCGACATTCACGTCGAGCGCCCCGGGGGTTTCGGTTCGTGGAATAATCAGGTCGCTGACGCGATTCACGAGCGCCATCTCGTCGCCGGTATAAAAGCGGCCGGGATTATGGGGTGCAGTAGCCATGACAGCGGGGGCGTTATCGCCGCAGGCGCTAAGCGTCGCCGCGCCGCCAACCGACAGGATTAAGCCTTGGATAAATTCTCGTCTGGTCTTCATTAGTCTCTCCTCGTTTTCTTGCTGCTTCGCGCTTAGCTATTGGTGCGCTCTTGCCGATTAAAATCGCATTCCGCGGACCGATGCGATGCTCGTGGTCACAGAGTCGAACGCATCGACGGGATTGTCGTGTTCGACAAAATAGTGTTTAAAACCGCCGGTGTCGGCATGGGCAAAGATCGCTTCGAAATCTATCGTACCCTCACCGACCGCTGTCATTTTGCGGTCGGCGGATAAGTCTTTCACGTGAAGCATACTGAAGCGGCCTGCGTGATCTTTAATGTAAGCGTATGGGTCGGCGCCTGCATAGGCTATCCAGAATAAATCGAGCTCCATGTCGACAAGGTCAGGATCAGTCTCTGTCAACAAAAGGTCGTACGGCACTACGCCATCGACGGTGTCGAATTCGAAATCGTGATTGTGGTAAGCGATCTTCAAACCCGCATCGCGGCAAGCCTCGCCCGCACTGTTAAGCGTGTCGATAAGCCGTTTGTAATGATCGAGTGTACGCTCATTCTCTTGCAGGTAAGGAATGACGATATAGCGCTGGCCGATACCTACCGCACGGTCGATTTCGGCTTGCAAATTATCGCGGATCGCCGCCCACTGAATGTGCGCCGCCGGTGATACTAAACCATTAGTTTCTAGCGCGGTTTTAATCTGCGCAGCACTGCGGCCGTAGTAACCCGCAAACTCCATTTCTTTAAAACCAAGCTCAGCAACGCGCGCGAGTGTGCCGTCGAAGTCTTCGGCAAGTTCTTTGCGTAGTGTGTAAAGCTGCAGGCCTATGTTGTCGACACGGCGAGACTGCGCGCTAGCAGCTAAAGGAAACAGTGAACTCCCCGCGATGCCACCCGCAACTAGCGCGCTTCGCGTTAGGAATGTCCTTCGGCTTAAGCCTATGCTGCCGCGTTTGCCTTTCGAGTTAGTCTTGGCCATCTTGTCTGTTCCCTCTATGATTTCGAATCCGGCTCTGATTGCGGAACTGGTTACCCATCTGACTACGCACCTGACTACGCATAACGATTGTATCGCTGCAATGACGTCTGTTTTTCACCACTTCGCTCACGGCCTAAAGCGCAACCCATACGGAGCCGCCCACCATCGACTCTACCGCCGCTCCAACGAAACGTACACCCTTTACGCCGTCGGCGACAGTGGGAAGGAGCCGCGCTTGATTAGACGCAGTCGCCGAGACTCCGCCCGTCACCGCGGTCGATTCGATCAAGTCGGCGAAGTCGCTGTAAAGCGTGGCGAAGCCTTCGATAAATCCTTCGGGGTGGCCTGCTGGAATTCGCGTGACCGCGCCAACGGCCGCCTCCGTCGACAGTCCAGACCCGCCGCGCGTGAGCGTGCGCATCGGTGCGCCTAACGGACGGTGAAGCAGTTGATTGGGGTTCTCTTGAAACCATTCGAGGCTGCCCGTCTCGCCATAGACTCGAAGCCGCAGCGCGTTCTCTTGCCCCGCCGCCACCTGACTCGCCCAAAGCATGCCGCGTGCACCGCAGGCGTAGCGCAGCAGAATATGCGCATTGTCGTCGAGCACACGACCAGGGACGAAAGACGTTAAATCGGCGAGCAGGCTTGTGGGCTGCATACCGCTGACGAATCCTGCGAGGTGAAACGCATGTGTGCCTATATCGCCGATACTACCGCCTGCGCCTGCACGTGCAGGATCGGTGCGCCATTCGGCTTGCTTCTGACCTTCGGCCTCAATATTGGTCGCGAGCCAGTCTTGCGGGTATTCGACCTGCACTAAACGAATCGCACCCAGTGCGCCGCTGGCGATTAGGTGACGCGCTTCTCTAACAAGCGGGTAGCCGCTGTAATTATAGGTCACGGCAAACTGTGCGGCACTTTTACTCACGATCTCTGCGAGCTCCTGCGCTTGGGCATAGTCACTGGTTAGTGGCTTGTCGCAGATAACATGAATGCCCGCGGCGAGCATCGCTTTAGCTGGCTCGAAATGCAGATGGTTAGGCGTAACAATTGCTACTGCCTGCACGCCATCTTCACGCTGCGATTCCGCTTGTGCCATTTCCTCGAAAGACACATACGCACGATCAGCTGAGATGCCTAGCTCTTGAGCAGACGCACGCGCTCGCTCGGGGTCGGCGCTGAGAGCGCCGGCGCAAAGCTCGAAGCGATTATCGAGGCGAGCGGCAAGGCGGTGAACCTCGCCAATAAAGGCGCCCTGTCCTCCACCCACCATGCCTAAGCGAATTCGTTTTGCCATCAGTCTAAACCCAGAATCCGTGCGTTAGCAGCGTCATTAGTCCCCGCATCGGCGAAGTCGTCGAAGGCGCGATCGGTGACTCGAATGATGTGGTCTTTTATAAATGCAGCGCCTTCGCGTGCGCCGTCTTCGGGATGTTTAAGACAGCATTCCCATTCGAGCACCGCCCACCCTTCGAAATCGTTTGCGGCGAGTTTAGAAAACATCGAGCGGAAATCGACTTGTCCATCGCCGAGTGAGCGGAAACGTCCCGCCCTATCGACCCACGGTTGATAGCCGCCGTAAACGCCCTGTTTAGCCGTAGGATTAAACTCGGCGTCTTTTATGTGTACAAGCTTGATACGGTCTTTATAAACATCCATAAACCCTAAGTAGTCGAGTTGCTGCAAGACCATGTGACTTGGGTCGAATAGAATATTGGCACGGGGATGATAATTAACACGCTCCAAAAACATATCGAAGGTCACGCCATCGTGTAAGTCTTCGCCGGGATGCAATTCGAATCCGATGTCGACACCCGCGTCGTCAAATGCATCGAGAATGGGAAGCCAGCGCGCCGCGAGTTCATCGAACGCCGTCTCGACCAAGCCGGCAGGACGCTGCGGCCACGGATAAAAATACGGCCATGCCAGCGCGCCGGAAAAACTCGCGTGCGCAGTAAGTCCGAGCCTGCGCGAAGCCTTCGCAGCAAGCATGAGTTGATTTACTGCCCAGCCTTGGCGCGCATCGGGCCGGCCACGCAAATGTGCAGGTGCGAAGCCATCAAACATTTCATCATAGGCCGGATGAACGGCGATTAGCTGGCCTTGCAGATGTGTCGATAACTCGGTTATTTCAATGCCGTGGTTAGCCAGTGTGTCACGAAGATCATCGCAATAAGACTGACTTTCGGCCGCTAATTCTAGGTCGATTAGGCTCGGCTCGCCGCTGGGCACTTGAATGCCTTTGTAGCCTAAGTCAGCCGCCCACGCCGCGATGCTGTCTAGTGAATTAAACGGTGCGTCTTCGCCAACAAATTGCGCAAGAAAAATTGCGGGGCCTTTTATCGTCTTCATCTCTGCTCTCTTCTGCCGCGGCTTAAAACGGTGAGTCTGGGAAATAGTAGTCTTCGGCGTTGTCTTGCGTGATTAGCGGCGAGCCAAGAATATACTCACCTTCGATAGGCGTGTTGGAGATCAACTTGAGTGCCGTCAACTCCATCGCTGTCGAGATCATCGATGGTGGGTACAACACATCAACCGGCGTCAGCTCGTCGCCGTCCATGACACGCTTAACAATGTCTTTCATGCCGCCGCCACCAACAATAAATAACTCGTCTTGTCGGCGCGCCTGTCGGACGGCCTGAATCACACCGATCGCGATATCGTCGTCCTGCGCCCATACAGCGTCTATTTTGGGAAAGCGCGACAAGAAATCTTGCATCACAGTAAAGCCGTCGTCGCGATTCCAGTTGGCGTATTGATCGTCCAATACCTCGACATCGCTTTCCTCAAGCGCCGACATAAAGCCGTCGAAGCGCTGTTCGTCGATCACGGTGGGCATTCCGCGCAACACGACAATTTTTCCGCCGCCGCTCAAGCGCTCTTTTATGTACTCGCCCGAAACGCGACCCATCTCAGCGTTATTTCCAGCCACATAAACATCGTGAATACCCGGCTCGCTAAGACCACGATCGACAACGGTGACAAACACGCCGCGGCGTTTGGCATTGCGAACTGGGCCGGTTAGCGGCGCCGATTCGAATGGCAGGATAACAAGCGCGTCCATTCGATGAATCGCAACGAGGTCTTCAAGGTCGTTCGCCTGTTCCGAGGCGCTATTGGCAGTAACTAGCACGACTTTGAGGCCTGGGTTTGCCACCTCGAGTCGCTCTTTCGTCTGCTCTGCATGAAAATTAAGACCACCGGCCCAGCCATGCGTCGCCGCAGGAATAGAGACGCCAATCGTTTGTGCGTGCAGGGTCGGCGCGGTAACCGTCAGTAGTAAACCGAATGCGGCGAGCGCGAGCCTTGTAAACTTGGCAAGCACACGACGGACGTTTACGTAAGCACCCATAGTCAACAAGCCTAGGCTATGAGCAGCAGCACCGCTGCAGGTGGAGAGTAAATTATGTTGAGAATACGTGGCTGTCGTCTCGTGTTTTTTCATGTTTATCACCCGTGTTAACTATTAGTTCTTTGCGCGCCATGCGCCGCGCTGCAGGTACACAGCAACGATAACGATCACACCTTGCACCGCGCCATTGAGATAGTTGCTCACCGCATCGGTGAGATTGAGTATGTTGCCAATCAGCGTGAGTATCAACGCGCCGACAACCGTGCCCCAAATGCGCCCGTAGCCACCCTTGAGCATGGTGCCGCCGATGATTACGGCCGCGATCGCTTCTAACTCCCAAAGAATACCAGTCTGCCCTGACGCCGAGCCTAATCGTGGCACATAGATGATCGTGGCAATCGATACGCAGAGACCCTGAAGAATGTAAGTAGCAGTTTTAACGCGGTCTACATTAATTGCCGAATAATGCGCGACGCTCTCGTTAGACCCCACTGCAAAACAATGGCGTCCGAAGACAGTCATGTTAAGTAACACGTAGCCAATTATTGCTACAGCTAAGAAAACCCAAACCGGATACGGCAGGCCGAGCAAGGTGCCGTAATAGACTTCGCTATACACGTCGCCGATGGTGAAGTTTAACGACAGAGTCCCCCCATCAGCCATATAAGTAACAAGCGAACGGTAAATTCCCATCGTGCCGAGGGTCACGATAAACGCCTCGATCTTTGCTTTGGTGGTTAGCAGGCCATTGATCATCCCCGCAAGCGCACCTATCGCCGCTGAGGCGAGTACTGCCAAGAAGATAATCGTAATCAGCGAGTCGAACGTGCTCATCAACGCATTCATCAGCAAAATCATACAGCCAGATATAAAGGCCGCCATCGAGCCTACGGATAAATCGATTCCGCCGGTAGTAATAACAAAAGTAGCCCCGATTGCGACAATGCCGATAAACGAACTGCGCGCAAGAATATTACTTACATTACCCGCGCTCAAGAACGCATCGTTAACGAAGATGCCAATAATAAATAGGGCAACAAGGGCGATGAATGGCCCAGCTGTTTTTAGGTCTATTTTTGTCATTTAATTTCCTGTTCAAACCTCTCCGCAAGTTTAGCGGCGTAATTACATGGGCTTACGCTGCGGCGGCCTTGAGCCCTGTCGCGTAGCGCATAATTTCGTGTTCGGTAATTTCATCACCGCTTAAGAAACCTGCAATGGCACCTTGATGCATCACAGCGACCCTATGCGCCATGCCAATAACCTCACTCATATCCGACGAGATTATGACCAATGCCTTACCAGCCGCGGCGAGTTCTGCAAGAAAATGATAGATCTGACTTTTCGTGCCGATGTCGATCCCGCGCGTCGGTTCGTCGATAATCACTATGTCGGGCATAGTTTCGAGCATTTTCGCAAGAAGCAATTTCTGCTGATTTCCACCGGATAAGTTGCCGGCAACCACGCCCGTATCACGCATGCGGATGTCGAACGTCTCTACGGCTTTATCGAAGGCCGATTGTTCGGCGCGTGTATCAATGATCGCGCCGGCGAATTGCTCTAGTGCAAACAGCGAAAAATTTTCCCTTAGCCCCTTATCGAGCAACAGGCCGCTGCCCTTTCTGTCTTTTGTCAGGTACGCCACGCCGTGGTCGCGCGCGTCTGCGAGACTGCCGAGGCGTACCTCATTGCCCTGCACCTTTATCGTGGCACAGGATCCTGCTTTAGCTGGGCGCAGGCCAACAAGCGTTTCGAAAAGCGCCGTGCGCCCAGAGCCAACAAGACCAGAAAACGCCAATATCTCACCGCAGCGGAGCTCGAAACTTTCGGCGGCTAGCGTTCCCGCCACATGCAAGCCACTAACCGATAGAGACGCGCTCGCCGATTCATTCGGCGCAGGCACCTGCGGATAAAGCGAGCTTAATTCGCGTCCCACCATCAACCGCGCCATGTCGTCTTTGCTCAGGTCTGCGGCGGGATAGCAGCCAACGAGATCGCCGTCGCGAATCACAGTAATGCGATCAGCGATACGCTCGATCTCTTCGAGTTTGTGTGAAATGTAGATAATGCCAACGCCGCGTTCGCGGAGGCGATCAATTAGCTCGAACAGCGCAGCGCTTTCTTTTTGAGTTAACACTGCCGTAGGTTCATCGAGAATAAGTACGCGCGCGTCTTTGGCGAGCGTCTTCGCGATCTCGACCATCTGCTTGTCGGCTACAGAGAGATTTGAGACCAAGGTATCTGGATCGATAGTACAGTGCAGCGTGGCAAGATAGTCTCGAGAGAGATCGCGCATCTGTTTTCGATCGAGAAAGAAACTGGCGACGCCTTTCAGGCGAATCTCGTTACCAAGAAAAATATTTTCGGCCACGCTGAGCTGCTCGGCGAGATTAAATTCTTGATGAATAAGCACGACGCCCGCCGCCTCGGCTGCGGCGTGGGTCCATTCTCCCACTGCAATTGATTGAGCCAAGACAGGATTTTCTGCCGATGCCAGCGAGGATGATGCACTACCAGCGTCAGAGATTTTTTGCATCGCATTCACATACAGCTCGCCGCCGTTGCGCGGCTCGAAACCTGCGAGACATTTTACGAGCGTGGATTTTCCTGCGCCGTTCTCGCCGAGAATGGCGTGTACTTCGCCGCGCCGAAGATCGAAATCGATGCCGTGCAGCACTTCGATATCGCCATAGGACTTTCTAAGACCTGTCTCTTATACACATCTCCGAG
>OJIV01000677.1_pt1 | contig 13625 bp, 13 predicted proteins | sample 1595861 | NCBI WGS metagenome assembly OJIV01 (sample SAMN05416883, study PRJEB24817) | seawater metagenome | isolation source: Sea water | place: Canada:Atlantic | collected 2013-11
TCGGGACCTGCTGATTACAAGTCAGCTGCTCTACCACGGCTGAGCTATAGCGGCACAATGTTTGATGAGGCTCGATGTGAGCTCCGTCGAACAAGGCGCGCAGTTTAACCACAAACCCCGAGCGGTTCAATAGCCTAGTTAAGGATTTTTTCGAAGGACATTTAAAGGGTTGAAGATTCTGCTGTCTCCTGTCTATGCTAAAGTAGGCTGTGGGTCTGGACGGCTTGGCAGCAAACGATTTCTGAAGAGTCGCTGCCGCATGAGGACTTTGGCATTCTGGGCATTCTGACGAACATCGCCCGCCACGATTCAAAGGCATGTGTATGACATTTAATAGAGACCGTGTGGCACTCGATGCGCTTGATACTCGACTCACCCAAATCGCTCGCAGACTTCTGCCTGGCGCTACCGGCGCCGCCGAGGGTAACTCGGTCACGCTGAAAGCACTGTTTGCCGACGACAGCGAGCGCACTGAGCGGCTTAGCCTGAGCGTGGGCGAGCTTCACCTCGACTATTCTAAAAGCCTGATCGATTCAGAGGGGCTTGCTGCACTGACCAAGCTTGCCGAGGCAAGTGGCATGCAAGGCGCGATTAGCGCCCTTTTTCGTGGCGCAAAAATAAACCAATCCGAAGGACGCGCTGCGCTCCATACCTCGCTACGTAGTCCCGAGTCAGCTAATGCACCTCATTCGGCGCTTGTTAGCGAGACGCTTGCCTCTTTGCGCGAGTTCGTTGACCGCGTTCATTCGGGCGAGTGGACAGGTTATAGCGGGCAGACAATCGACACGGTCGTCAACCTTGGCATAGGCGGCTCCGACCTCGGGCCGGCCATGGTCGTCGATGCCCTCGCCGACTTCGCGCTAAACAGGCCCCGCGTTCGGTTTGTCTCCAATGTCGACCCCGCGCATCTTGCGCGCACGCTTAAAGGACTCGATCCCGCGACCACTCTGTTCATTATCGCCTCAAAAACGTTCGGCACGCTCGAGACTCTCGCCAATGCCCGAGCCGCGCGCGATTGGCTGGTGGCGGCGAGCGACGAGGCAGCCGTCGCTCGGCACTTCGTGGCTGTGTCTGCCAACATCCACGCAGCGAGTGACTTTGGCATCGAGGCGTCTAACATTTTCCCCCTATGGGATTGGGTCGGTGGGCGTTTCTCGCTGTGGTCGGCAATTGGCCTGCCCATCGCGCTCGGCATTGGCTTCGAGGCGTTCGAAGAGTTACTGGGCGGTGCCTATGCGATGGACAGGCATTTCGAGACCGCGCCGCTGCACGAAAATCTGCCCGTGGTGTCCGCACTGCTCGCGTTTTGGTATCGGCAATACGGCGCAAGCCCAAGCACCGCTGTGGTGCCCTATAGCCAAGACTTAAGTCTTTTTCCGGCCTATCTCCAACAGCTCTACATGGAAAGCTTGGGCAAATCGATGAGTCGCGAGGGCGCGGCACTCCCATTTAAAACCTCAGAAATAATTTGGGGCAGTGCAGGCACCAATGGCCAGCATTCGTATTTTCAGCAGCTCCACCAAGGCACCGAGTTTACGCCGGTCGAATTTATCGCCTGTGCTACTGCGAGCGTGGATGGCGGAGACGAGCGACACCGTCAACTGCTCGCCAATTGTCTCAGCCAGAGCATGGCACTCATGAACGGCGATGAAACGAGCGCCGATGTTGGGGCGGATAATTGGGAGCCGCAAAAAACTATCGCAGGCAACCGGCCCAGCACCACGCTGCTGCTCAAACAGCTCACCCCACAGAACTTGGGCGCGCTAATCGCTCTTTATGAACATAAAGTGTTTGCGTTGAGTGTGCTGTGGAATATTAATGCTTTCGATCAGTGGGGCGTGGAATTAGGCAAGCGGCTGTCTAAAGAGGTTTACGCAGCGCTGAGTGAATCGGCTGGTTCTTTAACTAATCAAGAAAACATCGAAGCCGCAGCTTCTGTGGAAAGCGCGTCGACGCTCGATGCGTCAACGCGTGCGCTTGTGCAGAAAATTAGCAGTTGGAATACGCCGCGTTAGCCCGCTGCTCTGCAAATTGGTCCGGCAATTTATCAGTTGATTAGTCGTCTAAATAGGCGCAGCAGTAATCGGTCACAGCCTTTACGTTAACGTTAAACGAAGCATTGGCAGGCACCTCGAAGGACTCGCCTCCCGAAATTTTTTGCCACTCGTTGGCGCCAGGCAGCAACACCTCAAGTTCGCCCACCATTATCTCCATAATCTCACGCTTCGCGGTGCCAAATTCATATTCGCCCGGCTGCATAAGGCCAAGTGACTTGGTAGAGCCGTCGGCGAATTTGATCGTGCGGCTTGTCACCTTGCCGTCGAAATAGACATTAGCGGCTTTGACGATAGTGACGTTTTCGAATGTAGACATGCTTGTATCCTTGCCGCAACCAGCTGCTAGTCACTGGCGCTTAGTTTATAAATTAAATGTTAGTGAGGAAGTAAAGCGCGAGATTCTAGCGGCAACTTGCCACCTACACCAGCCGATAATGCCACAGGGTTTGGCACTCGCTAGGGCTGCGCCATCAGGGCGAGCAGCTCAGCTGTTTTCTCCCGCATCAATGCCTCGTTGCCGCGCGATTCGACATTAAGCCGCACTACAGGCTCGGTGTTCGACAGCCTTAAATTAAAGCGCCACGACTCAAAACTCATACTTAGGCCGTCGACATTCTCGACCACCAACGCGTCGGCTTCGTAGCGCGCCCGAGCAGCGGCAAGCAAGGCTTGGGGGTCTGCGATAGTGCGATTGATTTCGCCGCTGGCGGGAAACGCCTGCATGCGCTCGTCTACCAACTGCGACAACCGCTTACCTGTTGCGGCCATCAGCGCGGTGACTAAAAGCCATGGCACCATGCCACTGTCGCTGTAATAAAAGTCGCGAAAATAATGATGCGCGCTCATCTCACCACCATAAACTGCTAGGTGTTCGCGCAGCGATTCTTTCATGTATGCATGCCCTGTCACGCTCTGAATGGCCGTTCCGCCTGCCGCTGCGACAATCTCTTGGGTATTCCACGTAAGCCTTGGGTCGTGCACGATTTTCGCGCCGGGTTCGGCCTCTAGAAAGACCTGTGCCAGCAGTCCAACTAAATAGTAGCCTTCGATAAAGCGACCGTTCTCGTCAAAGAAAAAGCAGCGGTCGAAGTCGCCATCCCAAGCAATACCAAGGTCGGCTTTGTGCTCGAGAATCGCAGCGGTCGTTGGCGCACGATTCTCTTCGAGCATCGGGTTGGGCACACCGTTGGGGAAATTTCCATCCGGTTCATGATGAACGCGAATCAATTCGAAAGGCAGCAGCGATTCGAGCAAATCTACCGTTGCGCCTGCGCCTCCGTTGCCTGCATTGCACACAATTTTTAATGGCTGTAGTTTTTCGACGTCGACAAAACTCAGCAGTTTTGCAAGATAGGCGCCGCGCAGGTCGGCAAAATCGATGGAGCCTCGAGTCGCCGGTGCGGCAAATTCGTTTACCTCGGCAAGGCGTTTTATCGCGAGTAGGCCAGTGTCAGCGCTGACGGGAAGCGAGCCTTCGCGCACGAATTTCATCCCATTGTAGTCGGCGGGGTTATGGCTTGCGGTCACCATAATGCCGCCGTCGTAGCCTAAGTGACTCGTCGCAAAATAAATTTCTTCGGTGCCGCATTGACCGATATTGGTGACATCGGCACCGCCCTCGGTAAGCCCGCGACTCAGCGCCGCACATAGCTCTTGGCTTGTAAGTCGAATATCGAAACCAACAACGACACGCGAAGGCTGCAGGTGCGCGGCGAACGCGCGGCCAATACGGTAGGCAACGTCAGCATTTAACTGTTCAGGCACGCGTCCACGTATGTCATACGCCTTGAAGCAATCCAGTTGTTGAGTCATTTATTCGTCGCTCTTGTTTTTAGCTGCGCGCTGATTGTTCGCACCCTGATGAGTTCTCGGCGCTCGTTTGATTAGCAGGCCAACGCTATTGATTTTTTGAGCGCTGATACAGCGCATTCGTCGCCTCGATATAACCATCGACACTGCCGCAGTCGAAGCGTTTGCCGTCGAAGCGGCAGGCCAGCACTTCGCCTCGCGCTGCGAGAGTTTGCAGCGCATCGGTCAGCTGAACTTCACCATTTCGGCCAGGCGCTGTACTGCGCAGCACCTCAAATATATCTGGTGTTAAAAGGTAGCGGCCGATGATGGCAAGATTGCTCGGCGCCGCCGCCGGCTCGGGCTTCTCTACCATGTCGGTCACTCGATACAATCCTGGTTTTTCCTCTATGCCTGCGATCACACCGTAACGAGACACCTGATCAAGCGGCACTTCCTCAATAGCAACGATGCAGCAGCGATGTTGTGCGTAGAGAGCTGTCATCTGGGCGAGCACCGAGTCGCCTTCTGTCAGACAGTAGTCATCGGCTAACAGCACGGCAAAAGGCTCATTGCCGATCAATGTTTCACCGACAAGAATCGCATGACCCAAACCGAGCATCTCGTTTTGGCGGGTGTAGGAGAAGGTGCAGCGGTTGATCAGTTCACGCGTCCCATCGAGCAAACTTTCTTTGTCGGAACCTGCTATCTGATGCTCTAACTCAAAACTGATGTCGAAATGATCTTCGATCGCGCGCTTACCTCGCCCCGTCACAATCGCCATGCCTGTGATGCCAGCGGCTAGCGCCTCCTCTACTCCGTACTGAATAAGAGGCTTGGTCACTAGTGGCAGCATCTCTTTTGGCATCGCCTTGGTCGCTGGCAAAAATCGTGTGCCGTAACCCGCCGCAGGAAACAAACATTTATTAATGAGCCCCACTGTTAACTCCTCGTTCCAATGAAAGCCTTTGCGGCTCATAGTAGTTTTTGCGCTTCGCCTGCCTTACTGTCGCTAGCGTGGCAACCGCCCATAATTATCTTCGAAACGCTCAATGTCATCTTCGCCTAAGTAGTCGCCGACCTGCACCTCGATTAGCTCGATAGGGGTGTCTCCCAGATTACTGAGCCGGTGTTTACTGCCCTTTGGAATAAACGTCGACTCATTCGGCTGCAGGTCGATCACATTATCGTCGCATTCAACCCGACCGACGCCGCTGAGCATGACCCAGTGTTCTGCACGCTGCTGATGCGACTGCAGTGAAAGCGATGAACGTGGATTAACGAGGATTCGCTTCACCTGAAAACCGATCCCGCTTGCAAGGGATTCGAAACTGCCCCAAGGGCGCCTCTCGCGGCGATGCGCAAGGCGCTCACTGCGCCCTAGAGCCTCCAGTTGATCGACAATTTTCTTGACGCCTTGGGCATCTTCTCGGTTTGCCACCAGAACCGCATCGGGAGTCTCGATGATTATCGTATCCCGCATGCCAACCGCAGCCACGAGTCTGGATTCGCTCTGAATATAGCTTCCATAAACCTCTTCGGTTAATACATCCCCGCTCATCACATTCTCATCGCTGTCCTTGGCTTGAACCGACCACAGCGCGTCCCACGCACCTAAGTCGTTCCAACCGGCGCTTAAGGGTACAGCTACAACACCACCCGCTTTTTCCATCACCGCGTAGTCGATTGAATCGGAGCGACAGCGGTGAAATTCTGCGTCGGGAATACGGGAGAAATCCGAGTCTCGCTCGAGCGCTGAGTGAGTAGCCATGCAGGCCGCGTGAATGTCTGCGGCATGAATTTTAAGATGATTTAAAAATACAGACGCACGAAATAAGAACATGCCACTGTTCCAAAGGTAACCGCCTTCGTCGATATAGCGCTGCGCCGTAGCAAGATCTGGCTTTTCGATAAACCGCGCAACATCGACACCCCCACCCGCTATTTCCTCGCCTTGTTTGAGATAACCATAGCCGGTTTCCGGACCGCGAGGCGGAATACCAAAGGTCACAAGGTGAGAAGCCGAGGCAAGGCTCCGCGCAGTCTCGATCGCGGCAAGGAGAGACTTTGTGTCTTCAATAAGATGATCTGCAGGAAGGACGAGCAACAGAGGGTCTTCGCCCAATGCCATTGCCTCCATCGCCGCCAGCGCGATAGCTGGCGCCGTGTTGCGCCCGTAAGGTTCGAGCAGAAAGCGTGCCTCGATTTCGATCTGACGCAGCTGCTCGGCGACGACAAACCGATGATCTTCGCTGCACACAACTACCGGCTTACCTACCTCTTCGAGGCCTTTGAGGCGCTCGAGCGTGTTTTGAAAGAGCGAGCCGTGTATGCCAGGTATTTCAATATACTGTTTTGGCAGCAGTGCTCTCGAAACGGGCCACAGACGCGAGCCCACACCGCCGGAAATCACTACAGGGATTAGCTGCGCGGACACCGCGGCGGAAGAACCAAACGAAGTTTTATTTTCAAGCACGGATTTGTCTACCCTGTTGCGGCTTACGAAGCGCCACTTTCTTTTGAGCCCGTATTCTAGCAAATAAATCGATTCACCGATAAACAGCGGTATGGCAAAGACATTGCGATGATAAATAGCCGCAAAATATGCTAGCTTAACCCAGTGAGGGGCCAAAACCAACGCGTTTTCAAGACTCACGAATTTCAGTCGATTAATTAGACCTGTCACGATAACATCATACGTGAAAATTAAGCCCCCAAGGGCGTCAGAAGGAAAACACCGAAATCATGTCCAATGCCCCATTCGTGTTCGAACCTAAGAACGCCTACTCACTCGAAGAGCTTGTCGAATGTGGCTACGGCCGCCTCTTTGGCCCAGGCAAAGGCGTTTTGCCTGTCGATAACATGCTTATGCTGGATCGCATCACTGTGATCAACGAAGACGGAGGCGAATTCGGCCGCGGTAAAATTATTGCCGAATTGGACATCCGCCCCGACCTTTGGTTCTTTGACTGCCACTTTCCTGGCGACCCCGTGATGCCAGGCTGCCTCGGCCTCGACGCCCTTTGGCAGCTTGTCGGATTCTGGCTCTGCTGGAGCGGCCGCGAAGGCAAAGGCAGGGCGCTTGGCGTGGGGGAAGTTAAATTCAGCGGCGAAGTTTTGCCCACCTCGAAGCTCGTTACTTACAAGCTTGATATCACACGTACGATCGATCGCAGACTGACCATGGGCATTGCCAATGGCACAGTCACTGTCGACGGCCGCGAGATCTACTCGACAAAAAGCCTAAAGGTTGGCTTATTCCAGCCCGGCGCTACGTTCTAGATAGCCATACTACCCCGTCTAACTGCCTCGTTTTAAAGGGGCAGCTAGCGAAACAGAAATAATAAATTATCGAAACGAGTGGGTTCCGCCAACGGCTGAATTTCCACCTTTAGAGAGATTGGTGAATATATGCGTCGCGTTGTGGTAACTGGTATCGGTATCGTTTCTTGCCTAGGCAATAACAAAGAGGCGGTTCTCGACTCACTTCAGCAAGGCCGCAGCGGCATTAAGCACAATCAGAGTTATGTCGATATCGGTATGCGCAGCCATATCAGCGGCAGCGTAGATATCAACGCCGAAGAGCTTATCGATCGAAAACTCTATCGTTTCATGGGCGATGCCGCTGCCTATGCCTATCTGTCGATGAAAGAAGCAGTCGAAGACTCGGGCCTGAGCGAAGAACAAGTCTCCCACTTTCGCACCGGACTCGTAGTCGGCTCCGGTGGCGGCTCGTCGGAACAGCAACTAGAGTCAACCGATGTCATGCGTGAGAAAGGCTTGCGCCGCGTCGGCCCTTACCGCATCACCCGTACGATGAGCAGCACGGTGTCGGCCTGTCTTGCTACGCCGTTTAAGATTAAAGGGGTGAATTACACGATCTCGTCGGCGTGCGCGACAAGCGCCCACTGCATCGGCCATGCAGCCGAGCTAATTCAGCTAGGCAAGCAAGACGTCGTGTTTGCTGGCGGTGGCGAAGCCGAACACTGGACCATGTCGCATATGTTTGATGCGATGGGCGCGCTTTCTACCAACTACAATGAAACCCCCGAAAAAGCGTCACGCGCCTTCGATGCGGCCCGCGACGGCTTCGTCATTGCCGGCGGCGGTGCTGTCTTGGTGATTGAAGAGCTCGAGCATGCAAAGGCTCGTGGCGCCAAAATCTACGCAGAGCTCACAGGCTATGGCGCGACCTCAGACGGCTATGACATGGTCTCGCCTTCGGGTGAGGGCGGCGCGCGCGCCATGCAAATGGCCATGCACGGCCTCGAAGGGTCAGTCGATTACATCAATGCTCACGGTACGAGCACACCAGCCGGCGACGTGTCGGAGTTGCGTGCGATTAAAAATGTCTTCGGTGACGCGGTGCCAACACTCAATTCAACTAAATCACTCAGTGGCCATTCCCTCGGCGCCGCTGGGGCACAGGAGGCTATCTATAGCCTACTGATGATGGAAAACGACTTTATCGCAGCTTCGGCAAACGTCGACACGCTCGACCCCGAGGCTGAAGGGCTGCCAATCGCCGTTGAGCGTATTAACGACATTAAGCTCAATCGTGTCATGTCCAACAGTTTTGGCTTTGGCGGCACCAATGCCTGCCTGGTGTTCGACAAGTTCACCAGTTAAGTCATGAGGGGAGACAGTCATGCGCTCCACGTTGAACACCCAAATAAGTCGAGGCCGCTGCACACAAAGCGCCTCGAATCATTATTTAAAGCAGGCGCTCTGTACTCTATTGGCGGCCGCGCTAGCGTTGAGTGCGACTCTCGCCAGCGCGCAGTTTGGCGACCGCAAAACATCCGCCCTTGACCTAAGCAACACACCGCAGGTCCTACCCTCTGAACTCGCGTTCCCTTTTCATGTCGGCTCTGTAGAAAAAGGCCAACTCGCTATTACGTGGACGCCGGCGCCTGAACACTATCTCTACCGACACCGGTTTGCCTTCACCGCGAACGGGATCGACTTGGCTTTTACCCTGCCCGACGGTCTTGCGATGGAAGACGAGTTTTTTGGGGCAATTGAAGCCTATTTCGGCGCAGTTACCACCCAAATCGATCTTTCTCCTGCACAAGACCTGCCGGCTACCGCTTTGTTGAGCATTCGCTATCAAGGCTGCGCCGCTTGGGGCTTCTGCTATCCACCCCAAACAGTCGACATTCCGCTCCAAGACCTGATCGATTGAGTCAATTCGAGCTCCTTATCACTAATATTAGTGATATCCGGAATAAATTCTGCGAAAATGCCTAGAAAATTGGCAATCTATCGGGAATTTCGCGCAAATTGCGATGAATGTGGCAAAACTATGGCATCGATACTCGTCTTAAACGGACCCAACCTCAACCTTCTAGGCAGCAGAGAGCCCGATATATACGGCTCCGACACCCTCGACGACATCAATATCCGTCTTGGCACCGCCTGCATCGAGGCCGGCCATACCTTCGACAGCTTTCAAAGTAATAGCGAAGGTGCGCTAATCGACCGGATTCACTTAGCAAGATCGGCGAAAATCGACTATATGCTCGTTAACTTCGGCGGGTATACACACACAAGCGTCGCCCTACGCGACGCCATGCTTGCCTCAGAAATCCCTTTTATCGAGGTGCACCTATCGAACCTGTACCGCCGCGAAGAGTTCCGACAGCACTCCTTTTTCTCCGATATCGCCGATGGCTGCGTAATCGGGCTGGGTGCTAAAGGCTATGAGCTTGCGCTCGATGCCGCCTTAGCTCGCCTGAAATAGCGAGGAGCAGCCACGGGCTGGCGATCCGCCCAAAACACTTTAAACCACAATCTTTTCTAACACCCGCGCAGTGCCCCGAGCGAGGCACTCTCAAGCAAAGAGGCGACAAACACCATGGATATCAGAAAGGTTAAAAAACTGATCGAGCTACTCGAAGCATCCGACATCGCAGAGATCGAGATCAAAGAAGGCGAAGAATCGGTTCGCATTAGCCGCGGCTCAAGCTCTGTTCAGCAACAAGCGTTGACGTATCAGTTACCACAACAAGGCGCACCGGCGCCCATTGCAGCCCCTGCCGCTGTCGCACCTTCTGCTACTCCAGCCGCTTCTGCCAACGCTGTGAAGTCGCCGATGGTTGGTACATTCTATGGCTCCCCATCACCTACCTCGCCTGCCTTCGTCGAAGTGGGCAAGCATGTCAAAGCGGGCGATGTTATCTGCATCGTTGAAGCGATGAAGATGATGAATCAGATCGAGGCAGATCATTCAGGCGTCGTTGAAGCTATCCTTGTGAAAGACGGCGAGCCAGTTGAGTTCGACCAACCCCTCATCATTATCGCTTAGCACCGCAGCCCAGCGCAGGCTGGGAAAGGGCTAATCATTTAGGGAATTGTGCAATGCTTAAAAAAGTACTAATTGCGAACCGCGGAGAGATTGCGCTTCGCGTCCTGCGCGCCTGCAAACAACTCGGCATCAAAACTGTCGCCGTGCACTCAACCGCCGACAAAGATCTCATGCACGTGCACCTAGCAGATGAATCTGTTTGTATAGGGCCGCCAAGCCCCACAGAAAGCTACCTCAATATTCCGGCGATTATTTCGGCGATGGAAGTGACAGAGGCCGACGCGGTCCACCCAGGTTACGGCTTCCTCTCCGAAAATGCCGATTTCGCCGAACAGGTTGAGAACAGCGGCTTTACTTTTATCGGGCCTACCGCAGAAACCATTCGCATGATGGGCGATAAGGTCTCTGCTATTAAAGTGATGATTGAGGCGGGCGTACCCACAGTGCCCGGCTCTAACGGGCCTCTAGACAATGACGATTCGCGCACGCTTCGCATCGCTCGCGAAATCGGCTTCCCCGTCATTATAAAGGCGGCTGCTGGCGGCGGTGGACGTGGCATGCGCGTTGTCCACGAAGAAGCAGACCTACTTAGCAGCATTCATGTCACGCAAACCGAGGCACAGTCATTCTTCGGGAGCGGTGTCTGCTATCTCGAGAAATATCTCGAAAACCCTCGTCACGTTGAAATCCAAGTGCTGGGCGATGGTCGGGGAAACGCCATTCACCTCGGCGACCGCGACTGTTCTTTGCAACGCCGACACCAAAAGGTAATCGAAGAGGCGCCAGCTCCAGGAATCCCCGAAGCGATAAGAGAAGAAGTGGCGGCAACCTGCATCCGTGCCTGCGAGCAAATGAAATACCGTGGCGCCGGCACGCTCGAATTTCTCTACCAAGACGAACGCTTTTACTTTATCGAGATGAACACGCGCGTGCAGGTAGAGCACCCAGTGACAGAGCAGGTCAGCGGAGTGGACATCGTGCGTGAACAGCTATTAATTGCGGGCGGCAGTCCGCTTAGCTATAAGCAGTCGGACATTGTGATTAAAGGGCATTCGTTCGAATGTCGCATCAACGCAGAAGACCCCTCAACCTTCCTGCCTAGCCCGGGCAAGGTGAACATGTTTCATGCTCCGGGCGGCAACGGTGTTCGGGTCGATTCGCATCTTTATAGCGGCTACACTGTGCCTCCTTTCTACGACTCGCTCATTGCCAAGCTAATCTGCTCGGGCGACACGCGAGAGGAGGCACTGAAGCGCATGGAGATCGCGCTTGACGAGATGCTTATCGATGGCATTAGCAGCAATATTGCATTGCATAAAGATCTCGCTCGCGACGCTGCGTTTAAAAGAGGCGGTGTGAATATCCACTACCTCGAGAAAAAGCTTAAGCTCTAAACGACAATGAGTCCCGCATGAACTGGCAACAACTGAAGATCCAGATAATCCCCGAGCACGTCGACTTTATAGAGCCACAGTTGCTTGCCGCAGGCGCCGTGTCGATCACCTATCTCGACGCAGAAGACCAGCCGGTCTTTCAAGAAGAGCTCGACAGCACCCCGCTCTGGGATAGCCTTGTCTTGTGCGCACTCTTCGAAGAAGACACCGAGCTAGGCGAGCTGCTCAACTGGCTTGGTGGCAACGCGTCTATCGTCAACAGAGCTAGCCTCGAGGTAGAAAAAATCGAAGATCAGGCGTGGGAACGCAGCTGGATGGACAATTTTTCGGCAATGCAATTTGGTGAAAAACTCTGGATCTGCCCAAGCTGGCAAGAGCCGCCTGACCCCAGCGCCACCAATATCATGCTCGACCCCGGACTCGCGTTTGGCAGTGGCAGCCACGCCACCACGGCGCTATGCCTCCAGTGGCTCGCCACTCAAGACCTTCAGGGTAAGAATATCGTGGATTACGGCTGCGGCTCGGGCATTCTTGCTATTGCCGCTGCACTGCTTGGCGCCCAGAGCGTGCAAGGCGTCGACAACGACCCTCAGGCTGTCCTGGCTACAAACGACAATTGCGAACGCAACGGCCTACTGCCAGGGCGTGTGGGAACTTTCCTGCCCGAAGAATATGATTCCGTGAGTACGCCCGAAAGCGTCGACATTTTACTCGCCAATATTCTTGCCGCACCCCTGCTCAGCCTCGCGTCAAAATTTGCATCGCTGGTAAAACCTAAAGGCAGCATTGTCTTGTCGGGCCTTCTCGCCGAACAGGCCGACGCGATTACTGAGGTTTACAGCGAATGGTTCGAGATGAGCGCGGCAGTGCAGCGGGAAGACTGGGTTCGTCTCAGCGGGATTAAACGCTAGTTCATCATTTAGAATCAACACCAACCCTTATGAAGACTGCCACAACGTGCTGCCCGTTTTGCCAAGCACAGAATAAAGTCAGCGCGCGCCTGCTCGGCGCAACCGGTTCTGCGGTTCGCTGCGGTGCGTGTTTTCGTTTGTTTACTGCAGCCCACTCTTTACATTCAGATTCAGGTTCAGATTTAGACCCTGGCCAACGCGAGGGCGACCTAGCAAACGCTGAAAGATCGACCGAATCTGTGCGAATGCTGGCTTTAAATACCGACTATTCGCGACTTAGCGGCGAGGAGTTAGAGCCGATCAATTCCGCACAGTTACCGCTCTTAGACTTAAACCCAATTGAAATCGCAGCCAAAGTAGATAGGACTTGGCGCCACACCGCAAAAACCGTGGCGTCGGTGTTCACACTATTGTTATTGGTCGCAGCACTCGCTGCGCAATACCTCTGGGCTAACCGTAACCTTTATCAGCATTCGCCGGCGCTCTACCCCCTATTCGCGAGCAGCTGCGCGCTATTCAACTGCTCGATTCCTCCGTTCTCCGACATATCAGCCTTTCGCGGAGAGGCGCTTACTGTCGTCTCAGGTCCCGTGGGTAGTAACAGCCTAGTCGTCAGTTTTGTGCTCACTAACTCAGCGCCCCTCGCGCAGACTGCGCCGGTGCTTATACTCAGTTTCGATACGGCAGCTCAGCGTAGCGTCGCCCTGCGAGAATTTGCGCCCGCAGACTATTTCCCCGCGTCTACCGATCCAATCAAAGCGCTCGGTGCAGGTGAGCGCGTCACCATTAAACTCGAATTAATAGACCCCGGCGCCGACGCCGTGAATTACACCGTTGCATTTAGGGCGCGATAGCAGAGATGACGCGCGTATTGACTCAGCAAAAGCCTTCCGCTGCGTCCAAGTCACCGCTATCATTAGCCATCGCCCAAGCTTGATACCAACACCCGTGTTTTCAGGCTTCAGTTAGGCTGGTCTTCGGCTCAGTTTAATTTCAATTACGACCAGCGAGACCACGACCGTGCACAGGATAGGCCCTTATACACTGCGCAATAATCTCTTCCTCGCCCCGATGGTCGGCGTGTGCGACGCACCCTTCCGCGAAATCTGCAGTCAGCAAGGCGCCGGAATCACCGTTGCCGAAATGCTACCTTCGAGCAAAGAACTGT
>OJIV01000680.1_pt1 | contig 13563 bp, 6 predicted proteins | sample 1595861 | NCBI WGS metagenome assembly OJIV01 (sample SAMN05416883, study PRJEB24817) | seawater metagenome | isolation source: Sea water | place: Canada:Atlantic | collected 2013-11
GAGATTTCTGCCTGTCTCGTGGGCTCGGAGATGTGTATAAGAGACAGCATTAGCAGTTACCATTGACCCTCTAGCCCCTTCTCTTATGGTATTTTTTTGACCTCGAGTAAGCTTACCTTTAGTCATTGATCTGTTGTAATCCTTAACAAAATTAAGAGCATCTTGGCTGTTATTAAATTTAGCTCTTACGCCGATGGTGCTTAATAATCTTCTTACAATATTATTTAACTTATCTTTAAAATCTTCTGTAATTTTAAAATCGCCATTAAGCAAAGCTTCACTAAGAAGTACTAATTTTTCTTCAGCAAAAGTTTCAGCACTTATTTCTTTTTTGTCAAAATCTGCTTGGTATTGCTTAACCCTGGCATCATATTGAGATTTGTTGCCAATTATTGTTGAACTACCAATAAGATCCATAAGAGAGTCACTTATAGCTTTTATATCTTTTGTAGATTTAAGACCTTGACTTAAAGCATAATGCAAAAATTCATGAGCTCCAGTATTAATCATACCATCCTCATAAATAGCCTCTTTGTTTAATACTACTTGTTTTATATTGTTTTCATCGGTGTAGATAAATCCATATCCAGCACTCTCTTCTATTTTTAATTTTTTACCTTTTGCTTTTCCAAGCAAAACATCAGCTTCTTTTTGATCCGTTTCTGTAACGGTTAATTCAAAATCTTCTGCTAAATTTTTAAATTTGCCCAGAGTTTCTTCTGTAGTCTGTACTGTTTTACTTTTTGAAATTAAATTTCCTAAGTTTTGATCAGCCAAATCTATTTCTTCTCCAATTTCTTTTGCTAAATTTTTGTTTATTTTTTTGTCAATACTATTAAATTTTTTATCTAGAGCAAAAACATTTTCAGCGGCATCAACTAATTCGTTAGACATGAATTCCGGCTTAATTCCTTCATTTTTAAGTGAATTAACAGCTTGCTGAGAAGATTGAAAGTTTTCTTTTATTACGTTTGATTCCTCTATAGTAATGTCCCCTTTAGAAACTTTGTTTTTTAATTCTGTATTTAAAAACTTTTCGGTATTTTTATCAGCGCTTAAAACAGGTAAAAACTTAGTTGTTTCTTTAGTTTTATATGCATCAATTAAGGTTTCGTATTCTGTTTGGTTTAAGTTATTTTTAACTTTTTTACCTTGTCCTATGTTCCGGAACATGTTACTGCCGCTGCCAATACCAGACATTCCTCCCCCCATCATACCTCCAATTAAAAATGCGTCAGCAAATTGATATAAAGCCTGGTTTAAAGTCTTTTTTTCTCCTAAATAAACTGCATCGGCAATCATTTTTATTGCTTCCGTTGATCCTTCCGACAAACCTTCTAATCCAGCATCTTTAGCAACACCTAAAACCATTTCTTTAACACTTTTGGTAATAACTTCTTTGCTTTTACCCGCTAAAGACTTAAACATAGTGGTTCCAATCCTTTTAGTAGTTAGTTCTAATAAACCTTCTGCTGCTCCAATAACTCCTGAGTACAACATAGTATTCATATCAAGATCTTTACCTTTCTCCTGCGCTTCTGCGGAAGCCTGAGCAGCACTGCCGGCAACTATAGAAGCTATACCAATACCTGGTACCATAGCCTGAAAAACAGAAGGTAATGACCCAATAGCTGCTGAAAACCCCCTAGCTAATCCTCTACCAATGTTTCCGTCTTTTATTATATCCTCTACAATTCCACTGTCGAACTGTTGCAGCTCCTTATTTAACTTTCCGATTTCAATCTGCGACTCCTCGTAATACTTATTACCTTCTTTAGCTAATTCGCCGGACATAAGATCATTGGTTCCAAAACTCATGGAGTTAGCCAATACTTGTTCCATTTCTGGTGAAAATCCATTTAAAACTTCTTTGTCTTCATCTGACAAAAACATTTTAGCAGCACTATATTTTAATTCGTTTAAAAAAGTGGGTATTCTAGATTGAGTTGAAGCAACGGATCTTAAACTTATATTTAGTTGGCTTAAAGCATCGTCTATAAAATCAAAGTCTTCTTCCTTATTATCTGGTGATTGAAAGTCCGAAGAACCATTTTCCAATGTAGAATCCATATCTTCTGATGTTGCAATTTCCGACACCGTATCCACATCTTCTACGCTGTCGTTTTGAAAATCTGTTTCAACTTCATCTTCAACTAATTCTATACTAAATCCCTTTTCTCTAGCTTGACCCAGGAACATTTCTTTTTGTTCTTCCGTAGAAAATTCAAACAATTCTCCGTTTATTAAATATTTAAACATAAAATTTTATTTATTTTTATCTTTGTAGTTTATCCATTTGTTCCTGAAGCTTCTTATTTTCTTCTATAGCTTTATTATTTGCTACCTTTTTCTTAAGATCTTCTTCTTGTTCTGCGGTAAGTCTAGCATTTGTACCACCTCCGTCCATAGGCTTGCCATCAGTAGTATTGAATTTATCTTTTCTTTTTTCTAGTTCCTCCACTTTTTTATACTTATTTTCTAAAAGTTTTTTAAGAGTAATTTCTGACTCTTGGTTAAGGCCCAATCTATCAATTATATTTTTTCTGCCTAAGTTCGTTGACACATCAAAAGTGTTTACTATTCCTGGCTCATAACCATCACTTCCCTCAATCCCCTCGGGTTTTTTAAATGTAACAGTTATCACGTTGTTATCAAAACTAATGTCTTCTGGTTCTTTCATGCCACTACCGTAAATTAACCTAGTGTTGTCATTTAAACCAAAATCTTTTAATTCTATTTCACCTTCTGTATTAAAGTTTTCTATAATGTCTAAATCAATAACACTTTTAGTGGTGGTTTGTTTTTCTGTAGCGCTCGGAGCATCCTTAGTTTTAATATTTGACGAAAAATACCAATCCTCATTTTTATCTTTTTTAAATTTTGGATTAGCGCGCATTAATCCCTCATTTACATCTTCTTTAAGAGCTTCATCAAATTTTTTCCAAAATTTTGTTGTTGTTTCAATATCACTACTAGAGTATTTTTCCCATTCATTTTCTGGAAGACCTAGTGCTGTAAGCTGTTTTAATTGCTGGGCCTTAGTACTTACTTTAAACCCATTTGTTTGACTTAAAATTTCAGGATCAACTAAGCTTTTGATGTAATCCTGGCTCAATGACTTTCTAATTTCTGTTTGTATTTTTGGATTATCTCCAGGTATAATAGTATCTACAGTAGTTTCGGTGCCGTAGGTAGTGGTTAAGTCTGAAATTTTATTTGCTTTTTCTTCTGTGGTGATATCAAGGCTTTGAATTTTTTCCATTTCTTTAGCGTCCGCAGGTTTGTTTTGTACCATTAATGGGTCTAATTTTCCATCACTAGTAAAAAGCCCTGGGGTAATATTACTAACCGCAGCAACTGCTGAATTAAGTAAGCTATAAGTAGGGTTTTCGCTAAAATTTTTCCATTCTGATGGAGAAAACTCCACATTATATTTTGTTCCTTTCCCTCCCTCTTCATTGCTGCTATAAGTCCCTTTAGCTGTAACGCTACCGTCGGAATTTCTTACTAAACTATTATCTTTTGCAACAACGTTTCCTGCTAGGCTATTATATATAGCTTGAGCTGCATCTTCATCATTATCCTTACCAACTCCAGTATAAGAATAACTATTATCTAACCCGGAAGTGTCTTTTACTTGTTCTCTAGCTGCGCCACTTGTTCCAATGTACGTAGATTGTTCATCTTTTATTGAATTCAAAACATTATTTTGTATAACAAGTTGTTCTTGAGCCTCTAACGCATCCTTTGGGGTAATATTTTTATCATCAAGTTGAACCTTTAATGAGTTTATCATTGAAAGTGTTGAACTAAAACTTTCGTTTAAAGAATTACTAAATTGGTTGTCAGGTCCTTTAAATGCTTGACCAAATTTAAATGCTGCGTTACTATCAGCATTATTAAGCTTTATTTGATTTGCATTTCGCCTATGGTTTTCTACTTTTAGTTGTTCTTTTATTTTCCGACGCTGCTCCGCATTTGCATCTAAACGCTTAAAACCTTGGTCTACATGTTTTGCAACAGTGTTTTGAAAGTCTGCAGCGGAATTATCCGTTATTATTTTGTAATTATCGTATGCTCCCATTGTAGTTTGCTTTTATTTTTTTGTACTTACCTAATCCAAGTTTCTTTAGAGGCATTGTCTTTTTTAATTTGGTCAACACCCTCTTCGTTTTTAGGAGAAACTTCTGTTGCGGGTACTACGCTAATATCTTCCTTCTTTTCCTCAATTTTTTTATCTTTCTCTATTGCCGGTGGATTAACAATAACAACAGGTAACTTTTCTTTAGCAGCTTTATCTGCCGCTTTTTTATCAGCTATTCTTTTAAAACCAGAATCAACAGCTCCTTTTACTTTATCCTGCAACTCCTTACCTGAATTATCTTTTACTATTTTGTAATCGCTATATGCACCCATTTTTATTATATTTATTTATTAATTATGATTATGTTTCGTTTGCCATACTTGCAATGCCTGAAGTAGCAGCGCCTGCAACTCCACCTAAAGCTGCTCCAAAAGCAGAATTTGCAGATGCGATATCTTGCCTAGCTTGAGCTTCCTGACCAGCCATTCTGTTTAAACTAGATACATCTCTGGTTTCTTGCTTTTCAAATTCGAATATAGATCCTTTAGCTTCTGCGTCTTGAACTCTTACTTCTTCAGACATATTTATACCCTGTATTCTTTGCTTTTCGGCTATTCGTTGATTTTGTAAGTTTTGCTCCCCTTGTGCTCTAGCTTTTTCATTAGAAGATTCTTGAGCCTGAATATTAGCTGCAACATCTTTTTTACCTCTTGCTGCTGCTTGCGCTAATGCTGTAGCCCCACCGGCACTTGCTCCTGTAGCCATTAATGTGTCTAATGTATTTGCTAAAGCAATATCTGTTTGCTCCATTTGGATCTCCGCAGCTTGCGTAGCAACCCCTAAATTTGCCATAGGATTACTCATTTCACCGGAAAGATCAGAAGCCATATCCGCAACTGATTCTACACCCGCATAAGGATTAACAACTTCTTGTCTATTATTTTCAAATTCTTGTATTTTTTGTTGCATTCTAAAAGCTTCAGCTTCTGCTTTCTTTTTATCTGAAGACGCTTTAAACATACCTACGACCCCCGTTACTACACCTACTGCGGCCATTGCCATTTGTGGTACTGCCATAATTTTTATTTTTTAATTTTTATTAACTTAAGATGATTGCACAAATCCTGTGCTAACTGCAAATAATTCTTTTTTACCTACTGCATTTAAAGTAGCAGCAGTTCCATTAATTATTTTCATAGTTACCTCCCCATAAAATCCTTTAAGTCCAGAGGAAGAACCTCCCCAAACAACTTCTCCAAATGCGGAAGGACTATTATTTACTAAATTTGCATAATATTTATTTTCTTTTAATTTAAAGTTATTTACAAGTAAATTATTTTGCATTGCTTGCAATGTCGGGGAATTAATTGAAGGCAATATAGTAAAAGCTACATCTACATCGGTTCTAAAAGATTCCATTATCCAACCACTATCACCTTCATAATTAATAGTTTGAAAGTTTTTAACCATAGAAGGCGCACCATTAAAAACAAATGTTACTTTAGAATCATATCCAGTTCCGTAGAATCTACCATGTGTAAAGGTCGAATTATCAAATGAATAATGTTTATAAATTTTACCTAAATTAGTAGTATAAAAATTGTTATTTAAACTAAAAATTTGATCTGGTTTATAACTAAATAAACTAGTCCACCCTTTTACACTTTCATCAAAAGATAAAGTTGAAAACTCACTATCTCTCGTTGCATCTGATTGTTGAATTGAAACAACATATTGCTTATTATGAGCATCCCAACCCCCTAAGACTAAACCTCCAACCATATTGGTGGATAATTTGTCTCTAAAGAAATCAACCATACCATAATTAGATATAACAGTTATACCGTCCATAGATAACCTACATACCACATTTTGTTCTCTATCTGTAAAGTATTTTCTATAACCATTAACAGCAAAAGATTCTGGGTCTGTTGAAATACCATATTCCCCTGCGAAAGCAACGTTTTGGCCTATAACTAAATTACGGCTAGTAACACTAGCATTGCCCTCAGCTGAATAAATAGCGTCTTTATCTATTAATGATTTACTTACTTTTTCTTCTTGGAATATAATAAGGTTTGTGTCTTCAGCATATAACCTTTGAATAGATCCATTAGCTGGATCAATAGTTCTTGTTATGTCTTCACCTACAGAAAATTGGTTGGTGTTATTAATACCTGTTCTTGAATTAAATATTCCTGAGTATATTAACCCACTAATTTTACGGGTTTGAGCAACTTCATTTTCAACTAGGTACGCTTTAACCCCAAGATCAACAGACTGGTTATTATATCCCCCTGTAATTCTAGACTCTTCAATTAACCAATCCACATCTACATCGAAAGATACTAGTCTTGTAGTTAAATTACCTTTGCTTAAGGGTGTAAAATAAGTAAAAGTAAGTGGTAAGTTTTCTGGAACATTAGGATCGTTAAATGTCGGGGATATAGGTGTATCTATAGATCCCAATGTATGTGTTGCATTAGAAATACTCTGTATTCTTTTTAACCAAAAAGTATTAAAATATTTTAGTTCTATAGTAGCTGACATGCTTAATTATTTTTTTATTAATGTTTTCTGATCTGTCTATATCGTGTAGTCCCCCACTTTTTTTGCTCATCAATTAAGGTATTTTCAAAATCCCCTTCTTGTTGTATAGGGTCACTATTGGGCCCATCTATTCTTAGATAGGTAACTTGAGATGATCCAACTCCAATTAAATCCCATGCTTCTACTAATGGAAAAACTTTTTTACCATCAGGTACACCGTTTGCGTCTCCGTTAGCAAATATTGCTGACCATTGTAAAGGAACCGTTCTGTTTGGAAATTGTTCGTTTTTCCACCAGCTAGTATATTGATTAGGTATATCTTGAATATCACCCCCTGGATCCCCTGAATTTACATACGGAGTCTCCACTGGGTTAGGAATCATTGAGATGTAATTTATAGCACCATTTACATTATTCCCATCCTCGTCCGTTTTAGCAGGAATATAAGGTGATACTAATTCTTGATCTGTAAAAAATTGAGTTACAAATTCAGGATATGGAATATTCGAGTATAAAGAAAAAGATTCCTCTGTAACTCCCCCTGCAGTTACATTAGGTATTGGAAAAACTCCATCCTGAGGAAACATATATCCCCAATCTTCTATTGCTTGTACGTTGTCAGCAAGGGTACTTAAATATTCAAAGGATAAGTTATTTCCACTATCATATGTTAAAGCATACCCGGATCCCTGTGATTCGCCATTTGGTATAGAGCCTCCAGTTGTAGGATCAAGATAGTTTGCACCGTTTATAGGTAAGCAAGTGGAATAGTTTAAATCTGTTACAGTTATAAAAGCGTAAGCTCCTGTTCTATCTCTACTCCCTGTTGAACCATCTCTAGATCCACTTAATTTATTAACTATTATAGCATATTCAAGCTCTTCTCCGTAGCTTAATCCATTAAAAGCACTAAAGTCTGAAACCCTCATGCCTGTTGCATATATTATGTTTGGATCACCTTCATAGCCAGGATCTTGATGAACCTGACACGGCCAAGAATAATTACCTTCGGGAGCACTACTATTAATTGGATCATCTTGTTTAGATATAGATGCTCCGGTTTTTCCAGGAGAAAAGTTTTCATAAGCAGCATCGCCACTACCGGTGTTATTATAAGTATCATTAAGTCTTGGCAGTGGAAGCCACGTAGTAGTCCCTGAAACTCTATAATAAAATCCAACATTTTCTACAGCCATATAAAGAGGTTCCTCTCTATCTTCCTCCCCCACAGCTGCTCTTGAAAAATTGTAAGTAAAAGCTAATGTTCCTCTGCTGTGAGCGGAATTACCTATTCTAAATACTTGATTACCTGCCACCCCATCACCAGTTGCATCTGCATTATTTGCTCCTGGTATATTTTCCCATGCAACACCTGGATTATCTAAATTAGTAATTTCATTTGCTGCTATATACCAAATTCCTGTTTCTTGTATATCATCGTTAGGCCCTCCTATATCTGTACAAATTATACATTTTTTTGCAGAAGCATTTTGAGGATCAAAATCAGAGTTACTAAAAAGCCCTGTAAAACAATCATCAGGAACAATCCCATCATTTATATCCGGAGCTCGTATAATTATCTTAACATCTTGTAAGTCTTCTCTAGAAGTATCTACCTCATTATTAGCATCTGCTAATCCTATTTGAAAGTCATAAACTCCCTCTGTGGTAGAAAATGCTACTTGTGAAATCTCTCCAGAATCTGGATCTATAGTCCAGTTTGTGGGAGCTCCTACTAAAAAGAATATTAATTCGTCATATTTATGATCCTCGTTTGCTGACCCATTTTCTATATAATTTTCCCGAGGAGTTCTAGCTTCCAGTAATATAGTAGCATTTGCTGGGACAAAATAAACATTAGAATAATTAGATTCTGGATTTTGGAATACATCAAGGGTAGGTTCATTGTTGTTTAAAAGACCTCCAAAAGAAAAAGGAGTGGTAACTCCATCCGCTGTAATATTAATGTTTACAGTAAAGTTGTCTATGACAGGTGAACTTGACAAATAAACTAATGGGGTATTTCCAACTATAACTCTGAAAGCTCCATAATCATCGTCATCATCTGCGGCTACCTCAATAGTTAGATTTTGAGGGTTTACCGATCTATCGACTGAGGGCTCAGCGTTATCCATGATACTTATTAACTCAAATTCAGCATCAAGTAAAAGATTACCTTCTGTACTAAGAGCATATATCCAATTGGTTACACTATCACCAGCTATATCATTTTCTTCTAATTCCCAATTAACAGGGGTTAAATCAGTTGGCCCTCTAAAGTCTTCTAATACATCAGCATTTAAATCTGCAATAAGACCCTCGGAAGTGGTCTCCCAATATATAGCTAATAATGATTCATCGGCTTCTGTTTCGTAAATAGTAAGAGCAGGAACCATTTCTGATTGGGTAATTCCTATTGGGTTGCCTATAAAAGCATCTTCTGTCGTATTAAATACCTCTTTGGTACCAGTAGTGGATATTCTTGCAATATATGGGTTAGTGTTAAGCTGATAAAAATTACTAGGAGTTGTAATTTGAGAGGGTATAAATTCTAATTCTAAAGCGGTAGCTATAGTAGAAACAATATCATCAATAGCATTAGCACTTGTTCCAACTCTAGGAAAATACTGTTGAGTTGCAGGTACATTAGAATCCTCTGTGTTTATAAAGTTATTAACTCTACCGTATAATTTTACTGAAGATCTATATTGTCTTTGATCTGGACCAACCTCAGACAAATCTCTAGGAATTTTATTTATGTTATCGTTTATTAAAACAACATGAGCTGTTTTACCTTGCTCACCTGCAGGGAAATCAGTATAAGGAGATGAAGTATCTGGGTTTTCTAAAGACAATGGATATCCATCTAAAAATCCAGGTAAATAAGCGTTGTAATAATCTTGTTGTGTTTGTTTAACAACAATTTTATAAGAATACCAACCAAGGTCATTTATAGTGTATGCAAATCTTAATATAGGAGTTTCCGGCAAGTTAGGAGAAACATATAAGTAAGATTCATTTACTCTACCTACAGTGGTAACTACAAAATTATTTGCAACAGGTTCGGTTATAGCTGTTATTAAAACAAAATCTTTGTACTGTCCTCTTAAAAAGTTTCCTACTTTTGGATAATTTACATTAGCTGGAAAGTCAGGATTAGCTGTAAACGTATATTGATTATTGGATATAGTATTGCCTTCGCTTACTGCATACCCATCTCCCTCTGATGAATCTTTTTGCTGAATAGCATATAGCCCAGGCGTCCCAGTTGTGTAGCTTTGCGTAGATGATATTTGGTTAGCTAAATTAATTACAATCGCATCCCCAAACCAATTTTGCACAGAAGTTTCATTTCTTTCTGTATCATAAGGACTATATATAGTAGAACCTGCATAAAAAAAGCCTTCTTCAGATACCCCTTCATCAACAGATGATAATATAACAGGTGATGATCTTCCAAATTTATCAGCCAATACAAATCCTATTTGATAGTTTCTATTTCTTTTAACAGAATGATTAGGATATTCTACAAAATTATTAAAAATGCCAGAACTACTTTTTTGTGATATTCTACAATTGTAGTTTAAATTATCTGGGGGTGTATGTTTATCAATGTAATTACCATATATAATTCTGTTACCTGCTGTTTCTTGTGAAAAAGCTCTTATAGGCACTTTGTCATAAACCCTTACTGTTTGAGCCTCTGGGAGTGTTTTGTAGGGCTTACGAGACTGATATTCATATTCATAAACATTATCAATTCCCCCTGCGGAAATTGCTCCTACAGGAATGCTTTCTAAAACTTTAATAGTTGAGGTACCAGCCTCTCTAAATAGCAATTCTATTTCTTTAATTTTATATGACCTAGCTAATGATATTGCTGAGTCAGGTAAAGGTACTGTTAAAGTAACGTTTTGAACATTGTTTTTCATAAACTGCACTACCGTAGACTGGTAAGCTGCCTGTTCATCCCCTTGTATAAAGTAACCTTTTTGTGTAGGTATATATGCTATTTGAGTAAATGGGGCCATTAAGGAATACTCATTATCATCATACTTAAAACGATAACTAAATCTAACAAAGCGATCTTCTAAAAAATTAGGATCCCCTGGCCACTCATCGCTAGCAGACTCATTGGTCATATTAGAAGATATTATAACTATTTCTTGGCCTGCGGTTATACTATTAGCTAAAGCAGGAGAAACCGTAACTCTAGTATTACTACCTATTAGTATGACACTAGCGACAGTTACGTAGTCGGCTCCATTTATTGGGTCAGTTTGCTGTCTTTTCAATACCGTGCCTCCTATATATTTAGAAAGCTCTGTTACCCTATTTCCAGCGACTGTAAAATATGAGCCAGCACCTCCTAAAGCAATTAGCTCTATTTTTTTATATAATTGTATTGCCTGGTAAGGATTATATTTTGCAACAGATATTTGATGTTCTTCAGTATAATAACCTAAATCTGTATTTTCAGATCTACTGCCACTAGGAAGAGAATTTGTAGCTAAATTTATATTAATTTTTCTTGGTTGATTTCTATTATCTGTCCAGAATAATAAATTTTCTAGTAAATTAATTCCAATTATTCTATTAGTTTTTGAAAAGTTTAAAAAATTACCTTCAATTAACTTAGTATATGAGTTATTACGTAAGCTATAGGAATAGATATAATGGGATGTTGAAGAAGGGGCATTTGTAGGTTGATTAGGGTTAGGGTCGGAATAATTAGTTAAAAAAATAAAAATTTGTTCACTAGAATCATCCGCGTAATTACCTATTGTTTTTAAACCTGGTATGTCTAAATTGGTACTTGTTATTAAAGAATTACCTATAATGTTTTCTAAGGCTCCTACATCGTTGTCTTCCGATCTACCTACTGATATATTTAATGCATCTCTATACTCGCCATTAGGCATTATTCTATCATCAAGATCTTTATTCATCTTGGATTTTAGAAATGTATTAGTTATTTGTTGAGCCATTTAATTACGATTTAATCCATTTAGATTTACCTCTCATTACTTGTACTATCTCTGATAGTTTAATGTTTGATAATCTTATTTTTGCATTTCTTAATTTAGCTGATCTATCTCTTTTTAATCTTTGTATAACGTATTCTGGTTGATTAATTCTGCTAGCTAATATAGAGTACAACATGTGTGCATATAAAGCATCCTCAGCCATTTTAGGTATTCTCATGTCTAAATCATAAGCTAGACCATCGGAAATGTATTCTAATACTATTAAACGGTCTTTTAAGTTAGAAGAAAAAGCTATAGTTCCATCTCTTTCGTTCATATTAAACCATCCGTTTCTTTGAGTATATTGAGGATCATTACCATATCTTTGCCCTAAAAATGGATTACCTGTTAGCCATCCGCTATAAGCCCAGTAGTCTTCAACAGTTATATTGCCGTTTAATAAATTGTCATTAGCTTCACCCCATCTTTCAAGAGTTAGCGAGGATCCTTCTAAATTATCACCAAAATTATCCATAGTAGGATTACCCTTATCATCTTGTAACGGAACTTCGTAAGGAGCTATAGTTAAATTATTAGCAGGGTATATGGGATGCTTAACACCCATAGCGTCTATGTAAGAAATATCCACATAATTAACATAATCTTGAGGTATTATAGCGCTTAAAGCGGGTGATATAGTCAGTTCTTGAGACTTAATACTTTTTAAAGTATCATAACTGAATTCTTGCAGTCCTCTTTTAGCGTGAAATATAACATCAGTTCTTTTAACATCAGCTATTAATTTGTGTTCACCTACATAAGTAGCTATAAAGCCTGTAATAACATCATTCAAAGAAGTATATCCATAGCTGCCGTAGTTTTCTTGCACTGCAGTACCTGTTGCGTTTTCATTTCCAAAGCTACCTCCGTCTAAAGCTTTTAACTGTACGGCTATATAAATTCCTGCAACTGGAGCAACTCCAAAAGTAATTACGTTATCAACAACTGTATAAGCTAAAATATAGTCAGTGTATGTTCCAGGTAAACCAGTTGGACTTGTATATAGTTTAAAGTTATTTAAAGTATAATTTAAGGCTGCTGGGTCAAATGATCCTAGTATTAAATCAGTATTAAATGTTGTAGTTATTATTCCATTTCCATCTGATATAAATCGCTGCGACCCGGCGTAATATTGTTCGTTAGTTTCGGTTATTAAACCGCCATTAGGTATAGGCATATCTTATAGTGTTGAGCGTTGAGTTTCTTGTTGCACTTGTTGCGAAGCTATATTTATTACTTGAGGATCCCTAATAACAACGCCTGCGTAAAGTAATATTTTTAATATAATGTTTGATTGTTCTGTTTTAGATAATTCAAAGTTAACAGAATTTGTAGGGGCATATTGATAAAAGTTTTGACCAGCTGGAATTGTAAAATTCCAAATTACATCAACTGGCTTTCTTAAATAACTTACTTGTACGTCTGAAGTTATAGAAACTGGATATAAATACAATTTATTGTTTTCATATAAATATATAGGATAGGTTGTTGTTGGTGCTATTAAAGGCGTAGAGTTTAAATATAAAAGCTCGTTACGCTGCGACAGTTGAACTTCTTTTGTGTCTTGATACATAACTGTACCTAGTCTATAAAAGTCCTCTGGTGTTGCTGTAATGATTATAGACGCGTTTGCTGCTGGAGGTGCGTTAAAAATTATATTAGCTCCGCTTATATTATAAGCAATTGTTGATACACCATTTATAGTAACAGCTATTACACTACTGGCTAATTGAGAAGAAGTTATTGATGTAAAAGGAAAAGACGTTGTAATTCCGTTTCCTGTAAGTGTTTGTGTAGCAGATCCTGCCCCTGATGTTGTGGGTAAATTAAAAAATCCTCCCGCAGGAACATAAGTCTGTCTCTTATACACATCTCCGAGCCCACGAGACAGGCAGAAATCTC
>OJIV01000681.1_pt1 | contig 13562 bp, 13 predicted proteins | sample 1595861 | NCBI WGS metagenome assembly OJIV01 (sample SAMN05416883, study PRJEB24817) | seawater metagenome | isolation source: Sea water | place: Canada:Atlantic | collected 2013-11
ACAGTTGTATTACTGAAGGTATCCCTGTTGCAGATATGGTAAAAGTGAAGGAATACTTAAGTGATAAAAACAGCACACTTATTGGACCTAACTGTCCAGGTGTGATGACTGCTGGTGAGGCTAAAGTTGGTATTATGCCGGGCTTTATTTTTACTAAAGGGAATGTCGGTATCGTGAGTAAATCAGGTACATTAACGTATGAAGCCGTTGATCAATGTACTAAAGCTGGTTTAGGACAAACTACTGCCATAGGTATTGGTGGTGATCCCATCATTGGAACGACGACTAAGCAAGCCGTAGAGTTATTGATGAATGACCCTGAGACCGAAGGGATTATCATGATTGGTGAGATCGGTGGTCAGTTAGAAGCTGAGGCAGGTTACTGGATCAAGGAGCATGGAACTAAACCGGTTGTAGCATTTATTGCTGGTGAAACCGCTCCTGCAGGACGAACTATGGGACACGCTGGTGCCATTGTTGGTGGTGCAGAGGACACTGCAGCAGCGAAGAAGGCAATCTTGCGCGAATGTGGAATCACAGTGGTAGATTCTCCTGCAGAATTAGGAATTACTATGGCGAAGATGTTAGCTAAATAACTATTCTCCTGAGATATATAAAGAGAGCCGCGACTTAAACAGGTCGCGGCTCTTTCGTTTATCATATATAGTTAAAAAGTATATTTACCGTATGAAACAAGTCAAATGCCCTTCTTGTAAGACGTGGTATGACGTGGAGCTGACCATAGATAAATACGCATATACTTGCTCCAGTTGTGACACTCCATACGCAGTGAAGTCATTAGACCAATTGCAGCGTGAAGAGGAAAGAAGAGATCCGGTGAGTAACCCTCCGTTGCGTTGGAGACGATTTGGGGAGATGCACTGGACCTTAGTTATTTTAAATAATATTGGGTTCGTGATTCAAACCATTCTATTTATGATTGGGACCCTTATTGGAATATTAGTTGCACCGCTTTAATAACAAGACTCATGGAATTTTTATCCCCAAGTACAAAACTACGCTTAGAGGCTTTAGAGCAGGAAAACCTAGATCTCAAGGCAACTATCGCCTCAGAACGCGCAAAATTTAATACCTCAAAAAAGCCAGTAGGGTATTTTTTGGTAATAGGGTTGTTGATGGCCTGCTGTGTGTATCTATACATGAAGGATTCGCCTATGACTAGCGCTGAATTGTCAGGAGTGCGCGTTGAGTTGTGGAAAAATGGCACTGCAACAGATACCATTTTAACGCCTAATGATGATGTTGAATATTCAGTTCAAATAGGGTCGTTTAAATCACTGGATTTTAGTGAGTTAAGTAAAGGATTTGAAAGTGCAGATGTGTTGCAGAAGGACAGTTTGTCAACATTGGTAATAGGCAGCTACAGCTCTCTATTAGAGGCTCAAGATCTTTTAGATATTGTTGTTAAAGTGGGTGTGGAAAACGCCTATATAGTTGCATATAAGAACGGAAAAAACGTAGGTTTGCTCTCTAACAAAACCACGAATTAAATAATAGTATGGGTTTATTGACAGGAAAGACAGCCATCATTACTGGTGCGTCAAAAGGAATAGGAAAAGGTATTGCTGTAGCTTTTGCTCAGGCTGGTGCTAATGTTGCGTTCACATATCTCAGCTCTGTTGAGAAAGGTCAAGCACTAGAAGAAGAGTTAAAACAGTATGGTACTGGTATTAAAGGTTTTCGCTCTGATGCTTCGAAAATGGATGATGCTGAGTCCTTAATATCTGATGTGATTGAAGCCTTTGGAGGCGTTGATATCGTAGTAAATAATGCAGGTATCACTAAGGATACGTTGCTTATGCGAATGACAGAAGAGGATTTCAATCGAGTCATTGAAGTCAATTTGAATTCTGTTTTCAACATGACAAAGGCAGTGCAGCGAACTTTTTTAAAGCAACGCTCTGGATCCATCATCAACATAAGTTCCGTGGTTGGTGTTAAAGGCAATGCTGGACAGTCTAACTATGCAGCGTCAAAGGCAGGAATTATTGGTTTCACGAAGTCTATAGCCCTAGAACTAGGGTCTAGAAATATTCGATGTAACGCAATTGCCCCAGGGTTTATTGAGACGGAGATGACTGCTGTACTAGACGAAAAAACGGTTCAACAATGGCGTGATAGCATCCCTTTGAAGCGCGGTGGAAGCCCTGAAGACGTAGCCAACGCTTGTCTCTTCTTAGCTTCAGATATGGGAGGCTACATCAGTGGTCAAGTCCTTAATGTTTGTGGAGGAATGTTAACTTAATGACAACGACGGCCGCCGTTTTAATTGCACTAATAGCTGGAGCTGCGGTAGCCTGGTTTTTATACCTATTTAAGCAAAATGCCAAGACTCCATGGGTCTTGGCATTTTTGCGTTTTACCTGGTTCAGTTTACTGGTCTATGCGCTTTTATCTCCATCTACTTCAACCCAGTCTACGCTGAAATTAGCAGAGCCCCTGACTATACTACTTGATTCATCGGCCTCACTTATAGAAAGCTATACAAAGGGCCTTAGCGATTTAGAAACTAGCCTAAAAGCAAGAGATATTCCCTACCAAACCAGAAACTATTCCATTGAGCATATACCGGAGAGCAAACAATGGATATATGTGGGAGATGGTCACGTTAAGGCTGTCCATCAGAGCGATTTCCCCGTGGCCGCGATTTTACTCGAGGGTATAACGCCCCGTCAACGTCCATTAATCACAGGAATTTCTATTCCTTCTAGGGTGCTCGCAGGGTCTTTAGTTCGTGTAAATATACTAGCCGATAAGAATTGTGAGCTAAAGACGAGAGTTCAGGGCGAATACTACCAAGGCAGTTCATTTGACCTAAGAGTGCCGGATCGTTTGGGTAGCCTTGAACTGACGAGTTTCGCCATAACAAATGGTCGATCAGATACATTATTTACAACGGTAGAAATCATACCGTTTTTCACTAAAATTCTTGTGGTTACTGACTTTCCTCATCCTCATGAAGCGATGATACGTAGGTATGCTAGATCGCACAGCATAGCTGTAGAAGCTATAAAGTTTAACGATATCAGTAGCGCTGACCCTCATGATGGTCCCATTGTCGCTATTGGAGGTGGAAACAACGTATGGTCTTTACTTGAGGATACATTTACAGGAGCACTACTTACCCTGGGCGCTTGGTCACCTCAACAAGCTCCCGTCAACAAAGCGTTCTTAACCTCGTCCTTTTGGCCCATTGATTTAAAGGAACGGATCAATCTCCGTGTGAGGAGTACAGATACAGAATTCACGGTCTCCACAAAGCGGATAGATGCGAGCGGTGTGCACTGGTATGCTTCAGCACTCGCAAACGAGGATGCATTTTTCTTATTCGAAGGTTTATTAGAGAAATTAATATCCTTAAACGAACCTTCTCGACTGCAACTTACCGTGCCGCAGCGTGCCTTTTCTGGTCAGCGGATTACGGTGGTGACTACAGTTGTAAATGGAGAGGGTAGAGTAGCGCCATCCTCGTTTAATGGAACTGTGTTTATGGAGGGCGATCAGGTGGAACTGTTAACTTTTACAATAGAAAATCAATCTGGTACGGCAAGCTTTGATGTACAAAAGGTGGGTCAATTATCCATTGAAGTAATCGCTCATTCTATGGGCACAGAAATCAGTGCATCCGCGAAGGTGCAAGTGGAAAAACTAAATATAGAAGAAGTCACCCCTAGAAACATTACCATGCTGAAGGATTGGGCACGTAGTGGAACAGTAATAGTGGGTGCAGAAGACTCTAGTGACCTAGTCTCAGGTTTTGAAATTAAGGAGAGTACAGTGAGCTATGTCAAGAAAAATCCCCAGCACGCCTATTTAGCCTACTGGGGATTGGTATTGTTACTCGCGCTTACGGAATGGTTTATCCGAAGAAAACGAGGGTTGGTTTAGAGGTTAGCGGCTAAAAATTCAGAAAGCTCGGCTGGTTCCATGTTTTTACCTACAATCACTCCGTTGGCATCAATTAATAAGTTCTGAGGAATGAATTGAATGCCATAGAACGTAGAGATTTCATTCTGCCATCCACCTAAATCACTCATCTGCGGCCAAGGCAATTTATCCTGTGCAATGCCTTCAATCCATTTTTCAGCGTTATTATCCAAGCTTATGCCGACAATATTAAAACCCTTTTGATTGTTGTCATTATACAATTCAAGTAGCGCAGGATTCGCTGCGCGACAAGGTCCACACCAGGAAGCCCAAAAATCTACCAAAACATATGTTCCATTCACGCTTAACACGCTGATCGTATCACCTTCCGGTGTAGCCTGAGAAAAATCAGTAAATGTCGCGCCTACAGAAGACTTCTCCATTATTGCGATTTTATCTGTCAACTTTATATAATCAGGGCTGTCAAAGTATTGCTCTGATACCTGAGCTGCTACTGCCTTGAAGTCTTCGTAAGTAAAGTCTGTACTGTTTGAACCCATTAAAATAGCGGCGCCAAGTATATCATTCTTTTTAGCGAAGTCGAGATTCATTTTAGCTTGACTCGAAAGAAGATTCATAGCTTCTGAACGGATGGCCGAAATGGTAACAGTATCACCAGCTTGACTAGCTTCATTGAACTTACTCTCAAGAATCTGCATGGTCTGGTTGAACATTCCACTTTTCGCAGTCAAGATGTTTGCGGAATCATTAAACGCTCCGGCTTGAACAGTGAACCCGTTAATGGTATCAAAAGTTAGCGAAACATCTTCGCCTCCATGATAATACACTGCCGGCTGACCCAACTCTGCAATTTGAATCATTGCATATTGGTTTACAAAATCTTCGACGCGTATGGTAAGTTCCCCGTTGCTTAGGTTCCCCTCATAGAGGACTTGATCACCTTCTATCGTCAATTTAACAGGGCTATCGCCTGCATCTGGAGCATTTATGGACAATTCAAAACCTTCTTCGCTCGTACAAGCTATAAAAGCGATTGAGGCTAAAACGCCAAGTAGTAATTTCTTCATTGCTATTGTTTAAGTTTACTTCTGCAAAATACAATAGACAAATGAAGAAAATCGTTACTGTTCTCACAATTATATACTCGATTACAATTGCACAGGCAAAAGAGGGGATTTGGATCCCTATGTTGCTCAATAATAACATCGCTGAAATGCAAGCAATGGGTTGTGAATTAAGCGCTGAAGATATTTATAGCGTTAACCACAGTTCACTGAAAGATGCGATAGTGAGTTTTGGTGGATTTTGTACAGGAGAATTCATTTCGTCAAGTGGTTTAGTACTCACCAACCACCATTGTGGTTATCGCCAGATACAAAAGCAAAGCTCTCTTGAGCATAATTATCTGAAAGAAGGTTTTTGGGCGAACAATACTTCAGAGGAGTTGATGAACCCAGGCTTATTTGTTAAGCAGCTCGTCTATATGGAAGATGTTACAAACGCTGTATTAGGCGCAGAGGATGAAGAAGCTGCCATCTCTGCCATGATTGAGGCGAAAACATCAGAGAATCCAGATTTTGACTATGAAGTCGTCCCTTTTTTCTATGGCAACCAATTCTTTTTACTTGCGACCAAAAAATACAGCGATGTACGTCTTGTAGGTGCTCCACCATCTTCTATAGGTAAATTTGGCGCTGATACTGATAACTGGGTTTTCCCACGCCACACCGGAGATTTCAGCTTATTTAGAGTGTATGACGACAATGGTTTACCCTTCACGCCTGCTCAGCATTTAAAAGTTAACATAGGGTCAAGGACCCCAGGAGAATTCACTATGGTTTTAGGATATCCTGGAACTACTCAAGAATATTTGCCGGCTGTGGCAATGGATCAACTGGTTAATGAAGTGAACGCCTATAAGGTTGAAGTAAGGTCCGTCCTGCTAGGTATTATGGACCGAGAGATGCGCAAAAACGAACAAGCTAAGATTCAATACGCTTCTAAATACGCCAGCACGGCAAATGGATGGAAGAAATGGATTGGTCAAATTGAAGGCATTGAATTTTCAGATGGAATTGATAGAAAGAGAAAGCTGGAAGCAGATTTTACTGCAAGAATTGCTGCAGACCCTAGCTTATGGATGGCCTACAGCAGTGTATTGAATGATCTGAATATCGCTTACACCAAGCGAGGTCCATCAGCGCAGATGCGCACTGCATTTATTGAAACTATCTATTATGGAATGCCATGGTTCAACTTTATGAATAGTGCCATGCGCATAGAGGAATCTGATGTCTTAAAGGCTGCGGTTCTTTCTTTTCAGGAAGGTTTTAACCGAACCATTTCAGAAGAGGCCACTACGAAAATGCTCGAGCTTGCTTTGGAGGACTTGTCGGAATTAACAACTGACATACAGGGGAGTGCTGGGGAATTTTCTAAAGCCGTTCATGACGAACTAGATGCCTTGTTTTTATCAGCATCAAGTGAACAGGAATTCTCCTTAGATGAGCAATCTGTTAGTTCTGATTTTGTGTCTGCAGTTTTTGGGGTTTACAGATCTGTTATAGCGCCAGCCTATAATGAGCATAATAAGCAGATATCATCTTTGCAAGCGACTTATATGAAGGCACTTATTGCCGCCTTCCCAGAACGTCAGTTTTATCCTGATGCTAACAGCACCCTGAGAGTTACCTATGGAAAACTTGAGGGTGTAGAACCGCGAGACGCTGTTTCTTATGGTACGACTACCTATTTAGAAGGTGTCATGGCCAAATACCAACCTGGAGACTATGAGTTTGATGTCCCAGCAAAACTCATCGAACTTTATGAAGCAAAAGACTACGGTCCTTATGCAGAAAATGGCAAGGTTCCTGTTTGTAATATAGCTTCTAACCATACTACTGGAGGAAATAGCGGTTCACCTGTTTTAAATGGGCGTGGAGAGTTAATTGGGCTTAATTTTGACCGTATTTGGGAAGGTACCATGAGTGATGTAAACTTTGATGCGAGGATTTGCCGCAATATCATGGTGGACAGTAGGTATGTTCTATTTATAATTGACAAGTTCGCTGGTCAAAAATGGTTGATCGACGAAATGTCTTTGGTCCAGTAGATTAAAACCTTTGTAGTATTGAATTGTTGTAAGTGAAAATCATTATTTAATGAGACTGTTTCTATTTTCTTTTTTTCTACTAGCTGTGTCCTGTACCCCTGGAAACCGGGGCGGATCAGATGTTGATTTTCAAGAGATAAGAAGTGTTTTTGGGTCAGATTTCCCTGTAGAACCTCCTTTAGACTATCAGAGTAACGCACCTTCCTATGTCCAACTGGACAATAGAATTGGGTCAGATATTGATGACAAGAAAGCAACATTAGGTCGGGTACTGTTCTATGATAAAAACCTCAGTTTAAACAATACAATTGCCTGTGCTTCCTGTCACCAGCAAAATGCTGCTTTTGGGGATACCTCCAGCAGAAGTATTGGTTTAGATGGGGGATTGACTGGTCGACAAAGTATGAGGTTAACGAACCTTCGATTTTCTAATGAGGGAAAAATGTTTTGGGATGAACGTGCTGTTAGCTTAAATGACCAGGTGACACAACCAATCCAAGACCATATAGAAATGGGGTTTAGTGGTCTTCAGGGCCAACCCGGGATGAACAGTCTTCTGGCTAAGTTGGATTCCATTCCTTATTACAACGAACTTTTTTTATGGGCTTTTGACAACGAATCTGCTACGGAGGCTTTCATCGCTGAGGCACTTACAGATTTTGTGTCTTCTATAGAATCTTTCGATTCAAAATATGATCAAGGCGTACAATCCTCCGGAACGATCACGGGCCCATTTTCCAACTTCACTGCGGAGGAGAACCATGGCCTAGACTTGTTTTTAACTCCCGCTCAACTCAATAGTTCAGGTATTAGAATAAGTGGTGGGATAGGTTGTGCAGGTTGTCATCAGCCGCCAGAGTTTTCTATAGGTGCCGGTGTTCGTAATAACGGTGTAGACCATGTAGCCGGAGACCCATCGGGTTTTGATACTACAAATACGAAGTCCCCATCCTTACGCGATGTCTTAGGCATAAATGGTATTCCAAACACGCCCATGATGCACACTGGTGATTTCTTGGAGTTCACCACCATCATAGAACACTACAACGAAGTCATCCCAGATGTTAATAACATTACAATGGATCCAAGATTGGCTAAAGGGCCTTCTGTCGTTAAGATGGAGTTAACTACCTCAGAAAGAGAGGACTTAGAGTCATTTGTAAAGACCTTGACAGGAAGTGCACTATATGCTGATATACGTTGGTCAAGCCCCTTCTAAAGTCTCAGATTGTTAGTGTTAATTCCGAGTCTACGTAGTAATTTTACCATTTAAGGAAAATACCCATGAGAGATACCACCATTTTCGACCTTATTACTCGAGAACACGAGCGCCAGATAAATGGCATAGAACTGATTGCTTCTGAGAACTTCGCTTCTCCCCAAGTAATGGAAGCACAAGGATCTGTGTTAACCAACAAATATGCTGAGGGATATCCCGGTAAGCGCTATTATGGTGGCTGTGAGATCGTAGACATGGTAGAAGAGTTGGCACGAGATCGCGCTAAAGCACTCTATGGTGCATCTTATGTAAATGTACAGCCTCATAGTGGTTCGCAAGCGAATGCAGCAGTCTACTTGGCTGTGATGAACCCAGGAGACACTATGCTAGGTTTTGATTTAAGCCATGGTGGACACTTAACTCATGGTTCACCTGTTAATTTCTCTGGTAAGACCTACAATGCTGAGTTTTACGGCGTGGATCAAGAAACAGGTTTATTGAACTACGATAAAATTGAAGCCAAAGCAAAAGAGGTGAGGCCTAAAATGATCATTGCTGGAGCTTCAGCTTACAGTCGTGATATTGATTTTGAAAAATTCCGTGAGATTGCAGATGAGGTAGGGGCTATTCTACTTGCAGATATCTCGCACCCTTCAGGAATGATCGCGAAAGGAATATTAAATGATCCTATGCCTCATTGTCACATTGTGACTACAACAACGCATAAAACCCTTCGTGGACCTAGAGGTGGAATGATCATGATGGGAGAGGACTTTCCTAATCCATGGGGCGAGACTAATAAGAAGGGAGAATTAAAAATGATGTCCAACGTTCTGGACATGGCTATTTTCCCGGGAATCCAAGGCGGTCCTTTAGAACATGTAATAGCTGCTAAGGCTGTGGCTTATGGAGAGGCGCTCACTGATGGGTTTTTCCATTACCAGTTACAAGTTAAAAAGAACGCTGAGGCTATGGCTAAAGGGTTTATGGATAGAGGATACAATATCATATCGGGTGGTACAGAAAATCACATGATGTTAATTGACCTCAGAAATAAAGGTGTTACCGGAAAAGCGGCAGAACAAGCGCTAGTTCGTGCTCATATTACTGCTAATAAGAACATGGTACCCTTTGATGATAAGAGTCCGTTCACAACCTCAGGAATACGTTTGGGGACTCCAGCGATCACTACACGTGGAATGAAGGAGGATGAAATGGACCTGATTGTAGATTTGATAGACCGCGTTGTATTGAATATTGATTCTGATACACACCTTAAGGAAGTAGGGGATCAAGTAGTTAAACTGATGAAAGACCGTCCACTTTTTACTTGGGAGTAGTCTATTTTAATATTTTCAGGGGTAGAAGTCATTTGCGTGATTTTCACATTTCCTTCTAAATAGGCACAATTCTTGATTACGATTTGTAAACATATACCAATGAGGATAGCTACCATAGCTCTTTTTGCTTCTACTATAATGTTCTTCACTTCATGTGAGTCTACTGATGGTACGGAAACTAATACCGAACGATTCTACTCATCCCCTTGGGAAGTGAGTGTGCATAGAACACATTTGGCAGTGGGATCAACACCTGCTGCAGACGAAAACTTTTCTGGTAATGCGATTTTAGAGAAAAGTGGTAGCCTGACCTTCGATATAACTAGCCTGAATGATCACATGTATCAGTGGTGGGGCTACAGTTGGTCCACAGATCATTTTTATATGAACTGGGAACCATGTATTGATTGGCATATGAATGAAGATTCTGATTCTCTTTTCTTGCACTACAACCATTATGACTTTGACCCTAACTCAGGGAATTCTTTCTACTGGGACTATGAGTTGATCATGACTAAATAACAAATAAAAAAAACCGGCCTTGGCCGGTTTTTTTTATTTCTTTTCTATTGCGCGCTTCAGTGCAGCAATTTCTTTGGCTAAGGTATCTATAACCCTAAAAGTAATAACCGTTGTGGCTATCAAGCCTACTGTTAAGATGTAAATCAGCGTGTCCATATCTATGATTTTTAATGTTGAAAGTTAGAATCGTATTGAAGTGTAAATTGAATTGTTTTTTTATACATCTCAAAGTAAATCACTCGATAAAATCATGCTTTTATTCATAGTCGGGTGTTGCGTACAATGCTTCCAAAAGACCCACCGCCAACTCTGCCCAGAGTAGTAAAAATAATACAATCAATATTCCAAGAAAGAGGATCCGTTTCTTTAGGTTCTTTGTTCTGTTAAAAACAAAGTCAACACCTATACCAAGGATAATCAGCAGTGTAGCCATTAAAAAGAAATCGAATAGACTCCAGTTGATTTTGTCAGTCAAGGTCATCCCGACTAAAGGAATCAACAATAAAAAAAGAGGATATAGAATTCTTTTTGACATATTAGAAGATGATACAAAGACTCCAAAGTTTTTAATGATTACTTCGGACTTCGCGATTTACGGAGCCAAACACCTGTTAGCATTGAGGCGATAATTAAAATATAGCTTAATACTGGTGGTATAGTAAGTTCAGTAAACTCATTCAGCACAATCAATAATAAGGCTGATATAACGATGCATGCAGCAGGTAAAAATCGTCGTGTATTCATATCCTAATTGAGGTTTTGAGTTTAATACTGATCCGTAGAAAGTAATACTAGTGTACAAGCCACTTCATAAGCGATGGAGGCTTCGTTTAACAAGCCGTAAAGGACTGGGTTCTCTGTCCCTGGATTAAAGATGACACGGGTTGGATTTAAACCAATAATGTAATCATAATAAGCTTCTTGACGCTTTGGGTTTACGTACAATGTAACCGTATGTAGGTCCTGATAGGCCTTTAAATCTGTATCAATATCTATCCCAGAAACTCTTCCTTCTTTAAGACCAAAAGCTCTTACTTCAATCTCTTTTGAAGATAAACGGCCTAAAACGATATTTGAATACCGGTCTGGATTTAACGATGCCCCTAAAACAAGGGTTTTCTTCTGTATCATGTGAAACTAAATTAAGCAATTTGCATTGCTTTTAGTCACAATAAAGGAATGTCAGGGGTAGATTTCCGATACTGTGAGAAAAGGAACTAATCTGTTTAATTCCATCGGATGCAACGATACACCATAGAAACACTGGATTACAGAGACCGATTATTTTGTTGGTGTTGTCTGATTTCTTCTTTCCCATTACTATAAGCAGTCCTGACAAGTTCTTTAGACTGCGAGGTAGAGTGCAATATGAAGGTATCACTCACCTGTTTAAGAGGATTAGAAGTGAAGAAGTTGGATATTGAGGACTTGCAGGATCAATAAGGTCAGAATCACTACTTTTATAAAGAACACAAAAACCAAATTAAAATGAAGAAGTATTTCTTGTTATTATCATTTGCAGTAGGATTAGTTGCTTGTAATGAGACACAAACTCCAAACGAAGAAAGTCAATCCATAATTGGCTATGACATTTCAGAAGAAGGAGAGCAACGCGAGCTTATCGCTGGTCCCGTTGCTACCATTAACGTATGGGAGGACTATATTGAAGCACACAACAAAAAAGACCTTGAAGCCATTGCGTCACTTAGTGCATTAGACATTAAGGTTTGGGGACCGCGTGGAGGCCTTATTGAAGGTTCGGCTGCTCACAAGGCTTTTCTAGCAGAATGGTTTGAAGCTAACAACCCTATTTGGAAAAGCAATTACTTTATCGCTAATGAAGTGATTGTGAAAGATGGAGAAAATCGCCAATGGGTAACCTCTGGTCACGACGTCACATTAACAGTCGATAGTAATGAAGTTACCGTTAGTCAAGTACACGATGCACTAATCGTTGACGGAAAAGTTAAAATGTTCTATGTTTATGAACGCGCTTCAGTTCCAGCTGCGACAGAAGAATAGTTGATTTAGTCGTTTGACTAAAAAAAAATAGAGAGCCTCTTCTTAGGAAGGGGCTTTTTTGTTTCCATACAGCAAGTCGTAACGATATGAAAGTATCACTCACCTATTTATGAGGTTTAGAAGTGAAGCGGCTGGATGTTGAGGACTTGCCAGAATTTTAAGGGTCAGAAGGAAACGAAGAATTGCTTGCAAATTCGGTAACTTTATTACAAATCAAAACACCTAATGAAACTACTCTCTATAATTTCAGCGGTAATGCTTTCACTATCGGTTTACAGCCAAGACTTTATTGAAATCAATTATAATACTAAATGGACAAATGGGGTTAATGAGCTTTCATTTCTAGAGAGAGCTGAGAATGACAAAAACACATACAAAGCATTCTCAAAGACTACCTATCTATTTTATATAGATTTAGATAAAGACTATTATAGTGTTAACGATTTAGAACAGGAGAGAATTGTTGTGAGGAATTGTTGTTTGTGCTCATATACAGCAATTTTGAAAAACTCTAAGGATACACTACAGATAGAAAAAGGAAGTAGTGATGACTTTGGGAATAGCAATTTTGTGGTTAATACTTTTTATATGAAAAACGAAAACTTAATACACGTTAAATTATCAGATGACGATTCTAATATTATTACCATTTGGAACCCTCTAAATAGTAAGACCAAGGATGAGGTTCTTATATATCGTGAGTGAAGATGATGAGGAACTTGACAATAACACAGGAAGATTCGTTTACAACAATTTCTGTTTATTTCGTCGAGGCTCAGGGTTATTGACTTGCCAGAGTTGTAAGGACAGAATGAAACAACGAATCCGTTTCAGATTAATAAATATTGGATACGACTCCATAAGCCTATGAAATTTTTACATCACATTCAATCTGTAAAAGAGGTCACAAAAAAAATAGTTCCATTTTACATTAAAGTTAATCTTCACTTGCTAGAGAGAGTAGTGCTAGATATTGTTAAAGGCTATTATTTCAATTATGCGAAAAGAAAGAATTCAACAAATGAATTCTCAAATTCTCTAGAGTTAAAACAGGAATTAAAGCCTAACGAGGCGAAAAACAAAAATCTATTAAGGGCAATAAGAAATATAGAGCAGGTTCAGATAAACCCAAATGAGATACTCTCTTTTTGGCGAATTGTAGGCAACCCATCAAAAAAGAATGGATTTATGGAGAGTCGTTCTTTAGTCAATGGCAAAATTGAAAATACCATTGGAGGCGGGTTGTGTCAATTATCGGGTCTTATGTATTACATAAGCTTAATAGCTAGGCTTGAAATTCTCGAAAGGCATAATCATTCTATTGATATTTATACCGAAGAAACTCGGTTTACCCCTTTAGGTTCTGATGCAACTGTAGCCTATGGTTATAAAGCTGTCTCTTATACACATCTCCGAGCCCACGAGACAGGCAGAAATC
>OJIV01000690.1_pt1 | contig 13450 bp, 10 predicted proteins | sample 1595861 | NCBI WGS metagenome assembly OJIV01 (sample SAMN05416883, study PRJEB24817) | seawater metagenome | isolation source: Sea water | place: Canada:Atlantic | collected 2013-11
ATCTACACACTGCATATCGTCGGCAGCGTCAGATGTGTATAAGAGACAGACGGTGACTCGCTCATCGACGAGGGCTACGACGTCGACGGCGACGGCTACACCCAGTGCCAGGACGACTGCGACGACAACGAGGCCGAGGCATACCCCGGGCACAGCGAGATCGATGCTGACGGCATCGACAACGACTGCGACGGCTCCGTAGATGAGCTGCCGTGGAGCGGTGGTGAGCTCGTGATCAACGAGATCATGAACAACCCGCAGGGCGTCACCGACCCCAACGGCGAGTGGTTCGAGCTCTACAACAGCTCCGGCGCCGACTTGGCCATTGACGGAATCACCATCCAGTCCGGCTCCCAGACCCATACGGTCCTGCCTGGCGACCCCCTTGTGGTTCCCGCGGGTGGCTTTGTTGTCTTGGGCAGCAACGCGGACACCAAGACCAACGGCAACGTTGAAGTGGACTACGAGTACTCCGGCATCACCTTGTCCAACGAGAGCGATGATTTGTCGTTGGTCGCGGACGGCGTGGTGATCGACATCGTTACCTGGGACGACGGCGCCACAATGCCTGACCCCGACGGTGGCTCGCTCAACTTGGAGCCCGACGTTCTGGCTCTCGGAGCCAACGACGTACCCGGAAACTGGTGCACCGCTTTGGACCCATGGGACGGACGCGGTGACGCTGGCTCCCCTGGTACGGGCAACGAGCTCTGCTCTACCTTTGATCACGATGGTGACGGCTACACCCGTGACCAGGGTGACTGTGATGACACCAGCTCCACCGTCTACCCCGGCGCTCCCGAGCTCGAGGCCGGCGTGGACAACGACTGTGACGGCTACGCCGAGCTGATGCCTGTCGCTGTTGCCAGCTACGAGGCAAGCTCCAGCCTTGAGAGCTGTGATGAGCTGGCTTTGGTCGGTTCCGGTTCCTACGACCCAGATTCGTCCGGTGTCCTGACCTACGAGTGGGAGCTCACCTCCGCCCCCAGCGGTTCCGTGGCAACCACCTCGGACTTGAGCGACTACACGGCAGCTGACCCGACCTTCACGCCAGACGTCAGCGGAAGCTACGTCTTCACGCTGACCGTCAGCGATGGTGGAACCGTCAGCTACCCAGTGTCCATGGTCGCGACCGTGGTTGCTGCGCCAGACAACGCTACTCCGGTAGCTGAAGCTGGTTCGGACGACTCCTACTCTGAGAGCGTCACCTGCCAGTCCATCAGCTACGGCGCAAGCTACGACTGTGACGACTGTGGTGAGAATGAGTACGAGCTCGACGGTAGCGGCTCCTCCGATGCGAACTCGGACTACTGGATGACCTACGCTTGGTCCGTCTCCGACGCTGACAGCGCAACTGTGAGCATCGACGACAGCACCAGTGCAACGCCTACCGTGACGGTCTCCGGTGTCAGCGCAACCTACGGCAGCACCACCACTGCATCCGTCGTCATGGCGCTGTCCGTGACGGACTGCTACGGCGCGACCTCTTCCGAGGACACCGTCACCTTGAGCTACAACTGCACCGGTTCTTGAACCTCGCAGCTTGAACACAGACCCCTGGGCCTTCGGGCTCGGGGGTTTTGTGCTCTGGGGACTCTGCTCCGGCTTCGGTGTTCCGTGCTCAGGCCTTGTTGCGGATTGCCTGTGCCCAGAATCGAATCAGCGTGGTTGGGTTTGCATCTACCCAGTCGCGGAATTCTTGGGCATTCTCAGGGCTTAGGTTGGTGCTCCATTGGTATGCACCCAGCAGCCCGTCATCTTTCCAAGCCTGAAGCTGTGCGCAGAGAGCATCGGTCGGACCGGGTTCCCGAGCTTGGGTGCGCCAGCGATTCAGCATGGCGCGGTGTGCAGTGGCCTTGGGCGGGTCGAGGGGCAGGGCGTTGGCATCGGCCTGGTACCACGCGCGCCAAATGTCTCGGTGCCCGGCGGGCATGTCCCGTGCAAGCTCAAGTCCGGCAGCGGTGACTCGAACGGGGGCGTAGAGCGGGAGCGCCAAGAGTTGCTGGCCCTGACTCTGGGCGCCCAGACCGAGTAGAGCTCGGCTGCTCCCGTGTAAGGGATTGATGGAGAGGGCCTCCAAGGTCAGCTTCGTGGACACGGCGACTCTCTTGGTGGACAAGGCGCAACGCGCCAATCTGGCCAAGAGTGGTGGGTGCGCTCCGAAGATGCTGCGGGCGCTCTCATAGTGCGGCTCGGCTGCCTTGTGGTCCCTGTCCGCGAGCGCCAGGTCACCCTGCAGCACTGAGATTCTGGGTCCGCTGTGGCGCTTGAGCAGTGCTCTGGCTGCCGGGATGTCTCCGTCCAGGAAGGCGGAGGCGACACCAGAGAGCCCACGCGGCGGAGATGGAAGCTCGGTCTCTGGCAGGGCCAAGCGGGCCGCGTGGTTCAGAGTCAGCGGGTGACGTGGGTGGCCGATGAGCACCTCGGACTCCAGGCGCTTGAGCTCGTCCTGGTCCACGTTGAGGTGCCAGAGTGACTGAAATCGGAGTCGCTCAAAGCGTTCGACCAGAGGTGCGTGTCTCATGGGAGCGCGCGCCCTCGGGTTCGCTCGACAAGGCTGCGCTGCTCTTCGCTGAGCTCCTGGCTCAGTGCTCGATCGCAGGCTTGTACGAGCAGGGAGCGGAGGGCAGCCAGACCCTCGGCAGGCGTGGTGCCATCGGGCTGTCCGGCTGCTCGGGTCAGGTCCAGCCAAGTTGCTGCTTCGGGGCGGCCTCGTTCGAGCCAACGGAGGGGGAGACCGCCCTGGCCAAAACCAGTGAGTGCGTCGGCCAACATCGGAGCGAGTGGAGCGATTCGCTCTCTCTTCAGCCCGATCTCGAGCCGGTCTACGCAGTCTTTGAGCATCGCCACTTCAACCAGGGTGGCCAAGCTCTCCAGAGCAGGGTCCCAAGCGGGCACCTGCCGAACGACTTCGGAACGATCCAAGCCTGGCGAGAGGCTGGGATCTATCCAACGTGCGACCTGCCAAGCGAGGAGCGCGCCGCCCTTCGCAGATTGTCCACCTTGTTCCTGCAACGAGGATTGGATCTGAAGACTGAGATCCAGGAGGGGACGTGCGCCCAAGGCGTCGTGGCCCTCGATGGTGCTGAGAGCCTCACGGTACTTGGCTTGCTCACTGTCCCGATCAGCGGCCACGCTCTGGAGGAAGAGCGTCACCACTTTGTCCAGTGTGTCCAGGCTCAGGGGGCTGGGCGTATCTGAGCCCGTGATGAGCTTGCCTTCCACTGTCAGTGCAAGTCGTCCGTAGGCCGGATCGCGGATCGCCTCTGCTGCAGCTTCGCGGGGGATATCTGGATGCGCCAGCCATGCGCGAAGCACCCAGGACTCACCGTAGCTAAGGACCTGAGAGAGGGGAAGCCAAGACCACGGACCCCGGTCTTCTGGTTGCACACCGCTGTTTCGCAGGGGGGTGAGCCAGAGGCCAGCGTTGCGTTGTGTGGTGAGCGAGCCCGCCAGGGTAGAGGCCAGAGGCTCAACAGCTGCAAGGCGCCAACCTCGGGCCAGCGGCACCGCGACAGTGGTCGGGTGTGCTTCCTCAAGGGCTTGAAATGCTGCGGGACTATCTGGGGTCAGCTCCACTGCATCGAGGTAGGCGCTCAGCTCCGGGGCCAGGGCGGGCCAACGCCGCGCTGCCTGAGTTGGAGGGCGGCGAAGGAGCGGATCCCGCTGGACCAGAATCGCGACCGCCTCGTTTAGGGTGGCGGGCGTTGGCAGCTCCTTGGGCGCCTGGACGGCCTCCACTTGAAGGTGCGGCGGGAGCTCTCGCATTCCGCAGGCCAGCAGGAGCAGCAACATTCTTCTTGCTCTAAGCGCAGGGGAGGGGTCTGGCCAAGGTGCATTTGGGCCCTGGATCGGGTAGATCGGAGCGATGCAGACCCCAGCGAACGCGCAGCACCACGTCCAGGGCTCCGGCTCGGGCCCCCTTCTTGTCTTGCTCCACGGAGTTGGGCTTGGAAAGTGGATCTGGGAGAGGGACCAAGCTCACTGGGCGGAAGCCCATGGTCTGTCTTCCTTGGCCATAGATTTTGCTGGCCACGGCTCGGAAGCGGGCCAGAACGTGCACCTGGAGGATCTCGCCAATCAGGTCGAGGCCCTCTTGGATTCTCTGGACCAAGAAGTGGTCTTGGTCGGGCACTCCATGGGCGGGCTGGTGGCCCAGATGGTTGCCAGTCGTCGTGAGCTGGCTGGGGTGATCTGCGTGGCCAGCGCCCCGCCCAAGGCAGTTTTTCTCCGTCCCACCAAGGTTGGTGTTCGCGCCATTCTGCCGACGCTGGCCGGTCTGGTTCGTGGAAAGCCACTGAACCTCTCCCACAAGGCCTACTTGGCCTGTGGCTTCGATCAAGTCGAAGAGCCGGCGCGCAGTCAGGCACTCGCCCGTCTGACACCCTGGCCCAACGGTCTGGCGAAGGACCTTGCCTTGGCTCGCCCTGACATCCCGCTGGGTGGGATCTCCTCCCCAATGCTGGTGATTCACGGCTTCAAGGATCCCATTGTCACTCTGCACCAATCGCGTCTGCTTGCAGACCACTTTGGTGCAGTTCTCTGGCGATTCGACGATGTGGCGCATCACCCCATGCTGGAGCCTGCTGGCATGCGCGTGACGGAGGCGATCGCCGAGTTCGCAAACAAGCCGACTCGCAGGCTGGTCCGCGAGATCGATGCCTTCTCACCCGAGCAGGGCATTGGCAAGGATGGGCGGGACGCTCGGGACCCCAATCCCATGCGCTCGGACTCCAAGTTCGGCGACCGCCGGCGTTAGGCGAGCAAGCCCTGGTTGATTCGGCGAATCAAGCCTGGTCCCTTGAAGATCAAGCCGCTGTAGAGCTGAAGCGCAGTGCAGCCGGCGTCTAAGTAGGCCTTGGCCTGTTCCGGTCCCATGATTCCGCCTACGCCTACGATTGGGACCCGCCCAGCAGCAGAAGCCACGACTTGGGTCACGCGCTCCAGTGCGAAGGGGAAGAGCGGTGCGCCGCTTAGGCCTCCGGGAAGGTCCTCGGTACCTGGCACCCCTCGCCGACGTGTGGTGTTCGTCGCGATGATGCCTGCCACACCAGATTCGATCGCGGCGTTGACGGTCTCGTGGAGCTGCTCCGATTCCATGTCTGGGGCGAGCTTTACGAAGACGGGGACGCTCTGCTCGGCCGCGAGCACCGCTTCCAGGATGCGTTGCAGAGGGCCCACCATCTGGAGCGCACGAAGACCCGGTGTGTTGGGCGAGCTGACGTTGACGGTCAGGTAGTCCGCGAGGCCATGCATGCGGCGAGTCACCTTGACGTAGTCCAGATGCGCTTCTTCGGCGGGGGTGGCCTTGTTCTTGCCCAAGTTCACGCCGACCGGGACGCGTGGCCAGAGTCCCTTGGCTTTGAGCCGCTCCAAGCGCTGGGCCACGGCCTCCATGCCGTCGCTTGGGAAGCCCATGCTGTTCACGATGGCTTGGTGCGCTGGGAAGCGGTGGATCCTTGGCCGAGCGTTGCCTACCTGTGGCAGGGGCGTGATGGTCCCAATCTCAACAAAGCCAAAGCCAAGCTTTTCCCAGATGCGTAGGGCGTGTGCTTCCTTGTCCAGCCCGGCTGCCAGTCCAACGGGACCTGGAAGCTTGAGGCCCGCAAGGTCAACCTCCAAGCCTACAGGTGGCGGGGAGTCTGGGGTGATTCCTCGCACCAAGCCTGGAAAGGCTGAGGCGACTCCCAGAACACGCTCGTGAGCGCGCTCCGGATCCATGGCGAACAGGGCAGGCTTGAGTAGGCGGTATCCGAGGTCCAACATTCGCCCCACCTAACCTCCCCAGGGCCTTGCACACGCTGTATACTCTGCTACAACTCGGCACCGAAAAGCGGAGTACAAAATGGCCCCTGGCCTGTTGTTGATCCTGTTGTCCTGCAATGACACGGAAGTTGGTGTGTACAACACGCCTCCGTCCGTGACCATCACCTCTCCCGAAGACGGCATGGAGATTGCCCCGGGAGAGGCGCTTGAACTCGCTGGTATTGCCCGCGATGACCAGCAGGACGCTCCCTCTCTGCTCGTCTCTTGGTCCTCGTCTGTGGACGGTGATTTGGGAAGTTCTACGCCCGATATTAGTGGTGTTGTTCTTCTGCCTGTTACCGGTCTGACGGCTGGTCCGCATGTCCTCACCCTCGAGGCCATCGATGACTCTGGCGAGGCGGGTCGGGCCACCGTTGAGGTGGACATTGGCTACGGTGGAGATGTCGTAGGAGCCCCGCGGATTAGCCTGATTGGTCCAATGGAAGGGGAGTCCTTTCCTGCCAGCGAAGGGGTCAACGTTGTCGCTGCGGTCGAAGACGATGAGCAGCCGCCAGAGACCCTGCTCTGCGAGATCGTCTCTTCGCGAGACGGCATGCTCTGGAACGGGTCGCCCGCCACCAATGGTGGACTCACTCAGCTCGTGAGCGGCTTGAGCGAAGGGATCGCCAGCTTGACCCTGCGCTGCGAGGACGACGATGCCAAGGTCGGCAGCGCCGTGGTCGAGGTCGAGGTCCTGGAGGACGCGCGTCCCAGGGTTCAGATCAACGACCCCAAGGATGGCAGCAACCACTGGACCACCGACACCGTGGTCTTCAATGCCCAGCTCTCGGATGACCTGACGGATCCGGAGGTGCTGCAGCTCAGTCTGACCTCGGACGTCGCCGGGGTTGTTTGGAGTGGAAGTGCCGACTCGAGCGGAAAGGCGACGGGGTCCTTCACTCTTGCGGAGGCTACCCACACTCTGACCCTGGTTGCGGTGGATGAAGACGGCAACGACGGCTCAGACAGCGTTCAGATCGTCATCACCGACCCCCTCAACTACGACAACGACGGGGACGGCTACACCGAGAACAGTGGCGACTGTGACGATGGGAACCCGAACGTCAATCCTGGGGAGGCCGAGGTCTGCGACAGCGTGGACCAGGACTGCGATGGGGATGTGAACGAGGACTGGTGGGACACCTACGAGCAGAATGAGACTCAGTCTGCGGCGTATGATTTTGGTCAAGTTGGTGGGTTTCTTTGGTCCGGAGACACACTGACCGTGTCTGGCCTCACGTTGAGCGATCCCAATGACGAGGACTGGTACCTTTTCGACGCCAATGAGATCTCGGCGGCAGAAGATGTCTATTTTGACATCACAGCGAGTGGCTTGCCGTCGGGGGGCAATTGGATCGTGGAACTCTACGACTTGAACAACGGGGGGGTGCTGTACACGAGCGGCAGCACTACTGGCAGCCGGGTTCAGATTTCAAAACCCTCGGACTATTGGGAGTTTGACGAGGATTATTGGGCTATCCGTGTGTACTCTGGAACGTGGAAGGCGGCCGCATGTACATCGACCTACTCGCTGAAGATCGAGGTCTATTCGGACCCCCCACCTTGGCTTTAGCACTAAGGCGTGGGCGAATAGAACAGGTGAACGCGCCCTGACGTATCGGTGCCGGCGCAGCCAAGAATGCCGTCCGCTCGGCCATCCCCGTTGACGTCTTCAAATGCACCACTCTGGCCGCACCAGGTCGTATCGGCGCTGAAGCTCAGACTAGATGCAGCTGGCCCATCTGCGGACGCCTCAAAGACCTGAAACGAGCCGCCGAACCAGTAGCCGTACTCGGTGTTTGGGACGGTGACTAAGAGTGCGGACTGGTCTGCGGTCGATTGAAGTATGAAACCGAATCCGAACCCGCCATGTAGTTTTTGGTCGGATTCTTGTGTGGTTCGGGATTCGGGGGTCGCGGCCCCGTAAAAGATGTGGACGGTACCGCTCGTCGTGTCGAGCTCTGAGACTGTTGCGTCCAAATAGCCATCGCCGTTGGCGTCCCAAAACTCCGTCGCGTACCCGATGGCCTTCTCATCGTCGCTTGAGAAGCTGAGATCCAAGTCCCTCACTTCACGGTCTTCAAACCCATCTGTGCCGCGCAGAATGTAGACGCGCTCCTGATCTGAATCGTTGAGCATAAGTTCATCGAGTCCGTCCCCGTCGTAGTCGCCGCCGGAGAGTGAAGACAGGTTTCCGATTTCGTCTCCAATGAGTCGGCCCTGAGCTCCCTCGCTGTTGTCGGGAATGTCTTGCACGTCGAACAGGAAGATCCGGTCGTCTGGCGCACCGACTGCCAGAATGGTCCCGTCCCTCTCCAGAACCGCAAAGGATTGGCCGAAGTCCCGCTGAGGATCGTTGTCCTCGATGTCCCAGGTCACTTCTTGAATGCCAGAGTCAGTGCCAAGTGCGATGGCTACCCCGCTGCCCTCCAACGTTCCCATGATTAGGTCGTCGAACCCGTCTGCGTTCAGATCGTGGGCAAGAAGCGCTCCGCCAAGCTGTTGGCCGACACGCGTTCCTTCCGTTGACCACTTGGCCGCGTCAACGGTCACCGTTCCCGTCGTTGGGAGGTCGAAGAGGAAAACCGCTCCTGGTTGAGTTTCCAGCGTCCCTGCTGCTGGTGCACCCAATGCCAGAGTCATCTGCCCGTCGCCATCGTCGTCTAGGACCACGAGGCCGAAGCCCAAAGCTAGCCCGGTCTCTCCTTGAAAGAGGGCATCGGCCTCCTCACTCCCAACCTCCCCCTCCAACACACACTCCGGCGCATCCCCGGAGCAGTCGTTGTCCAGTCCGTCATTGCAGACCTCGGGCGTGCCGGGATTTACGTCGTCGTTGGTGTCATCGCAGTCTCCGGGCTCTAGGACGTGATCTTCCAGCACCAAGCAGGACTCCACAGCCCCCGCTTGCGTCCCAAAGCCATCCCGATCTGCATCCGGGTACCAAGTCGAGGCCAAGATGCCCTCGTCGACAAGGCCATCGCAGTCATTGTCGAGCCCATCGCAGTAGTCCAGCGCCCCAACAGAGACGCTGGGGTCGGAGTCGTTGCAGTCCTCCCCTCCATACAACTCGGCGCCTTGGCCGTCCCCGTCTGCATCTTGAGCTTCCAAGACCAGATCCTGGTATGCGTCCCCGCTCGTCAAACACCCCAACAACAACCACATGCGTCCTCCACGGTCTCCATGCTCGCCCGAGTGGGCAGAGGAATCAAGACGCGAGGCGACACCTCTCGGTGTAGTGGCCTGGATCCCCGAGATCCGACACGCAACCCAGCCCCCTTAGGGTCGGATCCCCAGCTCCCGCTCTTTCGCGGCGGCATGCTTGAAGAAGTTCCGCAGGTAGTTCACTGCGGAGAGCACCGTAAAGCCGACGGCGATGTACATGAGAATCAAGCCAGCGCTGGAGGCCGAGACGGTGAAGCCCTCGAACAGCGTGGTGTCGTAGTGCCAGAGCAGGTACCCCAGCGCGGTGCTCTGGAAGGCGGTCTTGAACTTGCCCAGGCTGTCGGCGGGCAGGCTGAGCCCTTCCGAGAGTGCCACGGTGCGGAGAGCCGTGATGGTCAGCTCGCGGCAGATGATGAGCGCCGCTATCCAGGCGGGAAGCCAGTCGATCGCGACCAGCATGACCATCGTCGTGGCGACCATCAGCTTGTCGGCCAAGGGGTCCAAGAATGCCCCGGCCAAGCTGACCAAGTTCCACTTTCGCGCCAGGTAACCGTCCAAGATGTCGGTCAACATCGCGATGACGAAGACCGCACAAGCCAGGTAAGACTCCAGCTGGCTGGGCTCGTCCCACAGGAGCACGACCATGACCGGCACGGCGAACATTCGAGCCACGGTCAGGGCATTGGGCAGGTTCCAGAAACCCGGGCGCCTGTAGAAGGGGGCGGTACTCACCCTTCTGTCGTAACGGACACAGCGGCCTTGGGCGCGTTTACTACAGGGCGCTGCAGGCGGAAGAACTCGTAGAGGGAGAGCACGCGCGGAACGTAGCGTTGGGTCTCCTCAAAGGGCGGAATGCCGTTGTGCTTCTGCACATTGTGAGGACCGGCGTTGTATGCGGCCAATGCCAAGGACTTGCTGCCGAAGCGGTCCAGCTGGCGCTTGAGGTAGCGCGTGCCCCCATCGATGTTCTGCTCGGGATCGAAGGCGTCCTTGACCGCGAGGGAGCTGGCTGTCGCAGGCATGAGCTGCATGAGTCCCTGGGCGCCGGCCGGAGAAATGGCGGCGGGGTTCATACCGGATTCGGCGACGCACACGGCCTTGATCAAGGCGGACTCCACCCCGTAGCGCGCGCTGGCGCTCAAGATGGCTTGGTCCCAGTCGTCCAAGGTAGGGAAGCGTTTGAGACTCACCGCGGTCGGTGCGGGCAGAGGCTTCTCGCGAAGAAAGACAGTGAAGGTCTGCTCTTCTGCGCCGGGGACATCGGTAAAAGTGACCGAGCCGTCCTCTTCCGTTCGCATGAAGATGTCGCCAGCGACCCATGCGCTCAACAACACCCAGACCATGTGCGCTCCTTGCCGTTCGACGATGTGCAATCGTAGCAGGAGCGAGAGGAGATCCGAATGGAGACGGCCTGCGACTATCTGGTGATTGGCTCCGGCTTGGCTGGGCAGCTCTTTGCCCTCAAGGTGGCCGACCATGGCCGCGTACTCATCCTCACCAAGGATGTGCTGCGCGAGTCGAACTCTCGCTACGCCCAGGGCGGCGTGGCGGCGGTTTGGGATGACAAGGACCGCTTTGAGGACCACATCCAGGACACCCTGGTGGCCGGCGCCGGCCTCTGTCGCCGCCAAGCGGTGGACCATGTGGTGCGCACCGGGCCCGACCGCATTCGCGAGCTCATCGAGTTGGGGGTCATCTTCGATCGGCGCGAAGACAGGCCGGAGGAGCATGAACTCCACCAAGAGGGGGGGCACAGCACCCGAAGAATTCTTCATGCACGGGACCAAACGGGGGCTGAGATCATCCGCGCGCTCTCAGAGGCCGTGCGCGCGCATCCCAACATCGAGATCCGCGAGCACCAGTGCGTGGTCGACCTGATCACCGAGGCCTGGCTGTGTCGTCGCGGCGGGCCGCTCCCCAGCTACCCGGACCGGGTCGTGGGCGCCTATGTGCTCGATGAGCCCAAGCAGGAAGTACAGGCCATCTCGGCCAAGGTGGTCGCCCTCTGCGCAGGCGGTGCGGGGCAGGTCTATCGCTTCACGTCGAACCCACGGGTCGCGACCGGGGACGGCATCGCGATGGCTTGGCGAGCCGGCGCACGAATCGGAAACATGGAGTTCGTGCAGTTCCATCCCACGACGCTCTACAACCCGGGCAAGGACAGCTTCCTGGTCTCCGAGGCCCTGCGCGGCGAGGGGGGGATTCTGCTCAACGCAGACGGGGAGCGCTTCATGTCGAACTACGACGAGCGCTTGGAGTTGGCGCCCCGTGACATCGTCGCGCGGGCCATCGATGCCGAGCTCAAGCGTCGCGGCGATGACTGCGTCTTCTTGGACATGACGCACCACAGCAAGGAGTTCTTGGTCGACCACTTCCCGGCGATCTACACCCACTGCCTTGAGGCTGGACACGACATGGCCAAGGCGCCCATTCCGGTGGTCCCGGCTTGCCATTATTTCTGCGGCGGGGTGAAGACCGACTTGAAGGGAGAGTCCAGCCTGCGGAACCTCTTCGTCGTTGGAGAGGCCAGCTGCACCGGTCTACACGGCGCCAATCGCTTGGCCAGCAACTCGCTGTTGGAGGCAGCGGTCTATGCGCATGCCGCCGCCGCCGAGGCCATTACACGCGAGCACGGCGCGCTGCCAGATCTGCCTGCCTGGGACCCTGGACCCGCAGTTCCCGCCGATGAACTGGTGGTCATTAAGCACACCTGGGCCGAGATCCAGCAGTTCATGTGGGACTACGTCGGCATTGTTCGCACGACCCGTCGGCTCAAGCGCGCCCGGCATCGGGTGGCGCTGGTCAAGGAAGAGATCCGCTCCTACTACTGGGAGACCTTGCTGACTCCAGAGCTGGTCGAGCTGCGAAACCTGGCCGACGTGGCAGAGCTGGTCGTAGAGTCCGCGCTGCGGCGGCGGGAGAGCCGCGGGCTCCACTACACTCTGGACCATCCGGAGACCGATCCGAAGCGTGTCGCGGACACGGTCTTGGAGCGACGACTTCTCTATTAGGGCTGGAAGCGCTCGATGGCGGGGATCCCGCTGCCCACCAAGTCCTCGATGTCGTGCACGCCCTTGATGGTCGTGGCCGTGAGGACCTCGGGGGCGGAGTCGGTGCAGAGCACGTCGTCTTCGATGCGGATGCCGCCGAAACCGGCCCAGCTTTGGGCCAGGTCCCAGTCCACTTGAGCGCCCCACTTCTCTCGGAGAGCGGGGTCTCGGAGAATGGCGGGGACCACGTAAAAGCCCGGCTCCACGGTGACGACCATGCCGGGGGCCATGTCCATGTCCATGCGCAGGTAGGCCGTGCCGAAGTTCTCATCGCGGCCCCGGCCTGGTGGGTAGGCCGCGCGGTCTCCAAACTGCTCGAGGTCGTGAACGTCCAGGCCCAAGTGGTGGCCCACGCCGTGGGGGAAGAAGGCCGCGTGGGCTTGGCTGGCCTGGAGCTCTTCAAGGCTTCCGCGCAGCAAGCCTTCATCGCGCAACCACTGGGTGAGCACGGCGGCCGCACGGTCGTGGACTTCTCGATAGCGAACCCCAGGGCGAACCAGTTCAATGGCTTGGAGTTGGGCCTCGAGAACCGCGTTGTATGCCGAAGCCTGCCGGCCCTCGAAGCGCCCGTTTACAGGCCAGGTACGTGTGATGTCCACGGTGTACCCGGTCTCGCGTTCGCCGCCGCCGTCTAGCAGCAGGAGCTGGCCATCTCGGAGCGGATTCCTGTAGGTTGGATTGTGCAGAATCTCGCCACGCACGGTCACGATGGGGTTGTAGCCCTCGCTGAGGCCTCGGGCGGCCAGGCAGCCCCGGAAGAGGGCGGCCACATGGGCCTCGCTGCCGCCGGGGTGGGTGCCGGACATGGCCGAGTGAAAGGCCTGGGCTGTACAGATTGCCGCTGAACGCAGCTCTTCGATTTCTTCCCTTCCCTTGATCTGGCGCATGGCGATGATGGCGTCGATCAGCGCGTCATCTCCGTTGGCCTTGCCGTAGGAGAGGGGGATTCCAGCGAGGCTGGCGGCTCGGCGGGTTGCCTCCGCGTCGGCCACGGCGAGGGTTGCCAGCTTCATGCCCTTGCAGTGGCTCTCCAGGGTCGCGGCGTCCAGGACGGCCTCTACGCCATAGCGGCGCTTGTGGTCCTCCAAGGTCTCCACGTGCCCATGCCAGAGCGCGTCATCGTCGGCAGGAGGGTTCAAGAACAAGGTGCACTTGCCGTCCTCGATGAGCGCGGCGGCGTTTGGGAGATCGCAGCCGGTCATGTAGAGGAAGCTGCTGTCCTGTCGAAAGGGCAGCTCGTTGATGGGCAGGTTTCGCAGACGCGTTCCGCAGCCCATCAGCAGAATGGGACGGCCCAGCTTCTGGCTGAGGCGTGTACGGCGGGCGGCGAAGGTCTCGGGCGTGATCATGCTCCAGCATACCGGGTCCGGCGGGCTACGCTCTGTCCATGCCTGTCTCTTATACACATCTGACGCTGCCGACGATATGCAGTG
>OJIV01000692.1_pt1 | contig 13445 bp, 16 predicted proteins | sample 1595861 | NCBI WGS metagenome assembly OJIV01 (sample SAMN05416883, study PRJEB24817) | seawater metagenome | isolation source: Sea water | place: Canada:Atlantic | collected 2013-11
CGAGATTTCTGCCTGTCTCGTGGGCTCGGAGATGTGTATAAGAGACAGCCTGGGTGCGGACATGGGGTTCTTGGGTGCCCAAAACCAGCTTGGCGGCCTGGTACGCGAAGACGACGCCCCACGGCCTGAGAACCCCCGGGATTGGGCCCGCTACTTCCCAGAGGAGGAGGAGTTCGACGTGGTCGAAGCCTACGTCGCGCGGCGTGCTGGCCGCGAGGCCGAGCGAGGCGCCTTGGGTGAGAACGCCCGACGCTACGAGGCGTACATCAGCGGCCTGCATCGAAGCCACGACCTTCGAGAGTTTGAGGCCTTCTTCGCTGGCGTGGGCAACGACCGGGACTTTGCTGGCCAGGCGCGCATTGGCGTAGAAGCCCTCTCATATGGACTCTCGCGCACCCTCCTGCTGACAACCGATGGCGACTTCGACACCCACCAGAACAACGACGATCAAGAGCAGGTCTACGACGATGCCTTCGCTGCGCTTCGGGGACTGGTGGACACCCTGTCCTCCACGCCAGGAAGCACCGAGAGCACCCTGCTCGAAGAGACCGTGGTGTTGGTAGCCTCGGAGATGGGCCGCACCCCCGTGCGCAACGGAGACGATGGCAAGGATCACTGGCCCATCACCAGTTGCCTGCTCTTGGGTGGAGGCATTCAAGGCGGACGCATTTTGGGGGCAACGGACGAGACCTTGGCCGCACGCCCGATCAACCTGAGTTCCGGAGAACCCGACGACGAGGGCGTGATCCTACAGCCCGAGCACATCCATCGCGCGCTGCTAGAGCTCTTTGAGATCGATCCAGAGCCCTGGTTCCCCCATGCATCTGTCTTGGAAGCACTGCATGACTAGGCTCTCCTTGGCCGCCCTGTGGCCCGTCACGATGCTGCTCGCCTGCGGGCAGATGCAAGACAGCGTCCGTACATCCAAAGACAGCGCCTCGATGGACAGCGGGACAGCCTCTTTCATCGCGGGCCGAGACTGTCCTCCAGAGAGCTTCCTGACATGGGAGAACTTCGGCGAAGGCTTCATGCTGGACCACTGCACTGGCTGCCACAGTCAGCTCCTTGGGGAGAGCCAACGGGCCAACGCGCCCCTGGATGTGGACTTCAACACCCAAGTCCAGGTCCAAGACCAGATCGACCGCATCTACGCTCGCAGCGGAGATGCAAACGACACCATGCCGCCGGTGGACACCATCCGTGCTGAGGAGCGCATTCTCCTCGGTGACTGGCTCGCTTGCGGCGCACCCTGACACGCTGCTGAGGGGCAGCAAGGAGTGCGGCTCTGCCCACGCTCCGTCGCGACGAAACAACAGGAAAACCTATGAAAACCAATCCCCGACTGCTCGTTTTTGCATCCACCTTGGCCGTCTTGGGCACCCTGTGGGGGTGTGGCTCCAAGGACCAGGAAGCCGCAGGCACCACCGAGGAATCCGAAGAGACGGAGACCGAAGAGACGGAGACCGACTCCGGGGATTCCGGCACAGACCCCGACGACACGGGAAGCGACCCCGAAGACACGGGAAGCGATCCCACGGACCCAGAATCGAACCCACCCAACATCCAAACGCCTGCACCGGTGATTCACCTCGCCGACAACCTGGACGAGCAAGACCAACTCGGGTGGTGCATCGACACACGCGGCAACGGTTTCGCCGAGAACCTCCATACGCACTCTTGCAAGGCCAGCGGGGGGGATGTCCAGTACATCTACAATGAGGAGACCCTTCAGATCTGCTCCGCTGAGTTCGACGGCTACTGTGTCGAGATGTCGGGTGGGCCCACTGAAGGGATGAGCCTGAACCTGGTGGAGAGCACAAACTCCTCGGACCAGAAGTTTGTCTACAACGCGGACAGCGGGGAATTTGTCCCCCAAGAAAACGCAAGCCTCTGCCTGGCCGCCGGAGACACGAGCAGCGCAGCGGGCATCTACATGTCCCGCTCTCTGACCCTGGAGCGGTCGTCAGATACAGACGAGAACCTGAAGAGGTGGATCATCGTGGCCAACTGATGGTGGACGCTGGCGCGGCACCCCTTGGACAGAGACCGCTCCGCTCAAGGTCTCAGGCGGAGATCCTTCACTCCGCCCCCAAAGCAAGGACCAAGCACAAGAACCCTTGAGCCTCCGGTGTCCCCTCCAAGGCATCGGCAGTGTCGTCTCGCTTGCCCCACCGGCGTGCCGGCATCGCTCAACGCTCGAGGAGGCCCTTGCCCCAAAGTCCTTCCAACGACGTTCTTCCTCCGAAGGTGCGATAAAATCTCTGCGCCCCCGGAGCCCTCTTGAGCCTGCGCGACGCCCTGGACCTCTACGACGCGGTCGTCGACCTGCCCTTTGCTGCGCGCCAAGCGCTCTTGGACGCTGCAGAGCCGGAGCCTCGGCGTTTGGCCTTGGAGATGCTCGCGGTCGAGACCAACTCCATCCGCTTCCGGGAGGCGGTGGGCTGGAAGGTGCAGTCCGGCATGCGCGAGCTGCTGGATGACCCGCAGGATCTGCCCCAGGATCTACCGGGATTCCGAGTGCTCGGGATACTCGGCCAGGGCGGCATGGGCCGGGTGCTGGACGCCGAGCAACAGGCTCCAAAACGGCAGGTAGCCCTCAAGCTCATCCACCCCTGGCTGGACAGCCCTGGCTCGCGTGCCTGGCTTCGGGACGAGGCCCAGGCCCTCGGTGCCCTGCTGCACCCCAACATTCCCCAGGTCTACGCCTTTCAAGAGACGGAGAGCCTCAGCTTCCTGGTGATGGAGAAGGTGGACGGGGTCTCCATGATGCGCTGGGCCCAGGACCATGGGCCGGTGGTGCGGGTGGAGGTGTTGGCCCAGGTGGCACGCGCCGTGGCCCATGCACACGCCAGAGGCTTCTTGCACCTGGATCTCAAGCCGGGCAATGTCCTGGTCACCGCTGAGAATCAGGCCAAGGTCCTGGACTTTGGTCTCTCGCGAACCCTGGACCAAGCCGCGGATGGCACGGCCGGTGGCACGCCGGCCTACATGTCGCCGGAGCAAGCTGCGGGGAAGCGCCTGGATGTGCGGGCCGATGTCTTTGCCTTGGGCGCCGTGATGTGGGCGGTGCTGCGCACTGAGCGGCCTCCGGGTGGGGCTCTGCCTGCGCTGTGGGATGAGAAGAACTCTGGCGCGGGTGAGCTGGCCTCGATTGCGGCCAAGGCCTCTCACCTGGACCCGGAGCAGCGCTATCCCTCGGTCGAGGCCATGTTGGCGGATCTTCAGGCCCACCTTGACCACCGTCCCGTACAAGCCCACTCCAGCGGCGGTGTGTACCGCCTGGGCAAGTCACTGCGGCGCACGCCTGCGCTCTGGGCGCTGGGCAGCTTGGCAGTGCTCTCACTGGTCCTTGGAACGCTCGTGAGCGTGGACAGGGCACAGCAGGCGGAGCTGGCACGGGAGGATGCCATCGCCGCCTTGGCTCAAGCCGAGGAGTCCCGCCTCCAGTCAGAGGCAGACGCCGCACGGGCGCGGGCGTCCTCGGAGTTCGTCACCGAGGTCTTCTTGGAGATGAACCCCAAGCGCACCACAGGCCAGAAGACGGTGGTCGAGGCTGCGGAAGCCGCGATGGAACGCCTCGATGAGGGGGCACTGTCCGAGGCCCCCCAAGAGGCCAACACCCTGCGGGTCGCTCTGGCCGAGGCCTGGATGCACAAGGGCGAGCTGGAGAAGGCCCAGGCCCTCACGCAGACGGTGGTGGACTCCTATGGACCGGGTGGACTGCCCGTCGACGCCTCCTATGTGGACGCCCTGCACGAGCAGATCATCATGGCCACATGGGCCCGAGATGAGGTGGCGATCGTTCAGGCTTGGCCCTTGGCACTGGGCGCTGCAGTACAGCTCGACGATGAGAGCCGCATCGCCGACCTGCTGCACTCCCGCGGCTACTCCCTGAGCAGACTTGGGGACTACGCCGGCGCCCAAGAGCTCTTTGAACAAGCCTATGTCCGCAAGGTGGCCATGGGGGACGAGCTGCCTCTGAATCTCTTCTCCAACACGGTCAACCAGCTCGGCTATCTGCAGTACATGCGCGGGGACTTGGAGGGTGCCAAGCAGGTCTTCACGGAGCTTGCAAAGCGAGCCAAGGAAGACGGCCCCAGCAGCCGCGGCATCCAGGCTACAAGCCACCAGTGGCTCTCGGAGCTCGCCTTGTTGCAGGGCGAGCCGGAGCTGGCCTTGGAAGAGCTGAATCTGGCCACGCAGATCCGGGACGACTTGGGCATCGACCTGGGTGTCTCGGCGCGCTCCGGAGAGCTCACCCAACGGGTCAAGGTTCAGGTCGCTTTGGGTGATTTGGAGGCCGCCCGCGAGGCTTGGGATGCCTTCGTAGAGCACCGCAACAGCACCAAGCCCTTCTACCGAAACGACGCCAAGGCCTTCGAGGGACTGCTGGTCGCCGAAGGACGCATGGACGAAGCCCAGGAGATGGTGGACGCGGCCTATGCCAGGGACATCAAGTCGGTGGAGGGCAGTGGGTCTTGGGCCTGGGCCTACACCACGCGCGGCCTGTGGCGGGCCCGCACCCAGCAGCCCGGCGCCCGGGACGACATTGAGAAGGCCATCTCAGTGTGGGAGCCCCGCTTTGGCCCCAAGAGTCCCAGGGTGGTGGAGCTGCAGACCGCTTTGGATGGGTTGCAAGAAAAGTAACACTCATGTTACCAGTTGTGCATGCTCGCTTTAGACGCCCTAGGAAACCCGGTCCGTCGGGACATTCTCCAGCTCTTGCAGGCCCAGCCCATGGCGGTGGGGTCCATCGCTGAGCACTTCCCGATCAGCCGCCCAGCGGTCAGCCGGCACCTGCGGGTGCTGCGAGAGGCGGGCTTGATCACGGTCACGGCCCAGGGCCGGGAGAACCTCTATGCCTTGCAGATCGACGGCTTTGCCCAAGCCCAAGGCTGGCTGGAGGGCTTCTGGGACGAGGCTCTGATGCGCTACGTCTTGGTCACCGAGAACACCGCCCAGAGCGCCGTCCAGGCCAGCGTGGAGACGCCGTGATTCACAAAGAGATCTTGGTTCGGGCCAGCCCCGAGCACGCCTTTGAGAGCTGGCACCGCAACGTGCACCTCTGGTGGCCCAAGGGACACCATCCCTCCGGGGACCCTGCAGGCCGAATGGTCCTGGAAGCGCAGGAAGGCGGACGCTTTTTCGAGGCGGCACCCGACGGTCGCGAGATCGAACTGGGCCGCATCGAGCGCTTCGAGCCGCCAAGCCTGCTCGCCTACACCTTCTTTATGGGCACCGGCGCGGCCACTCCTACTCTGGTGGAAGTGCGCTTTGTTCCGGTCCCAGACGGCACCCAGGTCCAGGTCACCCACACGGCCCACGATGCGGGTGCAGCCTTCTCCAAGATCGTGCCTGTCTTTCACCGCTCATGGGAGCGAGTCCTTGCCGATTTCTCCCACCATATGGAGGCTTCATGAGCCGCTTTGCTGTCTTTGCCCTTCTGTTTCTGAGCGCCTGCTCGCCGCCTGTGCCTCCTACCGCGGCCGCCGACCCGGCCCCCGTCAACGGCAAGGTTCAGAAGCTGGACGCTATCGAGGACGCCAAGTTCTTGCAGTACAGCGTCGCCACCCACATTGATGCGCCGCCCCAGGCGGTCTGGTCTGTCCTCACCAACGCCAGCGCGTACCCAAGCTGGAACAGTACTGTGGTGTCGGTGGAGGGGGACATCGCCCTAGACGGAGAGATCGCTCTGGTCTCCACCCTGGACCCTGAGCGCACCTTCGAGCTCCAGGTCACCACCTTCGATGCGCCCAGCACCCTGGTCTGGCAAGACGGCGGCAACACCTTCAAGGGCGTTCGCACCTTCACGTTGACCCCCAAGGACGGCGGCACAGATCTGGAGATGCGAGAGGCGCTCAACGGCACGATGATGAAGATGATCGCGCCCAGTCTGCCCGACTTTGGGCCCAGCTTTGAGCAGTTCGTGGCGGACTTGAAGGTCCAGGTCGAGAAGGGCTGAGTTCGGCAGAGAGACGGGGGCTGGAGTCCGTGTAGAGCTGTTGGCAGGTCTACTTTGTCGCTTTCGATGAACAGAACGTCGTTCTCGCGAAAGCTCTGTGGCTGGGCTGTCCCTACTCTCTGGGGACCGAACACCCCAGCCAAGGAGGACCAGTGAGAGGGTCCAAGAGCATCGTTCTGATCCACGGAAATTTCGTGAACAACCACACGTGGGCCGCATGGAAGCACCACTATGAAGCGCGGGGCTACACCGTGTATGCGCCGGCGAATCCTGGACACGACGGGGTTCCCTCTGCGCTTCGGGAGACCGTTCACCCGGATCTTGGGGAGACCGGGTTTATCGATGTAGTGGAGAAGGTCGAGGCGCTGGTCGACTCCCTCCCTGAGAAGCCATTGGTCATCGGGCACTCGATGGCGGGTGCGGTGGTGATGAAGCTCTTGGAGATGGAGAAGGTTGTGGCTGGGGTGAGCATTGACGGTGCGCCCCCCAAGAACGTTTTCCCTGTGCCACTGCAGACCCTAAAGACCGTGTTTCCAGCCATTGGACTCTTCTCTTCGGCGAAGACTTGGATGGGGAGCCCGGAGTGGTTCAACGGCGCCTTCTTCAACACCCTCCCCGAAGAGCAGCGGGCGGCGGCCTACGAGAAGTACGCCGTTCCTGAGAGCTTCAAAGTGAACACCCAGCTGCTCTTCAACAGCTTCTCGAAGGTCGACTTTGCCAAACCCCATGCGCCCGTGTTGTTCATCGGCGGTGGCAGCGACCGCATCTTCCCGCCCAGTCTCACTGAGAAAATCGCGGGGAAGTACACGGACGAAAATAGCCGCGTAGACCTAAAAATATTCCAGGGCAGAAGTCACTTTACCTGTGGTGAGCCTGGATGGGAGGTCCTCGCCGACCACATCCTGGATTGGTACGAAAACTTGGAGGCAACGCCATGATGAAGAGAAGCGCCACGGCAAACTGGCACGGCAAGCACAGCCAGGGAAGCGGAAGTCTGAGCACCCAGAGTTCTGTTCTGGCCGATGCCCCCTATTCCTTCGAAGCTCGCTTTCAGGAGGGCGAATCGTCCCACACCAACCCCGAAGAGCTGCTCGCGGCCGCACACGCCGGTTGCTACGCGATGTCGCTTGGCTACGCCTTGGAGCAGGCGGGCATGAAGGTGGAGAGGATCGATGTCCAGGCGACGGTGTCCCTCTCCGAGATGGAAGGGGGATTCGAGATCAGCGGCATTCACCTGGATGTGTCCGCGTCGGTTCCGGGTCTGTCGGCTGCCGACTTTGCTCAAGTGGCAGAGGCAGCCAAAGCGCTCTGCCCCTTGTCGCTGGCGTTGTACAGCACTCCGACGACCTTGTTGGCCACCCTTGGTGACTGACATCCCTTGCCGAACTTGACGCAGAGGGTGGGTGGCGCCATCGTCTGTGGCATGCCTACCCCTTTGCCAGAAGACCTGCTCCTCGCGCTCCAGCACAGCGCGGCAGAGGTTCTCTGCCACGACATTGTGATGGACGCCATTGACCTGTCCATGGCGTTGGACCGGCACGTCTTGCTGTACTCCTTGGAAGGGCTCTTTCTGCTGGAGACCGAGCACGCCTCGTGGCGCCTGGCCCCTTCACGGGCTGCCTGGATCCCCGCGGGCACTCTGCTCAAAGCCACGACCATCAAGCAGGTGCGGTGCACCTCCCTGTTCTTCAAGCGCGACTTTGCGGAGCCATTGGCCACCGGGCTCAGCGTCTTCGATGTGCCCCCCATCTTGCGGGAGATGGTCCGCTATTCGCGGCGCTGGGCGGAAGATGCTCTGGCGAGCGAGGAGGAGCGGAAGCGCTTCTTTTTGACGCTGCTGGATCTCTGTCGCCGGCAACTTGAAGAGGGTGCCCAACCAGCACTCCCCAAGGCGCGCTCCCCGGAGCTTGTACAGGTGCTCCGGTACACCCAGAACAACCTTGCTGAGCCCATCAGACTTGAAGATGCAGCCCGAGAAGCAGCCATGAGCCCGCGGACCTTGATGCGGCGGCTCAACTCCGAGATCCACATGACTTGGGGGCAGTACCTGCACGTGGCCCGTATGCTTCACGCCATGGACCTTCTTGCGCGCGGGACGCAGGTCACCGAAACAGCTTTCGAGGTGGGCTACACGAGCATGGCGGCGTTTAGTACCGCATTTCGGAGATTCACAGACGCCACGCCGACCCACTACCGGGCGCAGTTCTGATCCTCAGCTGGCGTTCCTGCTAGCCTGCCTGAATCTGTATCCACTCCTCCTGCCGGGGATGCCAGAAGCGCAGCTGCACCGCGCGCAGACAGATCTCCGCTGCCAAGCGTCCGGCCACCCCGCCATAGCGTCGGTCGCCCAGGATTGGATGGCCTGAATCCGATGCGTGTCGCCGGATCTGGTGGGTGCGGCCGGTCTCTAATTGGATGTCCAAGACCGTCGTTCGGCCGGGCACCCGGGCCTTGATGAAGTGCGCGGGCAAGGTGACCTCGGGCGGGGCAAGCGCGAAATGGGTGCGCGCTCTCTTGCCGTCCAAGTCCTCGGACCAGGTCCCTGGCTCTTCGATCTTTCCCAACACCAGAGCCCGATAGCTGCGCTCGATTCGATGCTCTCGAAACTCGGCGGCGATGGAGGCGTTGACCGACTTGTTCAGCGTGAAGAGCACCAAGCCGGAGACCGGCGTGTCCAAGCGGTGGTGCAGGCCCACGTACTTGTGGTCCGCGCGCAGCTGGTCGTAGACGTTGTCTCCGCCACCCTTGGGAGACTGGGTGGGCAGCCCGGCGGGCTTGTCGACCACGATGAAGAAGCGGTCTTGGAAGACGATGGTTGACTGGAGCATGGGCCCGTTTAGCCCAGAATGAAGGCCGCTGGCACATGGTCGACCAACCAGACCCCGTTCGAGGACAGAAAGAAGGGCACGCCGCTCTGGCAGAGGTCTCTGGAACGCACGTGCAGAATCACGGCCTTTCCTCGGCGCTGGCCCACCTTCCGTGCGGTCTCCACGTCCGCGGAGAGGTGCACGTGCTGGCGGCTGCCCTTGAGTAGGCCTTGGGCTCGGATGCTCTCGATGAACTTGGGCACGGTGCCGTGGAAGAGCAGCTCGGGTGGTTGTTGCGGCTCCAGTTCAAGGTCCACTCGAAGCGAGTGTCCCTGGCGTGCGCGGATGCGTGACGCGTCGGCGCTGAGCTCGAAGCGTTGCTTCTCGGAGCTGGCGACCAGGTCCTGCAGTCCGGCCAAGCTCCACTGGGAATCCTTGGCTTTCAGCCTGCCCAGCAGCTCGGGCACCGAGACCCACCCATGGGCGTCCAGGCGCACGTTGGCGGACTCTGGCGCGTGGCGGAGAATGAGAGAGAGGAACTTGGAGTGTTTCTTTGTGAGGGGTTTCATGCGGCCAAGGGTAGGCACCGGGCCGCAGGGTGCAAGATGCACGGCTCTCTGCGCCCCTTGCGCTAAACTGCCGCCACCCCCGAGGAGCCCTTCCATGAAGATGCACGAGCTGCTGGTCCACGCCGTCAAGGTTGGAGCCTCGGACATTCACCTCTCGGCCGGAGAGGTTCCGGCACTGCGCATCAATGGGGTGATCGAGCGCTTGGCCCAAGCCCCCCGCCTCGACGCGGAGATGTCCAAGCGGCTGGCCTACTCGATCATGAACGAGAAGCAGCGCACCATCTTTGAGAACAAGATGGAGGTGGACTTCTCCATCGGTCTGAAACAGCTGGCCCGCTTTCGCGTCAACGTGTTTACCCATGCCCGTGGCATCGGCGTGGTCATGCGTCAGATCCCCACCAAGGTGCTCACCCTCGAAGAGCTCAGACTGCCCCCCATCTTTCGGCGAATCGCAGGCTACAAGAAGGGTTTGGTGCTGATCTGTGGTCCGACGGGCTCCGGCAAGTCCACCACGATGGCCGCCATCATCGACCACATCAACAAGAACCGGGCCGAGCATGTGCTCACGGTCGAGGACCCGGTCGAGTTCGTGCACCAGCCCATCAAGTGCATCATCAACCAGCGCGAGGTCGGCGCCCACACCCACTCCTTCGCCAACGCCCTGCGCTCGGCGCTGCGTGAGGATCCCGACGTCATCCTGGTCGGCGAGCTTCGTGATCTGGAGACCATCTCCTTGGCTCTGACGGCCGCTGAGACCGGTCACCTGGTCTTTGGCACCCTGCACACCAACTCGGCGCCGGAGACCATCGACCGCTTGATCGACGTCTTCCCCCATGAGCAGCAGGGCCAGGTGCGTACGATGCTTTCCAGCTCCCTGAACGCGGTGGTCAACCAAGCGCTGCTGCGCCACCAAGACGGCCAGAGCCGCGTCGCCGCCCACGAGATCATGGTCGCCACCCCGGCAATTCGGAACCTGATTCGCGAGAACAAGCTCTACCAAATCCAGTCCATCCTCCAGACCGGAAAGGCCGACGGCATGCAGACCATGGAGGACTGCCTCAAGGATCTGGCGCTGCGCCGCATCATCAACCGCAAAGACGCCGTGGAGTACACCGGAAACCACCGCCTCTTCGAGAACGAAGATGGGCCCAAGCGTAGACCCCCAGGGCGGCGCTGATGCAGATCCACGTCAACGGCGAGCCCAAACAGGTCACAGAAGGCCTGAGCCTGGGTGCCCTCTTGGTCGAGCTGGACCTGAAGGTCGAGGCGGTCGCGGTGGCCCTCAACATGAGCGTGGTTCCGCGCAGCCTGCTGGCGGAACAGATCTTGGCCGACGGCGACCGGGTCGAGGTGGTGCGCGCTGTCGGCGGAGGCTGATCCGCGTCCCTGGGATGTGTTGCTCATCGCGGGCAGCTTCCTTGTGGTGCTCGCCTGGGCCTGGCGTCCCATCTGGGACATCGACCTGTTCTGGCATGTGGTGGTCGGCCGCCTGATCCTAGAGGGTGGGGTTCCGAGCACCGATGTGCTCTCTGCAGCGGATCCCACAGCCCCGTGGACCACCTTCCAGTGGGGCTACGAGGTGCTGGTCGCCGCCGTCGAGGCCACCTTGGGCCTGCCCGCCCTCAAGGCCCTGCACGCGGGTCTGCTGGCGGCCACCTTCGCTCTGCTCGCTGGCCTGCTGCGCAAGACCGGCGCCTCCCGCACCCTCTGCCTGGGCATCTTGGGCCTGGCCCTCCTGCTCGTTGAGGACCGAATCCGGGCCCGCCCGCACCTCTTCGAGCTGCTCTTCGTGGTGGGCCTGAGCCCGCTGCTCTACGGCCGGGAGCGCCAGGCCACCCCCATCGTTCTGGTCCTTCTCATCGGGCTCTGGGCCAACCTGCACGCGGTCTCCAGCTTGTGGTGGTTCGCCTTTGTGGGCGCCTGGGCGCTCTCTCGGCCCTCGGTCAAACGCTTCGGGACGCTGGCCGCCGGCGCGGTGGTGGCGCTGGCCAGCCCGCCTGCACGCAAGGGACTCTTTGGCGCCTTGCTCTCCCACTCCGACTGGCCCGCCGAGCTGGTGCCCGAGCTCCTGCCGACCTGGGCCTACTGGGAACAGGGCTTCTTTGGCTGGGCCATGCTGCTGAGCGTTGGCCTGGGGCTGGCCTCAGCGCTTCACTTTGCCAGCGCCAAAGAGCAGGAAAGAGGGGCCAAGATCGCCGCAATAGGCTGCGCTGTCGCGGCTTTGCTCATGGCCCGCTGGGCCTGGCTTTCGGTGCTGCCAGTGGGCTTGTGGCTGCTCTGGCAACGGCCTCGTTGGGGCTGGCTTGTCGGCGCGCTCTCCGTGGCCGTGGTGCTCGCGCACGTGGGACCCCGCTGGTCGCTGCAGGATCGACTTGAGACCCTAGAGACCGGCCGCTTTCCGGTGGCGGCCTGCCAGGCCATGCAGGAGCACGGACTGCGCGTTCCCCTGGACACAACGCCTGCTTGGAGCGGCTATTTGCTCTACTGCTTGTACCCAGATGCCCGGGTGCTCGCCGACGGTCGCTTGGTCTTTGGACCGCAGGTCACCGAGCTGCTCCTGGCCCGGGAGGCCGGGGACTTGGCCACCTTCGATCAAGCGGTTGGGGTATATGGGACGCAAGCTTTGGTCTGGCCCACCGAGAACAGTCCGCCCTTGGATCCAGCCCGCTGGCGCAGGGTCCACAGCGATCCCACAGCCGAGGTCTGGCTGCCCAGTCCGGTCTGGGGTTCGTGGGAGTGACCGGCGGCCTCTAGAGCAGGCGGCGGTTCTCCAAAGCCCGCATCAAGCTGACTTTGTCCGCGTACTCGATCTCTGTGCCCACGCTCACGCCATAGGCCAAGCGGCTGACCTGGATGCCCAGGGGCTTGAGCACCCGGTGCAGGTAGAGCGCGGTCGCGTCGCCTTCGACGTCGGGGTCGGTGGCCACGATGACCTCCTTGACGCCGTCCAGGTTGGCCAGCAGGGGCCGGATGCGCAGCTGGTCCGGGCCGATGCCGTCCAGTGGCGAGATGGAGCCGTGCAACACATGGAAGAAGCCGCGGTACTCCCCGCTGCCTTCGATGGCCTGGATGTCCTGAGGACGCTCCACCACGCAGACAATGCTGGGGTCGCGGCGGGTGTCCGAGCAGGTCTTGCAGGGGCTGGTGGTGGCGATGGTGCAGCAGCGCTCGCACTCCATCACGCTGCCTTGCAGCCCGCCTACGGCTGCGGCGATCTCGGTGACGATGGAGTCATCGGCACGCAGGAGCCACCAGGTCAGGCGCCAAGCGGTCTTCTCTCCAATGCCTGGAAGGCGGGAGAGGGCCTGAACGCAACGGCGAATGGGGTCCATCTGGGGCTCCTAGCGTGCCAAAGGCACTTGCAGGTCTTGCCTACATCAATCCGGGGGGCAGGGGCATGCCGCCTGTGGCGTCTTTCATCTTTGCGGCGACCACTTCCTTGGCCTGACGCAGGGCGTCGTTTGTGGCCGCGTGGATCAGGTCCTCGAGCATCTCGCGGTCGTCCATGGCACTGGGGTCGATGGAGACGCTAACGATCTGCTGACCGCCCGTGGCGACCACCTTGATCATGCCGCCGCCGGCTTGGCCGGTGACTTGGGTCGCCTCGGCGTCCGTCTTGGCCTGCAGCATGCGCTGCTGCAGTCCGGCCATCATGCCCTGCAGGTTGTTCAGATCGAAGCTCATGGGAGTCCCTCAGGTTCGGAGAGTGGAATTAGATCAACAAGTTTGGCGTCCAGGGCCTTGATGGCCCGTTGGACGATGGGGTCGGCGGCGGCTTCTTCGAGCAGCACCACTTTGTGGGCGGCCAGCATCTTGGCGCGGGTCTCCCGGCGGGTCAGGTTCTCTTGGTCACCGCTGTCTCGCAGGCGCGCGTCCAAGGCTGTAACGCCAGGAAAGATAATGCCGATGGCGCGCAGCAAGAAGGGGTCTTGGGCCAGCTTCTTGAAGCGCAAGACGGCCGCCTCGCCAGGGGCGACGATGCGCAAGATGTGGGCGTCTACGCCGATGAGCGCGGTGTTCTCCGCTGCGCCCCAGTACTTTGCGCGCTGAGGGGCCAGCCAGGCCTGTAGGGCGTGGAAGCGCGACTCTTCGCTGGCACCCTGTGGG
>OJIV01000693.1_pt1 | contig 13441 bp, 11 predicted proteins | sample 1595861 | NCBI WGS metagenome assembly OJIV01 (sample SAMN05416883, study PRJEB24817) | seawater metagenome | isolation source: Sea water | place: Canada:Atlantic | collected 2013-11
ATAATACCTCTTGCCTCATCTATTTCTGAGCCACCAAATGATTTTTCCCAGACGATATCTCCATTGGCAGTAGACTTTACTACCCAAAAATCATAAGATCCCTTGTTGTTTGTAATATCTACATCGTTGCTGTCTGAGCCTCCTACGGTTATTAAATTGTTACTAGCATTCTCAACAACTCCTGCAGGATTGTCGGTAAAAGATCCTCCGTAATAACGAGACCACACAAAATTTCCAGTAGGAGTTATTTTAATTGACCAATAATCTCCTCCTGCATGTCTGGTAGAAAGCCTGCCAAAATTTCCTTCACCTCCAGATGCGCTAACATCTAAAACACCAGAGAGGATAAAATGATTGTCTGATGTTTCTATAATAGACATTCCTTCATCTGCACCGGCATAACCAAAAGATTTTTGCCAAGTAAGAGCTCCAAAAGCATCAATTTTTACCACCCAAAAATCTCTATTACCATTATTTGTTGTAACATCTCCATCAACACTATCTGAATAGCCCAGTAATGCAAATCCACCATCTGAGGTTTCAATAAGACTGTTTCCTCTATCGTCTCCAGAACCTCCATAGGTTTTATTCCATTCTAACAACGCATCGGAATTGAATTTGAGTACCCAAAAATCATAATTTTCGGTTGTTTTCCCTGTAACATCCCCATCTATGCTTTGTGTATAACCAAGAACAGCAAAACCCCCGTCTAAGGTAGCAACAACAGATTTTGCGACATCATTTTTTGATCCGCCAAAAGTTTGAACAAGTTCAGGGGCTCCATCAGAATTAGCTACCACTGGATTAAAAGTTAGATCGGATTCTGTGCAACCATAGGCAATTAAAATAGCGAAAAAAAGCAGGTATTTTTTCATGAAGTTACTCGCTTTTTCTTACGATATAAAAACCACTATTTCTATCACTTATAATAATATTTCCGCTAGAAAAATACGGATATACACTCCAAACCCCATTAAAAGATGCATTGTCATTTGACGGGTAGGTATCAAAATATCCAATTTCAGCCATGGTTTCATTGCTAATATTTGTAATGTCTATTATTCGTATTCCAGCAGAATAATTAGCAAGGTAGTAGTCATTTCCTTTTATATAGCCGTTGTGATCAATAGCTGTTGTAGGGCCATAGTAATTCATATGAATAGAAGGCGCGTCTAAATCGGTAAAATTAAATACAATATTTCGTGTATTTCCACCAAAATTACGCTCATCTAATTCGTCTCCTAAGATAAAATAGTTGAGGTTTTCTGTAAACCATCCTTGGTGGGTATAGCCAATGTTAGGGTAGTTGATTGTTGCAATTTGTGTAGGGTTTGTTTTATCTGTTACATCAACAATTACAACCTCATTTTCATTGCTACCTATTAAAATTTCTTTTCCTGTATAATCTGTGTCAGGACCATTATAGGTTACAACTTGTGCATCATGAGAATAGGCATCGTTACCGTATCCGCCCTCAGAAACAGGGTTTAATGGATTTGAAATATTTACAAAATGTGGACCTCCACTATAGGTATTTGTACCAACAGCGTACGCATAGCCTTGTGTTTCATTAATTACAATATTGTGTGCTTTTCCAAAACCATTATAATGAGCATCTTCTGTAAATGTTACTGGAGGCACATCTGAGCCAACACTAGTTAGTCTTGTAAGGTCAAAAACCTGCATTCCATGATTTGAAGCTTCACTTACTATAAAAGCATAATTACCGTAGGTTTTAATATCTCGCCAAGAACTACTAGTTGTATGTGTTGGCAAAAACCCAACAATTCTTGGAAACTCTAGATCAGAAATATCAATAAAAGAAGTTCCTGTATTAAGACCCATCAAGGCATATTCTTTTCCGGTAGCAGGATCTGTCCAACCCCAACAGTCATTTCCAGAATTGGCACCTAAAGTATTTAAATCTATGTGGCCTATTAAATCATAGTTATTACAAGGATACTCTCCCGCAAATCCATTTTCACAAAAATTAAGGACAAAGGCAGGTGTTTCATCTACGTCTATAATTGAAAATGTAACTACTTGAATTTCGCTGATATCTCCTTCAGCATCATTTACAGTTACTTCAAAACTATAACTAGATTTTATTTCAAAATCTGGATTAGCATCCAAGCTTACTGTATTATTATTTAGCGTCAAGAAATCAGCATCTGGGCCGCTTAAAAAATATCCAATTACCTCAACATTTCCTGTAGCTTCAATTATATATACAGTTTGTCCAGCGCCACTGTTTTCAATCAAGTCAATTCCAGTATTTCCAGAAACTATTTGTGGAGGCGTATATTCTAGTGTTACTGATTTTTTGCAAGAGAAAGTAAATAAAAAAATACACGACACTACAATAAATTTTTTCATTCTGAAGGTTTTTTAATATACTATTATTTTATGTTTTAAATCTATTCTTATTAGTAGAAACAAATATAGCAGTTTTAAAGAACAAAAAAAGAGAAGACAGAATAGCAACAAGATGTGGGGTTTATTTTTAAGATGTGTATATCTTTGCAAAATGTTAGAAGATAAAAATCAATCAAGAACGTCGTTATCAGAACTAGGAGAATTTGGTTTAATAAATCATATCACAAAACATTTTAAGACATCTCACAAAACAACCGTAAAAGCAGTTGGGGATGACGCGGCTGTTTTAGAAAGTTCAGAAAAACAGACATTAATTACAACAGACTTACTAATTGAAGGAGTGCATTTTGATTTAAGCTATATGCCCCTGAAACATCTGGGATATAAGGCTGTAGTTGTAAATCTTTCTGATGTTTTTGCTATGAATGCAGTAGCAGAACAAATTACAGTATCTATTGCTGTTTCTAATCGTTTTCCGTTAGAAGCAATAGAAGAGTTATATGCTGGAATTCAGTTAGCTTGTGAAACCTATACTATTGATTTAATAGGTGGAGATACTACTTCATCTACAAAAGGAATGCTAATTTCTGTTACAGCTATTGGCAAGGCAGCCAAGGAAGAAATTGTTTATAGAAGCGGAGCAAAAGAAACAGATTTAATTGTTGTTTCTGGCGATTTGGGTGCTGCATACCTAGGGCTACAAGTCTTGGAAAGAGAGAAACAGGTATTTAAAGTAAACCCAAACAATCAGCCAGATCTAGATAATTATACCTATTTAATTGAACGTCAACTAAAGCCAGAAGCAAGAAAAGATATTTCCTCTCTTTTAAAAGAAATGGACGTGCAACCAACAGCCATGATTGATATTTCTGACGGGTTATCTTCTGAAGTTATGCATATCTGTTCACAAAGTGAGGTGGGGTGTAAAATCTATGAAGACAAAATACCATTAGATCCTCAAGTAATTTCTGCCTGTGAAGAGTTTGATTTAGATAGCACTATGGTAGCTTTAAGTGGCGGAGAAGATTACGAGTTGTTATTTACGGTGCCTATTGGAGATTTTGAAAAGGTGAAAGGAAATCCACATTTGTCTATCATTGGCCATATTACCGATAAAGCAACTGGATTAAACTTAGTGACAAGAGCTGGTCAAGAATTAGAACTGAAAGCACAAGGGTGGAATGCGCTTGCTAAAGAAGAAGAACAATAATACTGCTGTTATTTTAGCACTGCTTTACAAACTTTTGTAAGGCTATCAATAGCTCATGGGTATTTTCAATATGGCTCATATGACCTCCAGATAAAATAACGCTTTCGGCTTGTATTTCTTTAGCCTCCTCTAGAGCTTCCTCTACAGATAAAACAGGGTCTTTTTTACCCAGTATATATAATTTTTTAAAACCATTATTTTTTAAAACAGCCATTCTGTTTGGCCGTATTCTCATTCCTTCTTGACACGCCATATAGCCCTGTAAAGATGTTTTTAAAGCATCGTTTAGCGCATTTTCTATCTCAAACGTAAAGGCAGCTTTGTTTTCTTCACCAAATAAATTAACAAAAGACATTCTCACCATATTAGTAAAATTACTCTGTACCATTTTATTAGCTCTTTCACGTAATTTTTTTCGTGCTGTATCATCTGATAATGACGTAGAATTTAACAAGCATAGCCCTCTTATCATTTCAGGACGTTTATCAGCCAGGGCTAGAGAAACATAACCACCCATAGAATGACCAATAATAGTAATTTTTCTAATTCGCAACAATTTTAGAACAGCTAAAACTTCATCAGCCATTAGCTCCATAGAATGAACATAGCCTAAACAATCTGTTTGCCCATGACCTAATAAGTCTATTGCAAGTACCCTATTGGTGTTGGAAACTTTAGGAACAATCTCTTTCCACATCCTCTTGTTTTCTAGAAATCCATGCAATAAGACCACTACAGGTCCTTTTCCAGAATCTGTGTATGAAATTTTGATGTTTTTAAATGAAAGTGATTTTTCCATCTTACAAAAATATGTATCTTTCCATTGTCTCATAGAATTTAATTCATGTTTTCATCACCTTTTTCAACACTAACTAAAAACCAAGAAATAAGATTGACAAGAGTTCTCTTATTTTTAGTCGTCTTGTGCATTGCTGTGTTGCAATATTTAGATCAGTTTTTAATAAATGACACCTGCTCTGGAGGAATTATTGCTTTTGAATTGGCAGGAGATTTAGAAACCGCAGGATCTTATTTAAATTCTTGGGGAGAAAAAGGAAAAATAGCAGTGTCTTTGGGTTTAGGGATCGATTTTTTATTTCCAATTGCTTATTCATTATTTATGGCCATTTTAATTCATAAATTAAATGTACTTCTTTGGTCTAAAAGGCCGTTTTTTATAGTAGGAAATGTCTTGATTTGGGTAATATTTCTTGCCGGAATCTTTGATTATATAGAAAACATAGGGCTAATTAACTTGGTTTTAGGAAATATGGATCAGTTTTGGGTCTCTGTGGCATTCTATTTTGCAACAATTAAGTTTTTTATCATTTTGGTCGTTTTTTCGTACATTTTGATCAATTTTAGCCTCTTTTTGATTAAAAAATGGACAAAATGAGCAAAAATAGAGAAATTTGGATTACGGGTTTTGCACTCTTTGCGCTCTTTTTTGGGGCAGGAAACTTAATTCTTCCACCTTTTTTAGGAGTAAATTCTGGAAACCAATGGTGGTTGGTTTTTTTTGGGTTTATTATTACAGCTGTTTTTATTCCAATACTAGGTATTTTGGCACATGCAAAAGTTCAAGGAACCATGTATGATTTAGGAAAAAAAGTAGCTCCTTGGTTTAGCTCATTGTACTGTGTTGTTATGTATTTAATTGCTGTTACAATTCCGGCTCCTAGAACTGCTTCTGTTGCTCATGAAATGGCAATCCACCCTTTTTTTGGAACAAGCCCATTACTTACAAGTAGTCTTTATTTTATATTAATTTTTATTTTTGTGATCAATCGGTCAAAACTCATAGAGCTAATTGGAAAATTTTTAACGCCAATTATTGTTGTTATTCTAGTGGCCATTATTGCGTTGGCTTGGGGTAGTTCTCCTCAATACATGAACTCAAACACCTTTGATGTTCCTTTTGTAAGCGGTATTCTAGAAGGGTATCAAACTTTTGATGCTATTGGCGGGGTTGTGGTTGGAGCAGTTATCATTATTTCATTAAATCTACGAGGTCACACATCTTATAAAGACACGAAAACACTTATTACCAAAGCAGGTTTTATTGCAGGAGTAGGACTGCTACTAATTTATGGAGGATTAATTTTTAGTGGAGCATTATTAAGTGCTGAATTTTCTGAAAATGCAACAAGAACTGAAATTTTAACGAGCTTAAGCTCGCAAACATTAGGAGCTACAGGAACTTCTTTTTTAAGTATTTTAGTTGCTTTGGCGTGTTTTACCACTGCCGTTGGAATTGTAACAGGAACTTCAGATTATGTAAAAGGAATTTTTAAAAATTCACAAAAAGCATATGTTATAACTGCATTTATAAGTTGTGTTTTAGGAGTTGTCATTGGTCATTTTGAAGTTAGTTTTATTATTAAAGCAGCAGTTCCAGCATTAATGTTTATTTACCCAATTACCATCGTATTAATCTTATTGAATGTTGTTTCAAATAAACTTGCGTCACCAATGGTTTTTAAAGGAGTTGTGCTCATTACCTTTCTTTTTAGCATCCCAGATTTTTTGGGTTCTTTACAATTAAACGATTTTTTGAACCCTATTACCTATTGGATTCCTTTGTCTTCTAAAAGTTTAGGATGGGCTCTCCCAGCACTAACAATGTTTATTGCACTAAATGTTTATAATCATCATCAAAAAAGGAGTACTAGAGAAGCCCCAACATCCTAGAAATTAAGAGTATATTTGCGCCTTATTATGCTAAACCATTATATTTATTTAAATGAACATACCACAAAGTGGGTTAGCTTCGTTCATGGAGCTGGAGGAAGCAGTTCTATATGGTTCAGGCAAATAAGGGCTTTTAAAAAAGAATTTAATGTATTGATCTTAGATCTTAGAGGTCATGGAAACAGCAAACCAACTATTAAAGACACCTTTAATAATGAGTATACTTTTAACGCCATTACCCAAGATATTATTGAGGTATTGGCGCATTTAAAGATACAGAAATCACATTTTATAGGCATCTCTTTAGGAACAATTCTAATTAGAAATTTAGCGGAAAAAAAACCAGATTTAGTAGAAAGCATGGTGCTTGGAGGTGCTATTTTAAAATTAAATGTTCGTTCACAAATTTTAATGCGTGTGGGAAACCTATTTAAGTCTGTGGTTCCTTATATGATGTTATATAAATTGTTTGCGTTTATTATAATGCCCAAAAAAAACCACAAAGAATCTAGAATCCTTTTTGTGAATGAAGCTAAAAAATTATATCAGAAAGAGTTTATTAGATGGTTTAAATTAACGGCAGAGATAAACCCATTACTTCGTTTTTTTAGAGCAAAAGATATTAAAATTCCTACCTTGTATGTAATGGGTGCCCAAGATCATTTGTTTTTGCCATCTATTAAAAGAGTGGTAAAAGATCACCTACAATCTTCTTTATATGTTGTTGAAAATTGTGGACATGTTGTAAATGTAGAGCAGCCAGAAGATTTTAACACAAAAACAATTGGCTTTCTAAAAGGGCTTAGTATTTAAAGACATTTTTTTCTTGATTTGAGGTTTTGACTATAAATAAAAAAACCTACCCCTTGTTCATTAAAGCTTCAATCTCATCTGCCTCAATAGGTATATTCCCCATTAAATTAAAAGGTGCTCCAGATTTTTGCACCACTACATCATCTTCTAAACGAACACCAAAACCTTCTTCAGGAATATAAATACCTGGCTCTACAGTAAAGACCATATTTTCCTCTATTGGTAAATGTAGTAGGCCATAATCATGAGTGTCTAAACCGATATGATGAGAAGTGCCGTGCATAAAATATTTTTTATAAGCAGGCCAATCTTTATCTTCATGTTGCACATCAGCCTTGTCTAGAAGACCTAAGCCAAGCAATTCTGAAGTCATAAGCTTACCAACTTCTTCATGATACTGTTCCCAGTAAGCACCTGGAACCAATAATTTTGTTGCCTCCTTTTTTACGGTGTTTACAGCATTATAAACTGCTTTTTGTCTGTCACTAAATTTTCCAGAAACAGGAACTGTTCTGGTTAAATCACTTTTATAGTTTGCATACTCAGCAGCTACATCCAATAAAATTAAATCACCCGCTTTACATTGTTGGTTGTTTTCTATATAATGCAGTACATTGGCATTATTTCCAGCAGCAATAATTGGTGTGTACGCAAATCCTTTAGAACGATTAATAATAAATTCGTGTACCAACTCTGCCTCAATTTCATATTCCCATACAGAGGGTTTTATGAAATTTAAAATTCTACGAAACCCTTTTTCAGTAATATCACAAGCCTGTTGCATTAGATCTAATTCAATAGGGTCTTTTACCGCTCGTAATTCTTGTAAAATTGGATTGCTTTTTGCAACAGAATGTGCAGGGTATTTAGCTAACAACCACTTTGTAAAACGATCTTCTCTGGTTTCTGTTTCAACATTGGCTCTATAGTGCTCATTGGTATTAATGTAAAACGTATTGCATTGAGTAGAGAGCTCAAATAGTATTTTTTCTAAGTCTTGTAGCCAATAAACAGTTTGTATACCAGCTGTTTTAAAAGCAGCTTCTTTGGTTAGTTTTTCACCTTCCCATACAGCTATATGTTCGCTAGTTTCTTTTAAGAATAAGATTTCACGATGTTTTTCTTTTGGGCAGTCAGGAAATAACACCAATACACTCTCTTCTTGATCTACGCCACTTAAATAAAAAATATCTCTGTGTTGGTCAAACGGCATGGTACTATCTGCACTTACTGGATAAATATCATTAGAATTAAAAACAGCCAAACTAGCAGGCTTCATCTTAGCCATAAAGTGTTGTCTATTTTTGATAAAAAGCGCTGAATCTATTTGATGATATTTCATTTTCTACGTATTTAATTCACAAATGTAGCTAATAAAAAGCAAAAAAAAGACGCATTATCTGCGTCTGTTTCTTGAGTTTCTTTTGCTACGCCCTTCAGAGTTAGATGATCTAGCGTCTCTTGGCGTATGGTTTTTTCGATGTGGTTTTTTTGAAGATGAGCTCTTAAAAGAACCCTTGCTTTGAGTAGCAGCTCTTTTTGGTGGAGCATTGTCGGTTGGTTCGTAGCCTTCTATAATTTCAGTGGCTAATTTTTTACCCAGCAATTTTTCTATTTCTCGTTGATATTCTGTCTCTTCACTACAAACTAAAGAAATAGCTTCACCACTTGCACCAGCTCTTCCTGTTCTTCCTATTCTGTGAACATAGTCTTCAGGAATATTAGGTAATTCAAAATTAACAACATGCGGTAATAATGGAATGTCTAAGCCACGAGCCGCAATATCTGTAGCAACTAATACACGAATATCATTGGTTTTAAAATTTGATAAGGCCTTGGTTCTAGCGCCCTGACTCTTGTTACCATGAATGGCAGCTGCAGAAATTCCAGATTGAAGCAGTTGTTTTGTTAATTTATTAGCCCCGTGCTTGGTTCTCATAAAGATTAATACTTGATTCCAGTTTCCGTCTTTTATGAGGTTGGTAACAATGCTTGTTTTATCTTTTTTATTGACCCTATAAGCTTTTTGACTCACCATCTCGGCCGTTGAGTTTTCTGGCTCAGCCTCTACCATCACTGGGTTTCTTAAAATCCCTTGAGCTAGTTGTTTAATTTCTTTAGAAAAGGTAGCCGAAAATAGTAGGTTTTGCCTTTTTGCAGGCATAAAACTAATAATCTTATTGATATCTCTTACAAACCCCATGTCTAACATTCTGTCTGCTTCATCTAAAATTAAAACATCTATGCGTTTAAATGAAACTGCTTTTTGATTGTGTAAGTCTAATAATCTACCTGGAGTTGCCACCAAAATATCGACCCCTCTTTTTAGGGTAGCAATTTGAGAAGCAGCTTTCACTCCACCAAAAACAACCGCTGAATGAATGTTTAAATAAGAGCTATATTCTCTCACATTATCATATACTTGAGCCGCTAGTTCTCTTGTTGGTGTTAAAACTAATGCCCTTAAAGGTCTGTATTTAGGGTGTTTTGTTTCTGACAAATATTGAAGAACAGGTAGGGTAAAACCAGCTGTTTTTCCAGTTCCTGTTTGCGCAGAAGCTAGTACATCTTTTCCTGCTAAAATATGTGGAATTGCTTTTTCTTGAATTGGAGAAGGAGTTGTATATCCTTTTTCTTGAACCGCTTTTAACAAAGCATCTGTTAGGCCTAAATCTTTAAATGACATCTATAATGTTTATGAAAAAATAACAATAGTATTTTTTCTGAATAATGCCGCAAATGTACACCGATTAATTGTAAGCCAAAGTGTGACCTCTTTTTTTTCGCACAGGAATAAGATTAAACTAAAAGAAAAGTAAAGTAGAAAATCATCACAAAAATTTATTCGCTATTTTTGAGAGACTATACATAACAAATACAACAAAAAATTAACCATCATGAAAACTATTTTTAAGGCTTTATTTTTATTCATTACTATAGGTATATCTGCTCAACAATCTGCAACAGAATCAGAAGTTGTAACAAAAGCACTTAAAGAAAAGGAGGCGCTAACAAAAACATCTATCATTAAAAACCTGTCTTTTACTAATATTGGACCAACTGTAATGAGTGGGCGAGTAGCAGACATGGCAGTAAACCCTGAGGATCCAACAGAGTTTTATGTAGGCTATGCATCTGGAGGGTTGTGGTATACGAATAATAATGGAGCTTCCTTTACGCCTCTTTTAGATAACAGCCCTACCCAAAATGTTGGTGACATTGCTGTAGATTGGAACAACAGAACTATCTGGGTTGGAACAGGTGAAAAAAACTCTTCAAGATCTTCATATGCCGGAATAGGGATGTTAAAATCTAACAATCAAGGAAAAACTTGGGAACATGTTGGTTTGTCAGATTCTCATCATGTAAGTAGAATTGTTATTAATTCAGAAAATCCAGAAGAAGTGGTGGTTGGAGTTATTGGTCATTTGTATACCCCAAACAAAGAACGAGGAGTTTTTAAAACAATTGATGGAGGGAAGACATGGAAGAAAACATTATTTATAAATAATGATACCGGAATTATAGATGTGGTAGCTGCGCCAGAGAACCCTAATGTATTGTATGCGGCTTCTTGGGAGCGAGAACGTAAAGCTTGGAATTTTGACGGAGACGGAAATAATTCTGCTATCTATAAAAGTACAGACGGTGGAGATACTTGGGGAAATATTTCTAGCAATAATGGATTTAGAAATGGGGCTGGTGTTGGAAGAATTGGATTAAGTATTTATGATGAAAACACAGTGTATGCTTTACATGACAGTCAGTTTAGAAGAGCTTCTAAAGAGAAGAAAAACCAAGCTTCTAATGGGTTAACAAAAGAAGGTTTTAAAAAGATGTCTAAAGATCAATTCTTAAAATTAACAGACAAAAAATTAAATAATTACTTAAAAGCAAATCGTTTTCAAGAGAAATATAGTGCAGTATCTGTAAAAAAAATGGTTAGGTCGGGTGCTGTAAAGCCAATAGATTTAGCAAAATATGTAGAGAATGCAAATACCTTGTTGTTTGATACTCCTGTTGAAGGGGCTGAGGTTTTTGTTACTACAAATGGAGGAAAAAACTGGAATAAAACACATAAAAACCATATAGATGGTTTGTATTCTTCTTATGGATATTACTTTGGAGAAATTCGTGTAGACCCTCAAGATAAAAATGCTATTTATGTATTGGGAGTGCCTATATTAAAATCTAAAGATGGTGGAAAAACATTTACTTCTATTGGGAAAGAAAATGTGCATTCAGATCATCAAGCCCTATGGGTAAATCCAAAAAGAAAAGGACATCTTGTTGAAGGAAATGATGGAGGACTTAATATTTCCTATGATGATGGAGAACATTGGGTAAAATTAAACTCACCATCGGTAGGGCAGTTTTATGCAATTTACGCAGACAACCAAACACCGTATAATGTGTATGGAGGTTTGCAAGATAACGGTGTTTGGACAGCATCTCACAATGCTAAGATGAATAACAGATGGCACCAAACAGGCAAAAATCCTTATACATCTATTATGGGAGGAGATGGCATGCAAGTTCAAGTAGATGACAGAAACCCATCTATTGTGTATACAGGTTCTCAATTTGGAAATTACTTTAGACTTAACAGAGATAAAGGAGAAAGAACATATATTCAGCCCAAACATACTTTGGGAGAAGCTCCCTACAGATTTAATTGGCAAACACCCATTCATTTATCTAGACACAACCAAGATATTTTATATCTAGGAGGCAATAAATTACATAGAAGTTTAAATCAAGGAGATACTTGGGAAACTATTTCAGACGATCTAACAACTGGCGGGAAAAAAGGAAATGTTGCTTACGGAACTTTAACCACCATTTCTGAATCTCCTTTTCAATTTGGACTCTTGTATGTTGGTTCAGATGATGGTTATGTGCATCTTTCTAAAAACGGAGGAGGTTCTTGGGAGCGCGTTTCAAACTCTTTTCCAAAAGAGTTGTGGGTAAGTAGAGTGATTGCTTCAAAACATAAAAAAGAACGTGTTTATGTAACGTTAAACGGATATCGTTCAGATGATTTTACGGTGTATATCTATGTCTCCAATGATTACGGGAAAAACTGGGAGAATATTTCTAATAATATTCCAACATCACCAGTAAATGTAATTCGTGAAGATTCTGAAAACCCAAACTTATTGTATGTTGGTACAGATAACGGCGCCTATGCTTCTTTTAATCAGGGTAAAGAGTGGTCCCCTTTTCAAAAAGGATTGCCCAATGTAGCCATTCATGATTTGGTTATTCAGCCAACGGCTAAACATTTAATTTTGGGAACACATGGAAGGAGTTTATATAAAGCAACGATTACCTCACTTCAGTCAATGACCTCAGAAATCATAGCAAAAGAATCTCATATATTTTCAATTTCAAACATTAAAAAAGATAGAAGGTGGGGAAATTCATGGGGGAGATGGTCATCTCCATTTATTCCAAAAATTTCAATTCCATATTACTTAAATAGTTCAAAAAAAGTAACTATAAATATTTATAAAGATGAGCTATTAGTGGCCTCTACAGTTAAAGATTCTGATAAAGGGTTTAATGAGGCTAGCTTTGATCTTTCCTTTTCTGAAAAAGGACGAAAAGCGTATTTAAAAAAGGTTAAAGATCAGTCATTAAAAGCTGCTAAAAATGGCACATACTTTTTACCAAAAGGAGTCTACACCGTTAAAATAGCATCGTCTACTGAAGTTTTTGAAATACAGTAGACGATTAAGTTATTTTCTTTGTGAGGGCCACCCAAGAGGTTGGCTTCAAAAGCATAGGTTTCTTCAAATGAAAGGCTTGTTAATAAGGTTGGAGTTTCTTCTATTGGGGTTTCTATAATAGGGTCTGGTATAATATCTTCTGTGTTAGATTCACAATTAGAAAATGACAAAGCAGCAACAATACTAAGTAATAAGGGGTAGAATTTAGTTTTCATAAAACAGTTTTTTTTAATATATATATTATAGGTGCAAATACTTTTAAAAGGTTGCGTTAAGGGTTTTTAATAAAGATGAAATCTTAATTTTTTACAGAGAGTATTAATTTAATTAACTATAATGATTCTAAATACAAAGTAAAATAGTTTTTGGAGTTTGGTTAGAAAACGATTGCGTTGTACCTTTGCAAGCATAAAAATTAACCAAAAAATGAGTGGAATTTTAAGTTCTTCAATAGGTAGAAAGTTTGCCATGGCAATTTCAGCGCTCTTTCTTATGATTTTTCTTTTACAGCATTTTGCCATAAACATACTTTCTGTATTTAGTCCAGACACATTTAACGAAGTCTCTCACTTTATGGGCTGTCTCTTATACACATCTCCGAGCCCACGAGACAGGCAGA
>OJIV01000696.1_pt1 | contig 13414 bp, 9 predicted proteins | sample 1595861 | NCBI WGS metagenome assembly OJIV01 (sample SAMN05416883, study PRJEB24817) | seawater metagenome | isolation source: Sea water | place: Canada:Atlantic | collected 2013-11
ATTTCTGCCTGTCTCGTGGGCTCGGAGATGTGTATAAGAGACAGATTTCATGGTCTTTTATAATATCTGCTATTTTTAAATTTAAAACCCCACTTTGTTGTGTGCCCATAATATCTCCAGGGCCTCTAAGTTTTAAATCTACTTCTGCAATTTCGAAACCATCACTAGTTTTAACCATGGTTTCTAATCGTGTTCTTGCATTTTCAGATAGTTTGTGGCTGGTCATTAAAATACAATAACTTTGATCAGCACCTCTTCCAACTCGTCCTCGGAGCTGGTGTAGCTGAGCTAAGCCAAAGCGTTCTGCGCTTTCAATAATCATCACACTGGCATTAGGGACGTTAACGCCAACCTCAACAACAGTTGTAGCCACCATGATTTGAGTTTCACCTTTTATAAAGCGATTCATTTCAAACTCTTTGTCTTGTGATTTCATTTTTCCATGAACTATGGATATTTGATAGTCGGGTTTTTGAAACTCTCTGGAAATACTTTCGTAGCCATCCATCAAATCTTTATAGTCTAAAACTTCACTTTCTTGTATTAAAGGGTACACTATATAGACCTGTCTGCCTTTTGAGATTTCATCTTTTATAAACTTAAAAACACGAAGCCTGTTTGAGTCAAAACGATGTACTGTTTTAATGATTTTTCTACCTGGCGGAAGTTCATCAATTATCGAAATATCTAGGTCTCCATAAATGCTCATTGCGAGGGTTCTTGGAATGGGTGTTGCAGTCATTACAAGAACGTGAGGAGGGAAGGTGTTTTTATGCCAAAGTTTACTTCTTTGAGCAACTCCAAACCGGTGTTGTTCATCAATAATTGCAAGCCCTAAATTTTTAAATTTTACCTTATCTTCTAGCAATGCATGAGTGCCAATTAAGAGATCAATTTCTCCATTTTCTAGTTTTTCATGGATTATTCTTCTATCTAAAGTTTTAGTTGAGCCAGTTAACAAGTAAATACTGATATTAAGATGTTTACATAATTTATTTAAACCATTATAGTGTTGGACTGACAAAATTTCAGTAGGAGCCATTAAACAAGTTTGAAAACCATTGTCAAGTGCTATTAATATTGACATTAATGCTACAATTGTTTTACCAGAACCTACATCTCCTTGTAATAGTCGATTCATTTGAGCATTGCTACCTAAATCGGTTCTAATTTCTTTGATTACTCGTTTTTGTGCTTGCGTTAATTCGAAGGGTAAATGATCTTTAAAAAAGGCATTAAAATGATTTCCAATTTTTGTAAAGGGATAGCCTTTAATTTTGGCTTTATGAATTAAATTTTTACGAATTAATTGCAATTGAATGTAGAATAATTCTTCAAATTTTAATCGATATTGCGCCCTTGAAAGTAGCTGTTGATTTTGAGGAAAATGAATGTTTAAAAGCGCTTCTTTTTTAGCTAATAATTTTAAAGATTCTAGTATGTTATTTGGTAAGGTTTCTGCGATGCTATTTTTAGTTTCTAAAAATAAATGTTGCATCATCGAATTGACAACTCGATTTGATAATCCTCTAGCTATTAATTTTTCTGTAGAAGGATAAACGGGCTGCATAACGGGACGTAAATTTTTTTCATATTCCGTTAATAATTCCATTTCTGGATGTGGCATCGAAAAAACACCATTGAACCAGTTGGTTTTTCCAAAAACAACATAGGCAACATTTAATTTTAAATTTTCTCTAATCCACTTATGACCTTTAAACCATACTAATTCCATTTTTCCAGAATTATCTTGAAAGTTTGCCACTAAGCGTTTTCCTCTTTTTTGTGCTACCGTTTTAATATTCGTTAATTTTCCGATAATCTGTACATCTGCACTGGTTCGTTGAAGTTGGTCAATTTTGTAAAACTGAGTTCGATCTAAATACCTATTAGGAAAGAGGTTTACTAAATCTTGAAACGTATATATTCCTAACTCCTTTTTAAGTAAATCGGCCCTATTTGGACCCACTCCTTTTAAATAATCTATGGGTGTTTGAAATAAATTGATGTTCATTTTATGGCTACTAATATTTTGCATTATAAAAAATAATAAGTTACTAAATTATATATTTGTTTAGAAACTCAATGATTTAATAATAGTATAATAAAAAAAATACAAATTACTTGTTTTAATCAAGATTGTTTGTCTTATTTCCGCTTTTTGTTTTAATATTTCTACACTTTTATCAACTACTCAATTAAGGGAAGAATACCCTTTGTAACTAAATGAATTAACGAAATATTCAATATTTATAAATACTACAATTAAAATCTGGATACTATAGGTTTAGTATTTTTTATCTATTGATGGAAATACGTATAATGCGATTGAGAACTATGGATTTTATAATTATTTTAGAATAAATAAAGTGCTTAATAGGTATTAAAAAGGTTATTTTTGAGAAACAGAAATAATCTTTTTTTATTTATGAATCTTTTTTGTCTGCTGCGAAAGATGAAGTTATTAAGGGTTAAACCTAGCTTTTTTTGCTTACTGTCATTACTGTTTTTTAGCGCTTTTGTTTTTAGTCAGCAAACTGAAATAGTCGATTTTATTAGTGTTAAAGCAGTTGTGAGGCCATTATTAAAAGAAAAAAAGATTATAGCAAATGCATCTTATACATTTAAAATATTAAAGAAATGTGATTCGGTGTATTTAGATGCCAAAGGAATTTTTTTATTAAAAAATATAAAGAATTATAAAATAGCTGTTATTTTAAAAAATAAGAAGATCTGGTTCGTTTCTAATTTTAAGCCAAATCAAACGTATACTGTTTCATTTGAATATGAAACGAGTCCTAAAAAAGCACTGTATTTTTTAGATCATCAAATATGGACACAAGGACAAGGTAAATATACCTCTAATTGGCTGCCTAGTATTGATGATATGAACGATAAAATTGAATTTGATATAAGTTATATTATTCCTTCAGATAAAACAATTGTTGCAAACGGTAAATTAGTTGCTGTAACTGATAATGGTAATGTTAAAAAATGGAGCTTTAATATGGAGCATCCTATGTCAAGTTACTTGGTATCCTTTGCAGTCGGAGATTTTTCTAAAAAAACTATAGTTTCTTCAAGCAATATCCATATGGAGCTATATTATCCTACTAGTGATTCATTGCTTATAGAGCCGACTTATAGATATTCAAAAAGAATTTTTGATTTTTTAGAAAATGAAATTGGTGTTGATTATCCTTGGCAGAATTATAAACAAGTACCCTTAAAAGATTTTTTATACGCTGGAATGGAAAATACGTCTGCTACCTTTTTTTCAGATGCTTTTATAGTTGATTCAATTGGGTTTGTAGATCGAAATTATGTGAATGTTAATGCTCACGAACTAGCACATCAATGGTTTGGAAACTTAGTTACCGAAACTTCTAGTGAAAGTCATTGGCTGCATGAAGGATTTGCTAGTTATTATGCCTTATTAGCTGAAAAAGAAGTCTTTGGTGAGGATTATTATTATTGGAAATTATTTCAATCTGCAGAGCAATTACAATCATTAAGTGAAGAAGGAAAAGGAGAAGCTTTAAATAATCCTAAAGCAAGTTCATTGACATTTTATGAAAAAGGAGCTTGGGCTTTACATATTTTAAGAGAAAAGATTGGAGATTCTATTTTTAAAAAAGCAATTAAGAATTATATAGAAAAATACCAGTATAAAAATGTTAGGATCGATGATTTTATTATTGAGGTAGAACACGCTTATGGTAAAGAGCTTATTGAATATAAAAAGGATTGGATATTGCAAAGTGCATTTAAATCAGAACAAGCTTATCAATCATTGATCAAATCAAATTTTATTAATGAGTATTTTAAAATTTCTGCCTTGCGAGAAACTCCAATTACATTAAAAATGGCAGAATTTGGAAAAGCATTGATTTTCCCGGATGATTTTATTGGCCAAGAAATAGTTTATCAATTAATAAACGAACCATTATCTTTAACACTACCATTATATAAAAAAGCTTTTAATAGCAACAATGTATTTGTTAGACAGGCCATTGCATTATCAATGGATAAAATCCCTAAAGAATTAAAATCTTACTATGAAAGCCTTTTATATGATAATTCCTATTTAACTCAAGAATCGGCATTGGGGAATTTATGGGTTAATTTTCCGGAGAATAAATCAAAATATTTAGATAAAATGGACGGAATTATTGGATTTCGTGATAAAAATATAAGGCAGTTTTGGTTGTTTTTAGCCTTGATTACTGAAGATTACCAAACGGTTAAAAAAGAATATTTTTTAGAGGAATTAATTGAATATACTTCTTCTAAATATGCTTATAATATTCGTGAAAAAGCATTGGAATATATTGGGTATTTAAATGTATGGAATCGTGATTCACTAGTAAACCTAATTGATGCAAGTCAGCATCATTATTGGAGATTTAGAGATTTTTCTAGAAACATATTTAAAGGTTTATTGGAGGATGAAAAATATCGGGAACAATTCATGTTATTAAAACAGGAACTAGATACTGATTCTTTAAAGTTTTTAAAAATGATGTTAAATGAAAAATAATTTAAAAAAAACAGAATATTCGCACAGGAAAATTTGTAGCCTCCAATAACGATGTAATTATTAATTTTTATTTTACTCCCACAGTATTAACTATCAATTCATTAATTTTTGACCAAGATAAAATGAAACAGTGTTGGAAAATAGGGTTTGAGTATGCTAAAAGAAAAAATATCAACTTAAACGAGTTGATAGATTAAAACATTTCACCAACTTCTTTCTTAACATACATTAAGGCTTTATGTGAAGGAGTAACTTCATCCATAAAGTAATTTAACATAAAAGCCCTTAATTTATCTGGATCATTTACGTTCTTATTGATAGTAGATTGCCTTATTACTTGTATCGTTGCATTTTTTGTAGCAGTAATTAAATTCCAACATTCTGGACTCACATATAGTTGCTGAGAAAGATTATGTTCGTATTCATTATCAATATTCTGAATAAGTAATGTTTCATAGTTCTGTAAATCATCAGAATGTGGTTGAACTCTAATTAAAAGTTTATTTGGGTCGATGCGTTCTAAAAGAAGTGTCAACCGTTCATAAGCTTGTAGTCTTATAGGTAATAAGTTTTTTTGAGCTTCTTTTTGAATTAAATAACGCCTTCTTCCTTCTTCATTGGAGGTATGCCCTTTAAAAAAGAAATACGCTACGAAGCCAACTACAATAGCTGGTAATAAATAAGCAAAATAACTAATAACTAAGCTAAGATCTTCCATAAATATAAATTTCTACCACAAACTTAATAGGTTTTAAAATAATGTACAAGATTGTTCCTATTTAATATAAAAACCTTTTCTAAACCATAGATATAGCCCTTTATATTAGTTTGTAGGGGTTAAATCAATAACTAATTAATTTGCGTTCAAATAATCCATAGTTAATTGGCAAAATACCTTTACACCTAGTAACATACTACTGTCATCAATTAAAAAATCTGGAGTATGATGAGGAAAAGACTCTTTATTTCCAGGAGTCATTCCTCCTAAGAAGAAATAAAATCCTGGAACTACTTCTTGAAAATAAGAAAAGTCTTCACCACCTGTAGTAGCCTTTACAAGATACACATTATCTTTACCTGCCGAAGCCTCTAAACTAGGGAGCATTTGTTCTGTTAACGCTAAATCATTAAAAGTGATGACGGTATTGCTCTGCCATGTTATGGTGGCAGTGCCTCCATAAGCTGCCGCTATATCTCTAGACATTTCATTCATACGCCGTATGATTTTTTCTCTCATATCTGAATCAAGAGTTCTTACGGTACCCACTAGCTCTGCACTTTCAGGTATGATATTAAATCGAACACCACTTGTAATTTTTCCAACAGTAATTACTGCTGCTTCGTTTGTTAAGTCAGATTCACGACTAATAATACTTTGAAAGCCATCAATTATTTTTGCAGAAATATAAATAGGATCTACACCGCCCCATGGTCTTGAACCGTGAGTTTGCTTTCCTTTAACATTTACTGTAAATTGTTCTACTGCAGCCATAGTACCTCCTGGCTTGTAGTTAATAGTTCCGACTGGTGTGCCAGAACCAATATGTAAACCAAAGATGGCATCCACATCGGGATTTTTCAAAACACCCTCTTTAATCATTAATGATGCTCCAGCCTCTTCACCTGGTGGAGGTCCTTCCTCAGCAGGTTGGAAAATAAATTTTACCGTTCCATGAAGCAAATCTTTATGCTTAGAAAGTACTTCAGCAACTCCCATTAAGATAGCAATATGAGTATCATGACCACAGGCATGCATTACACCGGTTTCTTGTCCTAAAAAAGTAGTAGTGACCTTACTTTTGAATGGTAAATCATTTCGTTCTGTTACTGGAAGCGCATCAATATCTGCTCTTAACGCTATAACTTTCCCGGGATAATCACCTTTTAAAATTCCGACTACTCCAGTATGAGCAACGTTTTCCGTTACATCAAAACCGAGACCTTTTAAATGTTCAGCTATTTTTTTACCCGTATTAAATTCTCTATTAGACAATTCCGGGTTTTCGTGAAAATAATGACGCCAATCAATAACTTTTCCTTCAATACTATTGATGTCGTTTAATAAGCTTTGGTCCATTTGAGCAAATGTTGTTGCTGAACAAAACAATAATAAAAGTAGTTTTTGAAATTTCATGTCGGCTATTTTTATAATTTAGCTAAAGATATTTAATTAAAATGAACTTTTAAATGTATTAATAGCGTTAATTATTATCCTCAACGAAAAAAACAGTTTAAAACGATAGTAGTTTTTTAAAAATAATTGTTTGTAAAAAATATAAAAACCATAAAAATATTCTTTATATTTTCTTTAATTTCACATCGAATTTTTTCAGAAAATAAGATCAAAAAATAGTGCAAGAATATTTAAAACAACTCAATGAGGCTCAATTAGCTCCTGTTCTACAAAAGGAAGGAGCAATGATTGTTATTGCAGGTGCTGGCTCCGGTAAAACAAGGGTTTTGACATTTAGAATTGCTTATCTAATGTCACAAGGTGTTGATGCTTTTAATATTTTGTCCTTAACTTTTACCAATAAAGCAGCACGAGAAATGAAAACTCGTATTTCTAGAATCGTCGGCAGTAGTGAAGCTAAAAATTTATGGATGGGAACCTTCCATAGTGTGTTTGCTAAAATACTTCGATTTGAAGCTGATAAATTAGGCTATCCTAAAAACTTTACTATTTATGATACTCAAGACTCGCAGAGTGTGATAAGAGCAGTTATAAAAGAAATGCACTTGGATAAAGATATTTATAAATACAAGCAAGTTTATTCTAGAATCTCATCTTATAAAAATAGCTTAATAACTGTAAAAGCATATTTTAATAATCCAGATTTAATGGAAGCTGATGCCATGGCAAAAGTTCCAAGAATGGGAGATGTTTATAAATCGTATGTGGATAAATGTTTTAAAGCAGGAGCTATGGATTTTGATGATTTGTTGTTGAAAACCAATGAGTTGTTAACTAGGTTTCCAGAAGTATTGGCAAAATATCAAAATCGATTTCGTTATGTATTAGTTGATGAGTATCAGGATACCAACCATAGCCAATACCTAATTATAAAAGCGTTAAGCGATCGATTTCAAAATATTTGTGTGGTAGGAGATGATGCTCAAAGCATCTATGCTTTTAGAGGCGCTAATATTAATAATATTTTAAATTTTCAAAAAGATTATGATGCTGTTAAAGTATTTAGATTAGAGCAAAACTATCGATCTACAAAAAATATAGTAAATGCTGCTAATAGCATCATTGAAAAGAATAAATCACGATTGGATAAAATTGTTTGGACTGCTAATGATGAAGGTTCTAAAATATTGGTTAATCGAAGTATGACGGATGGTGATGAAGGCAGGTTTGTAGCTAATACCATATTTGAAACCAAAATGAATCATCAGCTTCTCAATGGAAATTTTGCTATTTTATACCGTACCAATGCACAATCTAGAGCAATTGAAGATGCGCTTAGAAAAAAAGATATTCCTTATCGAATTTATGGAGGTTTAAGTTTTTATCAACGTAAAGAAATAAAAGATGTATTGTCTTATTTACGTTTATTGATCAATCCTAAAGATGAGGAAGCGCTAAAACGCATTATCAATTATCCAGCTAGGGGAATTGGTCAAACTACCGTTGAACGATTAATAGTTGTTGCGAATCAATACAATCGTTCGATTTTTGAAGTCATGCAAAATTTGAATAAAATTGAAATTCAGATTAATAAAGGAGCTAAATCAAAACTTCAAGATTTTGTTACAATGATTCAGAGTTTTCAGGTATTAAATGAAGGATACGATGTTTTTCAGATTACAGAACATGTGGTAAAAAAAGCAGGGTTGTTTACTGAACTAAAAAAAGATGGTACTCCTGAAGGAATTGCACGTATAGAAAATATTGAAGAGCTTTTAAATGGAATGCGTGATTTTGTTGAAGAACAAAAAGAAATAGCAGATACCACTGGCTCATTAGCTGAATTTTTAGAAGATGTAGCATTGGCTACCGATTTAGATAAAGAAACAAATGATGAAGACAAGGTTGCCTTAATGACTGTCCATTTGGCAAAAGGACTAGAATTTCCATATGTTTTTATTGTTGGAATGGAAGAAGATCTTTTTCCTAGTGGTATGAGTATGAATACTCGAAGCGACTTAGAAGAAGAAAGACGTTTGTTTTATGTAGCAGTTACTAGAGCAGAAAAGCAAGCATATTTGACCTATACACAATCTAGATATCGTTGGGGGAAATTGATTGATGCGGAACCGAGTCGTTTTATTGAAGAAATTGATGAGAGCTTTGTAGAGTATTTAACTCCAATCACTGAAAGTCGCTATAAACCATTATTGGATGCTGATATATTTGATGATATAGACCGAAGTAAATTAAGGTTGAGCAAACCTACTTCTGGAGTAGCTCCAACAGGACCTAATAACAATAATTTAAGAAAACTAAGAAGAATTAAACCGGTAACAAGTACTGCCGAAAAAAACATAAATTTAAAAGACCTTAATTTATCGGTAGGAACCATAGTGGAACACGTTAGATTCGGAAAAGGAAATATCACAAAGATTGAAGGTGTAGGAGCTGATACAAAGGCAGAAATTAATTTCGCCAACGGTGGGCTTAAAAAGTTACTGCTTCGTTTTGCGAAATTGAAAGTACTAGATTAATCAATAATCATTTAATAATTCATTATGGGAACGTTTATAAAACTATATGAAGAAAACCCCAATCCAGAAGAAATTAAAAAAGTAGTTTCTATTCTTAAAAAAGGTGGTTTAATCATCTATCCAAGTGATTCTGTATATGCTTTAGGTTGCGATATCACTAATTATAAAGCGTTAGAAAAAGTAGCAAGAATAAAAGGAGTGAAATTAGATAAAGCCAATTTTTCATTTGTATGTGAAAGCATTAGTAATATATCAAATTATATAACTAATATTAGTACCCCCATCTTTAAAATGCTAAAAAGAGCATTGCCTGGTCCTTATACATTTATTTTACCTGGAAATAATAATTTACCAAAGGCATTTAAAAAGAAAAAAGAAGTAGGGATACGGGTGCCTAATAATGAAATTGTTTTAGCTATCGTGAGGGAATTAGGAAACCCTATAATTTCAACTTCTATTTATGATGAGGATGAAATAGTGGAGTATACAACGGACCCAGAATTAATTTATGAAAAATGGGAACATTTAGTAGATTTGGTAATTGATGGAGGATATGGAGGAAATATCCCATCTACAGTAATTAACCTTTGTGGCGATGAACCCAAATTAATTAGGGAAGGTAAAGGTAGTTTAGAGATATAAAAAAAAGGCTATCAAGAATGATAACCTTTTTTATAAAAATTAATTCTGAAATCTATCATAACTAAAGTTTTCCGCACCTGGAAAATTTTCATTAGCATCAGCCTGAAGAGACATTACATCACAATTAGATGAAAAGGTATAATTTAAATCAACTAAAGGACTAGTATTACCTCCTGCGTAAACAATATTAGTAGATATTACTGATCCACCAATTGCCTCCCAAGTTATGTTAGTTAAGCCCTCACCATTTGGAGCGCCAATAACAAGCCACGAACCAGTTCCGTCGCTGATAAATTCCCAATTGTCAAGCTCTCCTTCCCAAGCTCCAACAATTTTAGACTCATCACAAGTTACAACTTCACTAGTATTATCATCATCACTACTACAAGCAACGATTAATACTGTTAATACTAAAAAAAATAATTTTTTCATTTTGTTTATATTTAAAATATTAGAGCGCAAATCCAAACTATTTTATTTAATTTATCCTGCAATTAAATGCAATTTGAAAGTTTTGGACATAAAAAAAACCTCTATTCAATGAGAATAAAGGTTTAATGGTAATAGTTATTTTGAAATTTAGTTAATTGCAGGATTTTTTAAACCATCTTCAATCATTGTATAAAATTGATCTAATTTTGGAAGAATAACTATTCTAGTTCTTCTGTTTTTAGCTCTACCTTCAGCAGTTTCATTAGCTGATTTAGGTACATATTGACTTCGACCTCCCGCGGTCATTCTAGCAGGAGAAACTCCAAAATCATCTTGTAATATTCTAACAACAGTAGTTGCTCTAAGTACACTTAAATCCCAATTATCCTTAATACAATTTGTACTTATGGTTTTAGAATCGGTATGACCCTCTACTAAAAATTCGAAATCAGGTTTGTTATTTACGACCATGGCAATTTTTCCTAGCACTTCTTTTGCTTTCTCGGAAATATTGATACTACCACTTTTAAATAATAGTTTGTCAGAAATACTTACAAATACAACTCCTTTTTCAACATTAATTTCAATATCGGTATCGTTCATATCTCCGAGTACTCCTTTTAAACTTTGTACTAAAGCAAGATTAACCGAATCACGACGTGTAATAGCATCTCGTAATTTATTAATGGTTAGGTCTTTCTCTTTCATGCTCTCTAATGATTTCTCAAGATTTGAAGCTCCTTTTATGGTAAGGTCTGTGAAATCACCTATTTGATTAATCAATTCACCATTCGTTGCATTTAAAGATGTTACTTGGCTTTTTAGTGCATTGTTTTCTGCAGATAATCCAGATCTTTCTGAAAGGCAATCATTTAATTTAACGGTTGCAGTATTTAATAAATCTTGTGTAGTTTTTTGCTTAGCTTCTAGTGCTGCGTGTTCTTTATTAGACACACAAGAAGTTAAAAATAAACTAGAGCAAGCTACTAGAATCAGGAATTTTTTCATAATTATATTTCGGTTTAAGTATTATTCAAAATTATAAAAACAAAGTATAGTAAAAAAAAGTATTCGTATTTTTTTAATACAATTATTTTAGTTCTTTAAATGTACGATTTTTTCTAATAAAATAATTCCAAACAATAGATTTTATATGGTAATACTTAAATTGTGTTTTGTTATTATTTCGTTTTTTTAAATAAGTAGGGATCAGTCTATAAAAACTAAAGTGTGCTTTTATAATTGCAAGGCAATGTTTCCATTTTCCTTGAATTAGAAACTGAAACCCAGCCAATCCATCTAGAATAAGTCTGATAATTAGTAATAAGCAAATTTTTGAGCTGCCTACATTCTTTATTAACATCAGTAAGGAGTTCCTGAAATTATAAAATGTTTTTTTAGAGTTATAGGACGAAAGTGTTGCTCCACCTATATGATAAACAGTAGACTTTCCAATATATTTAATCGTTCCTCCTTTTGATTGAAGTCTCCAACATAGATCAATTTCTTCTTGATGGGTGAAAAATACTTCGTCAAAACCATCAACCTCCTTATAAGCTGTTTTTCTTACAAACAAACAAGCGCCAGAAGCCCAAAATATCGGTGTGATGTCATTATATTGTCCTTTATCTTTTTCTAAGGTATTAAAAATACGACCTCTACAATATGGATAGCCTAATTGATCTATAAAACCACCAGCTGCGCCTGCATACTCAAAATAGGATTTGTTATTATAATCCAATATTTTTGGTTGTGCAGCCACTAAGTTTTCATCTTTCTTAAATTCAGAAATAATTGGAGTAAGCCAATTATTGCTAACCAATATGTCACTATTCAGTAAAACAAATAGATCTTCTGTTAAACCTTCTAAGGCATCATTATAGCCCTTAGCATATCCTCCATTTGTTTTGTTTTGAATAATTTTAATGGACGGGAACTTGTTTTGCACTAATGAAATCGAATCATCCGTAGATGCATTGTCAGCTAGGTAAATAGTAGCTTCCTTTTCAGAGCAACTAATTACAGAAGGTAAAAATTGTTCTAGTAATTTTTTTCCATTCCAATTAAGAATAACAACAGCAACATTCATAAGCGCAAAGTAAAATTTTATTTTCCCTCAGACAAGGTTCTTATTCTTTAAATAGTTTTATTGATAACTGGGTAGGTCTTTCAGAAATAAATATTTTTTATTTGCAAAATCCATTTTACAAAAAAAATGTTCCAAACCGTTAGACACCATTAATGTCTCCGATTTTAATACAAGATTGTAACGTGCAATTTGATCAAAAGTCTGTTGATTGGTTTTTATGGATGGAGCCTTACATTCTACAATTATTTTGATGGTTCCATCCTTATTAAATACCACAATATCATAACGTTTCACCGTATCATTTAATTGCAATTGTTTTTCGACATTAATATGAGCTGCTGGATATTTTTTTTCAGAAATCAAAAAATGGATTGCATGCTGCCGAACCCATTCCTCTGGAGTTAATACCACAAACTTTTTTCTGATGATATCAAAAATCAACGTTTTATTTTCGTTACTTTTGAATCTGAAATTATATTTAGGAAAGTTGAGGTTTTGCACATTGCAATTTACTTATTTTTCGAAAAATAACTAACAACGAAAACAAATTAAATTGCCTTTAGAAAAAATAAAACATATTATTTCAGATATTAAAAAAGGAGTTATAAAGCCGATCTATTTTTTAATGGGAGAAGAAGCGTACTATATAGATGCGCTTTCGAAATATATTGAAACCCATGTGCTCTCTGAAGAAGAAAAAGGCTTCAATCAAACTATTTTTTATGGGCGTGATGTGAAAATTGAAGACTTGGTGAGTACTGCTAAACGTTTCCCTATGATGGCCGAACGACAGGTGGTTATTGTAAAGGAAGCTCAAGATTTATCTAGAACTTTGGATAGTTTAGAGGGCTATGCAGAAAATCCACAACCTTCAACAGTATTGGTATTTTGCTATAAATATAAAAAGCTGGATAAGCGAAAAAAAATTTATAAAGCGATTGCGAAAAATGGAGTCATTTTTGAAAGTAAAAAAATCTATGATAATCAACTGCCAGATTGGATTAGAACTGTCTCTTATACACATCTGACGCTGCCGACGA
>OJIV01000697.1_pt1 | contig 13403 bp, 11 predicted proteins | sample 1595861 | NCBI WGS metagenome assembly OJIV01 (sample SAMN05416883, study PRJEB24817) | seawater metagenome | isolation source: Sea water | place: Canada:Atlantic | collected 2013-11
CGAGATTTCTGCCTGTCTCGTGGGCTCGGAGATGTGTATAAGAGACAGGGGCATTCGCGTGCCGGTGGATGAGTTCAAGCCCTCCAAGAGCCAGCGCCGGGTGCTGCGCAAGAACCAGGACATCCGCATCCTGGCCGGCCCACCCCAGGTCGACGACGCCCGCATTGAGCTCTTCAACAAGCACAAGCTGATGCGCGACTTGGCCGAGACGCCCACCACGGCCAACCACTACCGCCACTGGCTGGTCACCAGCTGCACCCAGACGCTGGAGACCCGCTACATGCTGGGCGATCAGCTCGTTGGCGTGGGCATCATCGACATCGGCGCGCGGGACGCCAGCTCGGTGTACTTCTACTTCGACCCGGACCTCTCGGACCGCAGCCTGGGCACCTTCTCAGCCCTGGCGGAGATCCGCTGGCTCAACGCCCGTGGCTTTCGCTACTACTACCTGGGCTTGTACGTCCAGGAGTGCGCACAGCTCAACTACAAGGCGCGTTTTCGCCCAAATGAACGACTGGTCGACGACACCTGGATTCGCTTCGAATAGCGCCCCGACTACTCCGCGCGGACCGCATCCTGCTGTGCTTCGCCCACCAAGTGGAACTCCACCCGACGGTTGATGGCCTTGCCCGAGGCCGAGTCGTTGGCGACCAGTGGCCGGCTCTCTCCGTAGCCCATCCAGGTCAGGCGCTCGGCGGAGACCCCGCGGCCCGTCATGTAGCGAACCACAGACTCGGCGCGTCGGTCCGAGAGCTCAAAGTTGCTCTGCTCGCTGCCGTCGGAGTCGGTGTGACCCTGCACTTCGATGCGCAGATCTGGGTACTTGATCAACACCGCGGCGGCCTCGTCCAGGATGCGGTAGCTCTCCACCGTGATCTGGTCGGAGTTGACCTCGAAGTTGACCCCGTGGATGACGCCTGTGAAGCGTTCAATCTCCGGCGCGGTCTCGTCCGGACAGCCGTCCTCGTCTTCAAAGCCGTTGTAGATCTCGGGGTCGAAGGGACAGGCGTCCAAAGCATCGGGCAGCCCGTCGCCATCGTTGTCCGAGTCCTCACAGCCGTCGTCGTCCTGGAAGCCGTCCATGTCTTCGGGGTGGTTTGGACAGCGGTCGTTCAGGTCTGCGATGCCGTCGTTGTCGTTGTCCAGGTCCGGGCAGCCGTCCTCGTCGCGGAAGCCGTCTTGGTCCTCGCGGCGCGTCGCGCACTGGTCCAGGTCATCCGAGATGCCGTCGTTGTCGTTGTCCCACTCGGGGCACCCATCGCCGTCCTCGAAGTCGTCGAAGTCTTCGACGTCCATCGCGCAGTCATCGTCCACGTCCAAGATGCCGTCCCCGTCGTTGTCCGGATCCGGACAGCCGTCGGTGTCCTGGTAGTCGTCCCAATCCTCGGGCTGATCGGGGCAGGAGTCCACCTTGTCGTAGATGCTGTCCCCGTCGCTGTCTCGGTTGCGCTCGGCGGCGCGGAACATGAAGCCGGCAGTGAGCTCCAAGTTGGAGAAGCGGTCGCTGTTGCCCGCGTAGGGCTCCTGGCCCATCGTGTAGACGTAGCGGGCGTCCAGACGCAGTGCCATGCCCCCAGCCAAGGGGATCAGGATGCCCGGGCCGATGTTGAGCAAAAGGTCCGAGTCCGGGTTCTTGTAGTTGCCCAGGCCGGCGCCTTCGAACTCCTGCTCTTCCTGGGAGTCTTCCAGGCGGTAGACGCGCACCCAGTACATGCCCGGCCCGGCCGCGACAAAGGGCACCACCGGCAAATCTGGCCGGATCAAGAAGAGCAGATCCAGGCGAGGGGTCAGGGCGTTGTAGCGGTACCCCCAGCCTCGGGTTCCGGCCTGCATCCACCCGGTGTGCGCCTCGAGGTGCAGGTTGCGCGTCAGGGAGTAGCCCAGGCGCGGATTCAGAGTCCAGGAGCTCTGGATGTTCTCGCCAGCATCCGCAAAGTACCAACCACCGGAGAAAGTGGCGGTCACGCCCCACTCATCCTTCCCGGTGGGATCGGTGTTCTGGGCGGAGGCGAGGCTTGAAGCCAGGAATAGGGCGAGGAGAGGGCTCACAGCTTCCGCAAGTCCCGGCCGGAGAGCTCGACCTTGGCGCTGATGCCGGCCACGACCTCAAAGCCAACCCCACCCAGGGTGTACTTGCCCACGGGCAACATGCCGTCGAAGGTGCCCTCGTCGATCAGGGCCTTGCCTGCCGCTTCAACCTGCAGCCGCTGGTCCGGTGCGAAGGGCATGACCTCGGGCACGAGCACCACGCCCTTGGGCACAATGAGGGTCACCCGGCCAAAGTTCTCGTTGATCTCGTTGAGCCAAGCAGCTGTCTCGTCCTCCCCCTCGACCTTCTGGGCGCGCTCAAGGCGGTCGACCACAGCCTTCATGTTGCCGGTGGACCGAGCCGCCAGAGCGGCGTTCATGTGCACTTCCCGGGGGATCTCCACGCCGGGCAGCTCCATGATCTTCTCGTAGTTGCGCTCTACACCGTCCCAGGCCTGTCGCTCGGAGAGCGTGGCGATGTCGGTGACGTAGCGCTCCAGCTCCGCTTCTTCGCGCGCACCGGCGAAGGCAAAGGTGGAGAAGGCAAGGCAGAGCAGGAGGAGTCTTGTCATGGCGTGATTCTACCGGTGTCGGGCGTGCTTGTGGGCAAGTGCAACCCTTAACGCACATCATGCCTTCCCTGGGCCGCCAGCGCAGTAGCGCCACTCTTACTTGATCCCTCCATCCGCCATGCGGGCCGGATCATCCTGCAGAAGCTGCTCAACGCGGGCGGCCGGGGGTCCGAAGAGTCCTTCATCCCCAATTGGAGTGACCCCGTGGCCCCATCCCTCGTTGCACGGCTCATCATCATCGACGACGGCGCCCCTGGCGCCCTGCAAGACCTGCTGGACCGTGAGCTGCCGGAGACCCTGGCGCTCGTCACCTCCCCGCGTGTGCGCCCCCAAGGCATTCGCCGCGGCGTCTGGGTGAGCCAGTCCCGCCTGCGTGAGCTGCTGCCCAGTCATGGGTCCGTTCGCATTCGCGTGAGCGCCGATCCCGACTGGCAGATCGAGGCCGACTCCGACGTACTCCGCAAGCTGCTTCCTCCAGCGGAGCCCGCCGTGGCCTTGGCCGTCGCCCTACAGGTGCTGGGCAAGAGCGCGCCTGCGAGCACTCCTGAAGACCGGGTCCTCTCGGCGTGGCGTTCAGCCGTCACCGCCTGGAAACTGCAGGACCTGGAAGCCGCCCGCGAGGCCATTACGGTCGTGAATCGACGCTGGCCCACCTGGTCCCCCGGCTGGGCATTCGCCGACGAGGTCTACACCTGTCTGGGCAACTTCCACGTGGCCCTGGCCTGTAGGAGCCGTGCGGGCGAGCCGCCGGTGATCCGCATGCGGCGGGCGAGGGTGGAGAAGGAGGCGGCCTGAGGGCTGCGCTCTAACTCCCAGCTCGCGGCCAAGACTGCGGCTGGCGGCTACTGCGTACAGTCGTAGAGCGGCGCCGACAGCGGAGGGGTCTCGCCCAAGTAGAAGGCCTGGCAATCCAGATCCTTGTACCCATCCACGAACTCGGTTGCGACAGACTCGTCGAAGGTACAGTCCATGAATGGCCCATGCTCCTGTATGTACAGGAAGTGGGTGTAGGCCATCTGGACCTCCTTGTAGCAGTCTTCGCCGGAGCTGAGCAGGATGCTCTTGCCCTTGTCGCACTCGCGCTTGTCGCAGATGGTCGTGCCGGCCTGAATGGGGAAGTTGTCGCGGCTGACGGACTCCACGCATCCCAAGAGAAGAAGGATCAACATGGTGGCTCCCTAAAAGCTGTAGATGTGGTTGTTGCCGGTAAGGGGCTCCAGAACCTTGATGGACTGGCCCTGCGCCTGCATGAAGCGCCCGTCAGGGAGCAGCCAGCCGCCCCCATCGTTGAAGCTGCCCCACATGGGCTTGACCGGACAGGTCAGCGCTATTGGATGGGGCGCTGGCAACATCAAGCAATCCGCCATGACGTGGGTGAAGTCTGTGGCCGGTTCATACTGATAAATGCCCACGCCATAGGTCTCTTTGATGCCGCTGAGCCAGAGGAGCTGATTGGTCTCGTCCCACTGCAGCTGGCCCGGCAAGAAGTCGTATTCCAGCTCGACCCGATCGCCGGTCTCCAGGTCCAAGCTCAGAAGCTGGCTGGCCGTCATGGCGTACAGCGTGCCGTTGACGTACTGAAGCTCCTGGACCGGGAAGCTGAAGTCAGGCCCCGTGCCCAGCTGGTAGCCGCTGCCCGAGGACGAGAGCAGCTCACAGCTGCCTCCGTCGGCGGCGATGCGGACCACCGTGTGACCCAGGTCACCCCAGCCACTGGAGTCGTTGGCAGAGAGGTAGAACTCCCCGTTGGGACCAACCGCAAAACCGGTGTTCACGTCGATGGCCAGCGGGCTCTCCTCTTCCTGGGTAGGGTCCAAACAGAAGGGTCCGGTATCCCGATCCCAGACCACCTCTCGTAGGCCGGAGTCGGGGTCGACCCGCACCACGCCCAGGTAGCGATCGTAGGTGTAGATCATGTCGTCGGGTCCGCGCCAAGCCGTTCGGATCTTGGTCAACAGAGGGCCCTCGCCCACCGTGTAGGCACCCTGGACGGCGTCATGCCCGCCCCCACTTACAATGCGCCGGGCGTTCCGCTCCCAGTCAAAGGCCCAGATGCCAGCACTCTCAGAGAGGGACAAGCTTCCCCAGGTCACCGCAGCGATGATCTCCCCGCGGTCCTCCCAGACCTCGCCGTGCATCCAATAGGCATTGGGTCCCAGGTCAACGACACGAGGCCCGACACCAATGCCCGCGCCACCGCTCAAGGCCTCCACGTCCTCAAGCCCACGGCACAGCGCCGCGTGCTCGTTGCAGCGGCACTCCAGCTCCAGCTGGGTGGGCTCCAGGTCCCAGCCTAGGTGGTCACAGTTTCGGTAATCCACCGGCTTGAATTCGGAACAGCCGGCTAGGCCAGCCAGGGTCAATGGGGCCAACAAGGCTAAAGCGCGCACAACAACTCCAGGTTTCCCTGAGAACTAGCCCAGCCCCCCCGCGCCGGGATCCCACGCCGTTCCTACTGACGTGGTCCGAACTGTTGATCCTGTTGGCGCGAAGAGCCTGGACCCGCTGGGAAGGCGCGAGACCGAAGGCGTGCGGCTGTGCCGAAGGCATGGGGAGCCAAGGACCTACAGCCCGTCGAGCGTAGAGTGTCCAGGCCGCTCCCGCGTGCCGAAGCGCGCCCTCCGCCACTCAAGAAAATCCGGCCCAGCAGTCACTTGTGACCCTACCCCACCTGAACCCCACAGATCCCACAGTTGTTCGGGTCCCCCCGGTACACCGCGATGCGCGCGGCGTAGCACCCGCTGTGGAACACCCTTCCGCATCGGAACTGGCACTCGCTGAGCACCGAGAGCTCGATCTGCCCGTTGCAGATCGCGCAGGTGTGCGCGACCTCGTTGGCCTGGATTACCTTGACCGGCGGCGGCAGCTTCTCCAGCGGCTCCACGGCGCCCCACCAGGCCAGCCAGCCAAAGAGCACGCCAGCGAGGGAAAAGCCCATGCCGATAGCGACCTGGATCGGTAGGGCGTCGGCGTCGGCGCCGATCAAGAGGGCCAATCCGAAGGATGGGAGCAGCGAGGCCACCGCGATTCCCAGGCCCACAGCGGCCACACGGGAACGCCAGCCCTCGCCGCCGAAGATGTGCCGGGCCAAGCTCACGGAGAGCAGGCCCAGGCCGAAGGCCGGTGGGCAGGTGACCCACATGCTGCTGCTGGCCGACATGGCCAAGCCCCACCCCAGGATCCACAGGATGAGGAAGAAGGCCGAGGACATCAGCGCTGGCCACCCCTTGGCGCCGTAACCGCGGGTCTCGGGGTACTCGGGGTAGTTCTCGAAGACCTGGGACATGTCCAGGGGCACCGGCAGCAAGTGCAAGAGCTCCTGACGCACAACGCCCAGATCTTCGAGGGTCTCGTTGGGCAGCAGAACCCGACCTCGGGCGCGGAGCCAGTACTCTCGCCGGTGACCATCGGGCCAGTAGTCCGGGAGTCCAGCGTCCCTGGCCACGCGCTGGGTCAAGTCCCCCGCTGGCAGATACGCCGGCAGGGTCAGGTCCAGGGTGCGCGCCTCGACGTCGATGACCTGCACACGCACGTGGACGGTGTGTGCCTGGGCTGCGCTTTGGGGCTGGTCCATGGACGCAGTCTAACCGGGCGCCGCTTAGCGCTGGGCTTCGACGGTCTTCTCGAGCTCTTCGCTGATCTTGTTCAGTGGGCTGAGCAGGCGCTCGAACTTCTCGAACCACTTCAGCCAGATCTCATCGCCTTGCTCGGCGCCGGGGACTTCGGCATGCACGCGGCGAACGAACTCGGTGAACTTGGAGACCCGGTCCGTGGTTCGCGGCATGCTGTTGTAGTAGTCGTGGGCGTAGGAGATGAGCGAGCCGGCGCTGCGGTAGAGCACGCGGTCGGCGGTGCCCTCTTCGATGAGCATGAACTCGCTGGAGACCAATGCGCTGGAGAAGTTCAGGACAGCCAGGTCCAGCTCTTTGACCAGAGCGGTGCGGAAGAGGTTGGTCATCACCTTCTTGGAGAGGCGGATGAACTCCACGACGCGGGGCTTGAGGTAGGACTCCGCTGCGCGCGCTTGGCGTCCGGCACGGGGCACGGGCAGCTTGACGTGCACCATGCGGCCAAGGCGCACGTTGAGACGGGCCAGAGCGACGCCGTCTGGGTGGTCGTGGTCGGCGCCGTGCAGTGCGGGCGCAGCCATCTCGACCATGCGGGCCTCGGCCAGCTCCTGGGTATCGAAGATGGGCCGCCGGGACTTCTCGTCGGGGCTCTCCACATGGAAGAGCCAGAGCATGTACTCGCCGTCCTGCTTGGGCACCTCGAGCAGCACCTGCTTGGGGTCCTCGAGCTCTACGCCCTGGCCCTGACGGGTGATGCCGTAGCCCGCGGAGATGACCGCGACGTACTTGCCCTTGCGGCTCTCCAGCTCCACCTGGAGGCCCTGCACGATGCCGTAGCTGTGCATGTACAGCGCATGGCGGTGCAGGTTCTGGCGGTGGTAGGTCTGCTCGTCCAGCAAATCAGCGCTGGTAAGGCAGAGACCCTCGTAGGGGTTGAGTCGGGAGAACTCCATGGTCGGGTTCCTCAGCGTTCGTCAAAGCGGATGGTGAAGGTGACGTGGGCCGGCTTTTCGTCGGTCACGACCTTGGCGATTCGCCGGAGCACGTCAGGTGCGCGCTCGGCAAAGCGGCGCTCGAAGCGTTCGCGACGCTCAAGCACCAGGCAGAAAAAGGTGGTGTCTCGGCGATTGGGCTCCACCACAAAGAAGGGTGGCGGCTCCTTTCGCAGATAGCGCTCGGAGACGGTGGCGCCGCCGGCGAGGGTGGCCTTGCCCAACACGAAGGGCTGGGGCTTCTCGCGCTCGGAGACGGCCACGGGTGCTGCGGTGAGCACCTTGACGATCTCCTCCATGCCGTCCCGGGTTCCCCGGGTGCGGTAGAGGCGAATGGCCCGGCGTGTGAGCTCCCGCTGCTGGTGCAAGGGCAAGCCCTCGTCCAGGGAGAAGCCCACCCAGCTGGCCAGCCAAGGCAAGAAGCGCGCATCGCAGGTCAGGGGGTCGGTGATCGACGGGATGTCGGTCACCTTGTCCACGACCGTGGTCATCAGGTGCTGGAAGATGAACAGGAAGCGGCGGGTCGCGTCCGCATCCGTGGACTCCACCTGGGTGGTGACTTGGTCGCCGTCTCCGTGTCCCCAGCGGCGCAGACTGACCTCGTCTGCTTGAACAACGTCCCTGCGCTGCATCGGCGCGGCGCCTTGAAAGACACCGGGCAAGAAGCGCATGTAGGAACGAACCGGAACATGCAAGACCACCCAATCCGAGGGGCCCAAACCGGGAGGGGGACGCCCATCCCAGGTGCTGACCTGAACCGTCAGGTCGGTGAGCTCCGGCGGCACAAATGGGCCAGCTTCAGTCCCATCCGGCAGGCAGCGAATGGCGCGCAGGTAGACCGGGTCTCCGCCAGCAGCCGGGTAAACCTCGATGGAGCGTATGTTGCCGATGGCCTCGCCCCGGGTCGCCTCCACCAAGTGAACGCGCAGGGGGTTGCCCATCACCCGGCGCAGATAGGCCTGGGCCTGACGCACGGGGTACTGAACCTGCACGACGGTGCGCAGGTGGAGGTAGTCGTCGGGCACACTCATGGGCCCTGAATCGCGCACTGTGGGCAGCATCAGCGCTCCTCGATCCGAACGCGCACCTTGCGCACCGCCACCAAGTCCTGCTTCTCGAGGACCAGCTCAGCTACGCCCTCGCCTTCTTCCCAACCGGGCGCCCGACGGGCCGCGTCGCTGACGTCGTAGACGCGCACATCGGAGACGTGACGCACCTCGGCGATGTCGGAGACCATGCGGCCAAAGTCCTGCGCAAAGAGGGTGGCTTGGAAGGGCCATCCCTCGCCGTCCAGGCCGCCAACGTAGGGGTCCAGGAAGTAGCGAATCCAGAGCTCAGCCTGCTCACGCACGACCAAGACGTTGGCGTTGGCGCGCAGGCGGAGGGTGATGCTCACGTCGATGGGCAGGAAGGTGGACAGGCGCACCTTGGGGGTGACGTTGATCAAGCAGCGCTTGGTCAGGTAGCTCTCGACGTGGTCCCGCAGACCGACGCTGAGGAAGGGATCCGGCAGGACCTCGCCCTCGCGACGACGCGGCAGGATGACCACGCGCACCGTGCCGTCTGGTCCCATGTCACCGGTACAGGCCGCGCGAGCGACCTCGCCGCTGGCCTCCTTCGCGATGATCTCAAAGTCCTGACGGGTCACAGCCCGGTCGCGGCTGGTCAGCAAGCTGGGCGCGCGGGCGATGATCTCGTCGATGCGCTCGGCATCTCGACCACCGGTCGCGGGCAGCAGGTTGGTGACCTGAACCCGGTCTCCAAAGCCATCACAGACCTGGATCTCACGGGCGCCGATGTTGCCCTGCTCGCCAGGGACCTTGTGATAGACGTCGACCAGGATGTTGTTGGTCCCGACGGGAAGCATTCGCCCGCGGATTCCGTTCCCGAAGTGCAGGGTGCCGTCCACGCTGTCCACGGTGTAGACCGGGTCGTCCTTGCCCGAGGTCAGCAGGTCATCGACCCGGTACCAAGGCTCCCGGGTTCCGTCCGGGTACTCCAGAGTCACGGCGATGTCGGTGAAGAGCTCGGGGCGCGGGAACACCGCCTTGTCCTGCTCACCGGGGTGCAGGAAGATGGGGTGCTCGCGCAGCTCCAGGATCTGGTGTGGGACACCCAAGCCAGAGAAACGCTCGGCGTTGACGCTGTCCAGGTTGACCACTTCCACGGTGTTCAACATCAGGTGGGTCAGCGGCGGTAAGCCAGGCAACCCTTCGATGCTTCCACCAGGAGGGAGCACAAAGCGTGCGCGCAGCCAGAAGCCGTCGTCCGGAACCGGTGGGATGTTCGGCAGCGCGAACTCCAGCTCTCCGGAGCGGTTCAGCTCGTAGACACCGGGGCCCTCCGAGTCTGCCGAGCTCACCAAGCGGCGCCATGCGGTGCGGCCATGCTGACGGCGCTCCAGAATCTCCCACTCCACGTGCACGTTCTCGGGCAAGAAGGCCTCGCCGCGGCAACGGAAGTGCAGAGCGTGCCGCTCGCCACGGGGCAAGGGCTTGTCGAACTGGAGGTACAGGGAGAGGGTCTCCTCCTCGATGTCCACGAAGGGGAAGAAGGGGTGCACCTCTGAGAGGCGACCGGAGACCCGGGCGACCGCACGCGAGAGACGGCGGTTCTGCTCGCGGTGGTCCACCTGGGCGACCAGGGGGTTGGGCATGGGCTGGTCGTAGGCGTCGATGCCCAAGGTCTTCTCTGGGCCCAAGCGCAGGTTGTGGATGCGCGGGACGACCGGGTGCACGTTCTTGTCGGAGTCGGTGCCCGTCAGGTTGGACTTGATGAGCTCCAAGCGCAGCCAGGTGGTCTCCACATCGCCGACCGTGTGCCGCGCCAAGCCCTTGAGCTGGTCGGTGGGGTCGATGACGATGCGGACACGGCGACGGCCGGCCTTCTTGGCCCCTTCTGGGTCCAGATCAGCCAGGGTGAAGCCGGTGTAGATCTTGTCCGGGCTGTAGACCACACGCCAGTTGTCGTCGGCGCGGTAGGTCAGCTGCAGCTTGTAGTCCTTGACCGGCTCCTCAATCTCCTCGCCGTTGAGCTCGAAGCCAACTTCGAACTCCAGCAGGATGGGCAGCTTCTGACGGTTCTCAAAGAGATCCGAGCCGATGTACCAACGCCGACCGATGGTCGGGGGCAGCACCGAGGTCATCTGGAAGGGCGACCAGGGCCGCTCATCCAGTGGCATGGCCGTCACGTTGGCGGCCGAGTCCCCTTCGTAGAGGTTCAGCTCCACGGGACGCACCCAGTTCAGGTCCAGCTCCAGATCCTTGATCAGGCCACGCATGAACACGGTCTCGACGCGCTCGGCCCGCAGGTTGTAGCCGTCGCGGGCCATGTCGTTGAGGGGCCCGGCCAGGATGATCTCCGTGCCGTCCACGCGAACGCGGTCCTCGGGGATGGGCTCCCAGAGCTCGCCGCGGCGGTAGCTCCACCGGTACTTCGGGAAGACCGAAGTGCGGCCGGCCTGAATGCCACGGTCCACCAGTGCCAAACGCAGGGACCAGCCACTGCGAATCAGGGGCGCGTCCTTGAGGAAGAACTCCAGCGTGCGCCCGGCGCTGCGAACCGCCCAGTTGTTGAGCTCACGGACCTCGCCGCCACGGTCGTCATGCCACGTGATGCTCAGGTCTCCGCCACCTTGGTCGCGGGAGTCCTGGTCCATTCGCGCAGCGAGCCAGGCCTCGTAGTCCAGGGTGCCGCGGATCCACCACTTCTGGTCGCGCACGGAGGGCGGAAGCTGGAACTCGGCGCCCTGCATGCCGAAGCGCTCCAGGGGAATGATGCCTGGCAGTGCAGAGACCAGGGAGTCCTCGGGGATGCCATGGGGGGCGTCCTCTTCGCGCTCAGCGGCCACGGGGGCCCAGCCACGATTCGTGGGGAACTCCCAGCGGAAGAAGTTGATGATCGAGAGCGGGTCTCCGGAGCCACGGCGGGCCTGGAGGGTGCCCAGAGGACGCTCCTCTTCCGGGTTGATGTCCATCAGCCGTAGATCGTCGTGCCCCAAATACAGGTACTGGTGAGGCGTGTAGGCATCGGGGCCATAGGCCAAGGGGTCGATGTCGAAGAGGGACACGCCCGCTCCGCCTGCGAAAGCCAAGGCGCCGGGCTCGCCGCCCAACCAAGAGAAGGGCACCTCGCGCACGGAGGGCGTTGGACCACCGCGCACAGCCATGACGCGGACGACGTTGCTGTCGTGAACCGTCAGCCCTTGCGAGGTCATGAAGTCCAGGCTTGGTACGCCCTCGCGTTGGCGGGTCGCCACCTTGGTGAAGGCGGGGACCTCTACCGGGAAATCGGCCCGCAGTCGGAAGGTCACTGGAGCGACAGCCGGGCGCGCTGGACGACGCTCCTCCCCGATGAAGTTCAGGAAGTGGATGTAGGTCTTGTCCGGCACGCGATTGAGCCGGTAGATCGTCATCTCCGTCATCCAAGCGAAGAGCTGGACGAGGGTCATTCCGGGATCTGCATCCCCCAGGTTGGTCCACTCAGGGGTGTACTGGGGAATGAGGGCCCGTGCCTGGGCGACGATGTCCTCGTAGCGACGATCGTCGAGGTTTGGCGGCTTGATCGGCATTTGAACTCAGTTGTTGCTAAGGGCCGTAGTGTGGATCTGGCGCACATTGGTGGCCGTGATCAAATAGTGCACGTCAACGTTGACGGCGCCGTTTTGGAGCGCCTCCGCCTGCACATCCAGGACCTCAATTCGAGGCTCCCAACGAACCAGCGCGGTCTTGACGTGGTGCGCAATAAGCGCTGTGGTTGCCCGGGTGTTGGGGGCGAAGAGGACCTCGTGTAGGCGACAGCCGAACTCTGGCAGCATCTGGCGTTCACCCGGTCGCGTAGACAGGATGATGCTGATGCACTGCCGAATGTTCTCTTCCCCCACCGAGGTCCGTACGCCGCCGCCGGCGCGGTCAAAGCCAAAGGGAAAGGCCCACCCTTTGCCAAGAAACTCTCGTCCAGCCACGTACGCTCTCCATTGCTCAAGCTCTCTTCGAGCAGCGAGGTGCGGGTGCCACCGCGATGCCAGAGCTTACCTCTGGCGAAGGATGCGGGGGCTAAGCCCCCTCACTCTCAGGTGCCCTGAGTGTTCGTGCAGAAGCTGAACTCAGTGGTGTAGCCGGTGCGGTTGGAGACAATGTGCCGCGAGGACAGAACAAAGAAGCTTCCGTTGTTGCCCTCTTGCAGGCCCTCAACTTCAACCATCGTGCCTGCGCGAATGCTGTCGTCACCCTGCACCGTGGCGCTGCCGCGGCCGAACTGACGAGAGAGACGGTTCATCTCCACCTTGGCGATCTCCTTGGCCGCAGCCTGAGAGAAGACCGGCACATCGGTGATGTACGCGGTGCTCTCGCCGAACTGACCGGCCACATCCGCGCCGACCTTGCCGCCGCCGATGCGCTCGATGTCGGCCGAGGTGGCCTCACCGACGATCGCTTCCTTCTTGTGGGGATCCCAGCCGCGCACAACCACCTTCTGGACCTGGTCCATCGAGTTGAAGGACATGCGCATCGAGCGAAGGTTCTCGCCCATCTTGAGCTTGAACCCACCGCCGCCAAACTGAGCCTTCTTAAAGGCCAAGCTGCCGTCTTCCATCGTCAGGATGTAGTTGTTCCGAGCGGCGAGCCGCTTGAGAAAGGCCACATCGCTCTCGTTGCGCTGGAGAATGTAGGGGTGCGTCTCGGAGGTTCCCTCGACGTTCCCAACAGAGATTCCAGCTTCACCTGCGACGGAGGACACAACATCGGAGTCCTTCATGTCCTCGAAGGTACGGGTCTTTCGACCCCGTCCCAACTTGTGCATTTGGTCCAACGCACGGATGGTGACCGTGCTGATTCCCTCCACCTGAAAGCCAGGCTCCAGAGAGGTGATCTGACCCTTGAAGATCGCCGAGGAGCACTTGCCGACTTTGGCCTCGACCTCGTCACCGATCTTCCAGTCCCACTTGGGCTGACCCTTCGTGCCACCCATTCGCAGGGTAAGCATGTCGGTCATGTCCACGTGGTCCTCGACGACCAGCAGCTGTACGCCACCTTCCTCGCTCGCCTGGGTAAAGGTCTGACCGCTGATGGTGACCTCGAACCCGGCCGCGCTGGAACGCTGTTCATTGGCAGCCATGGACTACTCCTTCCCGCTCGTTGCCTTGTCCTTGGCCTGCTTGACGTCGCGTCCAACAGACTTGCTGGGCCCTCCGCCCCTGTCTCTTATACACATCTCCGAGCCCACGAGACAGGCAGAAATCTCGT
>OJIV01000700.1_pt1 | contig 13359 bp, 9 predicted proteins | sample 1595861 | NCBI WGS metagenome assembly OJIV01 (sample SAMN05416883, study PRJEB24817) | seawater metagenome | isolation source: Sea water | place: Canada:Atlantic | collected 2013-11
ATCTACACACTGCATATCGTCGGCAGCGTCAGATGTGTATAAGAGACAGGCTTTTGATCATATTACATCTAGACTTCATTCCAAATAACGAAAACAAGAATAAGCTACGGAAACAATTTCTGTAGAAGGAGTTTGGTTTTTATTTTTCTTATAACTTTACCTAATTACTTGGAAAAGTCGGCTAATTGGCTTCAACCTCAGGTCTGCGGCTCCACTAATAAATTTATTTTATTATTAGATAATAGCTTTTATTTCTAAGTATTCTTCTAATCCGTAAACTCCATGTTCTCTTCCATTACCAGACATTTTGAAGCCACCAAAAGGCGCAGCGACTGATCCCCTGCTAATTTTATTGATTATTGTTTGTCCAGCCTTAATTTGTTTTGCAATTTCATATGCAATACTTTCATTTCCTGAAGTAATATAACTTGATAGTCCATACTTTGAATCATTGGCAATTGAGATAGCATCTTCTATATTTTTATAAGTTATTATTGATAGAACTGGACCAAAGATTTCTTCTTGAGCAATTGTATGCTTATTAGATACGTTAACAAATATTGTAGGCTTTATATAAAATCCATTTTTAAGTCCATCCGGCTTACCAACCCCACCTGCAATTAACTCACATTTTGTATCTAAAGCATTTTGAATATGAGACTGGATGCGTTCAAACTGTCTTTTATTAACAACTGGGCCTAAATATGTATCTTCATTAAATGGGTCACCTGTGATAATTGACTCAAGATGATTTTTCGCGATATCTTTTATTTGTTCTATATTGTTTTCTGGTACCAATAGCCTTGTTGGTGCAGAACAAGACTGTCCTGAATTAATAAAACATTGATTTATTGCATTAGGTATTGCTTTGTCGAGATCAACATCATCACAAATAATATGAGCAGATTTCCCCCCAAGCTCTAAAGATACTCTTTTAACGGTTTTGGCTGCAAGCTCTTGGATATTAATACCTACTTCAGTAGATCCGGTAAATGAGATTGCATCAACCATTTTGTGTTTGGATATTATCGGTCCAAGATCTACTCCATGACCATTAACCATATTAAAACCACCATTAGGGAGGTCTGAACTATCTATTATCTCAGCCAAAATTTTTGAGCTTAATGCACAATACTCGCTGGGTTTCATAACAATAGAGCAACCAGCACCAATCGCTGAGGATATTTTTGTTAATGTTTGGTTTAAAGGCCAATTCCATGGAGTTATTAATGCAGCGACTCCAATAGGAGTTTTAAAGATTTTATAACCATTTTTTTTTGATTCAAATTGATATGTGTTGAGAACATTTATTGTATTCTGAAGATGATCAATACCCATTTGTATATGAGCATTTTTGGATAGGTTTATTGGAGCACCTATTTCTAAAGAAATTACTTCAGCCAATTCTTGCCTTCGATCAACAATGCCTTCTAAAATTTGTGAAAGAATATCTTTTCTGCTTTGTATTGATAGATTTAAACAATATGCTTGATTAATATAAGCTGAATTAATTGCATTTTCTAAATCTTCAATCGAAGAGCAGAGAAGGCTGCCATATCTCTCTTCATTAGCTGGATTAATTAATTCAAAATATGAAGTTGATTTACTTTCAATAAATTTTCCTTCAATGTATGTATTATTTATTATTTGCATTTCTAAATAATCATATATTATTTATAGATACATGCTTAAAAATTATAGTTACGTTCTATATATAACTTTTTATTATAATATTATAAGAAAAAATCAATATGTGTCCTCTATACATTGATGGTATTTTTATAATATAAATAATTAATAAAAAACGGAGTATTTTTATGAACGATCTATCTAAATTACTATTTACTGTGCTAATCAGTATTTCTATTGAGGGGTTTGCTCAAGATAATATTACTGATGATGTTGAAGAGGTGGTTGTAACTGCGACCTCAAGAGAAACCACTGTCTTAGATGTCCCCTACAATATTTCTACAATATCAGGTAAGGAGATTAGTGAAAGAGCTATTTTAGATTCTGCTGAATTGCTAAGATCTGTAGCTGGTATATCTACTATAGATAGAGGTCAAAGAAATGCAGGGACAATAAGTAACATAAGAATTAGAGGCTTAAATGTAGATTCAGGAGCACTTTCTGATTATCCTGTTAGTGCAGCAGCATCTGTGTCCACTTACGTAGATAGCACTCCTATTTTTGCTAATTTTTTATTAAAAGATTTAAATAGAGTTGAGATTTTAAGAGGTCCTCAAGGAACTTTGTATGGTTCAGGAGCTCTTGGAGGAACTTTAAGATATATTACTAATGACCCTCAAATTGGTAAATTTGAAGGATCTTTTAATTACACTGGCTCGTCTGTTGATGGCTCAGAAAGCACTGGTGATTCATTTGATTTAGTCTTAAACATCCCTATAGGTTTAAATGCTGCTTATCGTTTAGTTTTATCAGATGCTGAATACCCAGGAATTACTGATTATGTTAATGTGCATGAAGTTGCAGATATTCCTGCAGTTGGACTTGCTGATGCTTCATACGGCGTACCAGTTTCAAGTGGCGGAAATGGCTTTCCTGGATTTATAACATCACCACCTGTTCTAAATAGTTTGCAAGATGCTGATTCAGTTGAAATTGCTTTTAGAAGACATAAATTACTTATAGATATCTCAGATAGAGTTGAGCTGGTCTTAAGCTCTATCACTCAAGAAGATGATGTTGGTGGTAGAAGACATTCTTCAACAGGCACAAGATATATTCTTAACGATGCATGTGCATCTTTGCTTGAGGCGGGTTGTTATTCTGAATCAACATATGGTAAATATGAAAATGGCTCATTAATGTTAGAGCCATCAAGCAGAGAAGTGAGTGTTGATTCTAGTGAATTGAAGATAGATGCAGATAATTTTGATCTAATTATTTCTGCCTCTAAATATAAGAAGGAAGGAAGGAGTGTTACTGATAACACTGGATTCTTTGCAAAAAACGGAACTTTAACTTCAGATATTGCTGGTTACTGGAACACAGCACTAGGAGGTATATGGGCGGGCGCTGCAAGACCGTATGCTCCTGCAAATAGACAATATGGAACCGCAGGTGACACTATTGAGATTAAATATATATCAGAACCTGGAGATGATTTCGATTTTATTTTTGGTTATTTTAGACAAAATGAATCCATGTATAGAAATCAACAGACCTTTCTAAAGGGAGTTAACTTATATAAATACTACTACTGGGGTGCAGACTATGTTGTTGATGCTTTTGAACAAGATTTTGATTACAACGTATACGAGGATTTTGAGAATACCGCTAAATTTGGAGAGTTAACATTGCACTTAACTGATAAGCTGGATTTTACAATTGGGGCTAGAGACTACAAAACGAATGCCGAGGCTAATATGGATATGTCATTTAAGTTATATGACGTTGGGCCAGCAATGGATTCAAAAACAAATAAAGATACAGGACTCTTGTCAAAATTTAACATATCTTATAAACCAAATGATAAGCAAAATTATTTTGCAACCATTTCAGATGGATATAGGAGAGGCGGAGTAAATGCAGTGCCAACCTCTGGTACATTTATTGAAGAGGATGGCTGGGTTCCATTTGATTCAGATACTGTTACCAACCTTGAGGCAGGAGTGAAAGGATCCTTTGATAACGGTGATAAATATAACATTAGTTTTTATTCAATTAGCTGGGATGATCCACAGGTGAATGCAGCAACACCAATATATGGTTATTATGCTGTTATAAACGGTGAAGATGCAGAAACATCTGGAATGGATATTGAATTAAGCGGTACGAAAGGGCAGCTAGATTGGAATCTTGGATATGCTTTAAATAGATCTAAGCTAACTAGCGATATCTACTCTCCAGCAGATACACCTGTTTTATATGCTGAAAGTGGAGCTAAATTGCCCGGCAGCCCTGAACACACGCTAAACATTAATTTAGCTCATACAAGATATATGTCCTCAGGCCTTGGCTTGGTAAATAGATTAGATTTATATTATCAGTCAGAAACTACTAATTTTATTGGAGTAGATGAGTCTTTTAGAGCTACGTTTGATGGTTTTAGTATTATTAATGCATCGACAACAGCTTTCGGTGATAATTTTTATATCTCTTTATTTATTAAAAATATTACTAATGAAAGAGCTGTTACAGGCGCCTTCTTGGATGATAGTTTTGGTTCTGATATCTCACAAGGCTTTTATGGTGATAATAGCAGAGAGTTTTTTGCATTACCTAGAACAATAGGATTATCTGTAAATAGATCTTTTTAATTAGATAAAGAATTGAAAAAATTATTTTTATTTCTTTTTATAACACCACTAGCTTCTCAAGAGCTAGTGGATGTTTTATGGGATAAAAAAAATCTTACTAATCCATATAATTACAATGAATTATCTGAGTATATAGAAGGTGGTTCGGAGATAATTTCTGATTTTAATGGAAGAATCTCTTTAACCAGTCCTCTTGGAAATGGTTTCACCATTTTAGTTGATGATTATAATATTTTCGAAGCGTCACATAAAAAAATTCCTGAATTTTCAATCGAAATCTATTCAAAAAATAACAATATTATTCCTTCCAATACCGGCTTAATTAAAACTTCACATCCTTTTTGGGATATACAGTTTGGAATAGGTAAAGCTTATTATCATAAAGAACAGAGCTCTACTGTTTTACTTATGCCTTTCAGCCTTATGCATAAAAATGCTAACTGTGTTCATACAGGAGTAAGCATTTTCGCATTAGACCAATTTAAAAACCTATCTAATATTATTTTTCAAATCGCAAGTGAAACCTGCGCGTATTACAAATTTGATTATGTATCAATTTATAAAGCTAATTACGAAGATTTGCCTTTAAAAGATTCAATACTAGAGCTTGTAAGTAGTAACCAAATTAGCAGTTCGTTTGATAAAATCTATGACTCACATCAAATTAAATCCAATTCATTCGGTGACTCAAATAGTTTTAAGCCTCAAAACATGACATTGTATGGATTGATTGATGGCAACGAACATTTCCAAAGCCCTTGCATAACCAGATTGGGCAATAATATTTTTTGTAGTGAAGTTGTCTTACCATCTTATTCTTTAGCAAAATCTATTGCAGGCACATTATCCCTAGCTTTATTAGCTAAAAAATATAAAGATATTTCTCAACTCAACGTATCTGAACTAGTTCCTCAATGCAAGGATAGAAAGTGGTCAAATATAACGATTGAAGATCTATCTGACATGAGTACTGGACAATATTTTTCGTCTGATCATGATTATGATGAATCTAGCATAGCTATGACTAATTTTTTATTTACTGCTGAAACCCATAAAGAAAAACTAGCAATCGCATGTGATGCATTTCCCAGAAAACGAAAGCCTGGTAAGACTTTTGTTTACCACACCTCAGATACTTACTTGCTTGGCACAGCCCTGAATAATTTTCTAACAGAAAATACCAATGATTCAGACTATTTTATTGACTTATTAAATCCATTCTTAAAGCTATATGGTCTCAGCTCCATATCACAACATTCGCTTAGAACAAATGACGAGACTTTGACCCCATATACAGGTTTTGGCATGTACTTTAATTCAAATGATTTATTTCAACTATCTCAAATACTTCATTCATTTAAAAATAATAGCGACCCTGCATTTAGTTTTTTATATAACGGATTAAATCCAAGTTATGAAAATTCTTTGGCAGCCATCAAAAGAGCTAATATTTATTATAATAATGGCTTTTGGTCTAAAGTATTTGATAAAGATATTTTTGGTTGTCAAAAAGATGTATGGATACCTTTTATGTCTGGATTTGGAGGAATAACATTTGCATTGCTTCCAAATGGAATGAGTTATTATTATTTTAGTGATGGATACGTATATTCTTGGGAAGAAGCTGTAGTTGCAGCTCATACAATGAGGCCATTTTGTTAAATATGAATATCAAATTAAACAATACTTTTGCTCAGTCTAGTTTTATGGCTGCAATTTTTTACAGCATCATCGCAACAGCTGGGTTGTTTTATGTAAATCTTGGCGGGGCTTTTTTATCTGCCTTTGTAGATGGGCTAGGTGTTCAGAGGGATGTGGCGGGATATATTGTTAGTGCCAATAAATATGGAGCGGCTTTCGGTGCTCTTTTAGCAACATTTCTTGTTAAAAAACTAGAATGGAGATCTATTTTAAGAATACTATTTTTCTGTTTAATACTTGTTGATCTAATTTCTACTCAAATTACAAGCCCTCAAACACTTATCTTATTAAGGTTTCTTCATGGCACAATTGGCGGCCTTTCAGTGGGATTTGGTTTGTCGATAATTGCTCGAACATATAATCCAGATAAAATATTTGGCATGCTTTTGGTGGTTCAATATAGCTTTGGAAGTATAGGTATTTGGGCAGTTCCAAGAATGGTAGATTCATTTGGTTACGGAGCTGCTTTCGGCGCTTTGATTATTTTTACAATAATGGCAATTATAATTTTGCCTTTCGTGCCCAACGTTGATGAGTCTATTGAAGATAATACTTCTTCAAATATATTTAATATTCCAATTGGAAAGTTTTTATTTTTAGCTTTAGTAGCCTTGTTCCTTTTTCAAGCCTCTAATATGGGTGTCGCAGATTATGCATTTGAGCTAGGTAAGGACATAGGCCTTGAGAATACTCAAATTAGTAATATTTTAACCATTGCTAATGTAATATCTATTTCAGGTGGTGCACTTGTATATTTAATAGGCACGAAATATGGAAGGACCTTGCCTCTTATTATTGGCATATCAATGTCATCAATATTCACTTTTCTTCTTCATTATTCTGATAATGTTTCTATATATTTCATTGCAAATACTATTACTGGCATTGCATGGGGTTTCACAATTCCATACATTTTGGGGTTATGCTCCACTTTTGATTCACACGGACAAATGGCAGCCTTAGCTGGTTTTATCTCTAAAATGGGCCTTGCTACTGGACCACTTATTGGCTCACTCTTTATTATTGATTACGGAATTGGGCCCATAATTAATATTGCCGTTTTTTCTCTTATTGTCGCGATGATAGCTTCTTGGCTCTCAAGCAGAGCAATCGAGACAAAGTAGATGAGTATTCTCAAAGTAGCTTGCTTACAACTTAAATTAAATAAAACTGATAATTTAAAATATATTATTAATTCTATTGAGACTATATGTAACGACTGCTCTGATATAGATTTAATTGTTTTAAGTGAACTTGCAGTTGGTGGGGCTGGAGCACTTCATACCACTCATACTTTAGACAAATATATTGATATTTTTTCAAAGACAGCAAAAGATAATAATGTATGGCTAATTCCAGGAAGTTTCTACGAGAAAGAAAACAACAAAATTTTTAACACTGCTCCCGTATTCAATGCAAACGGTGATTTGGTAACCAAAGCTAGAAAAATGTATCCATGGCTACCTTACGAAATAAATGTGGACCCAGGTTCAGATTTTTGTGTTTTTAATATTCCTAACAAAGGAACAGTTGGCATCCATATTTGTTATGACCTATGGTTTCCTGAAACAAGTCGTCAATTAGCATTGAAAGGAGCTGAATTAATAATAAACCCGACTTTAACACCTAGTAAAGATAGAGAAATAGAGACAATAATGGTTAGATCTACTGCAGCTCAACAACAGGCATATTACATCGATGTTAATAGTTGTGGTGAGCAAGGTTGTGGCATGTCAATTGCTGCAAATCCCGACGGAGAAATAATGCACTCTTCATCAAAAGAGGAAGATATTTTTATTGTAGAAATTGATTTTAATTTTGCACGCAAAACAAGAGAAGAAGGGTTTATGGGCTTGGGACAAAATCTTAAGAGCTATAGAGATAATCCTCTTCATAATTTAAATAATGTTAACAAGGAATATTTAGAATCTTTAGGCGAACTAAAAAAATTTAATAAGGAAATAATTAATGAAAAATGACAAAACTAGCAATCTGGGCTTTATCGATAAAAAAAACCTTTTTCATCCTATAACAAATTTAAAAGCGCATTCATCTGAAGACATATTAATAATAGATCGTGGAGAGGGTGTTTATGTTTATGATACGAATGGTAAAAAATACCTTGAAGGTCTTGCAGGATTATGGTGTTCGTCTCTAGGTTATGGGGTTGAGGAGCTGGGCGAAGTCGCAAAAGAACAAATGAATAAGTTAGGTTATTCATCACTATTTGCATCTAAAAGTCATGAGCCTGCAATTAAACTTTCTGAAAAGCTTATAGAATTATCCCCATACAAAAATGGAAAAGTTTTTTTTGGTAATTCTGGTTCTGATGCCAATGATACCCAGTTAAAGTTATATACCTACATGAACAATGCACTAGGTAATCCCAACAAGAAGAAAATTTTATCAAGAGTCAAGGGATACCACGGTGTCACAGTTGCAAGTGCTAGTATGACTGGATTACCTGCTCAGCATAAATTATTTGATCTTCCAACAAATTCCTTTTTACATGCAATGACTCCTCACTTTTATCGTGAGGGATTAGAAGGAGAAACAGAAGAAAATTTTGTTCAGAGATTGGTAAATAATTTAGAACAACTTATTGAAGCTGAAGGAGCTCAGAACATTGCTGCTATGATTGCTGAGCCCCTGATGGGTGCTGGAGGGGTAATTATTCCACCAAAAGGCTACTTTCCAAGTATTCACAAAGTTCTTACAAAATATAATATACCTCTCATCGATGATGAAGTTGTATGTGCTTTTGGTAGAACTGGCAATATGTGGGGCGCAGAAACCTTTGAAATGAAACCATCATCAATAACTATTGCTAAGGCACTATCAGCAGGATTTATTCCCATAAGCGCTGTAATAGTGCCTGACAGCATGTACGAACCAATTAAAGACGCTAGTGGTGATATTGGTGTCTTTGGTCATGGCTATACCTATTCAGGTCATCCAGTTTCATGTGCAGTTGCATTAAAAACATTGGAAATATATGAAAGGGATAATATATTTGATCACGTAAATGAGATTTCATCACATTTCCAAGCTCGAGCTCAAAAACTTGCAGAACTAGATTATGTTGGTGAGGTTAGAGGTATTGGACTTATATGCGGCATTGAAATGGTCTCAAATAAAGAAACCAAGGCATTATTTAATCCCGTTGGCTCAGCAGGAAAAATTATTGCAAAAAAATGTCAAGACAATGGTCTAATTATTAGAGCAATTGGGGACGTTATTGCATTATGCCCACCACTTGTTATTTCGGTTGATGAGATAAATGAATTATTTGATATTCTTGAGAATTCAATCAAACAATCTTTTAAACATTTATAGATTTTTGTTATATATTTAATCTTTAATAAATTAAAGAGTTAACAATGAGATATAGATTTATTGAGGTTTTTTATTCAGTATTCAATCATGGTTCGGTTACAAAAGCAGCTAGAGAATTAAATGTTACTCAACCCTCTATAAGTAAAATACTCAGCCAATCTGAAAAAGATCTTGGAATCAAACTTTTTGAAAGAATAAATAAAAAAATGGTTCCAACTCCCGAAGCAAAAATATTATTTCCATATAGTGAAAAAATCCATAATAATTTAGAAAACTTTAAACGAGTTTCAACCAATCTTGTCTTAAAACCTGAAGGTGATCTCAACATAGCTGCTACTCATGCTCTTGGTATAGATTATTTGCCTGAGGTTATATCTCAGTTCAGTCAAAACAACTCTGGTATAACTTTTGAAACCGTAACATTACATTATGAAGAAATTCAAAAACAGTTACTTGAATTAAAGGTTGATCTAGGTGTTGTATATGATCATAAACCTCACAGGGATATAACCTCAACAACAATTGATAGTGGAGAGTTTGTTGTGATTGCTCCTGACTCATTTTTCCCTGGTAAAGATGAGGTAAATATTTCTGATATATCATCACATCCTTTTATTAAAATTACAGACAAGATAGGTCCAAGAGGGCCGTTAGGTAGCAAGTTAGATGAGTATTTATCAAGATATGCAAAAGATCTTAATATAACTTTTAATACCGAAACTTTTCAAGTCGCACTTGCATTGGTTTCGAAAAATATGGGTATAACTATAGCTGATCGAATTTCAGCAGAAAGCTCTTCAAAGTCTAATATAAAAATTTTAAATCTAAAGCCTAATCTTAAATTCACACTCGAGGTAATTCATGTCAAATCAAATCCACTATCTTTAATTAATAAAAAATTTATTAATTTTCTTGAAGGGTTTAATTATTCAGACTCATAATAATAACTTTTAGTTATACCTATATAATTTATTTTCAATTATATTTATCTATATATTTGATATAGTAGCTACATGAAAATTGGTGTCCCAAAAGAAATTAAAAATAACGAATATAGAGTTGCGTTAACTCCCTCTTCAGTAAAAACTCTTTCAGATCAATCACATGATATTTATATCCAAAGTGGAGCCGGAGATGCAATAGGATTCACCGATAATGATTATATTAAATCTGGTGCGACTATATTAGATTCTGCAAAAGATATTTACGAAACATCTTCTTTAATTATAAAAGTTAAAGAACCAATGCCTTCTGAATTTAAATTTTTAAAAAAAGAACATACTCTTTTCACATATCTTCACCTTGCAGGTGAGCCACAACAAGCAATTGATTTAATGGCAACAGGTGTAACAGGCATTGCATATGAAACCGTTACTGCTGATGATGGATCAATGCCACTGTTGGCTCCTATGAGCGCCATAGCTGGACAATTAAGTTTTATTGTTGGTTCATATCATTTACTTAAGCCTAACCAAGGAATGGGAACATTAATAGGAAATTTTAAAGATATAGAGCCCAGGGTTGTAACTGTAATTGGGGCTGGAGTTGCTGGGACTGAAGCAATTGAAAAAGCTATTTCAAATAAAGCCCATGTAAAAATAATTGATTTATCTGAAAAGAGATTAAATGATTTGAAAGATATATTTGGCTCGTCAAATATTGATTACATAATCTCAAGTGAATCATCTATTGAGCATGCTATCCAGGAATCTGATTTAGTGATTGGAGCTGTATATGTTGTCGGTAAACAAGCTCCAAAAGTTGTAAAAAATAATATGTTAGAGAAGATGAAGCCAGGCGCTGTATTGGTTGATATTTCAATAGATCAAGGTGGTTGTTTTGAATCTAGCAAACCAACTACACATGATGAACCAACCTATCTTTATAAAGATGTTCTTCATTACTGCGTTACAAATATGCCAGGGGCTGTTCCATTGACTGCTACAGAAGCTCTTAATAAAGCTACATTACCTTATATTCTTGAGTTAGCAAATAAAGGAATTGAGCTAGCTCTTCAGGAAAATATTCACCTTGCAAATGGCCTTAATATTAAAAATGGTGAAGTTGTTCATCCTGCCGTAAAGGAAGCAATTAATCTCTAGAATTTTTTGTGGATCATAATCCTGTTTAGAAATATTTAGTATTTTCTTTAAGTGATGAAGAAAAAATATCTATCAGTAATTTAACATTCTCCAATGCAGAATATGAAGGTCTTATTATGACTGCTAATTCTCTATGAGGACCAGGCTCATCAAGGTGAGCTTTGGTAATCAATGGGTTTGAGCTTACTAATTGTTCAATGGCCATATGCGGTACTAAAGTTGAACCCATTCCACCTGCTACAAGCTGAGTAAGTGTTGTAAGGCTTGATGCTTCCATAGAATATTGTTTATCGTTATCAATCTTGCATGCAGCAAGAACATGACTCTTAAGACAGTGCCCATCATCGAGTAACATTAAATTAGATAGATCTATTTCCTTAGCTTTTATTTTATTCTTATTCAGGATCGAATTTTTTTTATGACTTATGTAATAAAAATCTTCTTCCCAAAACTTATATGATAGCAAGCCATCGATTTTATATGGCATAGCAAGAATAGCCATATCAATCTCACCATCATTAACTTTATTGATTAAAACGCTTGACTGAGCTTCAATAATTTTTAATTTTAATTGTGGAAATCTCTCTTTTAATGATGGGAGAACTAGTGGGATAAAATATGGTCCTATAGTTGGGATTATCCCCAAAGTAATTGGAGTAGTTAATGGATTTTTTTGACTTTCACCTAGTTGATAAATATCATCCATCCCCATTTTTATAGCTTTTGCTTTTTTTAATACCTCTTTACCTAAATTAGTAACTATTACTTTTTTATTTGTTCTTTCAAATATTTTTATACCAAGCTGTGCCTCCATCTCAGAAATCGCATTGCTTAATGTTGAGGGGGAAACATAACAAGCATCAGCTGCTTTTTTAAAATGCAGTTCTTTTTGAATTGTAAGTGCGTAATGTATTTGCTTTAAAGTAATCATATCTATATACATTATAATCGAACATAAAATTCTTTAATAGTGTATTTAATAATACATAAAAAATAGGTAGAGTGTATGTATACAATTTTTTTTATTCTTCAGGGGAGTAATTACATGAACAATGAGACAGAAGGAAAATGCCCAGTAATGCACGGCGCTTTAACTACAAATAGCTCTACAGGAACATCAAATAGAGATTGGTGGCCTAATCAATTAAATCTAGGCATTCTGCATCAGCATGACGCTAAATCAGATCCTATGGATGAAGGCTTTAACTATAGAGAGGAGTTCAATAAAGTAGATTTCGATGCTTTAAAAGAAGATTTAAATAATCTTATGACTGACTCCCAAGACTGGTGGCCAGCTGATTATGGTCATTATGGACCTTTCTTTATTAGAATGACTTGGCATGCTGCAGGAACCTACAGAAGTACTGACGGAAGAGGCGGTGGTGGAACTGGTGCTCAACGTTTTGCTCCCCTAAATAGCTGGCCTGATAATGGAAACTTAGATAAGGCTAGAAGACTTTTATGGCCAATTAAACAAAAATATGGAAAACAAGTTAGTTGGGCTGATCTTTTAATTCTGGCTGGTAATGTTGCTATAGAATCTATGGGTGGCAAAACATTTGGTTTCAGTGGCGGTCGTCCAGATATATGGGCTCCTGAAGAAGATATTCATTGGGGTGCAGAAAAGGAATGGTTAGAAAATGAAAGATATAGTGGCGAAAGAGATCTAGCTAATCCTCTTGGAGCAGTTCAAATGGGTTTAATCTATGTAAATCCTCAAGGCCCTGATGGAAATCCCGATCCACTTGCAAGTGCTGTAGATATTCGTGAGACATTTGGACGTATGGCAATGAATGATGAAGAAACAGTAGCATTAGTTGCTGGCGGACACACATTCGGTAAAGGTCATGGTGCAGGCCCTGACGACCATGTTGGTAGAGAACCAGAAGGCGCTGCAATGGAAGAAATGGGTTTTGGTTGGATGAGTTCTTATGCTT
>OJIV01000703.1_pt1 | contig 13346 bp, 15 predicted proteins | sample 1595861 | NCBI WGS metagenome assembly OJIV01 (sample SAMN05416883, study PRJEB24817) | seawater metagenome | isolation source: Sea water | place: Canada:Atlantic | collected 2013-11
GATCTACACACTGCATATCGTCGGCAGCGTCAGATGTGTATAAGAGACAGGATCGGGGCTGGGCGACTGGCAGGCCAAGAGGAGCAAGAACATGCCAGCAGTTTAGCGCTGCTCTGTCTTTGGCACCGCAGTGCTACCCTCTGGTCATGTGGATGCTCCTTCTGGCCTGTTCTGGTGATGTTGAAACGGTGACCTCGCCGAGGCCGGAGTCCGTCGCTCCGCCTGGGCAGGCTGGTGCGCAGCCACGGCCGATGGGCCAGCCGGGGAAGGGCCCCCGGCAGGGTCCAAACAATGGCCCCAAGGGGCCTCCACCGGGTGGCGTTCAAGGTGGCCCGATGCCCGGCACGGCCGGGGCGAGCGGGGCAATGATGCAGGACCCCACCGGTTTCCCGGGCTTCCACAACATGCCGGCGCCGGAAGGCCCAGCCATCAGCGGCTTGGGCGACTGGGGACCCCGGGTGCAGCTGAGCGAAGGCAAGGGCGGTGGCTACCGGCCGCAGGTGGCAGTGGGCGCGGACGGGACGGTGCACGCGCTGTTCTACGAGCGCACCGACGCCGGGGACCTGATTCGCCACCGGGTGGGCCGGGACGGAGCCTTCTCGGCAGCCTCCCCAGTGGGCTTTGAAGACCAGCGCAACTGGGGGCCAGACCTGGTGGTCCGAGACGATGGAGGCGTGGTGTGCGTCTTTGACCACGCCCAGGCCGACTTCTCCTCGCGGGGTTGGCTCACGAAGTGGGAGCAGGGTGCTTGGTCCGCTCCGGAAGCCCTGACGGAGGATGACCCCAAAGCGGAGATTGGAAGTGGGCATGTGGCCCATGGTGCCGACGATTTGCTCTACTACGTGTACATCGGAAAGCAGATGGACCCAAGCCAGCGCTTCCAGGCCCGAGGGCGCGTCTTTGACGGCCAGAGCTGGGGCCCCATTGTGCCCCTCTCAGCTGGCAAGGAGGACGCTTGGCACACCAACGTAGAGCGCCGTCCGGATGGCAGCGCCTTGGTGGGCTTTGATGTGGGCACAGGTGGCGGGGAGACCACCCTCTACGTGGGGGAGGCCCGGGACGGGCGCTTCTCAGACCCTGTGGACATGACCACTTCGGCGCCCAAAGGGGAGCGGCCGCACTTTGCCTTTGGTCCTGACGGACAGGACCACTTGACCTGGTTCCACAAAGAGAATGGACAGCCCAAGTACGTCTACGTGCGCTCCGGGACCAAGATGGTGTGGGGCGAGACCACGGAGCTGAGCGAGGGCTACGGTGGCTTCCACTTCGACCCTGAGATTGCCGTCAACGCCGACGGCGTTCGTGTCGTGGTCTGGGGCTGGGATGCTGGGTCGGACGCTGAGCTGGTCTACAGCGTGGACAAGGGAGATGGATGGAGCGCACCGCGCAAGGTGGATGAGCTGGACTGGGGAAAGCCCGGCTTGGCCAGCCTGGTCGCAGGGCCTGATGGACGCTTCCATGTGGTCTGGAACCAGGGCGTGCGCGGTGAAAACCACGTCTACTATCGGGTTCTGACCCCGTGATTTGGCTCTTGGCTTGTACTGGCTCCGAGCCTGCGCCTGCTCCAACCCCAGCGGTGGTCGGGACCGCTCCCCAGCTCCAGGGCCCTCCGCGGGGACCGCCCCCTGTGGGTGGACCGGGCCCCAAGGCCCAGGCCTTTCGGGCAGATGTGGAGATGCAGCTATCGGGGGAGCTGCCCAAGTGGGGCCCCAGCATCGTGATCATCAGCTTGGACACGGTGAATGCGGAGACTCTGGCCTTGTATGGGGGAATCGCAGAGACCCCGAACATCGCCAAGCTCGCCGCGCGCGGGGTGCTCGTGGAGCAGGCCATCAGCCACTTCCCCGAGACCTGCTTGAGTCACTGGAGCATGCTCTCCGGCGTCTTGCCAGAGGTGCACGGGAACGCACCGGCCAACCGAGGGTCCATCTACACCGGCCCCACGCTGGTCGAGATTGCCGGTGAGGCTGGCTACCGCAGCGGCGGCATCATCGGGGGCATCACGCTTCAGGACCAAGCCTGTGGCCTGGGTCGGGGCTTTGACCACTACGATGACCGCGTGCCCAACAATCCCCGGGATTTCACGAGGCCTGCCGACCAGGTCAGCAAGAACGCGGTGTCTTGGATCAAGCAGCGGCCCGGCCCGTATGTTGCTTTTGTCCACTACTTTGACGCCCACTTCCCCTACACGCCCAAGGCGGAGTACGCCGCGATGTATGCCACGGGCTTCAGCGGCTCCGTGACGGGCAGCGATGTAGATCTGAAGCCATTCAGGGATGGCGGACAGACTCCCACAGCAGAGCAGTTGGCCCACATCCACAGCCTCTACGCCGCGGAGATCACGCAGCTGGACGCCGCCCTGGGCCCCCTGCTCGATGCCATCGATCTGAACAACACCATCGTGGTCATCACCGCTGACCACGGGGAGAGCTTCGGCCACGACTACTGGTTCAATCACCGAGAGGGCCTGTGGGACCAAGTCATTCGTGTGCCGCTCATCATCGCGGGTCCGGGCTTTGAGTCTGGCGTCCGCATCCAGGATCAGGTGGGGCTGATCGATGTGGCCCCCACTGTGCTGGCCGCAGCTGGGCTTCCTGTCGACGCAGACATGATGGGTCGGGACTTCCGCCAACAAGGCCAAGCCGTCGATGTGCTCAGCATCACGGACCCCTGGCGAGAGCAGAGCGCCTTCTCTGCCCGCAGCAACACCCTCAAGGTGCTGATCGATTCACGCGGCCAGTCGGGCTTTGATTTGGTCAATGACCCTCAAGAGCTGGCACCCTTCCAGATGAAGGACTTGGACGAGCACACGCAGATCTACGCTCAGATCCTCAAACGCTATGCACCACGACAAGTCTCTGCACCCACGGCGCCTGAGCTCAGCCCTGAGCGCGAGGAGCAGCTCCGAAGCCTGGGCTACATCGCGCCGGAGCGCTGACGGCTAGGTGTCGTCGTTCCCATCGCAGTTCGAGTCGACCCCGTCGCCGGGGGTCTCTGGCGCGCCAGGATAGATGCTGGCGTCGGTGTCGTCACAGTCGTCAGTGCTGGCGATGCCATCGCCGTCTTCGTCCACCAGGTAGCCCGTGTCCGGCACGCCGTATTCGGCCGAGACCACGGTGTCGTTGCTCCCGGTGGTGTCGCTGGTGTCGGTGGTGTCGGTGGTAACGTCAGTGGCCCCAAAGCAAGCGGTCAGGCCCAGAAGCATGACCGCGCTGCCCAGGCTCTTGGCGGCCAAAGGGCCGGTCTCCACGCCGCCGCAGTGGGGGCAGGTGGCTCTTGGAGCGGGCGTTCCGCAGCAGGGGCATGGCCGAAGCATCAGGTGTCGTCGCTCCCATCACAGTTCGAGTCCACGCCATCTCCAGCGGTCTCTGGCGCGCCCGGGTAGACCGCGTCGTTGTCGTCGTCGCAGTCCAGCTGGCTGCGGTGGCCGTCTTGGTCTGCGTCTAGGTAGCCGGTGTCGGGCACGCCGTAGTCGGCCTCGATCACGCTCTCAGGTCGCCGTTCGGGGCCGCCGATACAGGCACCCAGACCCAGAAGCATCACGGCGCTGCCCAGGCTCTTGGCCACCGCCTTTGCCCCGCTGAGTCCGCCGCAGTGAGGGCAGCCAGCTCTTGGAGCAGGAGTTCCGCAGGCGGAACAAGGGGTGAGCATCAGGTGTCGTCCTCGCCATCACAGTTGGAGTCCACGCCGTCGCCCGGGGTCTCCTCGGCGCCGGAGTAGCGCTCCGGGTCGGAGTCGTCGCAGTCCTCGGCGACGCCCTGACCGTCGCCGTCAGCGTCCAGGTAGCCCGTATCTGGGCTGCCGTAGTCGGCCTCGCCGGTGATGCCACCGATGCAGCCGCTCGCTCCGACGGCCAATCCCAGTCCGAGCAGAATCGCGCTGGCGCCGAGCTTGGAGCTGCTCAGTGGGCCGCCACAGTGCGCGCAAGCGCCGGCTGTCGTTGGGCTTCCGCAACGCTCGCAGATCTGGAGCATCAGGTGTCGTCCTCGCCATCGCAGTTGGAGTCCACGCCATCGCCTGCTTCTTCTACAGCGTCGGGGTGAATCTGGTCGTTGGTGTCGTCACAGTCTACGTCTGAAAGGTAGCCATCTCCGTCCTCGTCCAGGTAGGCCGAGGCCGGAACGCCGTACTCTGCCTCTGTCACGCAGGCGGAGCCAGTCAGTGCCAAGCTCACGCCCAACAGCAAGGCGCTGGTGCCCAGCCTCGAGCGACCCAGTGGGTGGCCGCAGTGCGTGCAGGCCCCCCCGGGACTTGGGGTGCCACAGCTCTGGCAGACCTTCAGCATCAGGTGTCGTCCTCGCCGTCGCAGTTGGAGTCCACGCCATCGCCGGCGGTCTCTGGAGCGTCTGGGTAGATGTCGGGGTCGGTGTCGTCGCAGTCGTCTCGGGCAGGAGTGCCATCCGAGTCTGCATCCACATAGCCGGAGTCCGGGACCCCGTAGAGCGCTGCGACGTTGTCGTTCGTGCCACCCGTACAAGCGCTGAGGCCCAGACCAAGGAGCGCAACCGCGCCTACCAAGAGTGGGGTCGCGCTGCCCATTGGGGCGGCGTTGCAGTGTGCGCAGTGGCGCTCACTGTGGGTCGGGGTGCCGCAGTCCGTGCATGGCTTGAGCATCAGGTGTCGTCCTCGCCATCGCAGTTGGAGTCCACGCCGTCACCGGGGGTCTCAGGAGCGCCTGGATAGATGTCAGCGTTGGTGTCGTCGCAGTCCAGGCTGGCCCGGGTGCCGTCGTTGTCCGCGTCGATGAAGCCCGTGTCCGGTGCCCCGTAGATCGCGGTCGTGTTCCGGTCTGTACAGGCGCTCAGTCCCAAGCCGACCAATGCCAGTGCCCCAACGAGGAGTGGAGTGCTGCTGCCCATAGGGGCGGCGCTGCAGTGGGCGCAGGCGCGCTCACTGTGGGTCGGGGTGCCGCAGGTGGAGCATGGCTTGAGCATCAACAGTCCAGGAACAGGGATGTGGGGCCCAAACGACGATGGCCCATCCCGCTGACTATATCAGCGAGATGGGCCATTCGTAAGGATTGGAGCCGAAGCTCAGACCGGAAGCGCTAGTTGCGTCCGGTGACAGCCTTCATGCGGCCGCCGGCCTTACGGACCTTGAGCAGGCCGGTCTTGCGCATGCGCTCCTTGCGCTTCTTGGCCTTGAGCTTTGCGCGGTGGCGTGCGGATGCGTTCTTTGCCATGGGGGTCTCCAGTACGTGGTGCAGCCTGCTGTGGCCGCGGACCCGGGCCGTTAACCCGATCCTCTGCAATCAGTCCAGTACTGGGAGATCCTCACCGTGAACTGTAGCCACCACATCGCCGTAGACATCGCTCCAGTAGCTCAGCACTGGGTCCGTTCCGCGCTGTGCGGCCTCCAGCTCGCCGATGATCTCGACGGCGGTCACGTTCTCGGAGACTGGGGTCAAAAGGAACCCCCCCTCCATACGTGAGATGAAGGGTGTGCCGTCCACTTTCGCGTAGCGGCCGGCAATGCGGTCCTCGCTCACTCGGTCTTGCCACCAGTCCATGTCGAACTCGATGGTCACAACGTTTGGAACGACGTTGGCCGTCTTGAAGGACACCGCGTACTCAGGGCGGTTGTCCCACTCCACTTCGTACTCGCTGACCGTCCGGCGATCCAAGACCACCAGGGGATCCTGAAAGGCCAGCCAAGTGGTCTCGATGTCGGCGTGTACGTAGCCTTTGCCGTGAACCCAGTCGGTGCTGCCGCTCTCACCAACGATTGTGTTGAGGGTCTCGCTCTCGTCTGCAGGAAACTCAGCGCTGTTCTTGGCGATGGGCGCCAGATCCGCGGGAAGGTCCCCGGTGTCGTCGGCGGCTGCGTCTTTCGTGCATGCGAACAGATGTGCGAGCAGAAGAAGGATCATGGCGGGCCAATACTGTGAATTGGGTCAGTCGTCGTCTGAGTTTGCGAAGAAAACTATTGACAGGTCAAGCAAAACGGGATCCTTTGGGGTCTCGGAGGCCACGATGGCGAAGACAGAGACCTTGCGCAAGCGTGCTGCTGCAGCCCTGGTTGTGCTTGGGGTTGCCTGCGTAGGCGTGGCCTTGGTTCCCACGGTGGACGCCGGTCCTCCAAGGGTGCGTTTCGATGGATGGGCGCCTCCCGCTTGGCACCCTGAATCCGGCGCGTTGGAGAGCCTGGTGGCCATGGATCAGGCGCCATCTGGGCACGTTCGAGGTCTGAGCGCCCGCTCCAGCTACCTCTACGATGTGGACGCTGGCGAGGTGCTTCACGCCAAGAACGCGGACGACCGTCGACCCGTCGCCAGCCTGACCAAGCTCACAACGGCTTTGGCCTGGGCCAGCGAGGGGCAAGGACTCGGGGAGAGCTACTGCGTAGACAGCCGCTTCTACCCCACCCGCAGCGGCGCCTACTCCAAGCTCAGCACCGGCGAGTGCTACCGCGGCTGGGATCTGATGGGCGCAGCGCTGGTCAGCTCGGACAACCGCGGCGCCTACGGCCTGCAGGTGGCCAGCGGGCTGCCCTTTGACGGCTTTATCGCGCGCATGGACCAGGTCAGCCTGGACTTGGGCATGAGCCAGTCCACATGGGCAGAGCCCTCGGGATTGGACGATGAGAACCTGTCCACGGCACGAGACATGGCCAAGGCGGCCCTCGCCGTCTCCGTGCACCCCACGCTTTCCATCCCAGCGACCTCTGCGACCTGGCGCTTGGAGCAGGCCGACGGCACCCCAAACCGGGAGCTCTACGCCACGGACCGTTTGGTCGCGCGCACGGATCTGGAGCTTTTGGCCGGAAAGACCGGGTACACCGACACGGCCGGCTACTGCTTTGCCGGTGTGGTGCGCACCAAGCAGGGCCGGACCGTCGCCTTCTCCGTCTTGGGCGCCCCGAGCTCGGCCAAGCGCTGGGCGGACGTGGACCGCTTGCTGCAGTCGCTCTGATTTCCAGGCCGCCGGTGATGGCGGCGCGGTGGTTGAAGGCACACTGAGTTCTCTTGCCGGTCGCTTCGGTTAGACACCGAAGCAGCCTCGGAGCGCTCATGTCCAAACGCATTCCCGTCCACCTGGTCACCGGATTCTTGGGGTCCGGCAAGACCAGTCTGCTCCTCGACCAGCTGCGCCAGCGGCAGGACAAGGAGCGTTGCGCGGTGGTCGTCAATGACTTCGGCGATGCGCGAATCGACGCCACGCTCTTGGGCGGTCGGGTGGCCCTTCAGGAGATCGCAGGGGGGTGTGTCTGCTGTACCGCCCCAGCGGATCTGGTCCCGGCCCTGGATGCCCTGCTCCAGGACCCCTTGCTGGATCGCATCTTCATCGAGGCCACCGGTCTGGCCCGTCCATCGGACATCCTGGACACCCTGAGCCGCTCCACCCTGAGCGGGCGAATCGCCCTCGCGCCCGTGGTCGCTGTGCTCGACCCCAGGCGACTTGTGGGCCTGGCGCCGCCTCTGCTGCTCGAGCAGATGGACGCCAGCGATGTCCTGGTCTGCAACTGGAGCGATGCCGCCGACATTCAAGCCCACGAGGCCGTGCAGACACACACCCAGAGTCACTTTCCGCCCTGGCTGGCGGTGGTCGAGGCCACCCAAGGCAGCGTGTCTATGGACCTCTTCGATCTGCGTCGGGATGGCCCCAGCATTCGTGTGCGCAAGTCCACGCCCTCCACCCAGGGCTACGTCGCCGCCTCCCAGAGCTGGAGCCCAGATACGGTCTTTGACCTGAAGGCCCTCAAGGCACTCTTCGCCGAGAGCAACGCCGAGCGGCTCAAGGGCCTCTTCCACACGGACCTGGGATGGACCCTGCTCCAGCGGGCCGGAGGTCAGGTGTCCACGGGCGCCACCGGTCTGCGCTCGGTCTCCGCTGTGGATGTCATCGTCAAGGGGGAGCAGGCCGAGGCAGAGGCCCTGCTCCAAGCCATCGATGGGGCCCGCTACTACGCGGATCCACAGAGCATCGGACAACTCGTCCTCAGCGATGGCCAGGGCTACACCGCGTCCCTGAACCGGTGGTCCCTGGCTGCTTTGCCGGGGCAGGTGCCCGACGTCTCCACCCTCATTCCCAACCGCCAGGGCGCAGGCGTGTTTCTGGCAGAGGTCGTGAACCTGTTGCACTCGGAGGAGCAGGCCGAGGTGATGCTGGTGGCCAGCGACGGCATGGTCAGCGGGCCCACCTCCGTGGGAGACCTGGGACGCGCTGTGCTGGTCTACCTCTTGGATGGCGGCGAGCTGCCCGCCAACAAGGGCGGTCCCTTCCGCATCTTTGTGCCCGAGGGTGAGAGCGCCTGCGCAAATGTGAAGGGCTTGGCGCGTATTGAGCTTGTGGAGGCGTGATGCGCGTTGAAGTCGAAGAGCTGGGGTTGGTATTGGACACCGCGTTCCTTCACCTGGGGCCTTCTCCCGGCGTGGCGCACGCTCTGGACGCCATGTCCGCCCTCGAGGCCGGTGCAATCGCCAATCCAGACGAGGGGCGTCAGGTAGGCCACTACTGGCTTCGTTTGGGAGAGGATGCGCCTGAGCCTGTGAGAGAGCCGATTCGGGCGCTGCACGCGCAGATCGAAACGCTGGCCAAAGACTGGCCTTTTTCCTCCCTTCTCGTGATCGGGATTGGCGGCTCAGCGCTGGGCCCCCAGCTCGTTCTGGACGCCCTTGGAGGCCGGGCTCGCTTTCTGGACAACACGGACCCCGTCGGTGCCGCCCGGGTCTTGGCGGAGCTGGAACTGGAGCACACCGGTGTGCTGGTCATCTCCAAGTCGGGGGGCACGAAGGAGACGCGCAACAGCATGCTGCTGGCCAAGGCGGCGTATGCGTCGGCGGGGCTGGTGTTTGCCCAACATGCCATCGCGGTGACCGGCCAAGGCTCAGCGCTGTTTCAGCTCGCCGAGGGCTGGCGGGCCCGGGTGCCGATGTGGGACTGGGTTGGAGGCCGCACGAGCTTGCACTCGGCGGTGGGTCTGCTGCCAATGGCCTTGCTTGGACTGGACTGGCGGGGCTTTTTGGAGGGCGCCCGAATCATGGACGCGCGCACCCGCGAGGTGGGCGAGAACCCGGCTCTGGTGTTGGCCCACGCTTGGTGGTCCGCCCAGGATGGGGGGCCGCGCGCGATGGTGATGCTGCCCTACTGCGACCGCCTGGTCCTGCTCTCCAAATACCTGCAGCAGCTGGTGATGGAGAGCCTGGGCAAGCGGCGTGAGGACGGAGAGCGGGTTGGCCTGACGGTCTATGGAAACAAGGGCAGCACCGACCAGCATGCCTATGTGCAGCAGCTCAGAGATGGCCCCGATGACTTCTTCGCCAGCTTTGTGGCCGTGCTCAGCGACGCGGAAGCTGGGCCACTGGGCGAGCTTGAGGTCGAGCCCGGAGTGCGGGCAGGGGACTACCTGTTGGGCTTCTTGCTCGGTACACGAAAGGCGCTGCACGATGCAGGAAAGCGCTCGTTGACCCTGGAGCTTGATCAGGTCGACGCCCCTTCTCTGGGTGGGTTGATTGCACTCTATGAGCGCGCCGTTGGCTTCTATGCGACGTGGCTGGGTGTGAACGCCTACCACCAGCCTGGGGTCGAAGCCGGCAAGAAGGCCGCCAGTGAGATGCTGGGCTTGCAAGCACGCATCTTGGCGGGTGAGCCGGATCAGGGGCCGGATGCCGCGTTGATTCGTCGTCGCTTGGGGCTCACCGGTCGCTGAGCTCTTGGGCGTCACACCTTGGGCGCTTGGCACGGGCCATGCAACTTCTCTCGGGTGTAGGCCGTCCACCTCGGAGTTCACGTGTTTTCGCTACCGATCCTCGCAGTCCATCTCGGATTTGTTGCATGCACCACACCCAAGGCGCAGCCGACGGAGACCGGACTGACCGAGACCCGAGTGAGTCATCAAGGGCAGGACTGGATCGTGGTGCGCATCGACTTGCGCAAGAACGAGCTTCTGCTCGAGGGCATCGGTGAGCAGCCCAACAGCCTCAATGATTTGGGGCCGCACCGGGTGGCGATGAACGCCGGCATGTACATGAGCGACCTGAGTCCTGTCGGTCTGTACATCTCTCAGGGGGTGGAGCACGCCCCCTTGGAGCTGGGTCCTGGGGGCGGAGGCAACTTCTTCCTCAAACCGAACGGGGTGTTCTCCATTTCGCAGGATGGGGCTGCTGTGACCGAGTCAACGGCATGGGCAGCCAGTCCTCGACCGGGCACGGTGATGGCGACCCAGTCCGGGCCACTGCTGGTTCAGGCTGGGGTGATCCATCCCGAGCTCAACGCGGCTTCGACCTCGACCTACACCCGCAACGGCATTTGCGCGCCCGACCCGAACACCGCCTTGCTCTTCATCTCCTTGCGGCCGGTGAGTTTGTGGCGTGCGGCGTCTTTTGCCCGGGACGGTCTGGGGTGTCAGGACGCGCTCTACCTGGACGGTGGGGTGTCCATGTTGAGTGCGGAGAGCGGTGTCTTGGGCAAGCGGGGCGGCGCCTGGGGGGGGCTGCTCATCGTTCGATGAACGGTGATTCACTTTCGTTGCGGAGACGTCGCGCCACTGAGTTGGGGGGTACCATAGAAGAGGACTCATCAGCCCCTGCTGATCCCTCGCTTGTGCTCCAACGACACGCCAAAGAAGGCCCAAAATGCCCGACGTTAGCGCCCGATTCTCCGCTGTAGCCACCGTCAACTCCCGCCAGCCTCGCCAAGTTCAGCGTCCAGTGAGCGCCGATGGCAGTGTGCAAGGTGTGGGTCAGCTCTTTGGACAAAAGACCTTCTCCTTGAATGTGATGGAGGAGAAGCTTCCACGGGCGGTCTACAAGCGCGTCAAGGCGACCATCGAGGAGGGACGCACCCTCTCGCACGAAGTGGCTGTCGCCGTGGCCCACGCGGCCAAGGAATGGGCCGCCTCACAGGGCTGCACGCACTTCACCCACTGGTTCCAGCCCATGACGGGCAACACCGCCGAGAAGCACGACGCCTTCCTGACCTTCGCCAAGAACGGCCGGGCCATTGAGCGCTTCACCGCCGACATGCTCATCCAGTCCGAGCCGGATGCCTCCAGCTTCCCCAGCGGTGGCATGCGCTCCACCTTCGAGGCCCGGGGCTACACGGCCTGGGACCCCTCCAGTCCCATGTTCGTCATGGACGGGGAGTCCGGCTCCACCCTGTGTATTCCCTCGGTGTTCATCAGCTACACCGGCCACGCCCTGGACCAGAAGACCCCTCTGCTTCGCTCCATGGCCGCGATCGACAAGGCGGCTCAGAAGCTGCTCACCGCCTTGGGCGAGACCCCGGAGCGCGTCATCGCGACGGTGGGTTGCGAGCAGGAGTACTTCCTGATTGACCGTGCCTATTGGGCCCTGCGTCCCGACTTGGCCATCGCCGGCCGTACCGTCGTTGGAGCCAACCCACCCAAGGGCCAGAGCCTGGATGACCACTACTTTGGTGCCATCCCTCCCCGGGTGCTCTCCTTCATGCAGGAGGTGGAGCAGGAGCTGTACCTCTTGGGCGTGCCTGCCAAGACCCGTCACAACGAGGTCGCGCCCTGCCAGTTCGAGCTGGCGCCCATCTTCCGCGAGGCCAACGTGGGCGTGGACCACAACCAGCTCATCTCCGAGGTCCTGCGCCGGGTGGCTCTGCGCCATGACTACAAGGTCGTGATGCACGAGAAGCCCTTCGCCGACATCAACGGCAGCGGAAAGCACGACAACTGGTCTCTGAGCTGCGGTGGCAAGAACCTCTTGGAGCCCGGTGAGCAGCCCCAGGAGAACACCCGCTTCCTGGCGGTCCTCGCCAGCGTCCTGCTGGGCGTACAGCGCTACGGTGGGCTGCTTCGGGCCAGCGTGGCCAGCCACGGCAACGACTTCCGCTTGGGCGCCAACGAGGCACCTCCAGCCATCATGTCGGTCTTCCTCGGTGAGACCCTCACCCGCATCTGTGACGACATCAGCGGCGGCACCGTTGAGCGCACCCCGGACCAGGCACAGCTCACCGTCGGCGTCGAGACCTTGCCCGCCGTGGCCCAGGACAACACGGACCGAAACCGCACCAGCCCCGTCGCCTTTACCGGGAACAAGTTTGAGTTCCGCGCCGTGGGCAGCAGCCAGAACCCTGGTTGGCCGACCACCGTGCTCAACACCATCGTCTCCGAAGGCATGGACCAGATCTGCACCTGGATCGAAGAGGAAGGAGGAGGTCAGGCTGCCGTGATGACCGCCATCCGCAAGGCTCTGGACGAGTCGGCGCCGATTCGCTTTGAAGGCGACGGCTACAGCGAGGACTGGGTGGCCAAGGCCGAGGCCCGCGGTCTCAAGAACCTGCGCACCACCCCCCAGGCCTTGGGAGAGCTGCGCGACTCTGTCGTAGAGCGGGTCTTCGCCAAGCACGGGGTGCTCAGCCCTGCCGAGCTCCAGTCCCGCTTCAACGTGCAAGAGGAGCAGTACCTGACGGCTGTGGACATCGAGCGCGACACCCTGCGCTTGATCGTCAACGAGATGGTCATGCCGGCCGCTCTGGCTGAGAGGGGTGAGCTGGCCATCGGCGCCAAGGCCCTGGCCGACCTGAGCTTGGACTGCAGCCTGGAGAAGGGGCGCATTGAAGCCTTGAACCAGGCTGTGATGCGGCTCAAGGAGCGCGGAGATGCGGTCGGTGCCTTGGCCGAAGAGGCCGGACACGACGCCCACAAGGTGGCTGACATGGTCATTCCTGCATTGGCTGAAGTGCGGGCCGTCGTCGACGAGCTGGAAGGCTTGGTGAGCGATGGCCGTTGGCCGATGCCGAAGTACCGTGAGCTCCTCTTCATGATTTGAGTGAAGCGGGTGCCCGCCGAATGGACCGCAGAGAGACAGGTCGCGCACTACGAGGTTTGCCTACAGACCCATGGAGAGCCGGCTCGGGAGGCGTGCTTCTGCGAGCTGTCCGCGCTCGCCAGCACCGTGCCCTAGTCGGAGCGGGTGTCCGCAGATCCACGCTGGACACAGACCCGCTCGGTGATGTCGGAGCAATGCATGGCCGCAGGGGAAGAGGGGGGGCCCTTCCTGGCACCATGGCAGCGCGGGGAGCCCCAAGTCGCGGCGCCTGAACAGGTCCCTCCGCCGGCGGCTCCGGCGAGCCCGGCCGAGGCTCAGTAGGCTTTCTCTCACACGCCCTTTCTGGTGCGTGGTGCCCCGGGCCTGTTTCGGTGTAATCTGGGCACGCACCGACGGAGAACCCCATGGCCAAGGCCAAGACTGCGCCTTCCCACAAACACCCGCCTGCCAAAGCGGGCGGTGGTGGCGGCGGCGGGCCCGGTGGCCCTGGCGGTCCGGGTGGTGGTGGTCCTGGCGGCGGTGGTGCTGGCGGCTTTAATGATGCTTTCGGCGACATCTTTGGTGACATCTTTGCTGGTGGTGGTGGCTGTCTCTTATACACATCTCC
>OJIV01000711.1_pt1 | contig 13224 bp, 10 predicted proteins | sample 1595861 | NCBI WGS metagenome assembly OJIV01 (sample SAMN05416883, study PRJEB24817) | seawater metagenome | isolation source: Sea water | place: Canada:Atlantic | collected 2013-11
GCCTGTCTCGTGGGCTCGGAGATGTGTATAAGAGACAGAAACTGGGGGTGTTAATTTAGGTGAAACTGGGGTGAAGATGAACCGTTTACTAGGCTATAGCCCAGTGTTGTTGGGGAACACACAGGTTGCAGCCTTGGTAGATGGTGAATTTGTGCAAAGTTCATCGGTGAGTCTGTCAGAGTATCGAGTGCAGATGATTAAACTACAAAAGTTAATGATAGATGACTTTGCAGTAGAAGCCCGTAACAAGGATGTAACGGCCAATTTAGCCGACCTAGTTGATTCATTAGGCCAAGCAATGGCCGCAGAAAATGACTAGACAATTGGTTAGTTTATGATTGAATGGTGGCTTGGGTTTATACACACTTGGTTTACTGAACTGACAGGTTTGGTGAGCCAAGGCAATAAACGCATCTTTGTTGGCTATTTGATAAGCGCCACTATGATTGCCGTGCTTTGGCTAATGTGGCAGCGCCGGCTCAATTTTGCTGGCGCTTTAGCCTGGCTGTTTCAGCCTAAAATTTGGTGGTCTAATTCGAGTCGATCTGATTACCAGATGATGTTTATTAATCAGCCCATTATGTTGCTTTTTAGCCCACTGATGTTGAGCAAGCTAGCCCTTGCTACTGCCTTGTTTTATACTTTAACCGATTGGGTCACTCGGCCTCTTTGGTCGTTCGACATATCGACGTTTTGGGTGTCTGTCATCTTTACATCATGTTTGTTTGTAGTTGATGACGCAAGCCGTTATTATTTGCATCGATTGATGCACCAGTGGCCTGTTTTATGGGCCTTTCACCGAGTACACCACACCGCAGAAAGCTTAACGCCTTTTACGGTGCTGCGCACACATCCCATTGAAGGTTTATTGTTTGGCCTGCGCAGTGCCTTAGCGCAGGGCTTACTGATTGGTGTGTTTGTGTTTGTGTTTGCTGATCGAGTGACCTTGCTTAGTCTATTGGGTGCTAATGCAGTGACCGCCGTGTTAAATCTTTTGGGGTCTAACTTACGTCATTCACCTGTGCCTATTAGTTATGGCAAAACGCTAGAGCGGTGGCTTATTTCTCCAGCGCAGCACCAAATACATCATTCCCAAGCACGCCAGCATTGGGATAAAAATTTTGGTGCATTTATTGCTTTGTGGGATCGCCTAGGTGGTACCTTAGAGTATGGTTCAAACACCCAGACATTAAGCTATGGTTTAGTGGGTCAAAGGCCCACAGAACATCAGTTAGTAAATTTATATTGGCAGCCCTTTAAGCGCTGTTGGCAAAGCTTTAGGCGCCATAAAGGTGACCTCATCAGTGCCCCAAACGTAACCAGTGAGACCTCATAAATGATCCCTATGAATTTAATTAATACCTTTATATTGCCCGCTGTTGTGGCCAGCTTAGTGTGGGCGGGCACGGCCCAAGCCAGAGATATTGTTAATGTGTATTCAGCCCGCAAGGAAGCCTTGATTAAGCCCTTGTTGGATGAGTTTAGTGCCGCTACAGGGATTCAAGTGAACCTGATTACAGGTAAGGCAGATGCCTTATTAAAACGTTTACAAGTTGAGGGTAGTGCGACCCCTGCCGATTTATTTATTACGGTAGATGCCGGTCGTTTGCATCGGGCGAAAGAGGCGGGCATGCTCAAGCCAGTATCAATACTGGCACTGGAGCAGAGAATTCCTGAAGAGCTTAGAGACTCTGCAGGCTACTGGTATGGCCTCACACTCAGAGCAAGACCCATTATTTATGCCAAAGACCGGGTGGCCCTTGACGAACTTTCTACTTACGAAGCTTTGGCAAAGGCGCAATGGAAAGGTCGTCTGTGCTTAAGATCCTCACAATCTGTGTATAATCAATCCTTGGTCGCTGCCACCATTGATGCTTTAGGCCCAGAGGCCACCCAAGTATGGATGCAAGGCATGGTTAATAACCTTGCTAAGGCACCATCAGGTGGTGATACAGATCAGTTAAAAGCGGTGGCCGCAGGGGTTTGTGATGTGACCATCGCTAACACTTATTATTTAGCTCGGTTAATTAATAGTAGTAAGCCAGCTGATCAAGCGGTGGCCAGCAAATTGGCGGTCTTTTGGCCTAACCAAAAAGGTGTAGGGGCAGTGGGGCGCGGCGCACACTTTAATGTGAGTGGTGCAGGCTTTACTAAATACGGTAAACACCCAGAGCAAGCGCAGGCCCTGCTAGAATATTTAGCATCGGCTCCAGCACAAGCTTGGTATGCAGACATTAATAACGAATATCCCGTGGTTGAGGGTGTCCCATCATCCGCCACCCTTGAAGGGTTTGGCCGCTACAAGATGGACCCCATTGCTTTGGAAATTTTAGGTCAGAACAATCGACAAGCGGTTCAATTAATGGATCGTGCCGGTTGGAAATAGGTAATGCTATAAATGTTTAGAAGCCATGGGCTGAGTATTTTTGCTGTTTTAATCGCCGCATTCATATCGCTTCCAGTCATCGTTATTGTGAGCTATTTAATGCAAGCCAATGGTGAGCTCTGGCAGCACTTGCTTGATACGGTGCTCAACGACTATCTAATCAATTCATTGCTACTTCTACTAGGCGTGGGAACGGGCGTCATCCTGCTTGGTGTGCCTACGGCTTGGTTAACGAGCATGTGCAGTTTTCCTGGGCGTCGTTGGCTCAGTTGGGCCTTGTTGCTACCCCTAGCCATGCCGGCTTACATCATTGCCTACACTTATTCTGGCTTGTTAGACTTTGCAGGGCCGGTACAAACCTGGATTAGAGACCTTACAGGGCTGAGTTATGGCGCCTATTGGTTCTTTGAAATCCGCTCTTTAGGTGGTGCCATCATCATGATGTCACTGGTGTTGTACCCCTATGTTTATTTAATGGCTCGGGCTGCTTTTTTGGAGCAGTCTGTGAGTAGTATTGAAGTGGGTTGCAGTTTAGGTTACTCCCGCTGGCAGGCGTTGTGGAAGTTAGCGTTGCCCATGGCTCGGCCTGCCATTATTGCAGGTTTGTCACTCGCTCTAATGGAAACCTTAGCAGACTATGGCACGGTGCAATATTATGGGGTTAGCACCTTTACCACGGGCATTTTTAGAACCTTTTATGGCTATGGTGATACTGCAGCAGCAGCCCAATTGGCAGCTAGCTTATTAGCTTTTGTGATTTTATTAGTCTTGCTAGAGCGTTATTCTAGACGCCGAGCCCGTTATCATTCAGCAGCAGAATCTCGTGCCCGTGCCGACTTAATCCCTTTGTCAGGTAGCAAGGCGATTATGGCCTGTGTGATTTGCTTGTCGCCTTTGATGTTTGGTTTTATTATCCCTGCAACGCAACTATTACTATGGGCCGTGTTCGAGGCAGAACCCCTAGGCTGGGACTTTGTTGGCCTTGCCTGGAATTCGTTTAGCTTGGCTTTTTTGGCAGCCATCATTGCCGTCATATTGGCCATTATCTTGTCCTATGCCAAAAGAACTAAACCCATTAAGCCTGTGCGCACAGTGCTTGCGATGGCAGGCTTTGGTTATGCTTTGCCAGGCACGATCATAGCGATCGGGGTTTTAATTCCTTTAGCATGGCTAGACCACAGGTTAATAGATATTTTTGGCAGCTTAGGCTGGGACAGTCCAGGGCTATTATTGTCGGGTAGTTTGGTGGCCTTACTGTTTGCCTATACGGTGCGCTTTTTGGCGGTAGCTCTTGGCAGTGTGCAGTCTGGCTTAGAGAAGATTAAGCCCAGTCTAGATCATGTGGGTCGTTCAATGGGTCATAGCCCATTAGACATATTACGTAAAATCCATGTGCCTTTAATGCGCAGCTCCATCCTTACGGCGGTGCTCATTGTATTTGTGGACGTGCTTAAAGAACTGCCGGCAACGTTAATACTGCGGCCCTTTAACTTTAACACCATGGCCGTGCGGGCCTATGAATTAGCCTCAGACGAGCGTCTTGTTGATGCGGCTCCAGCCTCTATTATGATTGTACTCGTTGGGCTTATTCCTGTATTAATGTTACACGCCTCTATTGCGCGTCGCAGGCCCCACTAATATGAGACCGTTTAAATGACCATGTCCTTCGATAATACAGATCAGCATTTGCTGGTGGATAAGGTAAATATAGCCTACGGCGATCATAACATTGTGCACGATGTAAGCTTGGCTGTGGCTGTGGGTGAAATTGGTTGTTTGCTGGGTCCCAGTGGTTGTGGCAAGTCTACTTTGCTGAGAGCGATTGCAGGGTTCGTGCCGTTAAAATCGGGCAGCATTAGTTTGGCAGGCAAAACCCTTGCTAAAGACGATTTTTGCCTAGCTGCAGAAACCCGCAATGTAGGCATGGTGTTTCAAGATGTGGCTTTGTTTCCCCACATTAACATTGCCGCCAACGTGGCTTTTGGCTTGCACCACTGGCCCAAGGCTGAGCAAGTGCAACGGGTGAAAGAATTATTAGATTTGGTGGGCCTTAGTGGTTATCAAGAGCGCTACCCCCATGCCTTATCTGGCGGTCAACAGCAGCGTGTGGCCTTAGCCAGAGCCATAGCGCCTAAACCCAGTTTATTATTGCTTGATGAACCCTTCTCTGGTTTAGACGCCATGTTGCGAGAAGAGTTGGTGCCAGAAGTGAGTTCCATTTTGCGGCATGAAAAAATTCCTGGTTTGTTAGTGACCCACGATCAAACAGAAGCCTTTACCATGGCTGATCATGTGGCGGTCATGAACCAAGGGCGCATTGAGCAATGGGACACTGCCTACAATATTTATCATAAGCCCGACGGGCGTTTTGTGGCCGACTTTATTGGCGAGGGTGATTTTTTAGCCTGCAATGTAAGTAGCGAAACCTGTGTTGAGTCGCCCATTGGCCATTTGTGCAGCGACCGAGCTCATGGCTTTGTCACAGGAGATAAAGCCGAAGTGTTTATTCGGCCTGATGACGTGTTGCATTTAGATGATAGCCCCATAACAGGGCGCATTATAAGTAAGCGCTTTCGTGGTACTCACTTTCTATACCGCGTATTAATTGCGGGCAATCAAACCTTATCCTGCTTCGCAGACTCTCATCATAACCATGAAATTGGTGAAGAAATTGGTATTAAGCTGTCCCTTGATCACTTGATGCTGTTTTAAACAAAACGCATCGACAAATCAATGGCACGGCAATCTTTGGTGAGCGCACCAATTGAAATATAGTCGACTCCTGTGGCCGCTATAGGCCGCAAGGTTTGTTCAGTAATGCCACCAGAGGCCTCTAGTTCTGCTTTGCCAGCGGCAAGCTTGACCGCATCACGCATCTCCTGCAAGGTGAAATTATCCAGCATAATGCGATCTGCACCAGCATCTAACGCTTGCTGTAATTCAGGCATGGTTTCCACTTCTACTTCTACGGGTTTGGTGGGTTCTTGGTATCGTGCAGTGGCAATGGCTGGGCCAATACCACCACAGGCGGCAATGTGGTTTTCTTTGATCAAAAATGCATCATACAAGCCGATACGATGGTTATAACATTGGCCACAAGCCACGGCATATTTTTGGGCTTTGCGTAAGCCAGGAATAGTTTTGCGGGTGTCGAGTAGCCTCACGGGTGTGTCGGCCACTAAACTGGCGTAATAATGCGCAATGCTGGCAGTGCCAGACAAACACTGTAAAAAGTTAAGGGCGCAGCGCTCAAAGGTTAGCAGGCTGCGGGCATTACCATGGGCTTGAAACAACACTTGATTAGCCTTAGCTTGGTCACCATCAGCTACCATCCAGTCAAGGGTAATAGTGGGGTCGACTTGGCGCGCCACTTCATTGACCCAATCCACCCCACAAATGGTGGCATCTTCACGGGTAATAACGGCTGCAGATGCGCTTTCATCGGCTGGTATCAGCCGGGCGGTAATATCGCCATCTCCCACATCTTCTAACAAAGCAGCACTCACGTTGGCGGGCACATCAGCTTTTAGAAAATAGAGGTTTAAGTCATCGGTCATGGGGTCGTTCCACGCTTAAAATATTGTGGTTTAAAAGAGGCAATTATAACACACCCCTAAGGTTGGTTTAGAGCACAAATGATAAAGTAATGGGAATACTCACCAAGGCCATTAAGTTACCAATGAGCACAATAGAGGCCACTCTTTTGGGGTCCTGTTGGTATTGTTCTGCCACCATGTAGTTCAATACCGCAGGTGGTAAAGCGCCAAACACAACCAACACAGCAAATTGTTCAGGAGGAAGGTTAAGGAAGAACTGGGCCATTATGGCCATTAAAATGCCGGAAACTGGGCAAAGAATGGCGCCCACTAAACCCACTTTCCAATCGTCAAATTCTATGTTGGTTAAACGAATGCCCAAAGTGAAGAGCATTAAAGGAATGCAAATTTGCCCCAGCATATCAATGGGTAACTGCACACTGTTGGGCAGTTGAAAGCCACTAAGGGCGACTAAAAAGCCTGCAATAGTTGCCAGCATTACGGGTTGATTAAATAGGCTTAGCAAGCGCATTTTGGGGTTGATCATAAAAATGCCTAAGCTAAAGTGAAGGGTCATTTCGACAATAAAACACACCACAGCAATGGCTAAAAATTCTTCACCAAAGGCCAATAAAATTAACGGAATACCCATGTTGCCTACGTTGTTAAACATCATGGGTGGTATAAAGGTCTTAGCTGACCAAGGTGACAGGGCAATGACAGGCCACAGCAGTAAGCCTGAACCGAGCACCACAATAATGGCTCCAACAGCCATGGGGCCAAGATGGCTAATAGGAACGGATTGATCAGCAAGAACCACAAATACCAACAAAGGAACAAACACTTCCATGTTGATTTGGTTAATGAGTTTTAGGTCTGGCTTGCGCCAACGGCCATACCCATAGCCAATGGTAGCGATAGCGACAAGGGGAAAAACAGTGGCGAAAACGCGTTCAATAATGCTCTGATCCATAAATAACTAAACTACCTAGTGTGTGAACTTAAAGTGGGTACATCGGCCATGGTTGTAACTTATCAAGCACCATAGATTGACTAAAGTCGGTATCATACAGGGAATGTTTAGCCTTGGATAATTGGTCATGGGTTTAGATCAGATATAACGAATGGCGCTCATTCACTAGGAGGCCTGCCATCACTGGCCCTGTATTGGTAATAAAACTTGACCAAAGTAGGAGAAGCGGGTTATTTTTATTTCACCGATAATTGGTAATACCAATGTTGCTGAAAAATGAAAACCAATAGTGTTGAAAAAAAATGCCATTAGGCAACGTATTTCACACCCATGTGCCAGTATTAATAGGAATCGTTTATGGCGTACCCACAGGTCAAACAACCCAAGATATCAGATGTGATCATGGCGCAACTAGAGGCTATGATTTTAGAGGGAAGCCTGAAACCAGGACAGCAACTACCGCCAGAGCGAACCTTGGCGACTGAGTTTGAAGTGTCTAGACCTTCACTGCGCGAAGCGTTACAAAAGCTGTCGGCCAAGGGGCTCATTGTCAGTCGCCAAGGTGGAGGCTCATACGTGTCTGAAAAAATTGGCAGCAGCATTGCTGACCCATTAACAGAGCTCTTCTCTACGCATCCGGAAGCACAATATGACTTGTTGGAGTTTCGTCATGCCTTAGAGGGGGTGTCGGCCTATTATGCTGCACTGCGCTGCACCCCAGCAGATAAAACTCGCTTGCAAGCTTGTTATGCCAATTTGCAAGCGGCTCATGATCAAAAGTCTTTTGAGAAAGAAACCAAAGCCGATGCCGAGTTCCATTTGGCCATTGCCGAAGCTTCGCATAATGCCGTGTTATTGCACACCATGCGTTCTTTATTTACTTTGCTGCATAAGAACATTTATTCCAACTTGGAAAGTGTGTATCGCAAACGTGACACTCGCCAAGTGATTCATGACCAACACCGCGTGTTATTAGATACTATTGTTGGAGAAAATCCAGAAAAAGCACGTAATGCGGCTCATGACCACTTGACCTTCGTAAAAGAAGCTATTATTGAGCAAAGCAAAGATTCAACCCGCCAAGAGCGCGCTATGAGGCGTTCTGGGGTATAATTTTTAAATGTAAAATATTTACTCATAGGTATTTTTAGTCACCTAAACTGGCATTTTTTTGGTTATTAATGTAGTATTACTACACAAAATTTTCGTTGCGCAGAAACAAGTTGCTTTTGCATGAGTGAATAGGGGAAAAACGTGACACAGAGTCTTTCAGATGTAGATCCAATTGAAACACAAGAGTGGTTGGACGCTTTGACATCAGTGATTAAAAACGAGGGCGCTGAACGTGCTCGATATATATTAGCCAAACTTGGTGAGCAGGCCCGTTTACAGGGGGCTAAACTAGACAACTCGCTCACTACTCCTTACGTCAATACGATTGCGCCAAGCGATGAGCAGCGCATGCCTGGCGACTTATTCATGGAGCGTCGTATACGTTCTTTAATTCGTTGGAATGCCATGGCCATGGTGATGCGTGCTAATGATAATGATGACGGTCTGGGTGGGCATATTGCCAGCTTTTCTTCGTCAGCCACTTTGTATGACATTGGTTTTAACCATTTTTTCCGCGGCAATACCGATAAACAAGAGGGAGACTTGGTGTTTTTCCAAGGTCATATTTCTCCGGGTATTTATGCGCGCTCCTATTTGGAAGGCCGTCTCACCGATGAGCAGATGGACAATTTTCGCCGTGAAGTGGGTGGCAACGGACTATCCTCCTATCCGCATCCATGGTTAATGCCAGACTATTGGCAGTTCCCTACGGTCTCTATGGGGCTTGGGCCCCTGCAGGCGATTCATCAGGCTCACATTATGCGCTATCAGCAACAGCGTGGTTTGGTTGATAATGCGGATCGTAAGGTGTGGGCGTTTATCGGTGATGGTGAGTGTGATGAGCCTGAATCTTTAGGCTGCATTTCTCTTGCTGGGCGTGAAAAGCTAGACAATCTTATTTTTGTCATCAACTGCAATCTGCAGCGTTTAGATGGCCCTGTGCGGGGTAATGGTAAAATTATCCAGGAACTTGAGGGCATATTTAGAGGTGCAGGTTGGCATGTGGTTAAGGTGATCTGGGGGCGTCATTGGGACCCACTCCTAGAGCGTGACACCCATGGATTATTGCAGCAGCGCATGAATGAAGTGGTAGACGGTGAGTTACAGAACTATAAGGCCATGGGTGGCGCATACACCCGTGAGCACTTCTTTGGCAAATACCCAGAATTGTTAGCTATGGTGGCCGACTATACTGACGAAGATATCATGAAGCTTAACCGTGGTGGCCACGACCCTTATAAGGTTTATGCGGCCTATCATGAGGCGACTCATACGGAAGGTAAGCCCACCGTTATTTTGGCGCAAACGGTTAAAGGTTATGGCATGGGCAAGTCGGGCGAAGCCAAAAACCCCACCCATTCCTTGAAAAAGCTGGATATGGACGAAATGGAAAGCTTTTGCCAACGGTTTAATATTCCTTTAACCCGTGATCAAATTAAAACTGTGCCTTACTATCGTCCAGCGCAAGATACGCCCGAAATGAAGTATATGCGCGCCAGACGAGATGCCCTAGGAGGCGTTCTACCGAGTCGTCGTAATGATTTTGAGAGTTTAAAAACACCCACGCTAGATTCTCTGGCTGGTCAGTTAAAGTCCAGTGGCAAGCGTGAGATCTCGACTACCATGTCGTTTGTTCGCACCCTTACAACACTGGTTAAAAACAAAGATATCGGTGAGCGTGTGGTACCCATTGTGCCAGATGAAGCGCGTACTTTTGGTATGGAAGGCATGTTCCGTCAGTTAGGCATCTATACTGCGGAAGGGCAAAAGTATGTGCCCCATGATGCAGATCAAGTGATGTATTACCGTGAAGATCAGGCAGGGCAGATCTTAGAGGAAGGGATTAACGAAGCAGGCGCAATGGCTGCCTGGTTGGCTTGTGCAACCTCTTACAGTAATAATAATTATCCCATGGTGCCGTTTTACATCTTTTACTCGATGTTTGGTTTCCAGCGAGTTGGAGACTTAGCTTGGGCAGCGGGTGACAGTCAGGCCCGTGGATTCCTCATTGGAGCGACAGCAGGCCGTACCACTCTGAATGGTGAGGGTTTGCAGCATGAGGATGGACACAGTCATATTATGGGTAATCTCATACCCAACTGTGTGACCTATGATCCGACCTATGCGTACGAGCTAACGGTAATTATTCAAGATGGTTTGCACCGTATGTATGAGCTAAAAGAAAACAAGTTCTACTACATTACCGTGATGAACGAAAATTACCATCAGCCGGATATGCCGGTGGGCTGTGAAGCTGGCATTGTTAAAGGCATGTACTTGTTAAATGAAATTAAGTCGAAAGCTAAAAAGCGTGTGCAATTAATGGGTAGTGGTACCATTTTAAGAGAAGTGGAAGCGGCGGCAGACATTTTGGCAACAGAGTTCGATATAGGTTCAGATGTCTGGAGTGCGACAAGTTTTAATGAGCTTGGGCGCAACGCTCAGGACGTCAGCCGGTGGAATATGTTACATCCCGAGGCAGAGCCAAAGCAAAGCTATGTTGAAGAATGTTTGTCAGGCCATGCAGGCCCAGTCATCGCTGCTACTGACTATGTTAAGGCTTTTGCCGAGCAAATTCGGGAGTTTGTGCCAGCTAATTTTAAGGTGTTGGGCACCGATGGTTATGGTCGTAGTGACAGTCGTGAAAAGTTGCGAGAGTTTTTTGAGGTCAATCGTTACTACATTGTGGTTGCAGCCCTAAAAGCCTTAGCAGAAGATGGCACAATTAAGGTGAGCGAGGTTTCGCGGGCCATTAAAAAGTTCAATATCGACAGTGATAAGCCAAATCCAGTACACCTTTAAGCTGCTGACGAGACGAGGACAGAGACATGGCAACAAGTAAAATGATGGTCCCAGACATGGGTGGTGCAGTAGACGTAGAGGTCATCGAGATTTGCGTCGCCGTGGGTGATGTGATTAGTGAGGGCGACTCTATCGTTGTGGTGGAGACAGATAAAGCGTCAATGGAAATTCCTGCATCAATTGCTGGAGTCGTTAAAAGCATTGCATTAAAAGAAGGTGATACCTGTAGTTTAGGTGACCTCATGGTGGAAATTGAAACAGACTCAACGCCAGATGAAGCTATAGAGGCAGAGCCTGAAGTTCAAGCTAAAGTTGAAATGGTAGTAGAGCCTTTGGCTACTGCGATTGCCGATGCGCCAGTGCAAGCTCCTGTGGCAGAGTCAGAGCCTGCGTTAGAACAATTGGCCCTAGTGCCAGATTTAGGCGGCGCAGTGGATGTAGAGGTGATTGAGGTTAGTGTTAAAGTTGGCGATGAGTTAGCTGTAGGAGACAGTCTCATAGTGCTTGAGACTGACAAAGCTTCGATGGAGATTCCTGTTGAATTTGCTGGCACTGTGCTGCAGATTAACGTGGCTGAAGGTGCCAAGCTTAATGTGGGTGATACCATTGCAGTTTTGGCAAGTACGGCTGAGGCAGTTGTGCCTGAAGTTATGGTTGAGGTTAAAGCAGCGTCTGCTGCCTCAGAGGCTTTAGCACCAGTGCCAGCAGTTGCCCAAACTCCAGTTGCAGCTCCTGAGGCTGCTCAAGCCCCTGATTTAAGTGCGGCGCCTAACGTTACGGTGGCCAAGGTGGAGCCAGCAGCTGAAGTGGTTAATGCAGGCACTACTGGCACGGTTCATGCGGGTCCTGCAGTGCGTATGTTGGCTCGGGAATTAGGTGTGGATCTGTCTAAAGTGCCAGCCACAGGGCCAAGAGACCGGTTATTAAAAGAAGATGTACAGGCTTTTGTGAAGCAACAAATGCAACAGCCGGCGGCTCAGTCTATGCAGGGTCACGGCATAGAGCAGCCCCCTGCTATCGATTTTAGCCAATTTGGTAGCATAGATCGCATTAAAATGACGAAGGTGCAGCGCATTACTGCGCAAAATATGACCCGTAGTTGGCTTAATGTACCCCATGTGACTCAGTTTGATCATGCGGACATTACCGATCTAGAGGTGTTTCGCAAGGGCTTAAAGGCAGAAGCAGAGCTAAAAGGCACCAAGGTCACGCCTTTGCCATTTATGCTTAAAGCCTGTGCCATGGCTTTGCGTCAGTACCCACAATTTAATGTATCGTTAGATAATGATGGCGAACACATCGTGCAAAAGCACTACATCAATATTGGTATCGCCGTAGATACACCAGCAGGGCTTATGGTGCCAGTTATTCGTGATGTGGATCAGAAATCCATATGGCAATTGGCAGAAGAAGTGATTGCCATGGGGGCGAAGGCTAAAGACAAAAAGTTAATGCCAGCCGACATGCAAGGTGGTTGCTTTACTATTTCTAGTCTGGGGGGAATCGGTGGTACTGCATTCACGCCTATCGTGAATACACCAGAGGTGGCTATATTAGGAGTGTCCAAAGCAGACATGCAGCCTCGTTGGGACGGCACTGAGTTTCAACCAAGACTGATGATGCCCTTATGTCTGTCATACGATCATCGTGCCGTAAACGGCGCGGATGCGGCTCGTTTTACTCAATATTTAGCCAAAGTGTTGGGTGATATTCGCCATTTAGTGATGTAACCTGGGCCTCGCACATGACCATGGGTTAAGTGTGAGGCGTGGTTTGAACAAGGGCGCGTGAGCGCCCTTTTTTGTGCCTGCTCTATTTTGGCGCATCCTAAGTGATATTTTATAATATTTTAGGTCTTATTGCCTTAAACCGCTTGTGCTTTGCCGTGCGATGGATATAATGGCGCTCCCTTGTTAAAGGGGCCTGTGACACGCGTGAAGTGAGTCGTTAAAAGGCCTTGTAAAACAAAGGTCTGGCAAAATCCTAAGGGACGCGTCAGGGATCGAAATAAAGTGGTTATTTACACCATTTCGATTGACGGCGAGGATTACTTCGGTATAATACGTCACCTCGGTTGAGCGCACTGCTTTAGGGCAAATCACTCAATCGACCGCTCTTTAACAATTTAATCAAGTAATTCGTGTGGGCGTTTGTTGGATTGGCAATAAGACCTGAACCCTTTCTTCGGAATAAGGTTGAGGCAACGATCAAACAGACGACTCGTGAATTCATTTAATATTGGCTTTTATGCTTGGCTTCGGTCGAGGATGGAGGTCAGCGTAATTAAGTTTACAGTAAGAGTTTGAGCAAAAAATTAGACGGTCTTTTCTTCGGGATTGATTGTCGAACATTTTTAAACTGAAGAGTTTGATCATGGCTCAGATTGAACGCTGGCGGCAGGCTTAACACATGCA
>OJIV01000712.1_pt1 | contig 13223 bp, 8 predicted proteins | sample 1595861 | NCBI WGS metagenome assembly OJIV01 (sample SAMN05416883, study PRJEB24817) | seawater metagenome | isolation source: Sea water | place: Canada:Atlantic | collected 2013-11
CTGTCTCGTGGGCTCGGAGATGTGTATAAGAGACAGAGGTTGGACTGTTTGGTGGTGCCGGTGTAGGCAAAACCGTCAACATGATGGAACTGATTAACAACATCGCCACCGAGCACAGCGGATTGTCTGTTTTTGCCGGTGTTGGTGAGCGTACTCGTGAAGGTAATGATTTCTACTACGAGATGCAGGAGTCAGGTGTTGTTAACATCGAGACCCCAAGCGAATCTAAGGTTGCGATGGTTTATGGCCAGATGAATGAGCCCCCAGGAAACAGATTGCGTGTTGCTCTGACCGGTTTGACCATGGCTGAAAAATTCCGCGATGAAGGTAAAGATGTATTGCTGTTTGTTGATAACATCTACCGCTACACGCTAGCAGGCACTGAAGTGTCTGCACTCTTGGGGCGTATGCCTTCAGCGGTAGGCTATCAGCCTACGCTGGCAGAAGAAATGGGCGTGCTTCAGGAGCGTATTACTTCTACCAAGACGGGGTCTATTACTTCGGTTCAGGCGGTATATGTACCAGCGGATGACTTAACTGACCCCTCTCCTGCCACCACATTTGCTCACTTGGATTCTACTGTTGTATTGAGCCGTGATATTGCTTCTAAAGGAATTTACCCAGCGGTAGATCCATTAGACTCCACCTCTCGCCAGTTAGATCCTTTGATTATCGGCGTTGAGCATTACGAAGTTGCCCGTGGCGTGCAGAGAGTATTGCAGCGATACAAAGAGCTGAAAGACATTATTGCCATTTTGGGTATGGATGAGCTTTCAGAGGAAGATAAAATGGCTGTTGCACGAGCGCGTAAGATTGAGCGCTTCTTGTCACAACCCTTCCATGTCGCCGAAATCTTTACCGGTTCGCCAGGTAAGTATGTTTCTCTCAAAGATACTATTGCAGGCTTCCAGGGTATTTTGGATGGTCAGTATGATGATCTGCCAGAGCAGGCGTTTTACATGGTTGGTTCTATCGATGAAGCGGTAGAAAAAGCGAAAAACCTATAAATTGCAGCAAGCAAAGGCAATAAAGAAATGGCTATAACAGTTCATTGTGACATCGTAAGCGCCGACGAATCCTTATTTTCAGGATCTGTAAAGATGGTTGTTGCTACAGGGTCTTTGGGTGAGCTGGGAATTACTCCCGGTCATGCACCATTGCTCAGTGATCTGCGCCCTGGCCCAGTAAGGCTGGTCAAGGAAAACGGAGAAGAAGAAGTTTACTATCTCTCTGGTGGTTATTTAGAAGTGCAACCGGGAAGTATTGCGATTCTAGCAGACACCGCCGTGCGCGCTGGAGATATTGACGAGGCTGCGGCTGCTGAGGCAGTTAAGACTGCCGAACAGGCCATCGCCAACCAGTCTGGCGAGATAGAATATTCCAAAGCGGCAGCCATGCTAGCCGAGGCGACGGCGCAGTTAAGGACGGTACAGACACTGCGCAAAAAGCTAGGTGGTTGAGACTACCAAACAAAAAAAGAGCAGCTAGGCTGCTCTTTTTTTTGTTCTAAATAAAAAGCCAACATTTTCTAACTCCCGCTCCGCTCGGCATATACTTGTAAAAAGGTTCATGTGTATACTTAATTACTTAACAGGCAAGATGCCACAAAAGGCATCGCGCTATTCTGGCAGAACAAGTGCAATATTAATGCTTATTAAGATGACGGCTAATCGGCGGCAGGAATTTATGTAGGCAGGGTACTCTTGTGAACAGTAAGGCGATTGTAAATATGAACAATGAAGGTAATGTTAAAGCGCTTGTTGAGTCCGCTCGAGTTAACTTACAGGCAGGCAATAAACAGCAAGCACTCCTAGAGGCAACACAGGCGGTTAGCGCTGATTCAAGCCATCCGCCGGCTTTGTTTTTGCTTGGCGTTGCATTGAGGCTTACCGGGTCTTTAGGCGAAGCTATTCAAAGATTGACCGAGTTTTTGCTATTGGCGCCAAATGTTGCGCAAGGGCGGTATGAGCTGGGATTGGCTTGGTATTCTAGTGGGCAGATATCACCTGCCGTTGAGGAATTACAGAAAGCGGTCGAGATAGATCCAAGTTTCGCGGCGGCCTGGCGAACACTAAGCGAAGTTCTTTTAGTCCAAGGAGATGAGAGCGCAGCGGCTAAAGCGCATGCCAGAGCCGGATTAACGCGAGAGGTAGATCCTGCGTTGCGACAAGCCACGGAATTATTTGCTACAGGTAGAGTTGGGGTGGCCGAAGGGATTTGCCGAGAATATTTACGAGGGCACCCTACCGACGTGAACGGTATTAGGCTGCTAGCAGATATTGGCTACAAGCTTGGCATCATGGAAGAAGCCGTGCAGCTCTATAAGAGATGCTTAGAGCTGGCGCCTGACTATCATATGGCTCGACACAAATACGCGCTGGCACTTTCTCGGCAGGATAAATTTGATGCCTCAATGGCCGAAGTTAGCCGCCTGATTAAAGTTGACCCTGACAATATTGCTTATAAAACATTACATGCTGCTGTGGCCTCAAGCGCCGGGCTCTTCGATGAAGCACATGTTGTTTATGAAGATGTGCTAACGCGGGTACCAGAAGCCGTCACAATTTTGACTAGCTACGGGCACTCTTTGCGTTATTCTGGGCAAGGCGTAAAAGCCGCGGCTATTTACCGTCGAGCTATCGCCATTGACTCTGGCCACGGCGATGCTTATTGGAGTTTGGCCAACCTAAAAACGGTTAAGTTTACGTCTGCTGAAGTACAGGATATGTCCAATCAGCTAGAGACCTTAGATGCCGATAGTCCTGACAAATACCATCTTGCTTTTGCTGTCGGCAAAGCGCGCGAAGATGTGAAGGATTACGCTGGGTCCTATGAGGCCTATAGGATGGGCAATGAAATAAAGCGCCGCTATAGCGGCTATGATGCGGACGATAACACGCAGAGAGTTAATGACACCATTGCTGTATGTGATGATAAATTTATGGCTAAGTTTACCTCTGGAGGGCATCCAGATAAGAGCCCAATTTTTATTGTCGGGCTGCCACGATCTGGATCAACGCTGCTTGAGCAGATACTGGCAAGCCATTCTCAGGTAGAGGCGACCGCAGAGCTGCATTTTATTAGCCGTATTGCAGCCAAACTTGAAGGCAGTCGCAAGCGTGGCGAGACCCGACGGTATCCAAGGCTTTTAGCTGACTTAACCAATGAAGAGCGACTCGCACTAGGCCAGCAATATCTCGATGCCTGCGGGGTCTACAGAAACAGTGGGAAATACTTCATTGATAAGTTGCCTAATAATTTTATGCATATTGGGCTCATCCGTGCAATTTTGCCTCATGCCACGATCATTGACGCAAGAAGAGCGCCAATGGCGGCATGTTTTGCCAATTTCAAGCAGCTCTTTGCCGAGGGTCAACCGTTTACCTACAGCCTAGAGGACATTGGCCATTACTATGCCGATTATCATCGTTTGATGGGGCATTGGCAGGCTGTTATCCCAGAGCAAAGTCTTACTGTACATTATGAAAATATAGTTACAGACTTAGAGGGACAAGTAGCACGGCTACTTGAGCACTGCGGCCTGCCTTTTGAAGATGCCTGTATAAAGTTTCATGAGAACGATAGAGCTGTGCGTTCGGCAAGCTCCGAGCAGGTTCGGCAGCCAATTTTTCGAGCCGGCTTAGAGCAGTGGCGACATTATGAAGACAATTTAGGGGCCCTCAAAAACGTGCTTAAAAGTCGCGGATTGAATATAGACTGAAAGAGCGCGGCTAAGGCAAAGGAGACTTTAATCCGATTTGATTACATAGTCGCCCTTGTCGGATAAATATTCGCTTATTAGGAGCATCTGATGTAATGTTATAAGTGGTTTACCTCGCGTTTCCGGCCATAAAAAAAGCGGCCCCTGAGCACTTGTTTTTATCGTGTGTTCTACCTACTTATTTTGCGGTAATGTTGGATAGCGACAATAAGAAAAAAGAGATCATCACTTATCAATGAGAGGATTGAGATTATGACCCGATTTACTGGTAATTTAAAAGCAACACAAGCACGGCGGTATTCGCCAAAACCGCTTGCAGCAATCATTGCGGCGCTGACAGTAGGCCTTGCACCCGCCGCCGCCGCGCAACAACTGGAAGAGATAATAGTAACTGCGACAAAGCGAGCAGAAAGCGCGCAAGACATTCCTATGGCCATTTCTGTTCTTGGGGAAGAAACCTTAGGAAACCTCAATATCACAGATCTTGAAGATTATGTGACGATGCTACCCAACGTCAGTTACATCGGATTAGGACCAGGCAGCGGCAACGTTTATATTCGCGGCATTTCTTCTGGTGGCGAGAGTTCTCTGGGCGCAAACCCCAGTGTAGCTGTTTATTTGGATGACCAACCTGTTACCGCTACGGGCGCCTATTTGAATCCACACATCTACGACGTGTCACGCATTGAGGTCCTTGCGGGGCCCCAAGGAACACTATTTGGCGCTAATGCACAGTCGGGTGCTATGCGGATTATTACAAATCAGCCCGACACGGGTGAATTTTCAGCAGGACTTGATTTAGACATCAACTCTCCGAAAAGCGGCGATATTGGTAACACCATTGAAGGCTTTATAAACCTCCCGATATCAGATTCTGTGGCGCTAAGGCTTGTTGGTTATTCCAAGCGTGACGCTGGCTTTATTGACAATGTGCGCGGTGAGCATACCTTCTCTCATGGTTATATTCGAGATGGGCTAGTAGCCGGCGGTGCGACAGCAGAGCAGGCAGCAGCAATGGCGCCTGATTTTACCTATAACAACTATACCGAGGGCGACATTGGTAATGTGGCCGGCGATAATTTCAACGAGGCCACAACGCTAGGATTTCGAGCCGCTTTGCGGGTTGACTTGAATGACAGCTGGACAGCCACAGCCGGAATTATGCACCAAGACCTAGAGGCCAATGGTGTTTGGGACCACGATCCAACGGTTGGCGACTTACAGGTTTTTCGCATGATGCCGGACAGTCTGGATGATGAGTGGACTCAGTATTCTCTTAAGGTAGAAGGTGAAATAGCGGGGGGTACTCTTACCTTCAACTATGGTGACCTCGACCGTGATTATGAAGTGGATGCTGATTACTCACTGTATAGCGATTACTACGTTTCTTATGGTTACGTACAGCCATATTATTCTTGCTATGCGGCTTATTACGGCTGTTCTGATCCGCGTGAATTGTATGAAGATCATGCCAATTATCAGCGTGAAACAATGGAAGTGCGCTTTGCTTCTGACCCAAGTAAGTCCTTGCGCTGGCAGCTGGGATACTACTCGGTTGACGTGAAAAACAGAGATGACGCAGAATGGCATGTTTTAGGGCTTGCTGATCTGGGTATGGTCACAGCGATTGATGCTCCTGATATCTATTGGACAACAGATTTCCGTCGTAGCTATGAGGAGACTGCCATTTTTGGTGAGATCACCTATGATATAGCAGACAATCTAACGGTCTCGGGCAGCATGCGGCAATTCGATGCTGAGAGTTATTTGGATGGTTTCTCTGGCACGGTCTGGTGGCCTTGCGGCGGCGGACCTAGTGCTGCAGCACAAGAGGCCTCAGGAAACTATCGGCCACTTAATAACTACGGGGCTGACTGTGCGGACTCTAATCGTATAACAGCGTCAAAGGATGAAGTGTATCGTGTGACTGCCGAGTGGACGGTGAACGAAGACCTAATGGTCTATAGTTCCTGGGGAGAGGGTTATCGACCTGGTGGCCTTAATCGGTTCTGCTCGGTTGGAAACACTGCGGATTATGGTGGACAAGGGCGTGACGACGCGACAGGGGCTCAATGTGATTTTACTCCTGACTTCTTAACCTCATATGAGGTGGGTGTAAAGGCTACCCTAATGGATGGGCGTATGCAGGTTAACGCGGCAGCCTTTCTGCAAGACTGGGATAATTTCCAATTTTCGCGGTTAGATACGTCAATATCGCCGGTGACCTTAACCTATAATATTGGCCAAGCTAAGAGTGACGGGTTTGAAGCTGACTTTAGCGTGATGCTGTCGGAGACCTGGAGTCTTAGCGGTGCGGGTTCTTATATCCAGGCTGAGTTAAGCCAAGATTACTACGCGAGCGATGGTCTGGCTGCACCTACTGCGGCAAATGGCACTCAGTTACCTCGTGTGCCAGAGGTAAAGTGGAACTTATCGACTCGATACGGTTTCAACACAGACTGGTTTGTCCAGGCAAGCTATATTTATACGGGTTCATCGTATAATAATTTGTTTGATGGCGGCAGCGTTCCAACCAGAAGGTACAAGCAGGAAGACTATCAGATTTTAAATGCTTCAATTGGTGTTGATCGTGATTCCTGGGTAGCGGAAATGTATGTGCGCAACCTTACTGACGAACGAGGGGAAGTGTTCCGTAATGCGGTTAATTGGGATGAGCGTGTTATGACCAATAGGCCTCGTACAATAGGTACTCGGGTAAGCTTTAAGTTCTAATAGCTTAGTTGAGTGTGAAAAAGGGCGCTTTAAAGCGCCCTTTTTTTTGTCCGCAATATGAGCGGCTAACGAGTTAATAAAAATTGGTATTGGAGCTGTCGAATTTTAGAAAAAACATCATCGCGGTCAAGATACGTGCCGCGTAGCGATCGGTCTCCGGTGCTTGGGAAAAACTCTGCACGACCATGCAAGATACGGCGGTTGTCAAAAATGATGAGATCACCCGCTTTAAAAGAAAAGCGCATTTGATATTCTGGGGAGTTGGCTTTTACCATGTAGCATCTTAAAGCGGCATAGGCCTTTTGAATGTCCTCGAAGCTTCCTTGCAATGGCGCTCGAGAAAACGGAAGCATTCGTATTTCCAGTAACTTCCCTTGATCATCTAAACCAATGGTTGGGGCTTCCCAGCGGTAGTCTTTGGGCCCTGCGCGGTTTGCATAACACCACTTTGTGGTAGTGAGCGTCTTATAGTACTCAGGGAATTCTTGCTCAATATCTTGTGCCACCTTGAAGCCATCGGTCATCAAGCTTTCGCCGCCCTCGGCATCGGCAACTCGTGAGTGGAGTATTTGGATGCCCGGGGGAGCCTCTCGGGTCGGTATGTCAGTATGAGCGGCCAGGTATTCGCTGGTATAGGCGTTGCTGTCGCCATCGGCCTTTGAGATTACGTCAAAAATTCGATCAAAGTGAGTCTCGCGAATAGCGCCGATACGCAGAGCAAAGGCTTCAACAAGCTCTATATCCGTCGGCAGGTCTCTCAACCGCGCTATACCGTGACGGGCAACAGACAGAAGAACCTCATATAAAAGTTCGTCACTGATCAGACTATCATTGGCATAAAAAGTCGGTGGTTCAGAGAGCTGTGCAGTCCCCCAAAATGCAGGATTAAAAGGGGCTGATGGCTGGTGCCCACTATTAGCATAAAGCCAAGCGGGATTAAAACGGCTCACATGGTTGCAGCCTGACCAGCTTATACAAAGTGCGCCTTCAGCATCAACCTCAACAGCGGTCGCCCGAATGTCTTCAGGGATATCACGCAAATCTAATAAATTCTCTCGAGTAACCTGATGCAAGCAGAGAGCACAGCAGCAGTTATCTCTCAACCACAAAGGATGCAGTTTAGAGCGCCGGTCATTGTCCCACTGCACCACCACCGCATTATCACTGACCAGACAGGACGTAATACCCTGGCTTGGCGGCCAGTACCAATTGTCTGGCGTCGGAATGAGATTAGATGTGTTCATTTTGATCCCCTTTTTTGGCAAACTGTTTAGTTCAGCCTCGCTAAAGCTTCAGCAACCGCCGCCAATGGCGGACAAGATTTTCGAGACTTCAAATCAACGTGCAGCAGGAACTGCGAACAGGATGCACAAACATCACCCTGGGCATTTTTCATTTCATGGGACAGCTTGAGCTTCTTACCCTCGGCCAGCGTGATCGACGTAAACACAGTAATTTGCTCTCCGGCTAAGCATTCGGCGAGATAACTAATTTGCAGATCAACTGTAAAATAGCTATACCCTTGCGCAATATAGTCCTGATCAGCACCGATACCATGTAACAAAACATCGCTGGCTTTAGAGAATACCTCGCCATAGTGGCTGTCATTCATGTGCCCGTTGTAATCCACCCAGCTAGACGGAACAACACGGTGTGTGGTGCGAACAGAGTCACCTAGCACGGTAGGCATGGCGGGCATATCTGTGCTTAGGCTTAGCGTTTGGTCAACCTGGTTAAGTAAGCTGCCAGCCCCCCAATCCTTGACTTTTAAGGCCCGCATCATCGCCACTAAATTGTCGTCGCGAATACGTTCCAGTTCTCTGATCGAATATTGCCCAGACTGCTGATCAGATTGGCTGGCTATCTTGTTGATGAGTTCATCGGTGAGCTCAGGCACGTCCATAAGCTTGGTCCAAGGCCATTCTAGGGCGGGGCCAAACTGCTGAATAAAGTGCGCCATGCCAGCTTCACCGCCAGCTATTCGATAGGTCTCAAACATTCCCATCTGTGCCCAGCGCAGACCAAAGCCAAAACGAATCGCATCATCAATCTCCTGGGTTGTAGCAATACCATCATTGATCAACCACAGCCCTTCCCGCCAAACCGCTTCCAACAAACGATCAGCAATATGAGCGTCAATTTCTTTACGAACCCTGAGCGGGTGCATCCCTAGTTGAGACAAAACCATTGCGGCGCGCTCAGTGGTTTTAGGGTCGCCTACTAACTCGACTAGGGGAAGCAAGTAAACTGGATTAAATGGGTGCGCAACAATAATTTGTTGTGGCCTAGAGGCGTTTTCTTGTAATTCTGAGGGCTTAAAGCCAGACGTGGAGGATGCGATGATTGCACCCTCTGGACAGTGGCCCTGTATTTCGGCATATGCAGATTGTTTAAGATCCAGCCGCTCAGGAATGCTTTCGCTTATCCAATCAGCACGGCTCACAGCCTCAGCAATGCTCGAACAAAAGACAAGCTGCCCCTCTTTGGGCAATAGATGCTCGTACAAGCCAGGCAGTGACCGGCGAGCATTATCGAGCACCTCGTTTATTTTCCTGCTCGCCTCGGGGTCTGTGTCAAAAACATTAACATCACAACCCATCAGTAAAAAGCGAGCGACCCAACCACCACCGATAACGCCGCCGCCAATGACGGCAAACTGCATCTTCTTGCTAATGGGTGTCTTTGAGGCGACAAGCGCCTCAATCATCGCGGGGCCCTTTTAGTTAAGCCTAGCTGATCTCGGACCTGCTGTGGCGTCATAATACTAGAGCCCATGGCGTCGATAATAGTAACAGCTCTTTGAACTAGTGCTTCGTTGGTCGCAAGTACGCCTTTTTCTAGCCAGATATTATCTTCTAAGCCGACACGCACATTGCCGCCAGCTAAAACCGAAGCCGCAACGTACGGCATTTGACTTCGACCTATAGAGAACGAGGACCAAGTCCAATCATCAGGCACATTATTCACCATTGCCATATAGGTGTTCAGATCATTAGGAGCTCCCCAAGGAACGCCCATACAAAGTTGCACTAACGCGGGGCTATCAAGAACACCCTCCTCCACTAATTGTTTGGCAAACCACAGGTGCCCCGTATCAAAGGCTTCAATCTCAGGTTTAATACCCAATTCAGTCATCATGCTACCCATCTCCCGTAACATCCCTGGGGTGTTGGTCATGACATAATCAGCTTCTGCAAAATTCATCGTGCCACAATCTAGGGTGCATATTTCAGGTAGGCAATCAGCCATAGGCTCTATTCTGCTCTCAGCGCTGCCCATATCCGTACCCTCTTGCAACGGCAAAGGTGCGGATGCAGGGCCAAAAACCACATCGCCCCCCATGCCCGCAGTCAGGTTTAGTACCACATCGGTAGATGAATCACGAATCCGCTCAGTAAGCTCTCGATACAGCTTGGGGTCTCGTGAGCCCACGCCGGTCTCTGGGTCACGCACATGACAATGAACAATAGCAGCCCCCGCCTTGGCGGCGCTAATAGCGCTTTCTGCAATCTGTTTCGGTGAGCGAGGCACCTCAGAACTACGATCTTGGGTGCCACCAGAGCCCGTAATGGCGCAGGTGATAAAAACGTTAGTATTGATATTTAATGGCATTGGAGACCTCAGAAATCTCAGTGATAGTTTATAGATCAGTAGTTTGTTAAGCCCAGTAACTAAACCATTACAATATACGAAAAATAACCAGCAATCTACGAAATGAAGTAAAACAAAGAATCGACGAATCATCGGGATACACGGCGAGAAATAATGCGACGGCGTATACATAAGAGATATAATGCTCTTGAGTTGCGGCCTTATTCCCAGTACCGTAAAACCACCGACACGATGATTACATTGAGATGGTAAGCGATACCACTATGACTAACACCAATATCATAATCCTAGCAGCAGGAAAGGGCTCACGAATGCGCTCTGCGCAGCCCAAGGTGCTGCACAAACTGGCAGGCCGTTCAATGTTGGCTCACGTGGTGGCCGCGACAGAGACAATCGCCGACGCAAAAAGGATTATAGTCACCGGCCACGGCGCGGAAATGGTAGAGCATGCCTTTGCCAATGCAGGACATGTTTTTGTGCAACAAAAAGAACAGCTGGGGACTGCTCATGCAGTTCAGATGGCGGTGCCACATGTTTGTGAACAAGCGAACGTATTGATTTTATATGGTGATGTTCCCCTCATATTGTCATCTACTATCGCCGATATCCTTAATGTAGTGACCGACAAGTCCATGGGCCTTTTAACCATCAATTTAGATAAGCCAGATGGCTATGGCAGGATTGTTCGCGATCAAAATAGGGCAATAGCGTCTATAATTGAACAAAAAGATGCGACAGCAGATCAGCTAGAGATTACCGAAGTCAATACAGGAGTCATAGCGTTGCGGGCGAGCCAATTAAGAGCCTGGCTACCAAAAATAACGAATAATAATGCTCAGGGAGAGTATTATCTGACAGACCTAATCGCCATTGCTCGAGACAATGACGTTGAGGTTTGCAGCATTCATCCTAAGTCGGCCACTGAGGTAGAAGGCGTGAATAATAGAATTCAATTGAGCCAGTTAGAGCGAGCACACCAGAAGCGGCAAGCCGAAACATTAATGGCGTCTGGTACGAGCCTTGCTGATCCACAGCGCTTCGACCAGCGTGGTGAGTTAACCGCGGGTACCGACAACTTTATTGACATTAACTGCGTGTTTGAAGGTAGTGTTGTGATGGGTAGTGGAGTATCCATTGGGCCCAATTGTATTATCACTGATAGCACGATCGGTGATGGCGTTGAAATTAAGGCTAACACAATCATTGAGGGTTCTATCGTAGGCGACCGCGCCATAGTGGGGCCTTTTGCGCGACTTCGCCCGGGTACTGTTCTTGCCAGTGACACAAAGGTTGGTAACTTTGTCGAGACTAAAAAAGCACAGGTTGGTAAAGGAAGCAAAATCAATCATCTCAGTTACGTCGGCGATGCCGAGCTGGGAGAAAACGTGAATATTGGGGCGGGCACCATTACCTGCAACTACGACGGCGTTAACAAGCATAAAACCAACTTAGGGGACAATGTATTTGTGGGTTCTAACAGCACCCTAGTTGCCCCAATAAAGGTTGCCGACGGCGGTTTTGTTGGTGCCGGCTCCACCCTTACTAGCGACGTGCCCAAAGACGCCTTAGCGGTAAGTCGAGCCAAGCAACGAAATATTGACGGCTGGAAACGGCCAACCAAAAACAACAAGGAAGATTAAAGAATGTGTGGAATAGTCGGCGCTACTGCTCAGCGTAATGTGTATAAGATTCTTATTGAAGGCCTGCATCGTCTTGAATATCGAGGCTATGATTCTGCAGGGCTGTCGATTCTAGACAGCGATAACGTGCTGCAGACACGCAAAACCATTGGCAAAGTTGCTGATCTAGAGGCTGTCTGCAAAGGTAACTTTGTGTCTGGCAATACCGGGATATCACACACACGGTGGGCGACGCACGGAGCACCTAGCAGCACAAATTCGCACCCCCATGTGTCCTCTGGCATATCGATCGTACACAACGGCATCATTGAAAATCATGAGGCCCTGCGCGAGGAGATGATAGCCGCGGGCTATGAGATTCAGTCTGATACGGACAGTGAAGTTATCGCACACCTTATTCATCAACAACTTGAGACCTGTACGGATCTTAGATCCGCAGTCAATAAGACCATAGCTCGCCTTAGGGGGGCCTATGCCTTGGGGGTAATGTCTGATGAATATCCTGGCCTGATCATAGGCGCTCGAAGCGGCAGTCCGCTAGTTGTTGGCGTTGGTATGGACGAGCACTTTATCGCCTCAGACCAGATGGCGTTACGCCAGGTCACCGATCGCTTTGTCTATCTTGAAGAAGGTGATGTGGTAGAGCTTTCTAGCGAGGCGTACACCGTATTTGGTGCTAATGGTAAAGCAGTTAAGCGAGAACTACATCAGCTAAGCGAAACGGACCAAATTGCCGATAAAGGGCAATATCGCCACTTCATGCAAAAAGAAATGTTCGAACAGGCAACCGTGTTGGCCGATACTTTCGCCGGCCGTATTGGCACTGACCATATTCTCGAGGCCGTGTTCGGGCACCAAGCTGAGAGCCTTTTTGCTCAGACTAAAAACATTCATATTATTGCGTGCGGCACCAGTTTTCATTCTGGATTAGTCGCAAAGTATTGGCTTGAAGATATGGCGGGTGTCCCCTGCCAGGTTGAAGTCGCTAGTGAGTACCGTTATCGTAAAGTTGCAGTGCCTGATGGGACGTTATTTGTCACTATCTCCCAATCAGGAGAGACTGCAGACACTCTGGCGGCACTTCACAAGGCCAAAGAAAGCGGCTACCTTGGCTTTGTGGCTATTTGCAATGTGGCTAACAGCTCCCTTGTCCGAGAATCAGATATTTCGTTGATGACCATGGCGGGCCCTGAGATTGGAGTGGCCTCGACCAAAGCATTTACAACACAGCTAGTGGCTTTGCAGCTCTTGACGCTATCTTTGGGCAGACACACTGGTTTGCCAGCAGGCATGGAAGCCGAGTGGGTTAAAAACCTGCACCAACTTCCGGGGCTTTGTGAGCGCGTGTTAGCCCTCGATCCGGTCATTAAAAAGGTGTCAGAGGCCTTCGCTAATAAGCACCATGCCCTTTTCTTAGGCCGCGGTGAGCAGTACCCAATTGCATTAGAAGGGGCTCTCAAGCTTAAAGAGATTTCTTATATTCATGCTGAGGCATACCCTTCTGGCGAGCTAAAGCA
>OJIV01000726.1_pt1 | contig 13075 bp, 13 predicted proteins | sample 1595861 | NCBI WGS metagenome assembly OJIV01 (sample SAMN05416883, study PRJEB24817) | seawater metagenome | isolation source: Sea water | place: Canada:Atlantic | collected 2013-11
TGTATAAGAGACAGTCGATATTCTTTAGGTTTCGGAGAGTAGTGTAATCCATCGGGAAATAGTACATCTTGCAACCTTCGCTTTTGCTTTGTATTTATAGATTCCCAGAATTGACGGGGGTTTTCGAGCAGTGAAAGAATTTTTTCATCCAAAATTGCAAGGTTCGATTTTTTTGAAGGGAGGTTGTCGAGTTTTAGCTCAATTTCTTTGATTTCCTCTTGTGTAATGCGTTTGTGTTTCTTCCACATCTTTTCGTTGATATGCCCCACGGCAAAATTGTGTTCCAGTTTTTCTAATTCAACTTCTTTTTGGGTTATCTGGGAAAGGAGGTCCTTGCGTTTGCCTTCAAAGCTTTTAAGCGAGTCTTCTAAAACGAGCCTCACTTGTTCTTTGAGTATGGGAATGAGTTTAGGACTTAATTTAAAACCATCGAGTAGTTCCCCAAACTTTTCATGCATTCCCATACGCTTGGATCTCTTCGTGGAGTTCGCATTTACGGTGTGGTTGCACTTATTACACTTGTAGTAATAATTGCCCGTTTTCTTGTGTTGGTAGGAAGTCATATTCTTTTCGCAATTCGTGCAATAAAGGAACTTCGGGATCAAAGGAGTGTCAAGTTTACCTGGTAGCTTCGAGATACCAGCCATAAAGGATCCAGTGAGTTTCTTTTGGAGTAGTTTCCAGTCCTCAGTGGAAACTAGTCGCTCCCAATTCCCTTCGATTTCTTGATCTCCCAATAATTTATTTTTACTGATCCCAGCATAAAAAGGATTACGCCACATGTTGCAAAGGGTCTGCTTAGGGATATTAAAACCTTTGCTTGCCATAAAATCAATGATCTCTTTGTCGGTGGCGTCCTCATAGATTTTCATTTTAAACGCTTTCTTAAGCCATCTGCCTTCCTCGTTGATTTTTATCTCCTGTATCCCTTGAACCCTTCTTGGATCGGAAACCCTAGGCCCATATTTATCATATCCCCTTGGAGCAGTCCCGAGATGAAACCCCTTGCGAACAAAGTTCTTCATACCAGGAATAATCACATCTTGACGATTGAAATTTTCCTTTTGTGCTGCTAAGAGCTCTTTTGAGAATTCGTGTTCACTTCTTACATCAAAGGTGTGTTGCCCGTTACTCACTGCATAGATGCGTACGTTAAATTTGATACGTAAAGAGTAAAGTAGACCAATGTGCTCTGTACCAGAACGTCCAAACCTGCTAGGGGACCATAGGAGAATAAGCTTAGGCCTTTTTGAAACGGGAGTTTTCTTGAGTGTCTCTATTAAGTTGATTAAAGTCTTTTGACTCTTTAGATTTTTGGAGCTTTCATAAGCAGCATCAAACTCCTTGGTGATTAATAAATGGTGTTCACTGGCAAAATCTTGGATTGCCCTTACTTGGGTTTCTATACTTGAGTTTCTTTCAAACTGCTCTTTTGAACTAACGCGTGAGTAAGACCAAACGATAGCATTTTGAAAATCCTTTATGTTATATGAATGCATGATTCTAAATTTTAATTTGTTTCGATTAATAGCATAGCAAGCTCATAGGCTGCCATGGCCAATTCTTGGTAGTTGTCGTTAGTTAATTCAATTTGTAAATGTGATTCTAAGCTGCGCTTAGGTATCAAATGTGCACTTCCTTTTTGATGGTCCATCCCTGTTGTGGATTAGCCCAGAAAGTCGCATTGGAGGCTGGGTGGGTTGAACGATCATGAATGAGGTGTTATAATGTGAAATACATAATGAGATGCATTACGCTTTTTTATAGCTATGGTAGCGCCTTGAGGGAGGTCGTTGTTCCTTAGATAGCGTATGATGTCTTCCATGGTTTTTGAAGATTCATATACACAGGAAAATTTACCTTTCTTTTCGTTAATGATGAACTCGACATACTTTGGTCTCTTCCGTTGGACTATTTCAAGCAAATCTTGATATGTGTCCTCGAAAAGGTCAGAGCAATTTCCTGTGACATTAAGTTCTGTAGCGATGAGCTTATTGAACATGTCAGTGAGTGGAATTGCAATTCTCACTTCATTAACTCGCTTTGGATCCAGATCCTTGATTTCCCCAGTAAGTGCCCAGTCGTTGGTTTCAGGGTAGTAATTGAAATCAATTTGCTTTTTATGATTCACAAAGAGCTCGGTAAGAGTAAGCGTGAATTCAGTTATTTCTTTACGCATTGTTTTCATCAATATAGGGTCGCTGTTTATCCCTTTGAGCAATTCTCGTTCGTGTTCAGATAGTCTGGAATGCGGGTGGTTGAGTTCGCTTATTAGTAGTTCATCATAGGCCTGGTTATCATACCATATCTTTTTTCCGAGCTTGAACAGCTCATCACTTGAGACTCCCAGATTGGTGAGCTGATGGATAATGTGAAACCATAGACCTTGGTAGATATTCATTACTAAGTGTTTTTCGTCTAAGACAAAAGGAAGGAGCCCTTTGGACTTCCAGTAATTTACCTTACGAGAGGTTACACCAAAATCTTTTGGCTTGATGCTCCAAATGGAGAAAGCGGTTGTTATTTGATTTTGGATTTCCAAGTTCGATAATCCCATAACTGAAAATAATTTAACATCAAAACTTACATAAGCGTAAATTTATGATGAAAATATGAGTTGAGCAAACTCGAATTCTTTATGTCAAGAAGCAGGTTGCTTTAGAAATAAAGAAAAATGCTCCTGATGAGGAGCAACAAATAAAACCTTGAGCGTCTACGTGATGTAGACATGAAGTAAACGCCCTTGTTTACAGTGCGTAAACACAAAGATTATGATGATACAAAACGAGCACTTTAGGAATTGTACCGTGAGTTTTAGAACGACATCGGCACATAAAATTCAGTTGAATAAGCTGGCAGAGGCTTCTTCCATGCCGACATCCGAATACCTTTTACACTTGACAAGTTTGCATCCTCACGTCATAGATAAGATGTCCGGGGAGACAATAAAAGAGCAGCAACTAAGAGAGGAAGTACGGAAGCTTCAGCGGCGTGTCATTAAGCTTGAAACCGACCTTGAAAATGCTGATCTACGTATTGAAATAGAACAATCGGCACTCACACAAAAGATCCAAACCATTTCAAAGTTGGAATTAGAGGTTAAACAAAAAGATGCAGAGATTCAGGGTTTACATGTTACGAGCAACAAAATGAAAGAAATTCACCGGTCACAGCTATCAATTGGAAATAAGATTTCTGAAAAGAATCAGGAAGTTGCTAAGAAAAAAAAGCTTGAATCGGATGAATATGTATTAGCTGGCTTAGGGCTCGCGGGAGTTTTGGCTATTGCGCTCAAGGCGTTACTAAAAAGATGAAATGGAGCAACTATTCTTAGAAGAACATGAGCAGTTTTCACAGCGAGCAACTTTATTCGCTTCTACCCTTTCCTTCTTGGCGTCAGAAATCACTTTCTTCACATCTAACCAATTGTCCCTGCCTTCTAGAACTTCTAAAGGCGTATATATTCCATGAGCGGAATGTGGCCTATTCATATAGGCATCGATTGTCGAACTGAGGATTTGCTTTAGCTGCAGCCCTGGAGAATAAAGGATCCGAACCCACGACTTCTTGACTGCCAGTCAGGTATTCTAATATAACTCATAAATGATTCGGTTTAGCTAAAGGTAAGTAAAATAGGGCATTGAATGGGTTTACCGTCTTTCCGGCAATCGCGCAAGCCATGTACGGTATTTACCGTACACAAACTATTCACTGCATCAGCGTTTTTAACGGTATCAATTTCGCTCTGAAGAGATCGCGATTCTTGAATTAAGCATCATTCCAAACGTCTGTTCGGAATATTCCGAACAACACTTCCGCGATTGCCAGAGACGCATCTCAAAAGCACCTACTCTATCGCTTAACCTTAATATATTTTCTTACCTTCACATTGGTTGGCAATTTGGCGCATCTTCCGGAGAAGCCCTCTGTCGGAGGAGAAGTATCCAAATCGTAACCCCGCTTGGAAACAAGCGCTGTTGATTATTGATTTTCAAGGGTTTACAAGAAAAGGTTCTAGCACCGCTCTCTCCGCTGCGTAACTCAATACCATTTTCTTGAAATGCAATGGAGCTGTTTCTTTGATAGTCTTGTCCATAATATCTTAAATTAGTCTCCAATCGACTAAAGTCCAACTTATAGAGAAGTATTATAGTCTTCAGCCGTTAGTTGAAGAGAATGAGCCATTAAAATCCAATTAGAGTCAAGCAATGAAATTTTTTCTTTCAATCTGCGCAGTATCACTTTCGATTGCATTCTCCAATGCACAAAGCAAAGCTGATACAATGGTAAAATCCTGTCCCGCGCCAGGCAAGGTCGATTCGACGCTAGTTCAACAAAAAACAAACGTAGCTTACTTCGACGACAATCACAATCAAATACTCAGCGCTACTGATGGTGAATTATATGGGGCCATTTCTTGTAGTGAGTTTGAAAAAGCAATTAGCTACGCCTGGCCTATTCGTCAGGTTGTCATTTACGAACCCAAAAACTACAAGGTGCATAAGAGCTATCAAGTTTTTCATAGCTACACGAGATCAGAAAAAACAGTTTTAGTGGTTAACTACTACGATAACACCGTCACTATATATCAACCTAAAAACGTAGAATAATGAAAATCAACAACAACCTAGTTGTCCTGCTCTTTTCAGGACTTATTGCTCTCACTTCATGTGCAGAAAAGGAGGTCATTGAACCTGAAATGGCAGTTTCGTTTTCAAACAACGCACCTTACAAAATAGAATGCGAGAAACTTTGTGGTGATGGAGGTGATGGTTCAGCTGAATGCAATATGGTCAAAGGACGAGACACCAGTACAGACTATCCTTTTGAATACTCCGAATGTGATTGTGAAGGTTGTGCTATGATTATGTCTTCCCCAAACGACACAATAATTATTGATCCAATTGAATTTTTCCAAGAAGGTACGTACAAATTTTCTGATGAGTTTTTTGAATACATAGACTCCAACGAAAATTCAACACTACAAAAGTTGACGAGTATTGACTATGTTGAAACCTCAGACTACAATCAAACCGGAACGCATGCCCATGCTTTGGTTTATAACTACACACTCGCGGACGGAACCGAATCTAACATAGGGTTCTTGTTTTACTCTGCCACCAACGGTGACAAAGAAGGAGGTAGAATAAGCTGTTCAGGAACTTGTGGGTGTAAGGTTCGAGTCACAGGATCGCTTGATTTCCATTGCAGTTGCACTGATTGTAACATGTTGTTCGAGGACATAACTCTTCCTGACGACGCTAAAAACTAAGTTCATTCAAAAATCCCGTCTTGGATGTACCTCTGAAAGGCATATACGGGAAACGAACCTTATCCAAAACCCATTATATTCGCCTTGTTAAGTCAAGCAATTGGGCGAAATGCCCTCCGCGGCCGATTGGGTTGCTTAGCGGGTTGACTTAGCGAAAAGAGTTCTCGTAAATTACTGATATTGAGTATATTGGAGAGTTAGGTTCAAAACCCTCTCTCTCCGTCACTGGTTTTGAACAAACAATATTTGAAGATTACTAACCATTCATAAAAATGAACACGAAAAAAATTTATTCAAGCCTATTTGTAATGATTATTACAACCCTAGTGCTCTATTCCTGCAAAAAAGAAATAGCTGATCCAGAAATGTTCACACAGTCAGAGTATGAAACGGCCTTATCTTTCTTAGAAAATGCAAATCCACCAAAAATCCCATACGAGGGCTGTATTCTTGCCATGAGAGAATATGAATATCAAAACCAAGAAATTACCGATTCCGCTCAACGGTTTACCGGTATGCTAAACTATCTCGACACAAGATTGAATGAACTATTTCCCGATATTGTTTATCCAGGGTTTATGGATGAAATGCAGCAGCTGTATGAAAACTTCAAGCTGGTAAGATCCTTCGAAATTAGCCCAGATTCAATGTATGACACTTATTCAAATCCAACTGTACTTGAAGGTTATCAATCTTTTGAAACACTTTATAGCGAAATGCGCATTGCAGAAATTGATGAAGAAAATCCCGATGACATTCATTATACAAATTATTTAAGAGGATTGGATTCTTTGTCTCAACGAACCTATTCCAATAGAGTTTCCTTGCAAGAGTTAACAGATTACGCAACAACATACTCACAACAATCTTCAGGCAGTGGTAAAACTTTACTTTCGCCTTGGACATCATATTTAACCTTGGTCAACCCAATTAATTGGGTTCGGGGTATATCAGGTTTAATCTTCCACAAGAAGATTGACTCATTGGTATTAAAATTCGCAGAACAACCTGATTTTTTTGGCAGTCATATAAACCAATCACCCTCAAATGCATTCAAACACTCCTTAACAGCAATGCTGTACAGAAACTACTTTGGCGCAGCGGCAGCAGATTTTGCCATGTGGAAGCATGAGTATACTGGAGGTAATGAATGTCGCGATATGCACATGGATTTACACAACAATGACATGGGGGGCTTTTATAAATATTATGCATTTAGAAAGCCTCTTACAACTCTTTGGTGGAAAAATAAAAAGTTTGCGGAACGGGTAAGAGATTATATTCAAGATGAAAATAATGGTGTCCTTGTCAATGGTGCCTTTTTAGGAGATGACTGGTCGGCACGTATTGACACAAAAGGAAGCAAGGACTGTGAAGATTGTAAAGAAGACAGAAAGAAGAAAAGATATGGAATAACCAAAAAGAAGTACATTTACTTAAAACCTTAATCATGAGAAATGTTGTAGTTGTTTTATTGACATTGATTTCCTTATCCGGCTGTGAAAAGCCTGTAGATCCTGTCCCAACAAGGTCTGATTGGCATATTGGCATGAAGATAAATGAACCCATTGAGGTTTGTTTTTACGTTAAGCCAAAGGATTACGATCTGAGAGAAGGCTGCCGTGCAGCAGATGATAATGACGGCACAAAGTTTGGAATATATGTACCAATTGGATATAGGGCTGTGGACGACACGATAACACCTGAATTCTTCTCAGAATATATGGATACCGTTTTCTTATATACAATAGTAGGGTCAGATACACTGTATTATCGAAGTAAAGATTTAACAGACTTGGAAAGCTATTACTTACAACCTGTTGGTGTACTCGAGAGTGGAACACAATACTTCAGTTTCATGGTTGATGTATCTTCCTCTGATTTTTATTAAAAAAACAGTTTCGTTTTAAAAGGCCGCTGTGGGATCAGCGGATTTTTCTGGGGAGTGTGAGCTGGTCCTGTAGACTTCCCCTTTTTGTACGGATGAACGAGCTTGTAGAGAATCGAATCTTTGAGTGAAATCGTTTATATTCGCCTTGTTAAGTCAAGCAATTGGGCGAAATGCCCTCCGCGACCGATTGGATTGCTTAGCGGGTTGACTTAGCGAAAAGAGTTCTCGTAAATAACTGATTTTGAGTATATTGTAGCGTTAGGTTCATTCCCCTCTCTCTCCGAGGCATACCAACCGTCAAGACCTCTAAAGATTTGCGGTTTACTGCGAACACCATCTTTCTGAATTTGGATGCCACGCAGAAACCAATTAATTAATATCTTAACGGAAACTAATAAAAACCTAAATCCTGCTTCTTCAACGCTCATAACAACCCGGAAAAAGAACAATAAACCTGTACAATTCCCGATTTACTGGTGGACTTTCTTTCAACGGGCATAAACCAGAGCATAAAAGAAGTTGTTTACAATGGCAACTCTCTCAATCGGCAACGTCCGAATTACGCCGTAAGCTTTACACTCGTTTTGACACCTTACACCTACTCTGCTCACTAGATGTTGACCAGAGCACTCGAAGGTGGTGTGCTCAGGCACTCGAGAAGAACTTGGATACGTGGTTTGATCGGAATTCGCGAGCACACTCTATCGTACTCTGCTCGGAAAATGTGCTCGGCGTAATCGTCCTGATAACGGATGGAATACGATGATAGAACCACTCAAAAAATGCGCTCTTCCCCACAGTAAACAACAACGTATATGATCCATAGGGTAAGTTACTCCCAGGACCATCACATTGTCAAGCGTTCGTGGTAACTTCTACTTATCCACAATGCTTCGACAAGCGCTTTATTTTGTGTAAATTGAAAGGGAATTGGTCCGGTACGATTTGATACGGATCATATACGGAACCGTTCTGCTCAACATTAAGTATATTCAAAAAAACTAAACCATAAAACCAAACATAAATGAACAAGCTACTTTTTCTAGCCGCTTTTGCCGCGCTAGTAACCATTACAAGTTGTGAGAAGAACGAGGATGTCACTCCCGAGGTGAGTGCTAGTAATCTAACTCCCCATCGGATCGGACCTAATCAGGTGAATCCCTATGAAATTTCGAACATGGAAGCTGCCTACAATGTGGTTTCAAGTGAGTTCGGTCTTCCTTCAACATCACTTTCACCGAACTCTGCCTACATTGAAGTGTTACTTCAAGATGAAGATGACGAAGAGCTTCTTGCTGATGATTTTTCCATCATCACATTTGATTACCCTCCACATAGGGATTTGATTCGAGAAGGCGACTATTCAGACTGGAACCCTTACAACGTATGTGACACATGTGTCACTCCAAAATATGTCACCGTAGATCTCAATCATTCTCTACCATCGGGATTGGCAATGGATACCCTTGATATGGTATACTTTCCCGATGAAGACCCTACGTGGAGCAGTCTCCTTTCTGAAAGTGCTCTAGAAGATTTTTACTATCGTATGGAAGAAGAAGCATACAACATTGCGGGTGTAGATTTCGGAGAAGAATTCAGCGGCAAAACTTCACTTTTTAACAGATGGATCCCTGATGGCAACATCAAATATTATGACGATCAAATTAATTCTCCTGGTAATGTCGACCTCGAAGGAATGAGAGTTGTTGTTAATAAAGGAATCAAAACATCAAGAGTGTACACTGATAGCAACGGTGATTTCACAATGACTAAAAAGTTCTCTGGAAAAGTCAGGTACAAAATACAGTTTAAAGGTGACCACTTCGTTTTGAGGAACAAAGTGGGTAAAAATCAAGTCGTATCGACTCGTATGAAAGGATCTTGGGTCAAAGTAATTACAGATCAAAAAGAGCTGTACCCGGCAATCACTTACAGGGCCGTATATCATTACTACAATCTTTATATACTGAATCTTTTAAGGCCTTACGCCTCTGGAAACAGAATTAAAATTAATCTTAAAACCACAAGTTCAGGTGGTGAAAAAGGTGAAACACCAAAAGTTAAGGAGGGAAGAGTTATTAATCTGTACACTGAGACTGACAATGTCAAGGAAATAACAAGGGTAGCCTTTCATGAAATGCAGCATTCAGTTCAAGGAAGAGTTTCGGGTCTTCTTAGTGCACTGGACGTTTATTCTGCGGAAAGTATGGCCACGGGAGTGGAGGTATTCTTAACTAGAATATACTTTCCAGGTTACGACAATGACATTGCAACTTCCGTTACAGCAGGAACCCCTGGAGTAGTAGTTAAAACGCGAGGTTATACAGGATTAGTTCGTGATTTAGTAGATAGCGCCAGTAGCCCAGAAGATTATTGCTCAGGTTTTATACTGTCGGAGATAGAAGCTGATTTTCACTCGAGCTCACCTGTGACATGGAATAGCTGGAGAGATGAAATCATTGCAAAGAGATCAATGAACCCAACAGTAAACAAGGTATCCGATTTGTTTGCCGCATGGAAAAGCTAGCATCAATGAAGTTCTTTAGGGCCATATTATTTCTAACTACCGTCCTAGTATCAGGTTCATGCTCAAAAGACCCACTTTATCCGTTAGAATGGACTGGTATAGCACTGGAGGTAGGATGGATAAACGACTTGGATGATTCAATTACCGTGAATGCATGGAGAGGAAGTTCGCACATTGTTTATAACAGGACATTCGCACCTAATGACACAGTGATAATCAAGTACCACTTTGAAAGTCCAAATGCCTATTTGGACATCAAATACCTAACGCCATGTGCAGCTTGTCCAGATTCCATGACTATTGAAACTACTGACACCTGTTTTAAGGCTTCAACACTAAATACAGACGAAGACCTGTTGAATTGGAACAATGCCTCAAAAGAAACTGATTCTGTGCGGTTCCTCAGAGGTTACTTTGTCATTGATCCGGCAACAGTTCAAAACACCTTGAGCTGTGATTAAAGGTTTCAAAATTTTAATGACATTCTTTGTACTGTTGTTCATGGCAACTTTCAAAATGACCGCCCAGATTGACAAGAAATGGAGCGGTCGTTTTGGAACGTCCATAGTCTATGAACCTCCATTTCAAAAGGTCTACATACCCATTGGTACGGACCTTATTCAGTTTAACCCTACACTAAAATTGCGGGTAAATGGAGAGCTTGACTATCATCTAACCAATCGAATAGAAATCGACCTCGGCGCAGGGCTCGGAAATGTTGGAGTCCAACCCAAGGGAGTGACATTGGATCCAGAGGTAATTCAGACAATCGACAGAGAATTCAACCCGGAATCCTTAGCCGCTTTTAATAGGGCACAGGCGGGTAGATTTAACCCTTCGTTCGACCATGGTTTTATTTTCATAGGAGGTTTTTATTCACTCGGACCCTCTGCGAAATCCTTCGACATGGGAGTACGATATCATCTACCGTTCTATTTCAACACAGAGTATTTTAGGGGTTTTACCCAAGTAGAATACGAAGACGTGGCCACGGTGTACAGATCATTCTCTGATCCAACTTTGATGTTTGAATTTCTTTTGAGAAAGCCTATTACGATCAAGCAAAAAGAAATGCACCTAACATTTTCGGCGTTCTATAATAGCGGATACTTTAGAGTTCGAGCGAGAACATTAATGGCGACCAACAGAGCCTCGGAATACTATGAAAGCGAATATCTGGTTCCGAATTGGAATTTCATTTTCTCGTTGTCCTTCCCATTGTTTTAATGCTGAGCAGAACAACGCATATATCCCATGCTTCTCCGCTGCTGGCTTTTGCGTAAATTCAAGCCTAATAACCAATAATCGCAGCGGGCACGGGACATATACGGGTCGTTGTGGCTAATTTGAATGAAACAAACTCTCCAGCATATAAAGAAGTACTTCACCATTTGGTGGATTCCAATTGCAACCAATATTTTGGCGATTGGAATATTCTTTCTCGGAACTCTATTTAAACGAGATTGGATAATTGACGCTTCATTAATTGTCTTCTTCGTAAATATCATAGGGACAATAATTTCAAGCATAGTTCAGATTGTCATTCGGAAATGGTATTTTATTTTTCCGCAACTAGGACTAGGAGCATTTCTGTTTTATTACACGGTGATTATTTTCACATATTCCCCACCAGATTACTACGGAGCAAATAAGGAAATCCCTGAAAATATTGACTTCTCTGAACCTTTAGACTCCTTACCCGCAATTACTGACTTTGGAAATTACGACTTGATTCTCACGAATTATGCGCAACCAGGAATTTACAAGTACTACACAGACTTTCAACCAAAAGAATTAGGACACTTTTACATAAAGGCATTTGAAATCACTTCTAACGACAGACTATCAGGAGATAGAATGTATGAAAGGTCAAAAGTAGAAGTTGACAATCTTGAACCGCAAAAATGGAATGGTGAGTTTACAATTTATGAAGGGAGTTGGGGAGACAAATATGGAAGCAGAATTGAATTATGGTTTCAACCTTCAAGTGGTGACAATGAATTTAAAGTAACAGAAAGGAACTACATTGTAGAAGGTTGGATGAGATGAAAAAAAAACTAGCCACAACAACAGCTATAGTGCATGCCCTGCGGGACACGCACCATAGCCAAACTTATAGGGAATGTATCCGTTGTTCCCACCATGGCCGGGGTTGCTTCAATGCTTTATACTCGTTTTGATACCTCACACTTGGTGTGCTCGAGTGGTGTTGACCGGTGCGCGCGAGGATAGCGTGAGCGGATGGACTCGAGATGGAATTGGTCACGGATTGTGATCGGGAAACTCGAGGATACTCTTGCGCACTCTGACCGCATGATGGGACCACAACGCCCGAGGATGATGTGAGCACTGCCCGCGAGGAGGACGTGATCGGGAATTGGCTTGAACTCGCACTCCCTATAACAACGCATATGATTCATGTCTTAACGCGTTGCCATTTTGTTTATATTCAAAGCTATAAACATAATAACAACGCTAACACGAATCATATTCGGGGTCGTTGTAGCGCATTAATCTTATTACCGTTGTTAGGAGACTTCTATTCGTATTTAATTGACCATTTTGGCTCCCTCCTGTTTATCAATATAAATAAGCTCGGAGCACTCGATACCATATACTCATTTTTTGGTATTCATGAATTGATTCTAATAGCAATTGGATTCTTCACTTTAACTAAAGTCAGACGAACTGATCAGAAGTTGATTTCTCGTTCAGGAAAGTTCCTTTATATCATACTCTTCCTGTATCTACTTCCGGAGTTTGCCGCTCTTTTCGAATCTAAACGGATCTTCTTTTTCGCCAGTCAAGAAGAATGGCCTGATGGATGGAATACCATGTATGTCTGGTTTCGTTACCCTATGTACTGGACTATTGGAATTCTGATCTATTTAAGAACCCAAAAAACCTGAACACGCTACAACAACGTATATGATCCATTTGAAAGTTACAGCCATTTCCAGGAGATAGTCAAGTTTTGGTGATTACTCCGAAATATCCACAAAGCCTTGACTATCTCTTACTTTGATGTATCTTGAATAGGTCCGAAACAGAAAGCCTGTGAACAGATCATATACAACATTGTAGCACATACAAAATGAATAAATGGACGGAAATAAAGAACAGAATTCTCTTTTCTTACATGGGGTGTGACTGGACTTCTATATCTGTCGACAAAAAAGAGCCTCGCAGAGTATGGCAACCAAATCCTTGACCCTTCTTTAAATTGAGAATGAAATCCTATTTTGATCCATTAGTGAAGATACTGAAGACACTAGGATTATAGATTTATACGTGGTTCCAAACGTCTGTTCGGAATATTCCGAACAATGAATACGTAACCTGTCTCTTATACACATCTCCGAGCCCACGAGACAGGCAGAAA
>OJIV01000728.1_pt1 | contig 13053 bp, 14 predicted proteins | sample 1595861 | NCBI WGS metagenome assembly OJIV01 (sample SAMN05416883, study PRJEB24817) | seawater metagenome | isolation source: Sea water | place: Canada:Atlantic | collected 2013-11
TATCGTCGGCAGCGTCAGATGTGTATAAGAGACAGGCTGCTACCATTTCCCACCACGACGATGTCGTGCATCGGGCCGTAAGTATTGAGCACGTCTATATTGATATTCGCGACAGTAGTCGCCAGTGGAAATACTGGATGCTCGGCATACCAGCGCGAGCCTAGCAGACCCGATTCTTCGGCCGTGACTGCAAGAAAGACAACACTGCGTGGCGCTGGACCCGCATCGGCATGCATCTTTGCCATAGCCAGAAGCGCTGCTGTCCCTGTGGCGTTATCTGCAGCGCCATTGTAGATATTGTCACCAGGCAGTTCAGGGTTAACACCAAGGTGATCCCAGTGCGCGGTGTAGATAATTGTCTCTGCTGGTCTTTGTGTGCCAGGGATCATCGCGATCACATTTTGTGACTCAGATGTCCGCACCGAATTTTGAATTGCCACCGACGCTGTAATGTCTCCCAGGGGTACGGCGGAAAAGTCCGGCTGTGCTGCCGTGGCCTTGAGCTTTTGATAATTCAAACCGGCGCCTGCGAATAGTGATTCGGCGGAATCTAGAGTTAGCCAGCCTTCGATATCATTCTTGTCGCTATTGAGGTTGTCCGCCTGCAATCCAATCTGAGGGCCAGACCAGCTGCCGCTTACGACTTCCCAACCGTATCCCGCCGGTCCGGTCTCGTGCACGATCAATGCGCCCGCGGCACCTTGTCTTGCCGCCTCTTCATATTTGTAAGTCCAGCGGCCGTAGTAAGTCATGGCATTGCCATTGAATACATCTGGGTCTTGTGTGGCGTAGCCGGGATCGTTCACGAGTATGACTACCGTCTTGCCTGCTACATCGATACCTGCATAGTCGTTCCAATTTCTTTCCGGTGCTACCACCCCATAGCCGACGAAAACGAGTTCGCTATCGACAAGGGAAGTAGTTGGGATTTGCTGCTGGCTACCGACCATCATTTCGGTAGCGTATTCCAGCTCAGCATCATAGTTGCTGCCGCTGAATGTGAGCACCGCGTTGCTGGCCGTAGTGACCTCGGTAACAGTAACGCTCTGAAAATAGGAATCGCCATTGCCCGGGGCGATACCAAGCGCCTCGAACTCAGAGCGTAGGTAGTTGATGGTCTTCTCTTCGCCTGGCGTGGCTGGCGCGCGTCCCTCGAACTCATCTGAGGCTAGCACAGCGATGTGCTCGTGTAGCATCGCTTCGATTTCTGCTGTCTCGGAGACTGCCTCGACTGCTGGATTGGCGACTTCATTCGACTGGGGGCTGCAGCCAATGAGTATTGCGCTGCTGAATAGGGATAGGCTAAGTAGTTGTAGTAGCTTCATTATTTTCTCGACTAGATTGGCAGAACATAGCAGCGCAGAATAACGGCATTGACACTGCCGCGTCTATAGTCCGCGTTTTGGATTTTACTCTATTAGTTTCTAGCTAGGATGTCGCCTGAGTGACAGATGCAGTGGTGATTATCTACAGTAAAAGCTATAGAAAATAGGCTTGATTATTCTTAGTGCGGTGGAGTGATTATATTACTCTCCAATGTATTCAAACCGTTGCAGTGTCTTGCCACCGCGCTCTATCGTTTCGAAAAACATGTCGAAGGGTCTAACCCAGAGTCCGCGCTGGCCATATAGGGCTCGGTAGATCACCACCGGCTCCTGAGTTTCGCTGTGATGAGCGAGCTCAACCACCTCATATTCGTTGCCCTTGAAGTGGCGGTACTTTCCTTTCTTGAGCACAGTCTCATTCATTGATTTGCACCTGTTGGTGGTGGTGAAGGAGGGGACCGTTGACCATCTGGTCCACCAGGCCTTCTGAATCCGGGACCGCCGTCTCTACCTCTAAAACCATCGCGGCCATCTCGTGGCCCGCGACGCTGAACAAATTCCAAGGCTGCCTGTCTTTCTTCTTCGGAAAGTAGTCCGAGGATATCGCTAGTCTGATCGTGAGACAGCGCCTGATAGCGAATATTGGCTTCACGCAATGAGGCAAAGGCAACATTAAGAGCATTGGCATCGAATGGTTGTGCGGACATTAGGTCATTGACCTGCCGCTGAGCGGTCATCATTTCGCGTCGTATCGGAAATATTTCCGTGAAGCTTTCTCGCAGCTGCGGCTCCAGTTCGCTTCTGCGTGATTCTTCCAGGTCGCGTACTACCCAGCCTACATTCGGTGGCAGTGGACGGCCGAATCGTTCGTCGTCAAAGTTCGCAACGCGATAGGCAATACCTCCCACGAAGAATAAATTTATCGATATCGAAAGTAGTAGTCCTATGAGCAAGATTCTATTTTTAGTCATGACTAGAAATTGGTCTCTGTGTAGTCAGTTAAAGATAACATCGTAAGCTCGTCGTCCCAATACTGAAAACCATCGTCTTCGATGCCAATACCAAAACTAAAGTAATTGCCCAACACGATTCCGAAAACAAGAGGAATGCACGCGGCCATAGCAGAGCGCCAAGCTTGCTTGCCAAAAGATTCTTCTGGTATCAGCCAGTTCATCACTTCTTCAATGAAGCTCCGATTGCGTTCCGGTAGTGATTGATTTAGTACGCGAGTTTCCAAACCAGGAAAACTTGGTACTTCTAGTTTTGCCATAGACTCTTCAACTTGCCATTGCTGGTTGAGCAGCATCCTCGCCTCAACATTGTTGGCGACGAAGGATTCGCATTCGCCACGCAACGTTTTCGGCCAGCGAGCAGTCTCAGTGCCATGAAGATCAATGATTCGTGTAAATTTTTCTAGGGTCATCGAAGTACCTGTTCCGTTTAATCTTGTTTGTTAAAGCGTTTTTATCGTTAGCTATTGATTGTTAACTTCACGCGTAAGCTACGCTTGGCTCTAGCAATTGCAGACTCCAAAGCCTTAACAGAGATATTCATGATAGCAGCAGCCTCTTTATTGGAGAATCCCTGATAGTGACACAGGCTCAACGCACTGCGTTGATTCTCTGGTAGGGCGCTTAGTGCTTCTCGTAACAGTTTCGTTTTGTCGTTAGTTTCCTCGGTCGACTCGTCATTGTTAGCTGGTGAGTGAGCCGCTTCGTCATCGAAACTGTCTTGTGTTTGTATTCTTGTGTGTTTGCGCAGGTAGTCTATACAGAGATTATGGGCGATGCGATGGAGCCAGGTAGTCAGCTTCGACTTTTCTGAGTCCCACTTCTGCGCATTTATCCATAGCCTGAGAAATACCTCCTGCGTGATGTCCTGAGTATCCTTCTGGTTTCCCAGAAGTCGATACGCGTAATGACTGATCGATTTGAGGTGCCGTTTGACCAAACTCTGATAGGCGGATCTGCTGCCCACGCAAACTGCTTGCATCAACTCTTGGTCAGTTATTTCGGTATTGCTTGGTTCATTCGAATTAGACAATGTTTCGCTAGTGCCCTGTTGCTTGCTCTGGGCAGGAGTTGATGATCCTGCGTCGCTATACAGTCTATCGTACGATTCGTCGAGTGCAGCAGTACGCGAAGGCGTCTTTCTCGAATCAACTTGTCTTCCTAATGATCGTATTCCTTGCGCAATACTATTCACGAATCGCCTTCCTTGGCTACCCTTCTCTTTGTGAGACTATCGATGGTTCTCTCTTTGGATCTAGGCTTGAGGTGGTCTGCCGCCTCGACGACCGCCGCGCTGAGGGCGTAACTCTTCGGCGCTTAGCAAGCCATTGTTGTCGTTATCAAGCTGGAGAAAGTTCGCTTCCTTAAATTCTCCAAGACTAACCACGTCATTGCCATCAGTATCCATTTCTTGGAAACGTGCCGTAGCTTGTTCGGTCATTGCAGCACGGCGCTCCTCCATGCGAGCAATCTGCTCTTCGCTGGGTTCGAATTCTGGGCGATTTCCTCGATTTCCTGGTCCGCGTCCCGGACGAGCGTTGAGCAACTCATCAAGAGTCAGTACTCCATTCTCATCGCTATCTAGGCGAATTAGGCTCTCCCCTCCGCGTGCTTGAAATTCTTCGAAATTAACTGAACCATCTCCATCTGTATCCAGGTTAGCTAGTGCTCGATTGTGGCCAGATTCGTCTTCTGCCGCAAATGCCGAACTCGAAAGCCCGAATAGGCTCATTGCAATTACTCGTGACAATTTGTTCATGATTTCTGCTCCTGATCTTGCTGGCTCTTGCAAAAGCCGGTTAAAAGGTTAGTTGCTGCAGTCAATGATCTATACGTGGCAGTGGGGAAAACCCTTCGCGATACTCCTATAAAGGGGCAAAGCCGCTAGCCGCGGGCGGGAAGCTGATTATTTGATTCACTAGCTATACCGTGTAAGCTAAGCAAACCGGCATAGAATCGGTACATTGCCTCGCAACTAGCCAAACAATAAATAGGTAGTAACTAGGGTCGCAACTATTATGAGAACTATAAAAGTCAGCCGTACAGTCATTAAGAATTTATTCCTAGCCACGTCATTATTGGCAGGCGGGTTTCTAACAAGCTCGGTAGTAGCGCAGGAATATGTGCTTGACCCGAACTGGCCACAGCCATTGCCTGAAGGCATCGAGTGGGGCCAGGTTCCGAACGTAACGATAGATGCAGAAGGGTTTATCTACGCCTTCCATCGCGCCGAGCCGCCCATCTTGAAGTTCTCACCCAGTGGTGAATTGGTCGACACATTTGGCGAGGGATGGGTCGCGACAGCGCATGGTTTTCGGGCAGCTGCAGACGGCACTCTCTGGGCTACCGATTTTAATCGACTCAATGGTCAGATAGTCACGCAGTTCGATACCGATGGCAGAGTCTTGCTTCGCCTTGGTGCTAGAGGATTTGGTGGCACACTGCCGAATAACTTCGATGGGCCAGCCGATTCGGCAGTAGCCGCCAATGGCGATATCTTCGTTGCCGATGGACACTGGAACAACCGCATCGTTAAGTTCAGCAAAGAAGGTAGATATCTGATGGAATGGGGTAGCAAGGGCACAGGTCCGGGCGAACTCAATATGCCGCATACAATAGTCATCGACAGAAGAGGTAGGGTACTGGTTGGCGATCGCTCGAATCATCGCATCCAGATATTCGATCAAGAGGGCACATACATCGATCAGTGGGATCAGTTCGGCTGGCCTAGTGGCATGTTTATCGATCAGAACGACATACTCTATGTGGCCGACTATCAGAGCAAGCGGGGTGTAACCTATGGCAGCGCCGAAGACGGCACCGTTATGGGTTTCATTGAGGGTTCTGAGCCAGAAGGCGTCGTGGTTGATGCCGATGGCAACGTCTACACAGGAGAAGTCACCGGCGGAGAAGGCGGCGAAGGCAGTATCATGCGTAAATTCATCAAACAGTAAGCCTCTCGGGTGGGTCCGCAAATCGCAATTTGTAAGACCCGCCTTCAGATTTCTGCTAGAATTCAGCCTCGTTTTTAACAAGTCATAGTGGTTATTCAGCCCCAGAGCTATAGCCACAGATCAATGAAATTCTTAGTAGGTTACAAGCCTCTAGCAGTCTTAAGGGTTATGCATCGCGTATGGAATTAGCTGAAGAAAATTTGGGAGAGCACCACCTCGATGAGAAGGAAGTGGTCGACGTAGTTGTGCGCTTCGCTGGAGATTCTGGCGACGGCATGCAGTTGACTGGGAATAACTTCACCGAGGCCACCGCGCTCTACGGGAATGATCTATCGACGTTTCCAGATTTCCCTGCCGAGATTCGTGCGCCTGTTGGTGCAACCTTCGGTGTCTCCGCGTTTCAGATTTACTTCGGTGCGAATGATGTTACGACGGCGGGTGATGCGCTAGACGTACTCGTTGTGATGAACCCAGCGGCACTAATTACTAACGTAGATAATTTGGTCGATGGCGGGCTGCTCATCGTAGATAGTGGAGCGTTCACGGCCAAGAATTTAACTAAGGCGAAGTATCAGGTAAATCCCCTAGAGGATGGATCCCTAGATAAATTCCGCGTCCTCGAGATCGATATTACGAAACAGGTTTTGGCCGCCGTCGCCGAGTTCAATCTCGGTCACAAAACCGGAGTGCGTAGCAAAAACATGTGGACTCTGGGGTTGGTGCTCTGGTTATTCGATCGCGATCGCGCCGGAACCATCGAGAGCCTGAAGACAAAGTTTGCCAGCAAGCCTGAGATAGCCAGCGCAAATATAGCTGCATTGAACGCGGGCCATGCTTACGGCGAGACTGCCGAACTGCCTGCCGGAATACATGTCTACAAAGTGCCGAAGGCAAAAGTTTCACCCGGCACCTATCGTAATATCACTGGCACTAACGCACTTGCTTGGGGTCTTATTGCCGGTTCCGAGCTGGCGAATATAGAATTGCTATTCGCCTCCTACCCAATTACACCAGCATCGAATCTGCTGCATGAATTGGTGCACCACCGTGACTTCGATATCAATACGTTTCAGGCGGAAGACGAAATCGCTGCCGTGTGTGCCGCAATAGGTGCATCTTTCGCCGGCTCGCTAGGTGTTACCTCTAGCGCTGGCCCCGGTATCGCTCTTAAGTCCGAGGGCATAGCACTGGCCTGCGCGACTGAACTACCTCTGATAGTCGTTAACACACAGCGCGGCGGGCCATCTACTGGTCTGCCGACGAAGACCGAGCAGTCAGACTTGAATATGGCGCTCCACGGTAGGCACGGAGATACGCCGATGCCAGTTATTGCATCTTCCACCCCTACAGATTGTTTCGAAGTGGCGATTGAAGCCGTGCGTCTTGCAACGAAATACATGACGCCTGTGATGCTGCTTTCCGATGGTTATCTGGCGAATGCTGCAGAGCCCTGGAAGATTCCCGATTTTTCCGAGTTCAAGCCATTCCCTGTTGAACACTACACCAAGGCAGAAGACTTTAAACCTTCGATTCGTAACGAGGAAACTCTGGCGCGTGTATGGGCCAAGCCAGGCACTCCAGGACTCGAGCACCGCATCGGCGGTATCGAGCGCAGTTTTGACACCGGCGACATATCTTACGACCCTGCCAATCACCAGAAGATGACCGATCTGCGCCAGGCGAAGATCGCAGGAATCGCAAATGATATTCCTCTGCAGGAAGTCTGCCTCGGGAATAAAACTGGCAAGCTAGCAGTTGTTGGATGGGGTTCTACATTCGGCGCTATACATCAGGCTGTTAAGCGGGCGCGCGCCGAAGGTTTGGACGTCTCACATATCCAAGTGCGCTATCTGTCTCCTTTGCCCCGAAATCTTGAAGAGCTGCTTAAAAGCTTCGATTCGATTCTGGTGCCGGAGATGAACACTGGTCAATTCGTACGGCTGATTCGGTCCGAATATTTAATCGATGCTGAAGCCTTAAACAAGGTGGCCGGCCAACCGTTCAAAATTGGTGAAATTCTAGCGGCGATCCACGCGAAGATAGCCACCTTAGGGAGCAATTTATGAATCAAGCGCTACCCAAATTAACCGTCAAGGACTACACCTCCGATCAGGAAGTGCGTTGGTGCCCAGGTTGTGGCGACTACGCCATACTGAAGACTATTCAGAAGCTGATGCCAACATTCGAACAGCCGAAAGAGAACCAAGTATTTATCTCCGGTATCGGTTGTTCTTCGCGTTTTCCTTATTACATGAATACCTTTGGCTTTCATACTATTCACGGTCGTGCTCCGGCAGTGGCAACCGGGGTTAAGCTGGCGAATCCAGAATTGGATGTGTGGGTAATTACTGGTGACGGCGATGGTTTTAGTATCGGCGGCAACCATATGTTGCATGTGTTGCGGCGTAACGTAGACCTGCAGATTCTGCTTTTTAACAATGAGATATACGGGCTTACCAAGGGTCAATACTCTCCGACCTCTCCTCCGGGCACACGATCTCCGTCATCGCCTACGGGATCTATCGATCTTCCACTGGCTCCCTGTGTAGTTGCCATAGGCTCGGGGGGAACTTTTATAGCGCGCACGATCGATACTCAGGCGAAGCATCTGGGTGCGGTAGTGACTCGGGGTCATGAGCATAGAGGCACATCTTTCATAGAGATATTGCAGAACTGTCCAATCTACAACGACGGTATATTTAATCAGGTCACGGACAAGAAGATAGCAGCTGATTTTAAGGTTGAGCTTGTTCAGGGCGAGCCCATAGTATTCGGCAAGGAACGTGAGCTGGGTATTCGCCTCAATCACGACAGCCTCAAGCTAGAGGTAGTCGATGCGACTAGCGATGATGTGCTGATCCACGACGAAACCAATAAAGTATTGGCCACACTGCTCGCGACCATGAGGGGGTCAGATCTTCCGGTGGCGGTAGGTGTGATTTACAGTGAAGAAAAGCCCTCCTATGTAGATGACTCTCAGCAGCAGCTGATTTCGATTCGGAAAGCCAAGGGCTCCATGACAGAACTCTTGCACAGTGGACATACTTGGGAAGTTGAATAGCAGGCAGCGAGCAATCCAATTATTACGATTGAACTGCTGTCAAATAACTGAAATAGAAACGGGTGTAGACTAAGCTCATGAGTCAACAGCGTAATAATCGACGACACTTTTTACAGATGGGGTTACACGGGGCAGCTTTGTTTGCCGCAGGTGGTCTCTTGCGTTTTCAGCAGGCGACAGCAGCCGGCATTGATACATCCCCGTTTTACTCTCTTAGCAATTTGGGGCCCCTGCTTGAGCCCGATGCCAACGGCTTGAAGTTGCCCGACGGTTTCAAGTCGCGCATCATTGCTCGCTCTGGGGAGGCGCCGGCCGGTTTGCCCGGATATTCATGGCACTCGGCACCCGATGGCGGTGCCACATTCCCCGCAGACGATGGCGGTTGGGTCTACGTCTCCAACAGTGAGATGCGCAGCTTTAGTGGTGGTGTCGGTGCGATCCGCTTTGATGCGGGGGGCGAAGTTGTCGACGCCTATCAAATCCTGAAGAACACTTCTATCAATTGCGCGGGCGGTCCTACTCCTTGGGGAACTTGGTTGTCCTGCGAAGAATTTGCAGACGGACAGGTTTACGAATGCGATCCGATGGGTAGTAATTCATCTCAGCTGCGATCTGCCCTCGGAACATTTCGTCACGAAGCTGTTGCGGTTGATAGCGAAAATCAATGTCTGTATCTGACAGAGGATCTTCGCGATGGTGCCTTCTACAGATTTAGGCCTGACCGTCCTCTGCCTGACTTAAGCAGCGGACAGTTGGAAATTGCTTCTGTAGTGGAAAACAATGGTAAATCGTTTATCGAGTGGATAGCAGTACCGGATCCTCTGGCGAAAGTTGAGGCAACACGGTTGCAAGTTCCTTCCTATACCATTTTCAGAGGTGGCGAGGGCATTGCGATGTATGAGGGCAGAGCTTACTTCACTACGAAACATGACAACCGAGTCTGGGTTTATCACACCAACACTCAAGAGCTTGAAGTGTTATACGATGTTGAGACCAGTGATAACCCGATCCTGACAGGCGTAGACAACGTAGTTATTACCCCTACAGGTGACGTTCTCATTGCCGAGGATGGGGGTGATATGCAGATTGTGGTCTTGACTGACGAAGGCAGTGTCGCACCACTATTGCAGGTGATTGGTCATGATCGATCGGAGATAACAGGTCCTGCGTTCGATCCTAGCTATCAGCGACTTTATTTCAGTTCTCAGCGCGGATCATTGGGGAAAAGCAGCGGCGGGATTACTTACGAAGTTAGTCGCACCGACTTAGTTTAGGTCGACAGGACAAACAAAAAAATCCGCCGTGTATTCACTCTACAGTGAACAGCTTCGGCGGATTCTTCCAAACTAACTGCAATCAGATTGCAGCCTCATTTTTAGTCTTGTGCAAGCGATGTGGTTACCACAGGGCCCATGCCAAAGATTTGAACCACAACTTCCTCGTCCTTCGCCATGTCATAGTGGTGACCATTCGGTGGCTCATAGATGAAAGTGCCGGGTCCGACCGCCGTCATAGCGTTTGGATTGTAGGTATCGGACTCGGGTCCAGTATGTACATACCAAGTGCCACTCAGAACGTTAATGTAGCGCGCCTGATTGTGATAGTGAGGTCGGCTGCCGCGTCCTGGAGGCCAGGTGATCTGAATAACATAGATGCCAGATTTACTCGGGTCGCCGTAGATGACCGTAGTAATGCTGCCGTCCTGAGGTTGTAACTGATCAGGCGTTGCAACCATGAAGTCATGTTCATCAGGCTCGACTACCTGAGCTGATAGAGTCTGAATGGAGATGATTAGCCCGGTGAACAGTATGCTACCCAGGGTTAGTATTCTTTTGAATGTCATTATTATTTTCCTCGTAACTAAAAAATGGGATGCCTAGCAATTTCCCTTCGAGTGTCGGTACCCTGATTAAACCAATAGGTTAAACCCATAGGCCGAATAGAAAAGATAACAGGTTTTGGCCGTCAGGCCACATTTATTCAGGATCAATAGGCAGCTTTGCACCGCGGGCACGCTGCTCGCATGAGGTCGATGGCTGCTCAACGGGGCTTTGAGCGAATCGCAGAATAGAGGCCGTATACACTAAATTGGATATTTGCTACGCTCAAACAAAGTCAGACCTACAGCCCTGCATGCTGTCCAGCATGATTCAGTGGAGCAACAATGAAGAAGAAAAATCTAAACGCTGGTCAAAACAATAGTAAGAGCGATCTGCTAGAGAAAAGTCCCTCGAATCCTTCGCGCCGTAACCTATTAAAGGGAGCGGGTCTGGTTGGCGCGGCTGCGGTAAGTGCAATCGCAACTAGCCATGTAATCGCTGCCGATTCGGCAAATACGAATAGCAATTCGAAGAGTATCGCCCCGCGCGAGGCGCTAGAAGCATTGACTGCTGAGGAGGCAGAAACTCTTGCGGCGATCTGCGACTGTTTGATTCCCTCTGACGAACATGGCCCGGGCGCGCGAGAAGCGCGAGCGGTTCACTACATCGATAAATCCCTCGCGAGTCATAACAGCGGGTCGCGACACAATTATAGTATTGGCCTGAATGCCATCAATGAATTCGCACGCAAGACCCGAGGTAAAAGTTTTCCCGAGTTGTTACTCGATCAACAGAATTCGATTCTGCTTGCTGTGCAGACAAATAAGATTTCGGGTTTTATTCCCAATGGCAGTGGCTTCTTCAATATGCTTCGAAGCCATACGATCGACGGTACATTTTGTGATCCATATTACGGAGGAAATCAAGAATTCGTCGGCTGGGATATGTTGCGTTATCCAGGTATTCGCCTTGGTGCGAGTGAGGCGGATGTGTCTGCAGGAGCAAGCCTGCCCCCGAATCATCAATCAGCCTATGACCATAGCACCTACACAAAACTAGCCGACAATTCCTTGCTGGACACCTCCTCAGGAGATGGTTATGCCTAAGCGACTAGCTAAGACAGATGTTGTAATCGTAGGCATGGGAGCCGCCGGCGGCGTTGCAGCTCTACCGCTGACCAACGCTGGGCTGAAAGTGATAGGCCTCGAGGCGGGGGGCTGGTTAAGCCCCCGCGACTTCGCGCCGGATGAACTACGTAATGGATCGCGCAACTGGCCGCAGTCGGTGCAGAAGGCGGCGAGTGAGGCACCTACGGTTCGTGCAACATCGAGTGATACTGCCATCCAAGGCGGTCACCCGATGATGAATGCGGTAGGTGGTACGACCATGCATTACTGGGCGCAAAGTTGGCGCTTGAATCCTTGGGACTTCAAGGTGGTCAGCGAGACCGAGAAACGCTATGGGGAAAATCGCATTCCTGAAGATTCTACCGTCGAAGACTGGCCCTTCGGTTACGAGGAGCTAGAGCCTTACTACGATAAGATCGAATACACAGTCGGCATTTCCGGGCAGGCTGGCAATGTGCAGGGCAAGAAGAACACGGCCGGAAATATTTTCGAAGGGGAGCGCAAGCGCGAGTATCCAATGAAGCCGCTGCGTAGTTCGCCTTTTACAGATCTAATGGGTAACGCTGCGCAAAGCTTGGGTTGGAATCCATTTCAGGGTCCGGCGGCTATCACCACGGAACTCTTCGATGGTCGGCCGCCTTGCCAGTATCACGGTTTCTGTAATAAGGGTGGTTGCCATGTGAAGGCAAAGAGCTCCACGGCATTCACTGTGATTCCCAAAGCAGTGGATACGGGTAATCTCGAGGTAGTGACTTTCGCCCGCGTTATACAAATCGTTACGGATGATAGTGGCCTTGTAACCGGGGTCGACTACATCAAAGGAAGCGAGACATTCTTTCAGCCTGCGGATGTTGTGTTGCTCGCCAGCTATGCTTACGAAAACGTGCGGCTGCTGCAGCTTTCCAAGTCCAGAGCGTTCCCGAACGGTCTTGCCAACAATGCAGGGCAGGTGGGGCAGCACTATATGACTCACCATCAGGGCGCCCCGGTCACTGCACTCTTCGATAGAGACCTGCACAATTGGTATGGCCTCCCGGCTCAGGGTGTTGCTATCGATGAATGGGCAGATGACAATTTTGACCACGGCGATTTGGATTTCATCGGCGGTGCGAACCTGTGGGTGCACACCGATAGGAAACCGATGAGCGCGGCGAAGATGTCTACCTTCGGCGAGACAAGGAATTGGGGCTCTCACTGGAAGGCATTTATTATGAAGAATGCCGACAGAACGAATACCTCCTATATACAGAAGACGACACTTCCCTACGAAGGCAATTACTTGGATCTCGATCCAGTCGTGAAGGATCCGCTGGGCTTCCCTGTAACTCGCATCACTGCTCGCTATCGTGATAACGAAAAGCGCATAGCCGCCTTCTCTCAAGAGAAGATGGAGCAGTGGTATCTAGAAGCAGGCGCCATCAAGATTGTGAAGTATGGCTTGGGAAATATTATGGGCGCGACCACGCACGCCTATGGCGGAACACGCATGGGGTTGAACAGTGCTTCCAATGTGGTCGACGAGTGGGGCTTTTCCCATGAGGTGCCAAACCTCGGAGTTCTAGGTGCATCGGTTATGGGTAGTAGTGGTTCGCGTAACCCTACACTTACGGTACAGGCGCTTTCCTGGCGTACCGCAGAGCATCTAGTGAACAACTGGCGTTCGATCGTTGGGTAACGGGTGACAATCGGATTGAAACAAGAGAAGCAAACTCCTGTCTCTTATACACATCTGACGCTGCCGACGATATGCAGTGTG
>OJIV01000731.1_pt1 | contig 13025 bp, 11 predicted proteins | sample 1595861 | NCBI WGS metagenome assembly OJIV01 (sample SAMN05416883, study PRJEB24817) | seawater metagenome | isolation source: Sea water | place: Canada:Atlantic | collected 2013-11
CGCCGATGGTAGTGTGGGGTTTCCCCATGTGAGAGTAGGTCATTGTCAGGCATTAAATTAAGAAGACCCCGTTACTGGTTTCCAGTGCGGGGTTTTTTTATGGTTCACTGGAAAGGCTGCCAATGACCGAGGTCATAGTGATTCGGAAACCTCTCCCTTCGGGAGTTGCTTCGCAACTTCTGCGCCGCTGACGCGGCTTTGCGGTCTTGAATGCGTAGCATTATCAGATTGTCCATAAACACCCCCCTGAACTTTTGGCACAACTAGCAGATGAAGGTAACTTGAGCTTTACTTTTGCAATACAAAACTAAAATACGGCGGCTGGCGTTTACTTATTGTCATTTTTTGATATCTCCTACTTAGCCAGTAAATTTAGCCTATGCCCGAAGGACCAGAAATACGGCTTGCCGCAGACAAAATTGCGAAGGTGCTTGTCGACAAGCCGATACTGTCATTCTTTTTTGGATTACCAGATCTAGCTCGCTGGGAAGAGGATTTTGCGTCCAGCTACGTGATTTCCATTGAGACTCGAGGCAAGGCCTTGCTAACACACTTCGCAAATGGTTTAACTATATACTCTCACAACCAACTCTATGGTCGGTGGTATGTAGTTAAAAGGAATCGTTTGCCATCCTCTGGCCGTTCTTTGCGCATGGCGATACATACAGCCGAGCACAGTGCGCTGCTGTATAGCGCGTCAGATATTAGTGTTTGGGAAACCCAGCGGATTTTAGAGCATCCGTTTTTAGCGAAGCTTGGCCCGGACATATTAAGCGAAGAGCTAACTTGGAGGCAGGTTGCAAGCCTCTTATCCTCGCTTAAGTTTCGCAATCGCGGAGTTGGGGCCTTTTATCTGGACCAAGGCTTTGTCGCTGGAATAGGAAACTATTTGCGATCTGAAATCCTTTTCTTTGCCAAGGTTAATCCCTGGGCTAAGCCAAATCAATTAAGCACTAAAGAGTTAAATCAGCTAGCTAGGGCTACGTTGGACGTGTCTCGCCGCAGCTATAAAACAAAAGGAGTGACGAACGAAGCGTCTAGAGTAACTCAGTTAAAGAAGCTGGGTCAGACTCGAAGTCAATTTCGTCACGCGGTATTCGGAAGAGAATCCCAAGCCTGTTATGACTGTGGCAGCGATATAATTAAAGACAGCGTGGCATCAAGACGACTTTACTGGTGCCCTGCATGCCAATACGAGACCAGTGAGAGACTATGATCCCAGGACAAAAAGACTTTTTATTCGTACCTCTAGGCGGGTGCGGTGAAATCGGGATGAACTTAAACCTGTTCGGCCATGCCGGTCAGTGGTTGATGGTAGACTGCGGAATCACTTTTGAGAAGGACGATACGAACCCGGGAGGTGGCAATAGAGTCGAAATGCCCGACCCAATATTTATTAGCAACCGCAGCGATGCCCTTGTTGGGATGATCGCGACTCATGCGCATGAAGACCACATAGGGGCAATCGCTCATCTATGGCCCCAGCTAAGATGTCCTATTTACACGACGCCGTTTACACGGAATGTATTGCTTCGAAAACTAAGGCAAAAAGGGATTGATGCACCTATTGTGACCGTTCAAGAGGGCGAGACAATCACTCTCGGGGGTTTTAGGGTTACTTGGCTTCCCATTACCCATTCGACTGTAGAAACCAATGCGCTGCTTATAGAAACCTCAGCTGGGCGGGCGTTGCATACAGCAGACTGGAAAATTGATTCAGCGCCTATTGTTGGCCGAGCGTTTGAACCGGATGTTTATCGACGGCTAGGCGATGATGGCATCGACGCAATAGTGTGTGACTCAACCAACGCCAATCAAGCCGGCCATTCCACTTCTGAGTCAGAATTGTTTGAAGGACTGTTAGCAGCCGTTAAATGCTCCACTGGGCGGGTAGTAGTTGCTTGTTTTTCTAGCAATATTGCACGCCTACAAACCCTTGGTCATGTGGCGGAAGTGTCAGGGCGCTATATAGGAGTGATTGGTCGATCGATAGAAGCCATGGTGACGAATGCCAGAATGGCGGGTTACTTGAACGAACATTTCAACCTAGTCGATTCTTTTAACCTAGGCTATCTTCTGCCTAATGAGGTATTGGTTGTGGCGACGGGGAGTCAGGGAGAGTCGCGAGCTGCTTTGCAGCGACTGGCGATGGATACTCATCCGGACATTACCTTAGCTACGGGGGATCACGTGATCTTCAGCGCCAAAACTATTCCTGGCAACGAGATCGAAGTGCATCGATTGGTGGCTGCCCTTGAGAGCAAAGGTATTGAGGTGACGCTTTCAGAGACCAGTTTGCGGCCTATTCATGCATCGGGGCACCCTTGTCGGGACGAATTACAACAAATGTATGACTGGATAAAGCCTAAAATTGCAATACCTGTTCATGGCGAAGCATTGCATATGCAATGCAATGCAGATATAGCAAAATCATGTGGCGTACCAGTGCAGTTGACTGGAAGCAATGGTGATGTGTTTGACATTGTTACTGGCAAAATACTGAAAGAGCGCGTACCAGTAGGTCGGCTCTGGTTAGATGATTCAAAGCGAGAGGCGCTTTTAGCAAAGGTCGAGTAGCGGCGGACTCGCCAGTTCGGCTATGGCACAGATGTATCCCTATATAGAAATTGGAAATCCAAATGCCGCAACGGCACGTATATTAGTCATGGATAAAGATACATTGTTCTACGACGACGCCTGCCCAATTTGTTCAGCAAAAATGGCAAAGCTAGCGAAGCATCATGACAATGTTCTAGAGCTTACGCCCATTTCCACGCTGCCAGTGGAACACCAGGCTGCGCACGGAACTGCATCTTAGGACCGAGGATGGCGAATGGCTTAAAGGATTAGAGGCAAACGTGCGTGCCTGGCAACATACCCGTTACAGCAAGGCGGCAAATTTGTTGCTCCACCCCATGTTTCGCTGGAAAGCTGAACTGGCCTACCAAACTTGGCTCACCTATTGCCAATGGGCGCGGAAGCGCAGAGATGCTAAGGATTGATATATCATCTCAAAAACTTGAAACTAATCAGCTCCTTCTGACTCTTGAAAGTTAAGTTTTATTCTTTTTTTAGTAAATAGCATTGATAAATTAACTCTCTAAATCCACAACAACCCTGTAGAACCACTGCTACGCGTCAACCACCTTTCCCGAAGACCCAAAGGCAAGTCCGCGTAAATATCGATAGCTCTCTACCACATCAAATGCCTGCCCAGATTAAATAAGTTACATCCGACTCTATGAGCATTTAAAAATCACTACGCCTGATACATTTACTGGTTTGTGATCGATTAGAAATGACCCATTTAGCGTATTGTTACGTACCAATTATAGAAGTGTTTTTTAGTGCTCGCTTCTAAAGAATTTAAGCACTTAAATTCGAGCAAAAAGGATGAACAATGAAATTTCTAAACACGATGCTCGTCGGTTCTTTAGTAATACTTTCTGGGTCGGCGCTCGCGGAAAGCTACGAAGTGCAACTGCTCAATACAGGTGCAGATGGTGTAATGGTTTTTGAGCCGGCAGTTTTAAGTATAAATCCTGGGGATTCAGTTACGTTTAAAGCAACGAATCCAGGGCATAATCCAGAGTCTATGCAAGGAATGACGCCAGAAGGTGCGGAAGGGTGGAAGGGTGGCATGGGTCAAGACGTTACCGTGACTTTCGATCAGGACGGTGTTTACGTCTACCAACGCACTCCCCACCTTATGATGGCTATGGTGGGAGTTATCAAGGTCGGCTCTGGACCGAATCTAGAAGCTATAAAAACTGCCGCGACAGACAAGAAAACAGCTTTTATGATGGCTCAGGACCGTTTAGATGGTTACTTAAATCAATTATGAGTTTGTATTATGTTGCGATCTAAAGGGTAGGTGATTTACCTGCTCTTTAGGAAGCCACCGCTATTTTACGTCAGAAGTGGATGACACCGGACTACAAGCGCTGAGCTCATAACTATGGATCGACTAAAAACCTAGTCATAGGCATGAGCGCTCTGCGACCAAGTAATGCGTATTTTCCTCAAGAACCTGCGCAAAGGCTTAATCATGAACAAACTACTAATAACAGTAATTTTATTTTGCTTCACCGCAGGTGCTAATGCGGATATTTATTATTGTGAAGACACTATGAGAGTTTCAATAGACAGATTTGATTTTGAGGCTTTGAATAATGATAGCGATAATTTCATCTCAAATACTTGGCTGATTGATACTGATAAAGGCTGGCGGCGGACAGATAACCCTCACTATGAAGGAGTATGTGAAGTGAATAAAGGTTATACCGTTTGTAGTGTGCGCAATATAGCTTTTGGGGAGGCAATTTTTGCGATCCACCCTGATGGCTCAAATTTTACTCTCGTATATCTCGATTACGGTTTAGATGTATTAGCGTTTGTCGGAACCTGTACTAAGGCATGAGGTATTGACAAGTTAACTCTCTAGATCCACGAGAATCCCGTCAAGTCCTCTCTGTATTGCCACTGCCTTTCCCCAAGACGAAAAGGCGCGCGCTCGAAAAAGTCTGTAATTTTCAGCCGATACTAAGTGACGATCCAAATTGAACAAGTTGTAAACCGTAGCATGAGCACCTAAAAAGCGTTGCGCTTGATGCATCGATTTAAGCTTGCGCGTGCCCCGTTCTCTCACTCTTGAAGGCTCGTGCGATAGCTCACATCGATTGTTGGCATACTGCGATGTGTCGTGGGTCGTCTCTGGTATCAATTTCCTGTGAGCTACGTTGTAACTCCTCAATTTGTCCGTGACTATCTTCCTCGGTTCGCCTCGATGTTTCTTCAGCAACCTCCTAAAGAAGCGCTTCGCAGCCTTTATACACTGTTTAGCTACAAGTGTACGTCAAAACGAGATAGTCTAGATTGGAGCGATGGGGAAGCAGCGTGGGCGATGAGTATCTAGGATAGACCAACCCAAGTTTGCAATTGTAATAGACATCTCAAGCGAGGATCAAACCTTGAAATCCAAAATCAGCAGACGAAATTTTCTTCTTGGCAGCTCGGCTGTCGTTGCGGCCGGCGCCATCCAAGGTGTTCCGGGCACGCCGTTCTCCCCACCTTTAAATTTCATGAAGAGTGCGCTGGGCCAGAGCAGCATTGCTAAACCGGACTCCGTGATCAGAATGAGTGGAAATGAGAATCCTTGGGGTCCCTCGCGCGCGGCGCTGCGTGCTATTAATGGTGCCATCGATGAGGCTAACCTTTACACTTTTTTCCTTCATGATGAAATGGCAGAGTTGATCGCCAGCCAGCAAAATATTGGGCCCGAGCACGTCAGTGTGGGTTCCGGTTCTGGGGAGATCCTTAAGATGGGCGGCATGTTGGCCAGCATGGACCAGGGTTCAATTGTGATTCCCGACCCGACGTTTGAGGATCTGCCACGTTACGCCGCGGCCAACGGTTCCGAGGTGATTCGCGTCCCCGTCAACGGCAATATGGAAACCGATCTTGAGGCGATGGCCAGCGCCATTCGCCCTGATACCAAACTCGTCTACATCTGCAACCCAAACAATCCCATTCCCAACATCATCGAGAGGAACGCGCTCAGAGACTTCGTACTTGAGATATCCCGTGACCGCATGGTGTTTATTGATGAAGCCTATTACGAGTTTGTCGACAACCCTGACTACAGCACCATGATGGATTTGGTGCGCGATGGCCACCGGAACATCATAATTGCCCGCACTGCGTCGAAGATCCACGGTCTGGCTGGGCTTCGGATCGGATTCGGCTTCTCGCACCCGGATACCGCCGCTGAAATCAATAGGCGAATGACAGGCACGCTCAATATAGTCGGCTTGCGCGCAGCGTTTGCTAGCTACCGTGATGTGGAACACTCCAACTTCGTGTTGCGCACGAACCGGGAGGCACTGGACATCACACAGGGATATTTACGCGAGGCGGGCATACGTCACATCGACTCCAATGGCAACTTCACGTTTATCGAAACAGGTCATGACATCGACGAGGTGCAGGCGCGCTTCCTGGAACACAACATCCGGGTAGGAAGGCCGTTTCCGCCGTTCCGCAACTGGATGCGCCTGAGCATGGCCAAGCCTGATGAGATGCGCTATTTCGTGCAGACCTATAAGAAACTCTATGGGTAGACTCGCGGCTATCCGAGCAAATAGACCAATAAATGGGGCCAGGGTAAAAATACAGTAGTTTTGGCAATTTTAGGGAAGCCTACTAAGCTATGAATTACTGCAACTATTCTTAAAATAAGCAGACCCTGTCACTTATTCCGAGATGATTCTCGATAGGGGGTCAATCCTGCAGTTGATCAACTACATCTGCTTCAGTGAAAATGTTTGTGCCTGCCCCTCCGGCGATTCCCACAACAATTTCATCTCCTATAGTGAGAGTCATTAAGTCTCCAGCGACTAGCAATGGGCCATCATAATCAGTTGCGTTGAGTAGTTGATCTGACGTCAATTCAGGTGGAATGATGTGTGAATACACGCCCAGGCGTGGCCGGGTTTGCTCAAATATCGCTGCCACCTGAGCCGGAGTAGAGTGAACTGACAAGCTCACATTAGCGAGTTGTGCTTCAGGAGAATTTCCGGGGGCGGGCATCTGAACTTCATGAATAAGAACGTCCGCATCCATGCTGTGCTGTATGATGTTGGAAGATGCAGTCGAGCGAGTGTCGCCCGAGAAAACTACGCTTCTTCCTTTGTAGTCAATGCGGAAACCAAGTGTGGAGCCTTCCATGCCCAGAAGGTCTCCGGTGTTCATATCAATCGGCATATGCTCTACATTGAAGGCTGTTATTTTTAGTCCATTCTTTTCGTAAAAAACTCCGGGTTCAATGTCGTAGGCAATAAGATCAGAACCCTGCTCATGAACTCCAACTGCTTCTCTATAATTTATGTCCCATGCATACGCAGCTTCAAAATTATTCATCATGTTTGAAGTGCCTTCGGGGCCATAAACGGTCATGGGACTCTTTCGCCCAAACAGCCAGCCACTTAGCCACAATCCAGGTACGCTTATTGTATGGTCAAAGTGCAAATGAGTAATAAGAATCAGATTAATATCTGTGAGTAGTTCGAATCCACCTGCTTGAAATAATCGCTCTCGCATACCAGGGCCGGCATCAACAAGTAGTCGTTGGCTTCCTGCTTCTACTAATATAGAAGGCCCATAACGATCGAGTGAGGGGCGTGGCGCACCCGTTCCTAGGAAAGTCAGACTTATTGAATCATCTGCAGCTGAAGCTACATGTGCGAATTGGAGAATAAGAAGGCTAGTTAGTAGATGGAGTGTTCTTCGTAACATAGTGTTAATTGTCTCATTTTGGCCTGAGTATGCATTAGTAAGGTCAAGTCATTCTCGCTCAATTCAGGCAGCAAGAATAGAGGGCAGAGTGCCTTGATCTATCCTTCATCGTTCAACACAAGGCTCCTTTAAAATTCTTATATTTACATTCGTTGGATGCGGGCAGCCCGCGCGTAACCATATCCGTAGCTGAATCGGCGTATAGCGACTAATATTGGTCACAAAGCAGGCAAATTTAGCTATTTGCGTTATTTAACCACGTGACGTACCGATGGTGATCTGGCAATCTATACAGTTCGAAATCCATCAAAGACTCATCACGCTTGGAGAAAGCATGATTCACAGCAGCCTACTTCCCGATATCACTGTACCGGATACGCTATTAACGCCATTTGTTTTACAGCATGCACAGCGGCTATCGAGCGAGCCTGCGCTGGTGGAAGGCAGTACAGGGCGTTCGTTGACTTACGCAGAATTCGCGGAGCAAGTGAAGGCCTTAGCGGGTGGCCTCCAACAACGTGGTTTTGGTAAAGGGGACGTGCTTGCCATAATGGCGCCTAACGTTCCCGAGTATGCGGTGGCATTTCATGGAACGGCGTGGGCGGGAAGCACAGTGACAACAGTTAACCCCACCTATACGGCCCGTGAAGTAAAACATCAATTGAAAGACTCTGGCGCAAAGTTACTGGTCACTGTTTCGATGTTCCTGTCAGTGGCGAAAGAAGCTGTTGAGGGGACCGATGTCGAGGAGATCTTCACTATCGATCCCAGCGATGTCGCATCACTTTCCTCGCTGGCTGGCGAACCATTGCAGAATCAGGTCGAAGTCTCTCCTGATGACATTGTAGCTTTGCCTTATTCTTCTGGAACTACTGGCTTGTCTAAGGGTGTCATGTTGAGCCATCGCAATCTTGTAGCAAATATACTTCAAACCTCTGCGATGTTACCTATCGCGGAAGGCGAAACGATTCTTTCCTTCCTACCGTTTTTTCATATCTATGGTATGCAGGTGCTAATGAATAGTACTCTAGCACAGGGTGGTAAAGTTGTAACAATGGCGCGCTTTGATTTGGAGCAATTCCTCCAACTCTCGCAGGATCACAAGATCAGTCGGGCATTTGTTGCTCCTCCTATTGTGCTTGCTCTGGCTAAACATCCGATTGTGGACAATTATGATTTGAGTTCGTTGCAGTCGGTCTTCAGTGGTGCAGCTCCGTTGGGTGCTGAGCTTGCTGAGGAAGCAGCAACTCGTCTAGGCTGTGAAGTTGTTCAAGGGTATGGTATGACGGAATTATCTCCTGTGAGTCATGCAACTCCGGCGGGTATGTTCAAGCCCGGCACTATTGGTATATTGACACCCTCTACGATGAGTCGAATTGTTGATCCTGAATCTGGAAAAGACCTCGGTATCGGTGAAGATGGTGAGATCTGGGTAAAAGGGCCGCAAGTGATGCCAGGCTACCTGAATAACGCCGAGGCCACTGCGGCAACAATTGACGAAGATGGCTGGTTACACACAGGCGATGTAGGCCATGTAGATGATGATGGCCATTTTACGATTGTTGATCGCCTCAAAGAACTGATCAAATTTAAAGGCTTTCAAGTACCGCCGGCGGAATTGGAAGCCTTGCTGGTAACCCACCCCGCCATAGCGGATGCCGCGGTAATTGGTGTTCCCGATGATGAAGCAGGTGAATTACCTAAAGCCTTCATAGCCCTCAAAGGAGGCGAGTCGACGTCAGCGGAAGAGATTCAGCGATTCGTGGCGGATAAAGTGGCGAGTTATAAACAGATACGCATAGTTCAGTTTGTAGATTCAATTCCTAAATCGGCTTCAGGAAAAATCTTGCGCCGTCTGCTTCGTGATCAATCTTGAATTCCTTTAGGTGAAACACGGTTCCACTTAAGGGTGGCGCTCTGTGTATTGGAGGAGCGCGAAGGTACCGCTAGGGACGGCCGGAAATCGCTAGTGTGTGATGAACAAACCACTAAGGAGTGTGGCGCTGGGAAGTAAAAAAGCTCCAATGCGGCTTCAGAGATGGTTCGGTGCATCCTATCTGACAATGCTTCGTCCGCTCATTTAAAGAAATTCCCGTGCTCGTTACAAAGTCAGTTTGACGGCAGCGCAAACACCCATAAAGTAGCACCGGTTGGCGGATTATTTATACCGGCAGTACGTTCCATATTGTTGGCGAGGAAACTTCCTGCATTTGTCGCTACAGCAACATACTGTTTTCCATCAACTCGGTAGGTGATCGGATAGGAACTAGGAGAATTGTCTAGTCTCTGTTGCCATAGCACTGAGCCATCGGATTGATCGACAGCTCTAAAATAACGATCAACCGAACCGCTAAACAACAAGCCGCTATCGGTAGTGAGATTGCCGCTGGCAGGCGGCGCGTATTGCCTTTTCGTCCAAATTACTTCGCGAGTTTCGAGATCGATCGCCTTTACCATTCCCCAAAGGCCATCGGTGGACGCATCGGGATACTTTTGCCAGCGTCGCCCGGTGAGGTTGTTGATGCAGGTGTCCTGCATGGGGATATACAAGATGCCGGTGGCGGGGTTGTAAGAGGAGGATTGCATGTTGCGCGCGCCCAATGCATCGGGGCAGATACCGTTCAAGGATAGCCCGTCCAATACTTGGCCCGGTTCCGGGATTGATTGCTGAGTCAGTGTCTTCGCTCCGGTTCGTGGGTCGATTTCTGCAATGACATTTTGCATATCTAGATCTATGGAAAACAGATAGTCGCCGGTGGCGGCGTCCACCGCTTCGAAGATGGCTTCCTTGCCGCCGGTGACAATTGCTTTACGCATCACGCCATCTACCGGCAGCGTTATGATTTGTCTCTCGTAAGCCCAATCGTGGTCGAGTTGATCGTTCGGCATGTGTTGATAATGCCAAACCAATTCGCCAGTATCGGCATTCAATGCGATGGTAGAGTTGGTATACAGTGCATCGGTTGTTACACCGGGCGCATCGCTCCTTACTCTCAGAGAGTTGGTGTCATAAGTTGGTGCGGGTCCGAAATAAAGCAGATTCAGTTCGGCATCATAGCTGCCAGGGTTCCAAACAGATCCACCAGTGCGTTCCTCGAGTGACAGGTTGTTCCAGCTATTACCGCCTGGCTCATCTGGCCTAGCGATGGTGTAGAAGCGCCAGTCTTCTTCGCCAGATTCCAGGTCGATTGCAAGAATAAAATTACCACCGGCTACGGAAGTCTGACCTGTCATTCCAATAATCGCTTTCCCATTTACTACCATGGGGGCAGACTTGAGCTGAAAATCGGTTTCACCTTGGGTGTCAATTTCATGATCCCAGATTAACCTGCCAGTTTTTGCCTCCAGCGCTAGAATGTGAACATCGGAGGTGGGGACAATAATTTTGTCATCAAATATTGCGACACCCTTCTTTGAGCTAGGTCGCACACCGTCATCTAACTCTCTCTGGTAGCTCCATAATAAATCACCATTTGTCGCATCGAAGGCTTGCACTACATCACCATTGCTATAGGAAAAGAGAACACCGTCATGCACCAGCGGTGTCATCATATTGGCACCGGACGGTAGCGACCAGGTCCAGACAGCCTCTAAATCCGAAACATTGCTCTTGTTGATTTGATCGAGCGGGCTATGTCCAAGATTCTCGTGCGTACGTCGCCATATCAGCCAGTCGTCAGCCGGAGGGTTCAATAACATGGCATTGGTAACCGGGGTCAGTCTATTTAACCGACTTACAGGAACCAAGGGTCCGTTTGTGTCGTAGCTGGGGTCGCTTGGATTCAATTCGGTAGCAACTAAGGGTTGAGCAGGAATTGTGAGGCCATTAAGATCCGCCATTGCTAACGGCAGGGGAGTAGCGCCTGCCTCTACGCCATTACGCTGCAGTAAAAAGGCGATAAGCTGGTTATTAATCTGCTGGCCGAGCCCACCAGGTTGTGTCGGCGGCATTCGCTGTAGGCTGTTCGCCAGATCGGAAATTGGCCTATCGCCCCATCGACGACTGAAGAAGTTTCCGTTGAGGCTGGGTACGAATTCGAAACCCTCTAGATTATAGCCGTGGCAAACCGCGCACTGTTCCTCATAGACCCTTTCTCCTTGCTCCGCTTGTTCAAGGGTGTATCCACCGGGAGTTTGAGCAAGGGCGGGTGTAGTCAGTAATACAAGAAAACCATTAGCTAGCAGGCGGGGCATCGGGAATTTTGCCAAAGGCTTGGCGCGGTCACTCAATTTGCTTTCTATCACTATAAGTCCCTTCTTAGTAGCAAGGTACAGCACGTTTTGGGGATTTTAGTTTACACAATTAGAAATTGAAAGGGGATATATAGTAGGGTCGAGGTGAAATTAGAGCGCTCATAATACACCCATAATTGGTTATTCAGGTTTCTTTAGAACTCCTAAGACAAGCAATGGTGTTATTTATATTTCGTCCCGAAATAAAAGTAGTCAACGGGAAGCACGGATGCCACGTTAGAGAAACCTAACTTACATAATGTGCTCAGCATTGAGGAGCCTCTCTGGCGCCAATGCATTTCGGTAGTTCAGTACCGGGGAGCATTCCTTCGTTAACTGAGCACCCGTAATGATCGAGTTGGTCAGTTGCGCTAGCCCAGAAGCAGCCTGGACACCATAGCCTCCCTGTCCGGCAAGCCAGAAGAAATTCTTTAATCGTGGATCGAAGCCGACTACAAAATTTCGGTCAGGAGCAAATGTGCGTAGACCAGACCAGCTGTGGTTAATACGTTTGATATCTAACGATGTGGCCTTTTGAAAACGATCTATCCCAATGGCTATATCGATTTCATCTGGCTGAGCATCGTAGGGATCGCATGGCGTTTCATCGGCAGGGGATACCAGTATTTTGCAGGACAACTACGGTCACATCTTCATCAGGGTAATAGCGCGAGTTCGAGAGGAAGCCATCTATTCCACCTCCATGCTCAATGACTCGACCCGTGGCGTGTTGGTAATGGGTAACGCCCATCGCATAGCGTATTGGTGTGCCGTCTGTCAGGGGTGCTGGTGTGATCATCATGTCGTAGAGTGCGGGAGATAAAATCTCGCCATGGTGCAGCGCGCGATTTCAGGCGAGCCTGTCTGAAATGGTAGAGCAGAGCGACCCGGCTGCGTAGGGCCAAGTATGATCATGATAACGGGCAAGTTTTAGGCCCTCGTCTGAATATTGATACCCCTGTGCTTTCTGTTCCACCAACGCGCTATTGCTACAGTAGGAACTATTTTCCATGCCTGCAGGGCTGAAGAGATTCTGATCAACATATTCTTCGAAAGACTGGCCAGAAACAGACTCTATAATCAGTCCCATCAGGAAATAGGCCGAATTGTTATAGATCAGCGCCTCACCCGGTTCAAACTCGAACGGTTGCTTCTCGATCAGGCGCAACAAGTCTTCTCTGGGTAATGTGCGTTGGCCGATTTCTCTAAATTCGGGCATCTCTGTAAACCCCTTTATGCCCGATGTGTGATCCATCAGTCGGCGCACGGAGATCTGCCTGCCTTGAGTTTCGAAGTCCGGCAGGTATTCGCTAATATCGGTGTCTAGGTCGAGCTTCTCCTGTCCATAAAGTTGCAGTATAGCAGCGCTGGTGAATTGCTTCGTTACTGATCCGATCTCGTGTACGGCGTCCATGGGCATAGGCACCTGCCATTGCAGATTGGCGTAACCACTGTCTCTTATACACATCTCCGAGCCCACGAGACAGGCAGAAATCTCG